>ENA-OQJH01000280-OQJH01000280.1-human-gut-metagenome-genome-assembly--contig:-NODE-280-length-29673-cov-7.602315_pt1 | contig 29673 bp, 47 predicted proteins | sample MGYA00242597_ERZ504763 | MGnify/ENA primary metagenome ERZ504763 (study PRJEB26092, sample SAMD00036359) | human gut metagenome | host: Homo sapiens | study: EMG produced TPA metagenomics assembly of...
CTGGATGCAGAGCAGGTGGCTCTCCCCTTCCGGGGTCAGGGTCAACGGGGCGCGGCTCAGCACCAGATGGCCCGCCGCCGCGCTCTGGGGCGGCAGGATCAGTGCGCTGCCCGCCGGGGAGGGCGAGGCATCGGTCAGGCTGGCAGTGCATCTGCGCTGGAGATCAGGCAGACCCACAGCCCCTCGCCGGTCAGGGTCAGGGGTTCTTTGGGCTGGATATCCCGCACCACGCCAAGGGCTGCGGTGCTTGTCCAATCATAAAGCAATATCTGACACCTCAAATCAATAAAATGCTATTTTATATCACAAAGTTATCTGTTATTATAATACCAACGAGAGCGTGCACCGTCAAGGTGCCGTAACATAGAAAAATTTTAATGGAGGCAATGACCTATGGCTTCGATTAGCTGCCAGCACATCTACAAGATCTATCCGGGCGCTACTGCTCCTTCTGTTACCGACTTCAACCTGGAGATCCAGGATAAGGAGTTCATCATCTTCGTCGGCCCCTCTGGCTGCGGCAAGTCCACCACCCTGCGCATGATCGCCGGTCTGGAGGAGATCTCCAAGGGCGAAATGTACATCGGCGGCCGCCTGATCAACGACGTTCCCCCCAAGGATCGTGATATCGCCATGGTGTTCCAGAGCTACGCTCTGTACCCCCACATGACCGTTTACAAGAACATCGCTTTCGGTCTGGAGCTGCGCAAGACCCCGAAGGACGAGATCGACCGCCGCGTTCACGAGGCTGCCAAGATCCTGGAGATCGAGCACCTGCTGGACCGCAAGCCCAAGGCTCTGTCCGGCGGCCAGCGTCAGCGTGTTGCTCTGGGCCGTGCAATGGTTCGTAACCCGGCAGTCTTCCTGCTGGACGAGCCCCTGTCCAACCTGGATGCTAAGCTGCGTACCAGCATGCGCACCGAGATCATCAAGCTGCACAAGAAGCTGGCTACCACCTTCATCTACGTTACCCATGACCAGACCGAGGCTATGACCATGGGCGACCGCATCGTTGTTATGAAGGACGGCATCATCCAGCAGGTCGATACCCCGCAGAACCTGTACGACATGCCCTGCAACATGTTCGTTGCCGGCTTCATCGGCAGCCCCCAGATGAACTTCCTGGACGGCACCGTGACCAAGAACGGCGATCAGTACGCCATTGACCTGGGCGGCGACACCATCCCCCTGCCCAAGGAAAAGACCGCTGACGGCAAGCTGGATTCCTACGTTGGCAAGAAGGTCAAGATGGGCATCCGTCCTGAGGATATCGACGACGAGCCCGAGTTTATGGCAAAGCACCCCGACTGCCACCTGGAGGCTCAGGTCGATGTGTCCGAAATGATGGGCGCTGAGATCTACCTGTACCTGGAGTACAAGGGCAACAAGATGACCGCCCGTGTTGCTCCCACCTCCAAGGCACGCAACGGAGACACTGTCCGCGTTGCATTCGATCCGCACAAGGTCCACGTCTTTGATGTTGAGACCGAGCAGACCATCCTGAACTAAGTTCTCCAGGGATCATCTTTTGATCCTCCTAATAAGCAAAAGCCGCCGGGAAGCGATTTCCGGCGGCTTTTGTCTAAAACACACACATTGGAACATGATAAGGGAGATTTCACCATGGAACACATGATGCTTCTGGTCACCTACCGTATGCTCCCCGGCCAGCGGGACGCTTTTCTGCAGGAGGTCGCCGCTGCCGGCATTCTGGCAAAGGTCCAGCAGGAGGACGGTTTTGAGCGCTATGATTACTACCTGAGCGCCGCCGACCCGGACGAGCTGCTCATCGTTGAGGAGTGGGACTCCGAAGCCCAGCAGCAGGCCCACGTAAACACCGACCACATGGCCCAGCTCCGCGCCATCAAGGAGAAGCATGTCGCTTCCACCGCAATGCAGCGCATTGCCAAAGCCGACTGAGCACGAGAGGATAGAAAAGCACCCGCGGCCTGCTGGCTGCGGGTGCTTTTTCCGAAGGAGAGAACGGAATGCTCAGCCCTTGACACCGCCCAGTGCAACACCACGGACGATGAACTTGGACAGCAGCAGATAAACAATGATCACAGGCAGGATGGCAATGGCCACCAGCATATAGACCTTGCCCATATCGAACTTGAGGAAGTCGGCACTGCGGAGCTGTGCAATGAGGATGGGCAGGGTCTTTTTGTCTGCCGTATCCAGCACCAGTGCGGGGATGAAGTAGTTGTTCCAGCTGGACACAAAGGAGAAGATGGCCTGCACCGCCAGAGCGGGCTTCATAATGGGAAGCACGATATGGTTGAAGGTGTAGAACTCCCCTGCGCCATCGATGCGGGCAGCTTCCACGATCTCCATGGGCAGGCTGGCATCCAGATACTGCTTCATAAAGAAGAACACCGCCGGGGCCGCAATGCTGGGGATGATGAGGGGAATGAAGCTGTTCTTCAGGCCCATCTTTGTGATGAGCTGCAGGAAACCCAGCGCCGAGACCTGGGTCGGCATGGTCATAATGAGCAGGATGATGGCAAACGCCGCCTTTTTGAACCGGAAGTTATAGGCGTAGATGCCGTAGGCTGTCAGGCCGAAAAATAGACACTGAGGGCAGCCGAGCAGCCGGACACGATCAGGCTGTTCCGCACACCGGTCAGCACCGGGATGTTGGCATCCGACAGCACATTTTTCAGGTTGGTCATCAAGGATCTGCCCGGCAGAAAGGAAAAGCCCTTCTGGATCTCAAAATGGGTGCGGGTGGAATTGATGACCAGCACATAGAAGAAGAACAGGCATAAAAAGCTCAGCAGCACCAGCGCCGCATAGCACACCGTGCGGCGGGCCGCAAGGGTCGCCTTTTCGGATCTTGTCTTGACTGCGTGTGACATTATGCTTTTCCTCCCTTCACCTGTTTGGCCGCCTGCCTGCGGGCCTTGCGCTCGGCCTTGCTCAGGCCATCGTCCTCCTTGGTCAGGGCCATGTAAACGATCACGCAGAGCACTGCACACACCAGGAACAGCACCACCGAGACCGCGCCGGCCATGCCGTAGTTCTTGCTGAACAGGTGGTTGTTCAGGTACATGATCATGGTGGTGGAGGTGCGGTCGGGGCCGCCCTTGCCGTTGGTCAGGATCTGCGGCACATCGAACATCTGCAGGCCGCCGATCATCGAAGTGATCATCACATAGACCAAAATCGGCCGGATGAGCGGGATGGTGATCTTCCAGAACATCTGGTTCGGGGTGCAGCCGTCCAGCTCCGCTGCCTCATACAGGGTGGGGTCCACGCCCATGATGGCCGCCATCAGCATGATGGTCGTATTGCCGAACCACATCAGGAAGTTCATCAGGCCGATGAGGCCGCGGTTGCCCCAGACACTGTTCAGGAAGCTGAAGGGCTCCTTGAGGATGCCCATGCCCACCAGTGCAGCGTTCACGGGGCCGTTATCCGAGAACAGGGCAAAGAACAGCATGGCAAATGCCGAAGCCATAATGAGGTTGGGCATGTAGATGACTGTCTTGAAGAAGGTCTGGCCCTTCAGCTTCAGGCGCAGGTCGGTGAACCAGGCCGCCAGCAGCAGCGAGATGGCGATCTGCGGGATGAAGCCGATGATCCAGAGCAGCAGCGTGTTGCCAAAGTATTTGGGCAGGTCGGTTGCAAACAGGGTGATGTAGTTCTTCAGGCCCACAAAGGTAGGGCCGATGATCTTCAGGCCGCTGCGGTAATATTCAAAAAAGCTGTAATAGATCGTAGACCCCAGTGGGATGAGCTGGAACAGCGCAAAGATGAGGAAGAACGGTGCAATGAAGATATAGCCCCACTTCGCATAGCTGATCGAGCCGTTCTTCTTTGGTTTTGCTCCCATAGTAACTGCCTCCTGACGTACACTGCCCAAAGCAAAACGGGGCGGGCGGGATCAGCGTCCGGCCCGCCCCATTCAGATTCGGTTCAAAAGGTTTTCAGGTTCCGGCTGCGCTTATGCGGGCCAGACCACATCGGTCAGCTCGGGGTACTTTTCCTTGATGGCGGTCTCGAAGTTTGCCTTTGCGGTATCCTCGTCCACCGTGCCGGTAAAGTAATCCTTGAAGGCATTCTGGAAGCTCTCGTTCAGGCCTGATCGTACGGGCCTGCGTTGGACATATCGATCTTCTTTGCAGCTTCTGCAAACAGGGCGATATGGTTCTGGCCGCCCAGGAAGTCGGAGGCATAATCGCTGTTTGCGATCTCTTCCATGGCCTTCTCGTTGTTGGTGTAATCCTGCGTATCCAGGGTGATCTGCTTCATAATGGCTTCGTCGCAGGTCAGCTTCTGCATCACGTCGCGGATGATATCGGTATTATCGGTACCGGCTGCTGCGCAGATCCAGGTGCCGCCCCAGTAATAGGCTGAGGACCTTCGCAGACTGCGTAATCGCCGTAGATGCCGTTGCCCACTTCTTCCTTGCCGCCCTCGGCCACAGGGTCTCCAGAGAGTTGCCCAGCAGGGTGAAGTTGATGCCCCAGGTGGAGTAGAAGAAGCCAAACACCTTGCCGCTCGGGCCCTGATCGGCTGCCCACTGGCTGTCCCACAGGCTGGACTTGTTGTTGTAGCCCTTATCGGTGTACTCCTTGGTCTGATCGACCACTTCATAATGTTGGGGTCTACCTTGACGGTCGTGCCGTCCACCCAGGGAGCGTCCACATTGTTGGAGAAGGTACGGTAAGCATCATCGAAGCCGGACAGCATCTTGTAGCCCTTTGCATAGGCCTGTGCAGCCACCTCGTTGAACTTATCCCAATCGGACAGATGGCTCTGCACCTCGGTGGGATCATCGGTGCCCAGCACTTCCTTGGCGATGCTGCGGCGGTATGCGAACAGACCGGGGGTCGCCTGCCAGGTGGTGCCGCGCTGGCTGCCGTCCACGCTGACGATGTCCTTGGTGTACTGGTACTGACCAGCCAGATCGGCATCGGTCAGGCCGATGTCTGCCTTGACATCCAGCGCGTAATCGGAATCCACATACTTCAGTGCGTAGTCAGCCTCGATCAGGAAGATATCTACCTTGTCATCATCGGCGGCGGAGTCCTGATTCAGCAGGGCCTCATCCAGCTTATTCTGGTAGTTGTTGTTCTCGTTGGCGTTGATGGTCCACTTGACAACGGTGCCATCTTTCAGGGTGGTGGTGGATTTGTCCTCAGCGATGGAGGCGACCTCGGGGTAATAGTTATTGAAGCGGCCCTGGAACTCGTCGTTCCAGCACCAGATATTCAGCACCTTGCCCTGAGCTGCCGGAGCATCGGAAGCGGCGGAAGAAGTTGCGGCAGAGGATGCCGCGCCGGTAGAAGAAGAGGAGCCGCCGCATGCGCTCAGCGCTGCACTGATGGTAACTGCACCGGAAGCCAGCAGGAAATTACGACGCGAAATCTTTCTCATAATGAAAAACCTCCTTCAATGGTTTTCGTGAAAAAGCGTTTCAAATTCAAGGCTCCGGTTCGCCCGGAACCAAATCCAACCCATTCATTCGATGCTGCGCACCGAGCCGCCCTCCAGCAGTTTTCCTGTCACCGGGATCTGCTCGGCCAGCGTCACACGGGGGTGCTCGATCATCTGCACCAGTTTATCCGCTGCCATCCGGCCCAGCATTCTGGTGTTCTGCTGCCAGGTCACCAGCTGGGGTTTCATCACGCGGGAGAGGTAAATGCCGTCATATCCCATCACGGAAATATCCTCTGGAATGCTCAGGCCCGCTTCCTGCAGAGCGATGCAGCCGCCCATGGCCGAGAAATCATCGGGGAAGAGGATGCAGGTGGGTCGCTGGGGCAGTGCCAGCAGGGCCCGGGTCTCCTCGGCACAGCGGTCGGGATCGTGATACACACCGCAGCGCACATATTCTTCGGGGACCTGCAGCCCCAGCTCCGCACAGCTCTTGTAGAAGCCCGCCAGCCGGTTCTCCGTTACCGCCGTGCGCTCGCCATGGATAAAGGCGATGCGGCGGTGGCCGTTGGCGTAGGCGTACCGCACCAGCGCCGAAAGCCCGTTGACATTATCGGAAAGGACCGCCATCCGGTTGTTGAACACATGTCGATGGTCACCACCGGCACATCACTGTTGACCAACTCCACCACCTGCGGATCGTTGAAATCCACGCAGGCGATCACCGCTCCATCCACGCCCCGGTAGTGGCAATGCTCCAGATAGGTCATTGTTCTGCCGCCGAGGTTCCGGTTGACAAAGGTGATATCATAGCCCAGCTTTTCTACCTGCACCTTGAAGCTGTCCAGCACCGCCGAAAAGTACTCGTGGGCCAGGCCGCTCTGCCGCTCGTCCACAAACAGAACGCCAAGGTTGTAGGTACGGTTGGTCTTCATTGCGCGGGCCGCCATATTGGGCACATAGCCCATCCGGCGGGCCGCCTCGCGGACACGGTCGCGGGTCGCAGCAGAGATGTCCGACTGGCCATTGAGCGCTTTGCTCACCGTTGCCACCGAGACACCGCATTCACGCGCCAGATCTTTTAAGGATGACATTTCGCCGCCCTCCCTCACAGGGACCCGCTCAGGGCTCCCGAACGAATCCTAAATCGTTTTCGCAATTTCAATATAGCGCACTTTGCACTAAAAATCAAGCAGAAGAAGAAAAGTTTTATCCTAAAAGTCCGCATTTCAGCAGGTTGCGAGATTTCATTTCCTCAGAATTATGCAGTCTGTATCGTTTTCGTTACATTTCGTTACCGTTCGATAATTTTTTCGTTCCCATGCCGGTTTCCACCCCCGAACCAGCCCGCTGCACCCTTGTTGTATATTTCAGGTCCGCTCTTGATTTTCCCGCAGGATAGACTATTCTTAGGGTGACAAGTGCCTCTCCCACCCTTGGGCCGCAAATTCTAAATCGTTTTCGCCATCAAATGATTTCAGCATTTCCGGTTTACCCTATAAGGAGGAACAAGGCTATGAGATTCGGACATTTTGATGATGCGCGCCGGGAATATGTGATCGACACGCCCCGCACTCCCCTGCCCTGGATCAACTATCTGGGCAGCGAGGACTTTTTCAGTCTGGTGTCCAACACCGGCGGCGGTTACAGCTTTTACCGGGATGCCCGGCTGCGGCGGCTGACCCGCTACCGCTACAACAATTCCCCGCTGGACATGGACGGCCACCGCATCTACATCAACGATGGCGGCACCATCTGGAACCCGGGCTGCAGCCCGCCAAGACGGAACTGGACAGTTACACCTGCCGCCACGGTCTGGGCTACACGATCCTGCAGGGCGAAAAAAACGGCATTGCGGCCGCTCAGGAGTTGTTCGTGCCCCGGGGCGATGCCTGTGAGATCGACCGGCTGACGCTGGAAAACAAGACCGCTGCCCCCCGCACGCTGGACGTGTTCAGCTATGTGGAGTTCTGCCTGTGGGATGCCATGGACGACAGCTCCAATTTCCAGCGCAACTTTTCCACCGGCGAGGTGGAAGTGGTGGAAAGTGCCATCTATCATAAGACAGAGTACCGGGAGCGCCGGGATCACTACGCCGTGTTCTGGGCCAACGCCCCCGTTACCAGCTTCGACACCAGCCGGGATGCCTTCTGCGGCGTATACGGCGGCCCCGCCGCACCGGAAGCGGTCAAAGCCGGTCACTGCTCGAACAGCATTGCCCACGGCTGGGCTCCGGTGGGTGCCCACCATTTCCATCTCACACTGGCACCGGGTGAGAAAAAGAGCATCATCTTCGGCTGGGCTACATTGAAAACCCGGTCTTGGAAAAATTCAGCGCTCCCGGCATCATCAACAAAGCCCGGGCCGAGGCCATGATGGCCCGCTATGCCACCGACGCACAGGTGGATGCCGCCCGCAGGGCACTGGCCGACTACTGGCAGGAACTGCTCTCGGGCTGGCAGCTGACCTCCGGCGAGGAAAAGCTGGACCGGATGGTGAGCCTTTGGAACCAGTATCAGTGCATGGTCACCTTCAACATGAGCCGCAGTGCCAGCTATTACGAGAGCGGCATCGGCCGCGGCATGGGGTTCCGGGATTCCTGTCAGGATCTGCTGGGCTTCGTCCACATGATCCCTTCCCGCGCACGGGAGCGCATTCTGGACATTGCTGCCACCCAGTTTGAGGACGGCAGTGCCTACCACCAGTACCAGCCCCTGACCAAAAAGGGCAACAGCGACGTGGGCAGCGGCTTCAACGATGACCCGCTCTGGCTCATTGCGTGCACCGCCGCCTATCTGCGGGAGACCGGTGACTGGTCGATCCTGGACGAGCCGGTTGCCTTTGACAACGACGTGACCAGAGCACAGCCCCTGATGGAGCATCTGCGCCGGAGCTTCCGCTACACCCATACCCATCTGGCCCCCACGGCCTGCCGCTGATCGGCCGGGCCGACTGGAACGACTGCCTGAACCTGAACTGCTTCTCGGAGCACCCGGGCGAGAGCTTCCAGATCACCGGCCCCAGCGAGGGCCCCGTGGCTGAGAGCGTGTTCATTGCGGGCATGTTCGTGAAATACGGCCGCGAGTACGCCGAACTCTGTGACCACCTGCACCTCACCGAGGAGGCCGCCAGTGCCCGCACCGCCATTGACGCAGTAGAACAGGCCACCCTGACCGCCGGCTGGGACGGCGCATGGTTCCGCCGTGCCTACGATGCCTTTGGTGCCCCCGTAGGCAGCAGGGAATGCGACGAGGGGCAGATCTTCATCGAACCCCAGGCATGTGCGTGATGGCCGGGATCGGCCGGGAGACCGGTCAGGCCGAAGCCGCACTGAAGAGCGTGGAGGAGCGGCTGGACACCCCGTACGGCGTGGTACTGCTCCAGCCCGCCTACACCACCTACCGGCTCAATCTGGGCGAGATCTCCAGCTATCCCCCGGGCTACAAGGAGAACGCCGGTATCTTCTGCCACAACAACCCCTGGATCAGCTGTGCTGAGACCGTGCTGGGCCACGGTGACCGGGCCTTTGCTGTCTACAAAAAGACCTGCCCGGCCTATATCGAGGACATCAGCGAGATCCACCGCACCGAACCCTACGTTTACAGCCAGATGGTGGCAGGCCGCGATGCCCCCACCTTCGGCGAGGCCAAGAACAGCTGGCTGACCGGCACGGCGGCATGGACCTTCGTGAACGTGAGCCAGTACATTCTGGCATCCAGCCCACTCTGGACGGCCTGCGCGTTGACCCCTGCATCCCCCACACGCTGGCAGGCTACACCGTCACCCGCCGCTACCGGGGTGCCGTGTACCACATCCGGGTGGAGAACCCCCATGCCGTGCAGAAGGGCGTGCAGAGCGTCACCGTGAACGGCGCTCCTATTGCGGGCACCCTCCTGCCGCTGGCAAAGGCCGGTGAAAACGTAGAAGTTGTCGTGACCATGGGATAGCGCATAGCTTCTGTTTTGTAGAATTGTAAAGCTCCCGTTTTTCAGCTTTTTCTGAGAAGCGGGAGCTTTTGTTTGTGATTCATTGAATTCACAGTGGATTCGTGCTATTCTACTAATAAATCTGAAAAGCAGCGGGAGGATTTTCCATGGACGCACATAAAGCGAAAATACCTGACATTGTAAACAACTCCACTCTCATTGAAGTTCCATTTTTTCAGCGAGCCTATGTTTGGAAAGAGGATTTATGGGAACGTTTTCTTGACGACATGGCATTCGTTGTTCAATATAACCGCCCCCACTTTCTTGGAACTCTCATCCTGAAAGACGCTTCTGTTCCTCAGCAAAACACCTCTTATGCAACAAGACTTGTTCTTGTTGATGGTCAACAACGTCTTACGACATTTTTGATTTTCTTAAAAGTGCTCTGTTTAAAAATGAATCAGCCGGGTATCTTTGATACAAATTTTCGCCTAATAACAACGCGGGAGCTTTCTTTACAGCATGGAAAAATGATTCCGAAGCATTCAAATGCGTTATGGATCAAACAAATGCAGTGCCCATCATAGACAACCGCTCCTCGTCTCCAATTGTTCAGGCATTCAACTATTTTGCTTCACATTTGCAAATGAGTACTTTGAACGACTATATGACAGTCATTTCCAACGTTCAATTTGTCCGGATTGATTTGGGCCCCACCGATGATGAACAGCAGATTTTTGATTCTCTAAATTCCCTTGGCGTTCGCTTAACCACCTCCGAGCTTTTAAAGAATTACTTTTTTAGCAGGAATAACATCACTGCGTATCAAAATATTTGGGAATCTGTTTTTGAAGCCAACGAAAGCGCAAAAGCCTATTGGGATACCGAAATTGAGGCCGGCCGCGTAAAACGCCCACTTATTGATATCTTCTTCGATGCCTATTTTCAGCAGTTTATCCAAAAGAAAAAGTATAATATTAGTGTTGACGACAAATTAATATATGCTCGCACAGATCAGCTTGCCAATTCCTATCAGAGTTTTGTAAACACATATTGTGGCGGTAATAAAAATACTATTCTGGATACTCTAAAGGATTATGCCACTTTATTCCAGCAAACCTTCAAGTCCGATTTTTGCAGCACCACAATTCCATCAGATTTTGGCATCGAACGTTTGAACATCGTTATTTTTGGTCTAAAAACCACAACGTTGATTCCTTACGTTCTCTACCTTGCAAAAAACATTTCTAATTTAGCCATTCTAAACGAGATGTATGGCATTCTGGAAAGCTACGTTATGCGTCGTATTGTCACTCGTGCTTCCACAACAAATTATACAAAGTTATTTCTCTCCTTTATCGCCAACGAAATACTTACCCCACAGGATTTACGAGACCGTTTGCAAGTGCTTGGCGGCACCAACTCCTCGATTCCTGATGACACTGAACTTCGGGATGGTTTTGAACACTCTAAACTGATGAACCTTTATTCTAAAGGTGTTCTTTATCTGATTGAAAGCCACATCCGCCCTGCTCAGAGTGCTGTTGTGCTGCATGGTTTCAACAATTACAGTCTTGAGCATCTGATGCCCAAAAAATGGCGCAACAACTGGCCCGCCTGCCCTACCCCGCTGGACGCAGAAAAAAGAGATTCTATCCTTCTGACTCTGGGAAATCTCGCAATCATCCCACAGTCTTTGAACGCCTCCATCCGGGACAGTGACTGGAGCACAAAGAAAGCCGGAAAGGGCCAGGAAAAGCCCGGTCTTACGCTCTGCGCATCGGGCCTTTCCACGCTTCAGGATGCCCTGACAAAAACGGACTGGAACGAGAGTGAGATTCAGACCCGTGCCCTCTGGCTTTATAAACAGGCACAAAGTCTCTGGAAGTTTTAAACCATTCAAAAATGCCGCCGCACGAATTTGTGCGACGGCATTTTCAGCTTCAATTACAGCATCTTGGAAAGGAAAGCTTTCAGACGAGGATGCTTGGGGTTCGAGAAGAGCTCCTGCGGGGGCTCATCCTCCTGGATCCTGCCCTCATCGATGAAGATGACGCGGTTGGACACCTCGCGGGCAAAGCCCATCTCGTGGGTGACCACCAGCATGGTGATGCCGGTGTGGGCCAGCTCCTTCATCAGCTCCAGCACCTCGCCGACCATCTCAGGGTCGAGGGCGGAGGTGGGCTCGTCGAACAGGATGACATCCGGGTCCATGGCCAGAGCGCGGGCAATGGCAATGCGCTGCTGCTGGCCGCCGGAAAGGCTCTTGGGGAACACATTGGCTTTATCGGACAGGCCGACACGGGCCAGCAGCTCCTCGGCACGCTTGGAAGCCTCCTCCTTGCTCTTGAGCTTGAGCAGCTCCGGGGCCAGGCAGAGGTTCTGCTTGACGGTCAGGTGGGGGAAGAGGTTGAAGTGCTGGAATACCATGCCCATCTTCTGGCGCACGGCATCGATGTGGGCATCATCCACCTCGATGCCCTCAAACTTGATGGAGCCGCCGGTGGGGATCTCCAGCCGGTTCAGGCAGCGCAGGAAGGTGGACTTGCCGCAGCCGGAGGGGCCGATCAGGCAGACCACATCGCCGCGGTAGATGTCGATATCGATGCCCTTCAGGACATCCAGGGTGGGGGTGGGCTGCTTTGCGCCCTTTTTGACCTCACCGCCGTAGGTCTTGGTCAGACCACGGACTTCCAGGATCTTTTCAGCATGATTAGCGGTCACCTTGCGCCATCCTCCTCTCAAACTTCGACAGCAGCCATGTAAAGATCATGACTAAAATCAGATAGACCACTGCAACGCCAACAGGGGGAACATGGCCTCATAGGTACGGTTCATAATGCCCTGCGCCGCATACAGCAGCTCCTTGCCGCCGATGACGGTGATGAGCGAGGTATCCTTGAGCAGGACGATGAACTCGTTGCCCAGTGCAGGCAGCACCGCGCGGATGGCCTGCGGAATGACGATGACCACCATGGTGGTCATGTAGTTCAGGCCCAGGCTGCGGCCGGCTTCCATCTGGCCGGGGTCCACCGCCATCAGGCCGCCGCGGATGATCTCCGAGACGTAAGCGCCCGAGTTAATGCCCAGTGCCAGCGCACCGACCATGGTAAAGTTGCGGCTGTTGGCAAAGATGACCATGCTCATAATGAGCAGCTGGACCATCATGGGGGTGCCGCGGATGATGGTGGTGTACACCTGACAGACGGCATTGAAGAAGCCCAGCACCGGGTTCCTGCGGCCGGGACGCTGCTGGTCGTGCGCAACACGCACCAGTGCCACCACACTGCCCAGCACCACGCCCATTGCCAGCGCAATGGCGGTGACCAGCAGCGTGGTGCCCACGCCCTGGATGTACTGCACCCAGCGGTCGTTCAGGATGAACGCCTGATAAAATTTGAAGAACATTTCCTGCCCGAAGTCCAGCTTCGTGCCGCTGTTGAGCAGCTCTTTCAGCAGTTCGTATTGTGCGGCCATTCGCATCCTCGCTTTCTGAAATTGTTAGAATTTTGTAACCTGTTCTTTCCAAAAAAGGGGAGGTGCCCCAGATGGGGCCGCCTCCCCGTGATACAAGATACAGCTGAATTATTCAGCGGTGATGTACTTGTCCACGATGGACTGCAGGGTGCCGTCAGCCTTCAGCTCTTCCAGAGCGGCATTGACAGCATCCTCCAGAGCGGAGCCCTTTGCCATGCCAATGGCGTAGTCCTCCTCGGCGTAGCTGGTGTCCAGAATGACCAGACCAGGGTTGGCGGCAACGTACTCCTCTGCAGGGGCATTGTCGATGACAACTGCATCGACCTGGCCATTCTTCAGAGCCTGCACAGCGGTCAGGCCATCGTCGTATGCGACCACAGCGTCATCGCCGAAGTCATCAGAGCAGTAGATGTAGCCGGTGGTGCCGCGCTGGGTGCCGATCTTCTTGCCTGCCAGATCATCGGGAGAAGCGATATCAGAGCCCTCGGGAACGATGATGGACTGGATGCCGGTGGCGTAGCTGTCGGAGAAGTCCATCACAGCCTTGCGCTCGTCGGTCACGGTAACGCCAGCCATGACGATATCGGCTTTGCCCTGCTGCACGCTCAGCAGTGCTGCGTCGAAGTCCATATCATCGATCTGCAGCTCCAGGCCCAGCTTCTCAGCGATTGCTTGGCGGTGTCCACATCGATGCCCTCGATCTCACCGGAGTCGGTGGTCATCTCGTACGGAGGGAAGGTGGCGTTGGTGGCCATGGTCAGCTTGCCAGCCTCAACGGTGGTCAGCTCAGCGGCAGCGCTGGTGGAAACAGCTGCACTGCTTGCAGTGGAAGAAGCGGTGCTGGAGGCGGAACCGCCGCAGGCAGTCAGAGCCAGAGCGGCAGCGGTCAGACCAGCGGCAGCCAGAAAGCTGCGGCGATTGATCTTTTTCATATTCAAACACTCCTCTGTTGATTGTATATTTTTTCACTTTCCCGGCACAATGCGCTTCATCGTGTCATCCAGGAACAGAATTAGTATATGTTGTACAAATAAAAAAGTCAAGTGTTGTGCAAAAAATCGGAACAAATGAAACCCTTTTGAAAACATTTATACATACAGCGTCCCATTATTAATGTATATATACATTTTGGCTCGGTATTTTTGCCTCTCCATTGCGTTCTGCCGTTGAATGCTCCTGCATAACCAACGAGACCGCCCGGTGGGCGGTCTCGTTTTTGTTTTATCGGCGTTTCTGCGGCAGGGGGATGCCCAGCACCAGGCAATGCCCACGGCCAGCGCCACGGCGATCTTGAAGGTGGAGATGCCGTTTGCCAGCGCCAGAGCGTTGTTGCCCTGAATGAAGTAGTAGGCGCTGTAATAGATGCCCGCACCGGGCACCAGCGGAAAGATGCCGGTGAGCAGGAACACCGTCACCGGTGTCCTGAGGGTTATCGCAAGGATGCGGGCCAGCAGCGTCAGCGGAATGACCGCCAGCAGCGAGGCTGCAAAGGCTTCCATCCCGAACAGCTCCGCGATCTCGTATACCAGCCATCCCACTGCGCCCACCAGCCCGCAGTAGGGCAGGGTGCGCCTGGGGCAGGCAAAGAGGATGGCAAAGCTCAGGTGCCCGCCCCGGCCAGCAGGAACTGCAGGGCCAGACGGCCCAGCTGCTCCCCGGTGAAAAGAAGCGCTGTCATACCACGGCCACCCCCTTCAAAAAGGCATAGAGCTCAGCACAAGGCCGGTGCCGATGGCGATGCTGGCCGCAATGAGCAGCGCGTCGATCATCCGGATGGTGCCGGACAGGTAATCTCCCTGCACAAAATCCCGGATGCCATGGTAAAGGCGATGCCGGGGGTCAGGATCATCAGAGTACCGATGATGGCGTGACTGGACTCAGTGCCCAGCAGGCCGCAGCCAGAATGCAGCACAGAGTGATGAGGGCGGCGGTGGAGATGGTGCGAAACCGCCCCCGCACGCCGCGCCGCCCGCAGAACAGCAGATAGGCGTTGGCCGCAACACCGGCCGCAGCGGCGGCAAGCCCTGCTTTCAGGTCGCCGCCAAAGATCAGCGCAAAGCAGAATGCGCCGCCCATGCCCGCCGCAAGCTGCACCCAGTCCTTTGGAAAAGGGATGCACCTAGCCTGAGCCAGACGGGCCTCGGCCTCGGCGACGGTCTCCACTTCCCCGGACGCGATCTGCCGCGAAAGCTGGTTCACTGCCGCCACCCGCCCCAGGTGGGTAGTACGGGTGGGCACGTTGCGCACCTCGCTCATCTCCGCCGTACCTGCGCTGGCAAAAATGCCGTTGGTCAGCACATAGACATGGAACTCCCGCAGGTGGAAGCTTGCCGCCATGATCTCCATGGTCTGCTCCACCCGGAACACCTCTGCCCCGTTCTCCAAAAGGGTCTGCCCAGCCGCCATGATAAAATCCATGATGCGGCGGCGCTGTTCCCCGTCCGGATACAATTCCCTCTCTGCCATGCTGTGGTCTCCTTAAAATTGGCATAAAAAATGACCGCCTCAACGTTTCAATGCCTGAGCGGTCATTTTCTTGACGAATCTATTTGTAGTATAGTCAATCTCCGGCGGCTTGTCAAGCAGGCACGCCGTTTTTTCAGAACTTGAACAGGTTCACGATCCGCTGCCACAGGCGGGTGAAGAAGTTCCCCTCCTGCACATCGGCGGTGGTCTCGGTGGCGACATCCGCAGCGGCGACCGTCTCACCGGTCTTATAGATGAACTTCACGCTGCCGGAAGCATCCTCGGACTTACCGGCAAAGCTGGTGTAGTCCTCCAGACGGCTGGTCATCTCGTCCAGCACGGTCTTCAGGCCATGGATCTGCTCCTCGTCCAGAGCACCGGTCAGCTTGGAGATGCCCTCCTCATTGAACTGGTTCAGGCCATCGTTCAGCCGGACCGTGCCATCGCTGAGCTGGCCTGCGCCATCATTCAGGGTGGTCACGCCGTCATACAGGGTCTTGGTGCCATCGGCCAGCTGGGCGGCACCGTCCTTTGCGGAGTGGGCACCGTCAGCAGCGGTAGCAACACCGTTGGTGTACTGGTTGACACTGGACACGAAATACTGGATCTGCGCCAGGCTGTTCTTCAGGCACGGACATCTGCGATATCCTGCTGTTCTCAGCCTGATACTTCAGCTCGTCATGCACGGTCTGCTTGGCGCTGGCAGTGCTCAGGTCAAGCATGGCGCTGAACATGGAGGGGTCGTAGCTCTGCATCAGCCGCAGAGCCGCTTCCAGGTCATGGTTGGTCTTGGTTGCGGAGAGGTACAGGGCAATGTCCAGCTGGCTGGCCTTGAAGCTGGGCTCTTGCTCCCAGACGGTGCGCACCATCTTCTTGCGGGCAGCGGCCAGTGTCTTTTCGTTCATGGTCAGCACTTCGTCAATGACGGAAGCGTAGTTGTCCCAAGTCATGGGGGTGTCGATCAGGCCGCCCTCCATCAGGGTGCTGTTGGCGGAGGCCAGAATGCCATCGGCCACCTGCTGGGCACCAGCCTGCAGGGCGGCGTTATTGGAGCTCAGGGTATCCAGACCGTTGGTCAGCTGGCCCAGACCATCGTTCAGGGTGGAAGCGCCGCTGTTCAGCTGAGAAGCGCCGTCCAGCAGGGCCAGGGTACCGTTGGCCAGCTGGGAAGCACCGTCCACCAGTTGGGCGGCACCATCCATCAGCTGATTCATGCATCGTTCAGCTGGCTGATGCCATCGGTCAGCTCGTTGAGGCTGCTCAGGTCAAAGGCATTGGTGCCCAGCGCATCGGCGTTGGTGGCACAGGCCAGCATGACCTGCGGCGCGGTCAGGTTCTCAACATCGGCTTCCACAGTGACGCTGTCCTGCAGATAATCCTCCACAGTGGACAGGTCATCGGGCAGCAAGCGTCCAGAGAGTCCTTCACGCCGGGCAGGCAGACGAAAGCGGCCACGCTGCTCTTGGCGGCAGATTCCAGCATTCCGTGCTCGGCGCTCAGGTTGGTGGCATCCTGACCAAAGATCACGCCCACAGCAGTGATGAGCGGGGTGACAACGGTGCGCTCCTTGCCGTTGACGGTCACGGTGCCGGTCTCGTTGTTGGTCAGGTCGACAGTCACGGTCAGGTGGCCGCTCTTGCCGATCAGGTTCTCAAGGCTGTCGGTCACGCCGTCCAGCGTATAGGTGACATTTGCGGTGATGGGCAGGGCCTTGTCGGTATTGCCCTTATAGTACACGTCGGTGTCGTCGGTGTTCCAGACCAGCTTTTCGCCGTCCTGGGTGAACGCGGCATCGCTCTCGGTGTTCTGGATATCGGTCAGGGTGCTCTCATCGGTGACATTGGACAGGCCGGAAGCGCTGTACAGGTGCTCGCTGACGGTGGTGGACTTGATGGAGCCGTCGGCGTCATCACGGCGTAGACCGTCTCATCCTTGGAATAATCGGCTTGGCGGCTGCAAAGGCGGGCAGGGTCATGCCTGCGGCGAGAGTCAGCGCCAGCGCCGCACTGGCGAAACGAAGCGATTTTTTCATGGTAGTTACTCCTTATCAGACTTCTTGGCGTTGGAAGATTCAGGGACCAGCCAGTGCATGGTGGTGTGGCGGATGACCCAGTCCAGCAGCATCAGGGCGGCGGGCAGAACGACCAGAATGACAGCCATACTGATCAGTGCGCCGCGGGAGATGAGCCGGCAGATGCTCTGCAGCAGCTCCATCTTACTGATGGCGGCCACGCCGACGGTTGCGGCAAAGAAGGTCAGGCCGCTGGTCAGGATGGACTGGCTGCAGTGCTCCAGCGACTGCTGGGCAGCTTCCTGCGGGGTGCGGCCATAGCTGCGCTCCTCGTGATAACGGGTGGTCATCAGGATGGAGTAGTCCACAGTCGCGCCCAGCTGGATGGTACCGATGACGATGCTGGCGATGAAGGCAGCTGGGTACCGGTGAAGTACGGGATGCCCATATTGATGGAGATGGCGGCCTCGATGCTGGCAACCAGCAGCACAGGGATGGACAGGCTCCGGAAGGAGATCAGGATGATGACAGCGACCGCCATGATCGACCAGACGTTGACGTTCTTGAAATCCACATCCGCGACCTCGATCAGGTCCTTGGTCATGGCACCCTCGCCGGTGATGACACCGTTGGGGTCAACCGCCTTGATGAGCCATTCATCTCGGTCAGCTGGCTGTTGATGCATCGGTGCCGGTCTTATAGGAGCTGTTGGCCAGAATGAGCTTGTAGCCGCCGGACTGCAGGATCTCGGTCACGCTGTCGGGCAGCAGCTCGGTCTGGAAGCCCGGGCCGGTGATGGAATCCAGGCTCACCACCTGAGTGATGCCATCCACATCCTTGAGCTCATCGCAGAGGTCAGACACCTGCGTTGCGGTCAGGTCCTCATCCACCAGAATAAAGTGGGAGGTGGTCATGCCGAAGTCCTCGCCCAGCTTGTTGGTGCCAACGATGCCGGTCAGGTCCTGGGGCAGCGAGTCGAACAGGGTGTAGTAGACCTCGGTCTTTTGCTGGGCCACCACAAAGGGCACCAGCAGCACAAGAAAGACGACCACGATGGGCATTGCGTGCTTGGAAACAAAGTAGCTGAGCTTGGTCAGCTTGGGCACGATGGTGCGGTGCTTGTACTTTTCGACCTGCTTATCAAAGGTCAGGATCAAAGCAGGCAGAATGACGATGGTGCAGATGACACCCAGCGCCACACCCTTTGCCATAACAACACCGATATCGCGGCCCAGCGTCAGGCGCATGGCGCACAGTGCCAGGAAGCCCGCAATGGTGGTCAGGGAGGAAGCGGTGATGGAGGTCATGGTCTTGCAGATGGCGGTCACCATGGCTTCCTCGTTGGAGGAGCGGAGTTCCTTTTCCTCCTGATAACGGTGGAGCAGGAAGATGGAGAAGTCCATCGTCACGCCCAACTGCAGCACCGTGGAAAGCGCCTGGGTGATGTAGCTGATCTGACCCAGGAAGATGTTGGTGCCAAAGTTGTACGCAATGGGGAACAGCAGGCCCAGCATGAACAGCACGGGCGTGATGGTGCTCTCCAGCGAGAGGAACAGCACCAGCATACTGGCACCCACAGCGCACAGGATGTACAGCGGCATCTCTTCATTGATCAGTGCCTTGGTATCCTGCAAGATGACGCTCATGCCGCCAAAGTAGCAGTCGTGCCGCAGCACCTGTTTGATCTGCTTGACGGCGTTCATCGTCTCATCGCTGGCGCTGGGCGCATCAAACCGGACGATGAGCATGGTGGAATCATTTTTACCGAACATGAACTGCTGGACATCCGCGGGCAGCATCTCTGTGGGGATGCTGGGGTCGATGACATCGCTGAGCCAGAAGGTCTGTGTGACACCGGGCACCGCATCAATGTCCTTCTTCATGGCGATCAGTTCATTGGTAGGCAGGCCTTCCACCGTGATCATACCGGTGGAGGCCAGATGGAAGTCGTCCTCAAGCGCTACCTCGCCGATCATGGAGTCAAGCTCCTGCGGCAGATAGGTCAGGACATCATAATTGATGCGGGTAGCAACCGCGCCGATTGCGGAAGGGATCAACAGCAGGACCGCTACTGTTAAGATCAGCTTGCGCAGACGCACGATGCTCTGTGCGATCTTTTCATGGGAACCCTCCATACGAAAGTTGATTGGATCTGCCCTAAAAATGACCCGCGGTCATTTCCGAGCAAGCACTATTATAACCAATCGACGCAAGGTGTCAAGATAGAAAATGACCAAAAGTCAGTTTTCTTATCACAAAGCAAAAATTGTATAGCTTGTCCGGGGGCTTTTGCTCTTGCGCTCTTCCCTTCTCCCTGCTAAAATATTGTTTACACGACAAAACAACGTCAGAAAAGAGGATGCAGCAAGCTATGAGCACCGTGGAAGGAAAGAAACAGGAAAAGCGCCGTGCGCTTCTGGACGCAGCTTACGAGCTGTTTCTGGAGCGGGGCACCTCCAAGACCAGCGTGGAGGATATCACCTCCCGCGCCAAGGTGGGCAAGGGCACGTTCTACCTCTATTTTGCCGATAAGGGTTCGGTCACGCAGGCCCTGCTGGCCCGGGTGAGCTACCAGCTGCTGGACAACGCCTGTGCCGCCGCCGAGCAGCACGCCGCCGAGCTTACCAGCTTCCCCGACCAGATGATCTTTGTCATCGACATATCATCGAAGCCCTGCGCGCGGACACCTGATGCTCCGCTTCCTGGAGCGCAGCTTTGTCTGGCCCGGGCTGGATCAGATCGAAGCCAGCGGCGAGGCCGAGCCGCTGATGCGCAAGGTCCTCCAGACCGTGATGTGCAGCCCCGAGATGGCAGGCCGCACCGAGCGGGAGATCTACCAGCGCATCACCGCCCTGGGCAGCATGTGCATATCGGTGTGCTACACCTCTGTATTGGAGGGCAAGCCTGACAACATCGACAACATGAAGCCCATCCTCTACGACATCATCCGCCGGGCGCTCTGAGCACCTCTCCCCTGCCAGCCCTCGCAAAGGGGCCTTTGTGCCAATCCTCCGGGGCAAAAAACGGAAAAGGCAGACTTTTTCAAAAAAGCCCTTGCAATTGCGCGAAAAATGTGGTATCATACTCAAGTCAATACGACATCTGGACGGTTAGCTCAGCTGGTAGAGCATCTGCTTGACGTGCAGGAGGTCACAGGTTCGAGTCCTGTACCGTCCACCATACAGTTCGTACTCGAACCCGATTCTTTACGAAAAAGGGTTCGGGTACGTTTTTTGTTTACAGGAAGTTCTGCGGAGGGAGTACGCAGAACGGTAAGCAAGAACGAATAAAGGCAGGGTATCACTATAAGGGTGGTATCCTGCCTTTTGCTTTGCATCCCCCTATATTGCGCGTTTCGGGTCAATCGCTGCGTACGTGCGTACATGGTCGGTACGCACGTACGCAGGAAAATGGGCAAGTTCTGGCATATAGGGGTGGACTTTCGGCTGGTGGTATGGTATACTCGGCTCAACAAATCGGAATTTGAGGAGATAGAATAGTGAGAACATATGTGAATAAAGACGAACTTAAAAACGAGATAAATAAAAGCTTTGCAAAGTATATATCAGAATTTAATGATATTCCGGAATCCTTAAAAGATGAGAGAATTGATGAGGTTGATCGAACTCCTGCAGAAAATCTTGCTTATCAGGTTGGATGGACAGCGCTCATTCTTAAATGGGAAGCAGACGAAAGAAAGGGTATTCAGGTCAAAACTCCCTCTGATAACTTTAAGTGGAATCAGCTTGGTGAATTATATCAGTGGTTCACAGATACATATGCGCACCTGTCACTGCAAGAGTTGAAAGACATGTTGAATGAGAATATCAATTCTATTTATGCAATGATTGATTCGCTAAGTGAGGAAGAATTATTCAAACCACATATGAGAAAATGGGCTGACGAGGCAACTAAAACAGCTGTCTGGGAAGTATACAAATTCATACATGTTAACACAGTTGCTCCATTCGGAACCTTTAGAACTAAGATTAGAAAATGGAAAAAGATAGCACTATAACTTCCAGTTTATCACAACCTCATCAGCAGGGTTTGGGGCAGGCACGCCCCAAAAAGAACACTTCAAAAACGCGAGAGCGTTGCAGAAGTGCAGTCCCGGAGGGGCACAACATTTTTCAAGAATTGAAAATTTGTGGCCACGGGACGGTTCTTGCTCTCTGCGTTTTCATATCCTTCTGAAAGGTAGTCTTGCTATGGATATTGAAGTCAAGCAAATGTCAACCGATACCATTGAGCTTCTCGACCATCTTAACGTTGTTTGTAAGCGTTTCCATGTGGACTATCCACACGCTTCGGAAAAAGATAAGTTCTTTGTGGAAGCAGTTGCCCTGCATGAGTATCAACTCAAAAAGGCTCATGAGCAGGGGTTGAAACGCTCGGAAGTCCCGCCGTTTCTCGGTTTGAAGCGCACTGACCGCAGCAACGATATGCCTGCCTAAAAGTTCGCCTGCTGTGGAGAACGCTCCACCAAACGAAAGCCTCTAACGAAAGTTAGAGGCTTTTTGTTGCGTCTGCCACTGTCTCACGTCAGAGCAGGACGGTACAGGACTCGAACAGGGCGACCCCGCCAGCGCAAGTCCGAGCGGTCGTACAATAGCAAAGGCAGAGTATCATCATTACGGTGGTATCCTGCCTTTTGCTATTCTTCATAGAGTATGGTATACTCAGCTCAACAATTCAGAAGTTGGCATGGAGATTTATATGAGAAACTATGAAATCGAAAACGAAATGTACCGCAGGGCGGTAGAACTGATTGAAACACGGTATCCTGTCGGTTGGGGTGGTGCTGGTGTCGTGCATACATCGAATGGAAATTATTACACAAGTGTCAGCATTGAGACTGCTAACGCATCTGCTGTTTTGTGCATCGAGACAGGTGCAATGCTTGAAGCACATAAATTCAATGAAAAGGTAACGCATTGCATGTGTCTTGTCCGTAAAGATGAGAAATCCCCCTATCAGATATTGTCTCCGTGCGGTATTTGCCAAGAGAGATTAAGATACTGGGGTGAAGATGTGCAGGTAGCAGTTACCACAGAAGAAGAAAAAATCAAATTCGTACAGCTGAAAGAATTGCAGCCCTATCATTGGACAAAAGCATACCCCGCTGAAGAACTTGAACATTGGAACGAATAAGTTCGCCGCACATCCTCATCGCATCGGGGAACTGCCCATGGGGCGGTTCTTGCTTTCACGCTTTTAGGAAAAGGGTTCGGGTACGTTTTTGTTTATTGAAGTTTACCGCAGCAACCGAACGGTAAATGAGCAAAGGCAGGGTATCACCATGACGGTGGTATCCTGCCTTTTGTTTTGATATGTTTTATCAGTAGATCACAGCATCCGTTGCAGTATAGCCTTCGAGAGAATTCTCCTTGACCTGAATACAAATATAAGTGATTTCAGAATTGCTTGCAGCAAAGAACTGACGTTTTGCCACGGGAGAAATCTTCAGCCAGTCGCCTGCTGCAAGGCTGATTTCTTCGCCATCGATAACGACCTTGCCTTTGCCGGAAAGAACACCGTAGATTTCCTCATTTGCCTTGTGGGAGTGGACAAACGGAACATTTGCTCCCGCAGGAAGCGTATTCAAGCTGATCTCCGCACCAGTCAGGGCGAGCTTTTCGTGAAGCTCCGTCCGATTTTCTTTTCCAACTGTCATTTTTGTGTAGCTTGCCATTGTAAGCACCTCCATTTTGATTCGCAATCTTTCATTGCCTGAGCTAAGTATAGAAGCTCACACATTCAAAAACAAGTACGCACCTTTTTGTAACTGTACACTCAAAAATGAATGTGCTATACTACTATATACAGAGGTGACTGATATGCGTACAAAAGAAGAACTGCCGGAATGTCCGGTTGCAACAGCAGTATCCCTGATTGGCGGAAAATGGAAACTCTTGCTTCTGCGCAATCTGAAAGAGCGTCCATGGAGATTCAATGAGCTGCAAAGAAGCATCGACGGGATCTCGCAGAAAGTTTTGACCGAGAGCTTAAGACAGATGATTGATGATGGGCTTGCCTACCGCCGTGATTATCACGAGAATCCTCCCAAAGTAGAATATGGGTTGACCGATCTCGGAACGGAAATGTTACCAATCGTCAATGCACTTGCAGACTTTGGCAATTACTATAAATCAGTCGTTGATCGGTCATGATCGATATTATGAAGTAGGGTTTAGGGCAGGCACGCCCCAACAAGACCGCGTTTGCGAAGCAACGAACGCCCCAGTGGGGATTTCAAGCGGCAGAACGGTCTGCGTTAGCAGATGGAGGGGCTTTGCCCCAACAAGTCTGAAAAGAGACTACTCAGAGCGATAAACAAGCAAAGGCAGGGTATCACCATGGAGGTGGTGCCCTGCCTTTTGCTTTGCACCCCCCTATACTGTGCGTTTCGGGTCAATCGCGGCGTACGTCCGTACATGGCCGGTACGCACGTACGCAGGAAAAAGGGCAGGTTCTTGCATATAGGGGTGTTCTTTCGGCTGTCGGTATGGTATACTCGGTTTAGTTTAACAAATCGGAATTTGCAGGACGGAGAAACTTATGGAAGAATTGATACAAAGATGTTCATGGGCAACTACCGACTTATATAAAGAGTATCATGATAATGAATGGGGAAAGCCCGTTCATGATGAGAATAAACTATTTGAGATGTTAATACTTGAAGGTATGCAGGCAGGACTATCGTGGCTGACAATACTAAATAAAAGAGAGGCATTTAGAATTGCTTTTGATAACTTTGACTGCAAAAAAATAGCGCTATATGATGATGCAAAAATAGAAAAGCTAATGCAAAATAGCCGCATTGTTCGTAATCGGTTAAAAATCAAATCAGCAATAACAAATGCTCAACAGTTTATAAAAATCCAAGAATTGTATGGCAGTTTTGATTCGTTTATATGGTCGTATGTTGATGGTAAGCCAATTCTCAATCAGTTCCAAACTGAAACTGATATACCCGCAAAGACTGCACTCTCAGACCAAATTAGTAAAGACTTAAAAAAGCTTGGCTTTAAGTTTGTTGGTAGTACAATTATATATGCCTATATGCAGGCAATAGGGATTGTCAATGACCATGTAAAAGGTTGCCATTTGTATGCAAACAAATAGCATTTCACTTTCGATTGATAGAACAGCAGCTCAACAGGGTTGTTAAAGACTTTCTGTATCACAATTTCTAGTTTGGAGAATTGAAATAAATGGAATTTACCTATTAAGACATACAAACTGTTGACAGTAAAACTCCTATATAGTATTATTTGATAAAATACTATATAGGAGTTTTTTGTGTGAAAATGAATGGCGGATTTCTTGTTACCAAAATAAAACAACTTGGAGATCGAATCTTTGAGAAGATTCTCAGCGAAAAGAATATTGATGCGTTTAACGGAGCCCAAGGGCGTATTCTTTATGTGCTGTGGCAGGAAAATGGAATCTCAATCAGGTCACTCTCAATCAAATGTGGATTAGCGTTAACTTCTCTTACTACGATGCTGGAAAGAATGGAAAATCAAGGCTGATAAGACGCGTTCAGTCTGAAACGGACAAAAGGAAAACACTCCTGTTTCTGACTGAAAAAGCATATGCCTTAAAGGACGAATACGATTCTGTATCTGATGAAATGGGCAGTATTTACTACAAAGGTTTTTCGGAGGAAGAAATTACCCGGTTTGAGGAATGCCTCGACCGTATCAGAAAGAATCTTGAGGAGTGGCAGAAATCATGAGTGTTTGCATCAAAGATCAGATTCAAAACATGAATATCGTCATTGGTTGCACAGTGGGGTGTACATATTGCTATGCCCGCAACAACGTGAAACGCTGGCATATGATTGATGACTTCGCTGACCCTGAATTCTTTCCGGGTAAGCTCAAGATGATGGAAAAGAAACGTCCGCAGAACTTTCTTCTTACCGGTATGAGCGATCTTTCCGGCTGGAAGTCAGAATGGAGAGACGAGGTATTTGAAAAATCCGTGAAAATCCACAGCATCAGTTCCTGTTCCTTACAAAGCGACCAGATCTGCTGGATTTTGATACAGATTTGGAAAACGCATGGTTTGGTGTTACGGTGACGAGAAAAGCAGAACTGTGGCGTATTGACGCACTACGGGAAAATGTCAGAGCAAAACATTACCATGTTACCTTTGAGCCGTTATTCGACGATCCCGGTGCAGTTGACCTTTCCAGAATCAACTGGATCGTTGTCGGCACCATGACCGGGGTTCAGAGCAGGAAGGTTCATACGGAGCCGGAGTGGGCATGGTCTCTGACGGACCAGGCACATAAGCTCGGCATTCCGGTGTTTATGAAGGAAGACCTTGTCCCTATCATAGGGGATGAAAATATGATTCAGGAAATGCCAGAAGAATTCAATAAAGTATTAGAGGTACAGAGATCATGGCAGAAGTAATTGATGGAATCCTCATTCGTGAGGTGGAAACAAAGAACATCATGACCAAGTCCAGTCTGCCGGTAGGCGGTTACTCGGTCAATCCCTATGTAGGCTGTACACATGCCTGCAAGTATTGCTATGCTTCTTTTATGAAGCGCTTTACCGGACACACGGAGGAATGGGGCACTTTCCTTGATGTGAAGCATTGGCCGGAAATTAAAAATCCGAAGAAATATGCCGGACAGCGGGTGGTCATCGGTTCTGTGACAGATGGCTACAATCCACAGGAGGAGCATTTTGGGAATACCAGAAAACTTCTGGAGCAGCTAATTGGCAGTGACGCAGATATTCTGATCTGCACAAAGTCGGATCTTGTGGTACGGGATATTGATCTGCTGAAGAAGCTTGGACGAGTAACCGTTTCATGGTCGATCAACACACTAGATGAAAATTTCAAGAATGATATGGACTCTGCTTCTAGCATTGAGCGCCGTATCGCTGCTATGAAGCAGGTATACGAAGCAGGTATCCGTACAGTCTGTTTCGTATCCCCGGTATTCCCCGGTATCACGGATTTTGAAGCAATCTTTGAGCGGGTAAAGGATCAGTGCGATCTGTTCTGGCTCGAAAATCTCAATCTTCGAGGCGGTTTCAAAAAGACAATTATGGATTATATCGCCGAAAAATATCCTGATCTTGTACCGCTTTACGATGAGATCTATAACAAGCATAACCGCAGCTACTTTGAAGCGCTTGAAGTAAAAGCTGCGGAAATGGCTAAGAAGTATGATTGTCCCTTTGTGGATAATGAAATGCCTTATGGCAGAGTCCCGCAGGGACATCCGGTGATCGTAGATTATTTCTATCATGAGGAAATCCGTGGGACAGAGAATACCGGAAAAAGAAATCGCTAACTTCCAGTTTGCCGTACTCGTTCCCAGCAGGGTTTGGGTCAGGCACGCCCCAACAAGACCGCGTTTGCGCAGCAAGAGGGAGGGGCCTTGCCCCGACAGGTTCCTGCGGAGGCACCACTCGGAACGGTAAACAAGCAAAGGCAGGGTATCACCATGGAGGTGGTACCCTGCCTTTTGATATTATAGTATACTCGGTTTTTGTTCAGCAAATCGAAAGGTGTAAGAGAGGTTTCCGAGCGTTCGAGGTTCTTATGGACCATCAGTCCTTCTTCTCTGCAGTGCGGGCGAAGAAGTTGGCAAGGACAGCACCGGAAATGTTATGCCACACAGAGAACACAGCACCGGGGATGGTTGCCAGCGGATACTGTGCAAAGTGAGCAGCGGCCAGAGAGGTGGCCAGACCGGAGTTTTGCATACCGACCTCGATGGAAATTGCACGGCACTTGGTGGAATCCAGCTTCAGCAGCTTGCCCACGCCAAAGCCGGTGAGGTAGCCCAGCAGGTTGTGCAGGATGACCACGGCCAGGATCAGCAGACCGCTGGTCATGATCTTGGCAGAGTTTGCAGAAACAACGGCGCAGATGATGAGCACGATGGCGGTGGTGGAGATCAGCGGCAGCACACGGACGGCATTCTGGGTGAAGGCGTGGAAGAAGTGGTTGACCACAAAGCCCAGTGCGATGGGAACCAGCACCACCTTGACGATGGACAGGAACATGTTCACGGGGTTCACCTCCACGCGCTGACCGGCATACAGCAGGGTGAGCAGCGGGGTGAGGAACGGAGCCAGCACGGTGGAAACAGCAGTCATGCCAACGGACAGTGCAACGTCGCCCTTAGACAGATAAGTCATCACGTTGGAGGATGTGCCGCCGGGGCAGGTGCCCACAAGGATGACACCGATGGCCAGCTCAGTGGGCAGATGGAACACCTGCGTCAGCGCCCATGCAAGGAAGGGCATCAGGGTGAACTGTGCCACGCAGCCAACGATCACGTCCTTCGGGCGGCTGAACACCACTTTGAAATCCTCCGGCTTCAGGGTAAGACCCATGCCGAACATAACGATGCCCAGCAGGGTGTTGACCCATGCGGTCTTTACCACGCTGAATGTGCCGGGGAAGAACAGGGCCAGCGCTGCCACCACAATGACGATGCCAGCCATATACTTGCCTACAAAGTCGCTTACTTTTTCCAGTGTTTTCATGTTAAACTCTCCTTTTCCAGGTCCTGATTTTTGCGGATGCAAAGGCAATGAAACATCCGGAAAATGGCTTTCCCGCAAACAAAAACGCTTTGTCCCTTACGGTTTGTAAGAGACAAAGGCGTAGATCCTCTGCGGTACCACTCTTATTGCCGGTGCAAAGCCCGGCCCCTCAGTGCGCATCCAACAATGCGCGGCCCGTGATAACGGGGGCCTGCCGTTCCCGCTTACTGGGGCGCAGATGCCGCCCATTCAGCCGGAAAGCTCGGAGAGGATCTTCCCACGGACACCCTGCACTGCCTTGCACCATCCGGCAGCTCTCTGCAGCATTCTTTCCGGGTACTCTTTCTCGTCATAGCCGAATATTTCACTGCCCCGGAGTATACTCCCCTGCAAGGGGAAAGTCAAGTGATACGGGCCGTCGGATTTTTCATCTGGTTTGCATCCGGAGTGAAAGCATTTCAGACAAGGGCAGTGCCGGGGTCTGCGGCAGACGATGCGGAGGCAAAGCAGAACGAGCAGCCTTATCCGCACAGCGAACAAGTGATATACCAGAAAGCTCGGTCTTACGACCGATTTCTCAACTTTTTCTGCCAAAAAGCGGTTAAGATGCGGCAAAGATTTTTCTTTTTGTGCGTTCGGTTTTCCGCGGAGCATTCTTTCATCTGCTGCTGCGTGAAGTTGATTTTTCTCAATTTTACACGATATTCCGTAAAATTGTTCATTCTCGTTTTCCAGTTCGTCTTTTTACTGCACCACCGGTTTCACCGGACATGCAAAACACGCCGCCAGATTTTGAAATTTTGGCTGTTTATTTTGAAGCCAAGAGATGGTATATAAATTTTGTCAGAACATTTTGCGGGCAGCGAACCTGCATTCATGCAGCCGTTTCAAAGCGGCGTGACAATTTTGATAGAGAGGCGATTGGTGTGTTTTGGTATCATTGTGTTATGGAACGTCTTTATCATCCAGCGTGCGGTGCGTATACATCCTTTGGCATTGCCGCGTATTCTACATCTCACGGACGGCACCAAAAACTGCGGTTCATCTCAGACGTTTCCGTTGACCCGGTGCGGGTCCTTCGCCTGGCCGCGCGCTGTACCGCGTGCCAGCTCGAGCCGTCTCAACTGATGGATGTGGTCGAGGATCTGCTGGCGGAATAAGGCCGCTTTTTGCGGGAGGAGTTTTTTCTGTCACAATTCTATGGTATACTGGTAGAAAAACACCGGAGGATACCACCATGGCAGAAACGAATCAGACCCAGCGGGAGGAAGAGCTGGCCCGCCGTGAGGCACTGCTTGCCCAGCGGGAGGCCCAGCTGGAAAAGGAGCAGGCAGAACTTGCCGCCGCCAAAGCCCAGAGCGCTGAGCGCAAAAAGACCCTGCTGGACAACAACGACCCGAATTTCGTCAACCCCAAGGAAAAGCTCTACGATAAATTCCCCCTCACGGTCCACCAGATGGACATCATCATTGGGGTGCTGTTTGCCTCATTCTTCTGTTTCTGGTGCTGGGCATGACGCACACCAGCTTTTTCGGGCTGTTCGGCGGCTGAACCCTGCCCGCCCCACCCGCACAGGAACCAATAAACGCACAAAAGCCCCGGCCGGAGCCGGGGCTTTCTGTTTGCTGCAAATGCCTGTTACAGCAGGACGTATTTCAGGATGAACAGAACGGTCAGCACATACATCAGGGGCTGATCTTCTTCTCCTTGGCCTTGCCGGTGATGACATTCAGCAGGGTCCAGGAGATGACACCGATGCGATGCCCTCAGAGATGCTGTATGCGGTGGGCATTACCAGGATGGTCAGGAACGCGGGGATGCCCTCAGCAGGATCGTCGAACTCGATCTTCAGGCAGAACCCATCATGTAGAAGCCAACGATG
>ENA-OQJH01000282-OQJH01000282.1-human-gut-metagenome-genome-assembly--contig:-NODE-282-length-29650-cov-9.323307_pt1 | contig 29650 bp, 34 predicted proteins | sample MGYA00242597_ERZ504763 | MGnify/ENA primary metagenome ERZ504763 (study PRJEB26092, sample SAMD00036359) | human gut metagenome | host: Homo sapiens | study: EMG produced TPA metagenomics assembly of...
ACCTGTACGAGTTTTTCTGTCCCTTCTTCTTTTCTCTTATCTTCTCCACCACAATAGATGGGAACACACATTTCAAGTATTCTGCTATAAATACGCTGATGGGCAGTATCTAAATCTGTGGATTTCATTTCATTCAGTCCCAGATTCGTTGTTACGATCAGCGGAAGCATTTTACAATAGCGGCTGTCTATCACATTATAGACCTGCTCCAAAGCAAACTCGGAATTTCGTTCTATTCCCAAGTCATCAATAATCAGCAACGGATAATCCACAAGATTTTGTATAATCTGGTTCTTATCTGCCTGATAGCTGGTCATTTCATTTAGGATCCTGGAAAAATTTGTCATCATGACACGTTCTCCCTGTTCCAAAAGTGCATTTGCAATACAGCCTGCAAAGAAACTTTTCCCGGTTCCAACTGGTCCCATCAAAAGCAATCCTACATTTTTTCTCTTCATATCTGTCCAGTTTTCTACATACTGCCTGGCAATTAGTATCTTCTGGTTGCTTCCGTTGTCATTTTCAAATTTCCATTCCCAGAATCTTCTTTCCCGAAGTCCGACGGATTTTCTCTGATAAAGCAGTCGCTGTGCTTCTTCCCGCTGCATCTTTTCATCCAGTTCCTGTCTGGCTTTCACCTCGCATTCGCACAAACAAGACACTACATGCTCAAATCCCATCAGACTGACTTTCATCTGTTTTCTTTTTCCACAGATGCCACAATGAAGACATCCCTCTTCGTCCACATAATCTGCTGTTACTTTATTTTCCATCACAGGCTTTCTCCTTCCTGAAATTCATATTTATCCATTCCTATCCTGGTTCCATCCCTTTCTGCCCAAAGACAGATTGTTGCAAAATGGTTCTGATATTCTTTTCCACTGGATTTCATATAAACAGAAAGATGATCAATCCGTTTCTGGTAATCCCATGGAAATAGCGTCATCAGCTCCTGCAGTTCAGCTTCCGACAGAACAACATTTTTAAATCTACCATACTGACTGAATTTTTCTTCCAAAGCGGGAGTATTGCCCTTACTCTTATCAGTATGATTCTTTTCAGTCTTATTTATCTTAGTATTACTTCCATCCAGATTCTTGCAGTCCGGACTTCTATTTTTTTGCGTTCCGGACTTCCAGTTTCTTGCAATCCGGATTTCCAATTCTTTGCAGTCTGGATTTCCAGTTTCTGGCATTCCAGAAACAAAGTATCTTACTGGCTTTCCTCTACTCCGTTTTACAAAATTTTTCACATATATGACAGAGGGACGATTATTCCCCTGCCGATACCGCTCGATCAATCCAATCCCATGCACACTATCCAGCTCATATAGAAGCTTTGTCACTGTCGTATGCGACATTCGCAACAGCTCCTGCAATTCTGCGATCGTGTAAATGATATAGACATAACCCTCACTGTCAATCCAGCCATTTTTCTTGGACAGGCTGATTCGATCAAGCAGAATTCCATAAAGGAGCTTTGCGTCTGTGGACAGGCTTGCAAACTCTTTTTCTGTGAACAGAGCTTTTGGTATCCGAAAAAAAGAAAACTGGTCAGATTCTTCTGCTCTGAAATATTCAAAATCTGCCATAATATTTTCCTACTCTTCTACATCAAAATCACAATTTGCTGCACTGCCTGTACCATGCACATCTCATCAAATACAAAATTGAATGATTGAATCATTTCGTCCAAATAATAATTTCTGGCCTTCTTGTTACAAGCATACATATCACCAATAAAGCTTCATCATTCCCCATCGCATGAACAAGGTTTCCAGGACCTTCATAAACTTCTTTTTTGAACAGCTTTCATACTGTCTGTTCACATATTTCTGGATATCTAACACACGAGCAGGATTATTTTCATTTTCCTCCAGAATTCCAAATGCAAGATCCATACCAAACTCATATCCATCAGCCTGAATTTGATCAATATCCATCTCTCCAAGCTCATCCTGGTATCCTCGCTTTTCCATTGCAGTTAAAGACGTTTCATATTGATCAATATATCCCATATCCGCAATAGTTTCAAAAATATCTCTGGATGCTTTCACCATCTTATCCATAATAATTTTTCTTTCAGCCAGCGGCATATTTGCCATGATAGTATCTAATGTCATCATTGATTCTTCCTCCATCTCATTTTCATAAATACCATTGATATAAAAGTGGTTCGCCTTTCCATTGTTTGGAATGATACGCACCAGTTTACCAACCTGAACCAGTTCCTGTACTGCCTGATCTACTCCATATCGAGTCGTATTCAGGTCTTTCTTTATTTCACTTTTGGGATAGATAACAAACAGATTCCCGTTATGATCTACCCAGCCATTTTGCACCGCAAATTTCAAACGATCCAGAAATAAGCTGTATAGAATCTTTGCTGTATTTGACAGATTTTTGTATTTTTCCATCTGAAACAGCACCTTTGGCACCTGCAGACAATCTACCGGCATATACTCCATCTTACTCATTGATTGTTTCCTCCTTCTGTTTGTACAGCACTTCGGCTGAATTAATATTGATTTCCAGCATCCCTACAAACACCTGATAGTACAGCAGGCATATCTGTTCATCCTCTCTTGCCAGATACAATCCTTCCAGTTCATTGGACGGATGTTTCATTCCGTATACTGCCTGACAGATATCATGGATTTTCTCACATTCCACACTTCTAAGATGCATCTCCAAGGTGTGATTAAATCTCTGCCAGTCCTCCAGTTTCTGATTTACTGCCATCATGCACTGGAACAGTTCCGCTGCTTCACATGCTGCTGACAGCACTACATTTTTGTTGTTGATACTTCCATCGGCATTTTTCATATGCCCTACCATATACGCCTGATCTACTGAAACCATCTTTTATCCTCCTCTATCTAAACGGCATTTCTTCTTCCATACCCTCTGGGATCTCTAAGAACCCTTCCGCATCTTCTGGAAACGGTGGTCTGTCAACCATTTTTGCACCTGCGAATTCAATCCGGTTTGCATACACTTCGGTGGTATAGATCTTTTTCCCGGTATCCTTATCTTCATAATTACCTGTGACAATCTCGCCTTCCACCATGACCTTCGTTCCCTGCATCAGATAATCTCTGGCAAATTCTGCTTTCTTTGCAAAAACCTTTACCGGAATGAAACTGACTTCATCGGAATAATTTCTTCTGACTGCCAGAACGAACTTGGCAATCTTATGAAGTCCTTTTTCATTCTCCACTTCGTTGTATCCAGGATTTCTTACTAATCGCCCGGAAATAACTGTTGTATTCATTAGCTTACCCCTCCTATGCTTTCATTGATTTGTAACAGATACCGATACATGGTCCACATTTTCCATAGGCACATCCGTAACATTCATCTTTTTCCAACTCTTCTTGCTTCATTTCATCGGCAAACATTCCTAACAGTGTTGTGTAAATCTTTTTCATTGCCAGGAATTTTTCTTCTGCTTTTTCCATCTTCTCTTTGTAAAATGGGATCAGTTCACGAAGAACTGGATGGAAACGTTCATTTTCATCATCCCAGGCACAGGTTTTCATCATACAGCGTGGCTGTTTCTCATAATTGCCCAGATAATATGGCAGAACGTACAGCCTCTTTCTTTAACAATTGCCACCGGAATCACTGGCATCTGACTTTTGATTTCCTTTGTTACATGCTTACTTTCAATTCGCTCTCTCATCTTAAAAATCCTCCAAGAATATATATATTTGCAAAAGGGAATTCCCCTGAATTGCCTGTTTTTAAGCACAAAAAAGAGGCAGACTTACGATTTTTATTTTCGCAAGCCTGCCTCTTATCAATCTAATATTCTATTTTCCAATGACATACCGTATAAACACGTATATCGCTCTGATCACATACACTGGAATCATGATGCTTCCAATCAATGCTCCAATAATGACACTTAATGCAGCCATCCCAAGTGTTGCTGTGGTATCCATTCCTCTCGGAATTAGAATCAACCGCATTTTATGTATTCCAAATGGAAGTCCGGCAATAAATACCCACCAGAACCAATCCGTCTGCCCACTGACCTTCATAATTGTTTTTGTCATCCAAAACCAGAATACCATAAATGCCAGTGGCAGAATTGATTTTTTAATTACATCTCCAATCGTCATTTCTTTCGTCCTCTTATCTAATCTGTTTATCTTCTGTACTTTAGAAAGATATGCCTGATATCTTTGCATCTGTCTATCATTATATCTTATTTGCTTTTCATATTCCACTTTATCATCCCCTTTGCTCTGTTTGTGCTTTCCACGAATCTAATAACTGGAAAATTATTTTTTCGATTTGCTCTTTCTTGTAATCTGGTGGAAAATATTTTTGCAGTTGCTTTTCTGAAAAACTGATTTTCTGATAATTCACTTTTGCTTCTCCTCTAAGAATTTTCTCTATATCTTCTCCAGTCAATTCTTTTTGCTGGCTAAGGTCTTTCAGTTTTTTGCCTGAGATCCATTTGGCATTTTCTTTGTTGTTCCTATAAACGCCAGTAACAATGACTGCTCATTACTTTTCAAATAAGATAAATCAACTGCAACAGTAAATGGCAATTCATTTTTATCTACAAACTCCAGCAAGTAATTCGACAAGTAGGTCAAGCGTATATATCGTTTGATCGTACTCATTGTCTCTCCGACTTCTGTGCCAACCATCTCAGCTGCCCATCTTTTTTCAACTTTGGTTCAACTTGGACCAAAGTTAAATCAGTCCGTCTACCCTGACGTTTCAATGCTTCATACTTCATGCGGTATGCAAATGCCTTCTCACTATATAGCAGATTTTCTCTTTGAATGTTGGAATCGACCATAACCACAGTTGCTTCATCATCAGACATATCTCTGATAATGACCGGCATTGTTTTCAGTCCTAATTCCCTGCAAGCATATTTTCTTCTGTGTCCCACAACTAATTCATAATCCTTTTCCCCTGAATTTGAAGGTCTTGCAATTCCTGGCACAAGAACTCCATATTCTGAAATACTTTCAATCATTTCCTCCATTTTATCATCCCTAAACACTTTAAACGGATGATTCTTGAATGTATCCAACTCGTCCAGTGGAATTTCTCGCACACACTCCTGCTCCTCTGACAATCCGAATAATGCATCTACCCCTTTGAATTTTATCTTTGAAGCACTACTTTCTTTCACTGCCATCACCAATCACCTCCTCTACCAATTTTTTATAAGCTTCGGCAACACGACCTTTCGGATCGTGTTTATAAATACTTACTCCCTCAGCACTCGTCTCTGCTGCCCTTATCGAAAACGGGATTGCAGTCTTGAAAATATTGATATATTCGCCATAATTATCATGAAGCAACTCTATAATCTCTTTTGAAAAATTCGTTCTTCGATCTACCATGGTAAGTAAGATTCCGTCAATCTGAAGCTTTCGATTTATCTGCTTTCTAACTTTATATATGGTCTGCATCAACTGTTCCAATCCTTTAACAGGAAGATAATGTGCCATAACCGGAATGATAACCGAATCAGCTGCTGCAAGAGCATTTACAGTAAGCATTCCTAGCGATGGCATATTATCAATCAGGATATAATCATATTCTGGCGAAATTGTCTTGATAAACTGTTTTAACACATATTCTCTGCTCATAACATTTACCAGACTAACTTCTACCCCAGACAGTTCAATATTTGCCGGAAGAATGTCTATTCCCTCTTCATGGTGAAGAATTCCATATCCTTCTGGTAATTCAAGACCATTCATTTCACAATGAAGAATTGTCGCTACTGTTATTTCTAATTCATCTGGATTCTGATATCCAAGACTTTCTGTTAAACTTCCCTGTGGATCAAAATCTATTGCCAGAACTTTATATCCTTTTTTTACCAATCCGATTCCTAAATTCACACAGGAAGTTGACTTTGCGACACCACCTTTTTGATTGACTATTGCTATAACTTTTGCCATCTCTATTTCCTCCCGATTCGTAATGTATGTTTTGAAACTGCTTTTTCTGCCTTTTTCTGATTTTCAGCCTGCAATGTTAAATCATGCGTCTTTATCAGCAATGCCTCAAATCTTTCTTTTTCTTCCTGCTGTTCGTGTGCTGTCAAATCCGTTTCCAAATTCGTTTTTTGTGAAACGCTCAACTTATTTCTAATATTATATGTGTCATATCTTCTTCTAATGCAATTCGCTTCTACACCGGACAGTGTAACCAACTCTGACCAGGAAGACACTTTACATCTTCTTGCAATCGTTCCCCATGATGGTGTTTCTGGATTTCTACAAGCATCATATATTTTTGACGTTGCCGGTTGTATCCGTTCAAATTCGTTTTTAAATATTTCCAAAAAATCATATTGATCATCCACACACCTTGTTCCATGACGTCCAATCCTTACGTATTCCATCTCACCATAATAATCATTTAGAAATTCTCTGGCTGTTTTTCCAAAAAGCTTTTCAAAGACCATATGGCTTGGTAGCTCTTTATGGCTGTCACACTCTTTTATTCTCGGTGGTATACCATTATGAGATTCTGTCCATTCATCTAATGCTTCATATACACTGGCTGCATCCCATCTATCCAATGGCGTGGAAGAATATTTTTTTAGTGCCTGTATCACTTCCACAACTTCCTCCGTCTGTGGCAGACATTGCAGTAATTCGATTGCCTTGGGTATGGCTTTTCTTCTTGTCATAATTCTTGCCATAAAAAAACCTCCTTTGAATGGTCATCATCTCATTCAAGAAGGTTCCTATCAGAAACAATTCCGAATTATTTTCAATATCTTATCTATACTGTTATTTCAACATAAGATATCGAAATGTACATCTGACAGCACTGTTTTTTTATCCAATGCCTTTATCAGAAATCCCTTATTTTAAGGCTTTTCCGGTCATTTCCTTTATCGTACTCTATTGGAACCGCATACGTCGAAAAACAGACTTCAAACGAAGGATCAAATTTATCAATCGCCTTCAACAGCCCAATGCTCCCGATCTGGCACAAATCCTCCATCTCCACCCCGCGGTTTGCAACGCCTCACCATGCTCCAGACCAGTCCCATATTTTCCTCTGCCAGTGTATCCCTTGCCGCTTTATCCCCTTCGTGTGCCTTTTCGATCAGGGCAAGCGTATGTTCCATGCATTCTGACTCCTATGACTTCCGATCCGGCCCTTACATTTCCGGATGCACACCGATTTTCCGTTTCATCACCACTTCCGTCCCCCATCCCGGATGCGACCTTACTTCCAGCTCATCCATAAACGCCTCCATAAACGAAAACCCCATCCCCGACCGCTCCAGCTCCGGGCAGGTCGTAAACATCGGCTCCATCGCCTTCTCCACATTTTCGATCCCGACGCCGGTATCTTTTACCGTCACCTGAAACACCTTCTCCTCCAGATCCAGCACACACTTCATCTGAATTTTCCCTTTTTCCTGCCGGTATCCGTGAATCATCGCATTCGTAACCGCCTCCGAAATCGCCGTCTTGACATCCGCCACTTCCTCCACCGTCGGATTCAGCTGCGCCAGAAACGCCGCCGCAGACACCCGCGCAAAACTCTCATTGCAGGGACGGCTCTCAAATTCCAGCGTCATCGTATTCCACCGCATCTTCTCTTCTGTTTTCATCCTTTCTCGCATCATCCCATTCCCCTTTCTGCCCACTCCCCGTCCAAAACCTACTTCCACGTCTTCTCCTCTTCCACCTCAATCACCCGCGTCACCCCCGACATCACCAGAATCCTCCGCATCCGCTCTCCCACATGCACCGCTCTCACCTTCCCGCCAATCAGCTCCATCTCCCGAAACCTCCCCATCACCAGTCCAATCCCCGAACTGTCCATAAACACCGTCTTCCGAAAATCAAACACCACCTCCCTCACATTCCTCTCCACCAAAATCTCCCCCGCCTCCTCCCGAAGCCGGTCAGCCACAAAATGATCCACCTCTTCCGGAAGCCGAATCGTCATCACCGCATCCTTCACCCAAACACGATTATCCATTTCCTATCCTCCCTCTTTCCTGTCATAAAATAAAAAACACAAAAGATTTTTCGCCGTAAAGCGAATTTCATCTTTTGTGTTTTATCTTCTCACTTTTATACTTTTTTGCCCTTCGTCCCACGCAACCTCCGCGTAGTCAGTGGTATCAGCCCGACGAAACAGCGCCGCATCTCCTGCGGCATTCTGCCCCGTGGGCATCCGTCCTCACTATTCCTCCGTCTTCACAGTCCCCCCCAGCGCCTCAATCTGCTGCTCGGCCTTAGTAGCTTCTGGTTCCCGGGAACTTATCGATGATCTCCTGGAACACCGAAATCGCATTATCGGTATCCCCACTCAGCCGATACGCATGCGCCAGATAGTTAAGCACCGTATAGTCACTGTCGTTGATATTCTTAGCCTTCGAAAGCTTATCAATCGCCTCAGTGTAATTCGCATCGTCAAATGCATTCACACCCGACTGCGAAAGCTCCTGGAACATAGACGACTGCATGCTCTTGTAAATAGTGTCATACACAGCCTTTGCGTCCACAGAAAGCACCTCCGGGTTGACCTCGGTCAGTGCGTTTGTTGCGTTGCTCGTGTTGCCCTGCTGCTGCGCTTCCACAGCCTTTAAAAGGTTCTCGTAGGAAGCCGCCGTATCCTGTGCCGTCTGGATCTGCTGCTGCGCAGAAGCCGTCGTTTCGTTCAGAGAATCCACCTGGCTCTGGAGCTGGTTCAGCTGGGCCTCCTGCTCGCCATCTTGCCGCTGTATTCCACAACCTTCTCGTCCGCCTGCCGGTTAATTCGCTGCGTATTCGCAGGCCCGATCAGGAACCACACAACCAGTGCGCCAAGCACCAGCCCAATACCGATATTCAGCATCGTTGCCGCTGTAGACGTCTCGCGGAACGTCGGCGGAATAATCACCGTATCCCCGCTTACCACGCGCTCACGCTCGTCCTCGCGCTGCTCCTCCGTACGCTCCCTGCGGCCGAACCGCCGCGGCTCCAGCGACGTCTGCGTACCCGTCTGGAAATCAACCTCCTTCAGGAAACGAAGCGTCGTCGAGTTCGTCTTGTCAATTTTCGCCGCCTTTTTCAGAATCTTCCGCGCTTTCTCATACTCACCCTTGTGAATATAAATCAGCGCCAGCAGATGATATCCCTTGATCAGCTTCGGATTCTGGTTCAGAATCTTGCGCAGCTGGATCGCAGCCACATCCTCATTGTTCTCGCGGCAGCATTTCAGCGCACTGTTGTATTTCTTGATCGTCTGATTGATCATATCCAGCTTCGCCTGCTCCGCCTGCAGCGTCGCAATATACTCCGTCGCCACATTATTCTCCGGCATAATATTCTTGCTGATGATCCACTCACTTAACGCCGCAACCGCTTCACCCGTCTCAAAATAGACAAGGCCTAACAAGTTCCGCGCATGGATATTGTATTTGTTAAACTTCAGGCTCCGCCGCAGCATATCGATCGCTCCGGAAAGATCCCGGATCTCCGCCTTGTCGAGGCCCAGATTGTAGTACATATTCGAAAGAGAAAAACATTTTCTCTGTACTCTCAGGTTAAAACCACAGTTGGGACAGATCTCCATTCCGACGTCCACAACCGATTTACAATTCATACAGTTCATTCCGGCACCTTACTCTTCCTTTTCCGCTTCTGTCTCGTTTTCCTGTTCCGGCTTGTCGTTTTTCATCATTTCTTTCAAAATGTCGATCACATCCGTCAGATCACGGCTGTAAATCGCATCCTCCACCTCATCCACATCGAGACACGGTTTAAACTTCTTCAGTTCTTCTTCGTAATTTAACATAAACAAAAAATTCCTTCCTGTATTCACTAACCATTCCGCTTTGCAAGATATGCTTTCAGTTCGCCCGCCAGATACAGAGAACCCACGCAGAACAGCATGCCGCTGCCCTTTTTGCCCAGTGCCTTCTCATACGCTGCCCCGATCTCCGGTTCCGCGCAGACATCCGTGCATCCTGCTTTTCTGAAGTCCTCTGCAAGCACTTCCGCCGGTACGACGCGGCTTCCGTCGATCTGCGTTGCAACAACATGGGACGGATGAATTCCCTCGCAGATTTCACCGATCATCTCATGATAGTGCTTGTCTGCAACTGCCGTGAACAGAATCGTGATCTCGTTTTCTTTCGCAAAATAGCCTGCCGTGCTGACAAACTGTGCAATGCCGTCCTCGTTGTGCGCGCCGTCGATGATGACGCCCGGCGCAGCCATTTCCATACGGCACGGCCATTTGATCTTCGAAAGGCCTTCCGCAAGCACGTTCTTAGGAATGTCGTGCACGTCCTGCAGAATATGCATCATGTAGAACGCAAGGCTTGCATTCATCATCTGGTATTTTGCCACATACGGAATCGCAAGCTCTGCTTTTTCGCCGCCCGGATATGCAAAGGTAAAGGTGATACCCTCGCGGCTCTGTGTTTTCATCTCATAGAACGACGGCTCCATCGGCCATGCCGGGCTTCCCATCTCTTTCGCCTTTGCGGCAATGACAGAAGCCGGACCTGGCTGGCTGGCGTCGTAGATTACCGGGACACCGGCTTTGATGATGCCGGCTTTCTCTCCCGCAATCGCCTCGAGGGTGTCGCCGAGATACTCGGTGTGGTCGCGGCTGATGGACGTGATGATGCATGCCAGCGGCTTTTCGACCACATTTGTCGCATCCAGCCGTCCGCCAAGGCCGGTCTCCATGACCAGGTATTCCACGCCGGCTTCTTTGAAAATCAGCATTCCCATCAGGAACAGCGTCTCAAAATAGCTCGGATGGCCTTCGCCCTCCGCCTCGTATTCTTTGGCTGCTTTTTCCACTTTGAGAAATGCGTCGAGAAACTGCTCATCCGACACATCTTCCCCGTTGATCTGGAACCGCTCGTTGATGCGTACAAGGTGCGGGGAGGTAAAAAGTCCTGTCTTTTTGCCGCCTGCAAGCAGCATCGCATTCAAGTACGCGCAGACGCTTCCCTTTCCGTTCGTGCCCGCCACATGGATAATTTTGATCCCTTCCTGCGGATTCCCAAGGCGCGAAAGAAGCTCCCTCGTATGTTCCGGCGGATGCTTCACCGTAAATTTCGGTATTGTTTCGATATAATCAACTGCTTCTGTATAATTCACTTTATTTCACCATTCTTCAGTATTTTAGGGCTGCTTTCAAACCCTAGTATCATTATAATCGAGTGACCGGATATGTCCATAGCAATTTTCAAAATTTTGTCCCGACTTTTCGACTTTCCCCGTAAAAAGATACAGTGGGACGTCAAAATCCGCCCCACTGTATGATCTTTCGGACACTCTTTTTAATTCTGCAGACCGCCGTCTTCGGCCGGTTTATCGCTGTTTTCTGTTTTTGACGGCTCAATCTTGTCGCCTTCGCCCTCCGGCGCACCGGACGGCGCTGCCGTCAGTTCATCCTGCGGCGCAGTGCTCGTATTGGCATTTTCCTGCGTCACATCTGTTTTCGTGCTGTCCGGGTTCGGCGTCGGCGTCGGTGTAGATACCGTTTTTGGCTCTTCATACATCATCGGCTCTGTCCTTGTCAGCACCTTCTTCGTCGAGCTGTTGCTCTGCTGCGCGATTGTAATCTGATCACCGTCTTCCAGGGTCAGACTATGCACCATCAGAATCGACGGGCTGACATAAACGGTATCCTGTATCTCCTCGTTGACTTCCACACGGCTCGATGCCGTAAAGTTTTCTCCGTAAAAATACCAGGTATCTTCTCCGGATTTTTCGATTCGTTCCAGTGTTACCGGCAGAGCACCCATCTGCAGCTTCACACGCTCATACGGTGTCTCTCCGTCTTCTCCGTAAACGTACCGTTTTCCATACAGCATATCATACTGCAGCACCTCGAGATCCACCTGATAATTCTTCGTATTCCGTCTCGTCTGATGATACCGGAAAATGGTTCCGTCATGAATTCCCACACGGTTCATAACCTCTGCTGCAATCTGGTAGGAAGCAATGTTTTCCTGTTTTCTTTTCAGTCCCATATTATCCCAGATTACGTATTCGGTCTGATACAGATAGCGGTTCTCCAGATCTTCTACTTTCAGTCCCATCGTTGGCAGATGTCCCCGTACATCACAAGTACCACCGGCTCCGGATAATCCGCAAGCTTTGTCGTCAGCTCTTTGACAAATTTGTCCATCTCATGGATCTGATTTACATAATATTCCCAGGAGTAATTATTTTTTTCCCGGTCTTCCGCGCCTGTCACTGTAATCTCCGGATCGTCAAGCACCGGCTCTGTCGGATAATCACCGTGGCCCTGTACCGAAATCGTATAGATATAATCCGGTTCGTCTGTCGCATCGAGCGTTTTTATGATCTCTTTTGTCAGAATATGGTCTTTTACCCATCCTGTCGCCGTCACATCCGAGATATCCGGCATATATTCCTCCGAGGTAAAGGTATCAAAACCAAGACGTGAGAATACACTTCTTCTGGAATAGAAGTTTGCTTCATTGTTGTGGATCGCATGGGTCGCATAGCCAAGATTCTTTAAAACATACGGCGCACTCTCACAGGTCTCCTCTGAAAGCACCGATTTGTACGGATACTCACCCGCTCCGAAATACCGGAGCTCATGCCGGAAATAGTTTCAAACTCTGTGTTTGCTGTTCCGGCTCCCACCACCGGCACGCGGAGATAACCGGAAGAATAATCCTTCATCAGCTGCCGGTAATACGGGATCGGATCCTCGGAAATGTTGAGGAAATTAACCAGCTCCGGATCGAAAAAGGACTCCAGCTGCAAAAAGATAATATTCGGTTTTACCGTATCATCCTCTTTTTGTTCGCCTTCACTCGTCTCAATCTGTTTCACGAGCTGTTCGGAATAGCCGTTCGGCTCTGAAATTCCCGTATCAAACAGGGTGACTGCCAGACAGTACGGATAGCCGTAATCCTGGTAGGCAAATGCGATGTTGACGAAATAGCTGGAAAGCACACGCTTTGCAAGCGCCAGATTTGTTGCTCCCGTAAAGAGTACAATTACCAGAGCAATCAACGGCACATTCAGATACCAGCGGATTTTCCCCTGAAATTTCGGTCCTTTGATCCAGACCCATACAAAAAATGCCAATAATGCCACAAGGGCTGCTACGACGAGGATCATGGTACCTTTCGACAGATACTTCGTCACGACCTTTGCGCCGTCACTTAAATTCCGCAAGTCCGGTCCGGTAAACGGCGTGACGCGGTTTGCCAGAATCACACCGTTAATGATGCCGAGCAGCAGCCAGAAACAGCTCATCACCAGCCGTACCAGCACACGTCTGCGGAACAGATAAACTACCATAAAAGTAGTGAAGATCAAAAATGCATTGTACAAAAAGACCCATGGGCTTTCCACCATGTAGCTCCATGCAGATGCCAGCGAATGGCGGGAAAATGCTTCAATCACCAGATACAGAATACAGCATCCCAGGGCCTGCAGCGGCAAAGAGAGCCAGTTGCAGACTTTCACTACGGTTTCCTTGTTTCCATGCAGTTTTTTTCCTTTTTTCATTTATTTTTTCAGCTGCTCCAATCTTGTCTGAACCTGCTCCATCATCTGCTGATAGTTCGCCAGTTTTTCTTTCTCTGCCTGAACTTTTGCTTCCGGAGCTTTGTTAATAAAGTTCGGGTTGCCAAGCATGCCGTTGGAACGTGCGATCTCTTTTGTCAGACGCTCTTCCTCTTTTTCAAGGCGGGCGATCTCTTTTTCAAGGTCAACCAGCTCGGCAAACGGGATATAGATCGTCGCCTGCGGGATCACTGCGGATACTGCGTCGTCTGCAATACCGGCTTTATCTGCCTGTACGTGAACTTCGCTTGCACCTGCCAGTGTTCCGAAGAATACGGCGCCGTTTCGGAAGGTTTCCTGTACAGCAGCATCTTCCGTTACAACGAATACGCTTGCTTTCTTTGACGGCGGTACGTTCATACTGGTGCGGACACCACGGATGCTTCTTACCGCCTCTTTCATCATCTCAACGGCTGCCTCATCCTCTGCGTATGCAAAGTCTTCGGTCTCTTTCGGCCATGCGGCGATCATGATGGAATCCTCGTCCGGATTCAGTGTGCAGTAGATTTCCTCTGTGATGAACGGCATAAACGGATGCAACAGCTTTAATGCATTGCCAAGAACGGTTTTTAAGGTCCACAGTGCAGCGCCCTTCGTCTCGTCGGTCTCGCTGTACAGACGCGGTTTTACCATCTCGATGTACCAGTCGCAGAACTCCTCCCAGATAAAGTCGTAAACCTTCTGTACGGCGATACCGAGCTCGTAGCGGTCCATGTTGTCCGTTACTTCCGTTGCCAGCGTGTTTACCTTAGAAAGAATCCATTTATCTGCCAGTGTCAGTTTGTCTTTTGGCATTTCAGACGGAACTTCTGCTTTTTCCAGGTTCATCATGATGAAACGGGAAGCGTTCCATACTTTGTTTGCGAAGTTACGGCTGGCTTCTACACGCTCCCAGTAGAAACGCATATCGTTTCCAGGTGCATTACCGGTCATCAAAGTCAGACGGAGAGCATCTGCACCGTATTTGTCAATGACTTCGAGCGGATCGATACCGTTTCCGAGGGATTTACTCATCTTGCGACCCTGGGAATCACGAACGAGTCCGTGGATCAGTACGTGGTGGAACGGAACCTGTTTAGTCTGCTCCAGTGCGGAGAATACCATACGGATAACCCAGAAGAAGATGATGTCGTATCCGGTTACGAGTACGTCGGTCGGATAGAAGTAATCAAATTCCGGTGTTTTCTCCGGCCATCCTAAAGTGGAGAACGGCCACAGAGCGGAGCTGAACCAGGTATCCAGGGTATCCGGGTCCTGGGTGAGATGGGTGCTGCCGCATTTCGGGCATTTTTCCGGCATTCCACCTCTTACAACCGTGATCTCGCCACAGTCATCACAGGTATAGGCCGGGATACGATGACCCCACCAGAGCTGACGGGAAATACACCAGTCGTGGATATTGTTCAGCCAGTTCTGATAAATCTTGCTGAAACGATCCGGGATGAAGTTTACTTCCCCGTTCTTCTCTGCTTCGCTGGCAGCGGCAGCCATATCCGCCATTTTTACAAACCACTGTGGTTTGATCATCGGCTCTACGGTTGTCTTACATCTGTCGTGGGTTCCTACGTTGTGAACGTGATCCACTACTTTTACAAGAAGGCCAAGCTTCTCGAGATCCTCTACCATGGCTTTTCTTGCCTCGTAGCGGTCCATGCCGGCGTATTTGCCGCACTTGTTGTTCATGGTTCCGTCATCGTTTAAGATGTTGATCTCTTCGAGGTTGTGGCGTTTTCCTACCTCAAAATCGTTCGGGTCGTGTGCCGGTGTAATTTTAACGCATCCAGTTCCGAACTCTTTGTCTACGTAAGCATCTGCGATAACCGGGATTTCACGGTCGGTCAGCGGCAGTTTCAGCATTTTTCCTACAATATCGGTGTATCTTTCATCCTCCGGATTGACAGCTACGGCAGTATCGCCGAGCAGAGTCTCCGGACGGGTCGTTGCGATTTCTACGAAGCGGCCTTCTTCTCCAACTACCGGGTAGTTGATGTGCCAGAAGTGGCCTGCCTGCTCCTGATATTCAACCTCTGCATCGGAGATGGAAGTCTGGCATACCGGGCACCAGTTGATGATGCGGCTTCCTTTGTAGATCCATCCTTTTTCATACAGACGGCAGAATACTTCTTCTACGGCTTTGGAGCATCCCTCGTCCATGGTGAAGCGTTCTCTCTCCCAGTCTGCAGAGGAGCCGATCTTTCTTAACTGGCTGTTGATGCGTCCGCCGTACTCTTTCTTCCACTCCCAGCAGTGCTCCAGGAATTTTTCGCGTCCGATTTCATCTTTGTCGATGCCCTGCTCTTTGAGCATATTGGTAACTTTTACCTCGGTTGCAATCGCCGCATGGTCGGTTCCCGGCTGCCAGAGGACTTCATATCCCTCCATCCGTTTGAAACGGCAGAGAATATCCTGCATGGTGTTGTCGAGTGCATGGCCCATGTGAAGCTGTCCGGTTACGTTCGGAGGCGGCATCATAATGGTAAACGGTTTTTTGTTCGGGTTTACAGTGGCGTGGAAATATCCTTTATCCAGCCATTTCTGATACAGTCTGTCCTCGAGTCCCTTCGGATCGTAGGTCTTTGCGAGTTCTTTGCTCATGAGATCCTCCTTTTATGTTTGGTGTATTGTGGTATTTATTCCCGCAGAGGCTTGTCTTAAATCAAAAACGCCCTTCACATACACATAACATGCATGCAAAGGGCGAAAATTCCGCGGTACCACCTTAATTTGTATCTCGTTTCGGAGTCTGTAACGTGACTCATGCGTGAGAACCTAATCATCACATCTTCTGTGCTTTTCAGCTCTCCGGTTCAGAAGCTACCTTCCATGACCACCTTCCCGGACAGCCTTTCAGCCGGTGAACCATCCTCTCTTTTGGGGCCTGCCATGTACTCCTCTTCCTCATAACCTTTTCTTTTTCTGTTGGAATAGAAACTGCATTTATCATAATCGCGTTTTTTTATTTTGTCAAGCCGCCGCGGGCAAAAACCTTTCTTCTTATGGAAGTTTTAAGATTTCACGCGCTTATTTTCGGTGAATCCGCGATGCACAGTACTGCATTTCTGCGCGGCCGTACGACGCGTAGCGGACCTGTTCTTTCGAAAACGGCTTCGCATTGCTTGGCCGTCCCAGGTTTTCGCCGTGGATCACCTGATCCACAAGGTCGATGAGATCTGCGAGAACGCCGAGGCTGAGCGGATTGTAAACCGGATGCGCCGTCGATTCAAACACCTGCGTGTGATGACCGCCGAAGAATTTCATGCGGCCGCCCCTCTTCACAAGCCACACCATCAGTCCGACCAGCCCGTCGTAATACTCTTCCAGGCTCGTTCCGCCCGGCACCTGCATCCAGACACCGCAGCCGCTTCCGATCGCATCTCCGGTGAACAGGTAATTCTGTTTCGTCTCAAGCACAACGACGCTGCCCGGCGTATGGCCCGGTGTCTGACAGACGGCCAGCTCTGTGCCGCCGAGCGGAATCACGGAATCGGTACGGATGTCATGAATCTCCTCCCACGGTTTTAATTTTCCCGCTGTCAGCATCACAAGCGTCTCTGGATCCATCTTCTTTTCATCGTGGCACATGTACACCTCATCAAACTCATCCATGTGATACATGTGATCCGGATGCGCATGCGTGATGACCAGCAGAAGCGGCTTGTCCGTCAGCTCACGGATCACCGGCAGAATCTTTGTGCCTGCCGTAATGCCGGTATCAATGACAGCCGCTTTTTCTTCACCTTCTACTACATAGAACGATGAATTTCCTGCGTCCAAAATACAGTAAATTTTTTCCCCGATTTCTGTTACCTGAAAACCCTCCATGATGTAAAACCTCCTTAAAATAATAATGTACCCTCGGAGTCTTTCTGTGCTTGCTTTTTTCCTTTCGGCAATTCAGTGCCCCGCATTCTCTTCCCCGATGATAATCGAAAGCAGCGTATGATCCAGCATGATCGTGCGGTTCCACGGATTGAAAATCACACCGCTGATCTCCTTTGTTTCGGATGCCATGTGGATCAGCTGTTCCAGACTCACGAGAAACGTAGATTTCACGCTGCTGCTCCCCTTTAATTCCTCATCAAAGCTCGTAAACGCGGCCCACCAGACTTTTCCGTCTGCGCTCTTTACCGTTCCGATCCGGATCTGATCGTCGCCGGATGGCGGTTCCACGGAAAGAATCGCCTGTCCGCCCTCTTTCATTCTGCGGCGGATTACCGTCAGCACATGTGCCAGCAGTTCCGGCGTCGGCTCCTTTTGCAGTCCCAGAATTGCTTCCTCTATCGTTTCATTCCCCTGCAGCCCTTCGTCCTTTAGAGTTTCCATTTCTTTTGCCATTGCTCTTGTCCTTTCTTTTTCGCTTTTCCCACACAGAATCTGTGTACCATCATCCCCGGCAGCTTCGGCACTTCCGATGACCTTTACTCTGCGCCTACCCAGATGCCATCTTCCCCGCAGAATCTGCACTCTTTTGATACATCCAAAACGTTTTCCATCCGCTTTAAGATCTGATCGTACTTCCCTTCCCGCATCAATGCAATCGTCACCTGATCCGTTCCGATCTGCAGATGGCGGAAGCCGCGTTTTCCTTCCTCTGTCCACGGCAGAGTCAGCTCCAGTTCAAAGCCGCCGCTGCTTCCGTACAGCTCACCCGGCTGTTCGTCCGCAAACAGCTCGAAAAGCGGCTGATAATATGCTTTGAAATAATTCTCCTCTGGAAACCAAAGTGTCCCGTCCCCGGTCCGCTCCGGCTCTTTTACAACGGCATTCAGATAGCCTCTCTCGTAATACGTCATGCACGCCGCGCTCTTCGCCAACGGATTTTCATTGATCTTCTCGATCTCCGACGCGCCCGGCATCCATTTCCAAAGGCCGCCTGGCTGTTCTCGCTCCTGCCGACCGGCTCCCAGACGCTCCATGCGTTCTGCTTTCCGTATCCGATCAGATCCTGGCGGTATGCACCGTTGTATTTTACAAATTTTTTCTCCCCCGGCTGCTCGATCAGGTTCAGCGGTACCATACAGTCAATTCCGTACAGCTTCTGCGCAATCAGCCGCGTGTAGATGATGCCGAGATAATGACAGATTGCACTGCGCTCCGCCGTGTCGAGATACATAATCTGCTCCGCTTTTGCCAGCTGGTCGCCGCGTGTTTCGAGCACACTCTCCACCATCGCAATCCGTGACTGCAGCTCCGCCTTCCGTTTTCCGCGGTAGCGCGCCGACAGACGGCCGTACGGCATCGTGCTTGCAAGAACCGCGTGCAGCAGCTCCAGATTCGTGTATTCGATCATAATATCTTTCTTATTTAAACCGAGCTCCGCGTCGGTATCGACTTCCGTCACATTGATGATATATGTTTTTTCTTCGGTCAGTATCATTTGTTTTGCCTCTCTTTTTCAGTACTCTCTTCCATGCTCCTTCAGCCAGCTCTGCCACACTTTGTAATCGGGCATCTGCTGTGCCACCACCGCGTAAAACCGTGCGGAATGGTTCATCTCTTTCCGGTGCGCCAGCTCGTGGATAACGACGTAATCCATCACGCGCTCCGGCATCAGCACCAGTTTCCAGTTGTAGTTCAGGTTTCCGGCGCTGCTGCAGCTGCCCCAGCGGGTTTTCTGCTCACGAATTGTGATTCTGCCATACGTTACGCCCATCTCTTTTGCAAATGTGCCGTCTTTTCCGCCAGCATCTGCGCCGCACGTTTAACCACCGCTTTTCGCTCTGCTTCCGTCAGACGGTTCGCTGCTTTCTGCTCTGCGGCCGCCAACGCTTTTCCCGGTGTGTGTGAATCCAATCCTGTTTTTCTTTTAAGAATGCTTCGATTTTGTATTTTGCCATCCGTTTCGGTGCGCGCACCACCACGCTTCCATCCGCTTTGACCTGGACGGCGAGCGTTTTGCGGGCGGAATACACGATCTCATAGGGAATCTGTTTTAAAATCCGTTCTGCGCTGTCTTTCTGTTCCATTTATTTTTCCTCAAAAGCTGTCTGTTTTACCATTTTTTTGCCTGTTTTTCATTATACCTTTTTCCCGGCGGAAACGCAATCGGATTGCTCACAGAAAAAACGCGAGCAGAATCACCGTTTTTCTTCCGGCAATTCTGCTCACATTTTTCTTTCTCTTATTTCAGCTCAATTTTTTTCTGCTTTCTTCGGATGCACAGCCTCACAAATAAAATCGCCGCCTGCACACAGAGAATCATCACCAAAATTCCAATCATGGACAGCGCTGTTGCCCCCAGTCTGATCAGTTTTCCCATTCTTTTTTCCTCACTTTTCTTTCTATCGTGCCAGAACCGGATCGGCTGCCGCATCCCACAGCAGGCTGTCCGTCTCACTTTGTTCCAGGTATCCATATTTTACCATTGCCGCCAGCACCTGCTTTTCCCGCTGCAGCGCCAGATCCGCGTGGCGCGACGGTGCGTAGGCGGACGGTGCATTCGGGATTCCGGCGAGGAGAATGGCTTCGCTGTCGGTCAGATCCTGCGGCTCTTTTCCGAAATAACCACGCGATGCTTCTTTGAGTCCGTAATAGCCATCCCCGAAATAAATAGTGTTGATGTACAGCTCCAGAATTTCTTCCTTGGAGAGCTGTCGTTCCACATAGAGTGCTGTCCACGCCTCTGCCGCTTTTCTGGCAAGTGTCTTATTCTGATCGTAATACATGTTTTTTACCAGCTGCTGTGTGATAGTACTGCCTCCCTGCTCCGGTTTCATCACGCGGATGTCATGTACAACCGCGCGCGCCATGCTGATCCAGTCTATCCCGTGATGTGTGTAATACCGGTGATCCTCGACAGCAAGCACCGCTTTTTTGTACAGCTCCGGCACCTGTTTCAGGGGAACCCACTGTGCTTCGCTTCTGATTTCCTCTACCGCCTGCGCGAGCGGCTTTTCCTTCACTGCCTTCTGATAGGAAACATATCCCTGGATTGCCCAGAACATTCCGGCCGTCAGCAGGATCAGGCAGAAAAATGCCAGAAAACCTCCAACCATTTTTCCCGCTGTTCCCCGGTGTTTTCGTGTTCTTTTTCTCATAGTTTCAAACCCCTTTGTTGTTCTTTCCTGCTTTCTATCCTACCATATCTCCCTTAACGCCTTCTTGCCTCTTTCTTAGGAATTCATTAAAATTTTGAAACTGTATGAAATGCATTTTGCACGTTTTTTCAAATAACCGCTGCTGCTGCGGAATACTTTAACCGAATCAGGCAAGTAGCGAAGCGGATTGCGAATATCCGCTTGACAAAACAGAAAAAGACAGACACCTGGCAGATTGTCAGGATGCCTGTCTCTTGTTTTTATCTTTTGGTTTTTCAGAAACGCTCTGTGATTATGCTGCGGTTCCGTAGTTCATTACATGAGCTGCTGACAGTGCTTTTCGAACGGCTACACCGAGAATTTCAGCTACTACAACGGAAATCACATCTTTTACGATGTACGGAACGGAAACTGCAGGAAGGAAGCCGGATCGTGTTTCCTGTTACAATAGAAAACTGTACCACACCGAATGCGTGACATACCGCAAGACCTGCGATTCCAAGAACGAATGGTTTGCCCGGGAAGCCTTTTTTAATTCCGGCACCGCAGAGCATTGCCATCGGAATAAATCCGAAAATAAAGCCGCCGGCCGGTCCGAGAAGAGCGCCGAATCCACCGCTCATGCCGGCATAAACCGGAACGCCGATCGCGCCGAGGATCAGATAAAGAGCGGACGATGCACCTCCCAATTTCCAGCCAAGCACGTAGCCGCAAAATGCCATTGCAAAGGTCTGCAGCGTCACCGGAACGCCGGTCGGAAGCGGAATCGTCACAATAGACAGTACCGCAAGCACTGCCGTCATCATGCCGGTCAGTACAATCTGTTTTGTTGTAAGTTTTGATTTTTTCATGAATGTAAATCCTCCTCGCAGGTTCTTGTATCCAATTCTTTCTGCTTTTGAATTGTTAACCTTGTTTCAATATAGGTTAATATTTCATTTTTGTCAATCCCTTTTTTAAAAATGCAGAGAGTTCTGCTACGATTCTGTTACACTTCCTGAAAATAGCGGTCACCCTCTTGTTTTCTGTTTTCTTTCTATGGTATACTATATAGTCTCGGAGTTTTTCCGGGAATGTTCACCCGATACAAACGATGAATTTTTATTCCATTTGAAAGGAGATACCCTCTATGAAACCTTCCGAAAATCCTCTCGGCTCGGAACCGGTCAGCTCTCTTTTGCGGCGTTTTGCGATTCCGAGCGTCATCGCGATGCTCGTCAGCGCCCTCTATAACATGGTAGACCAGCTCTTTATCGGTCACAGCATCGGCGTGCTCGGAAACGCAGCGACCAACGTAGCGTTCCCACTCAGCATGGTCTGCACATCCATCGGTCTGCTCTGCGGCATCGGCGGTGCTGCAAATTTCAATCTCTGCATGGGCAGAAAGGATCCGGAGCACGCGAAATCCTATGTTGGAAATGCCATCTCCATGCTGGCAATCCTCGGTGTGATCCTCTGCGTTGCCGTTCAGCTTTTTCTGCGTCCGATGATGCTTCTCTTTGGTGCAACGCCGGATGTCATTGATTACGCCTGTACTTACACCAGAATTACCTCCATCGGATTCCCGTTTCTGATCATCACAATCGGCGGCTCCAACCTGATCCGCGCGATGGCAGCCCGAAATTTTCCATGCTGTGTAACCTGATCGGCGCGATCGTCAACACGATTCTCGACCCGCTGTTCATCTTCGTTTTCCACATGGGCATGGCAGGTGCAGCGCTCGCCACGATCACCGGACAGATTTTATCGTTCGCGCTCGTTGTCTTCTATCTGCGCGGTTTTAAAACGCTGCCGCTTTCTCTTTCCGATCTGAAGCCGAAAATAGCCTGCTGGGCACGGATCGCTGCGCTTGGTGCAACTCCGGCATTCAACCAGGTGGCAATGATGGTTGTTCAGATCGTTATGAACAACACACTGACCTACTACGGCTCCAATTCCGTCTATGGAAGCGACATTCCGCTTGCATGCGCCGGTATTATTTCAAAGGTGAATATGCTGTTCTTCTCCTTTGTCATCGGCATTTCCCAGGGACTTCAGCCGATTGTCAGCTTCAACTTCGGTGCACAGAAATATGACCGCGTGAAGGACGCTTATAAAAAAGCAGTTTTTGCGGCGACTGCCATTTCCATCGTCGCCTTCCTCTGCTTCCAGCTCTTTCCGCGCCAGATTATCGGCATTTTTGGTTCCGGTTCAGAAGAGTACCTGCATTTTGCAGAGCGGTACTTCCGCATTTTCCTGTTTTTCACATTCCTGAACGGTATCCAGCCGGTCAGCTCAAACTTCTTTACCTCAATCGGAGCGCCGAAGAAGGGTATTTTTCTTTCGCTGACGAGACAGATTATTTTCCTGCTTCCGCTGCTGCTGATTTTTCCGTATCTCTTCGGCATTGACGGCGTGATGTACACTGCACCGATTGCAGACCTTGCAGCCGCATCAGTCAGCATCGTTATGGTCGTGCGGGAATTTAAGATCATGGCAGAGCTACAGAAGGCTACTGCCTGAAAACAGGTTTCTTTCCCGGAGCGTTTCTGCAAAAGACTTTTCGTGAGCTGCGGTTGCCAGGGTCCTGTTAAAATACGGATCTTAGATCATTGCCGTGTAAGTAAAATCTATGCTGTTGCTTTTTCCACAACAGCATACGATTTTTTTATGCGTTATCCACACTTTTCTTTATTTATTCACATGCATCCACATCAGTCCATGCGAAGAATCATGGTCAGGATTCGTTTTGCACAAAGAGCGATTTCGTCGCGGGTGATGTATCCCTTCTCAAATGCCTCCTGTACGCGCTCCTCGTATCCGTTTGCCATTTTGATATCATTTCCGGCTTTTGTCTCGCGGTAATGCTCGCCGTGTGTCCACCAGTCGGTCGTTACCATTCCCTTAAAGTCCCACTCACCGCGCAGAATACCGGTCAAAAGATCCTTGTTCTCAGATGCCTGAACGCCGTTGATCAGATTGTAGGACGACATGATTGTGTATGGATCTGCCTCTTTTACGATGATCTCGAAGGCTTTCAGGTAAATCTCACGCAGCGCACGCTCGGAAACGCGGGAATCGCTGTCTTTTCGGTTTGTTTCTTTGTTGTTGCAGCAGAAGTGTTTCACACTTGCCCCGATGTGCTCGGACTGCATACCGCGTACCATTGCCGCACCGGATTTTCCGGCCACAAGCGGATCCTCGGAATAATACTCGAAGTTTCTTCCGCAGAGCGGGCTTCTGTGAATGTTGACAGCCGGGGTCAGCCAGATGCCGATGTTGTTTTCTTTGACTTCCTCTCCGCCGGCTTTACCGATCTCTTCGATCAGCTCCGGATCCAGGTGCAGGCAAGCAATGTTGCACACGGCCATGCGGTCGTGTTGACGCCACACTGCGGCTGAATGCGAAGGCCTGCCGGTCCGTCTGCGGTCATGATATTCGGGATGCCGTACTCAGGCAGATTTCCCATGCCAAACGTGTTGGCAACTCCTGTGTTCGGCTGACCGCCGAGCAGATGAATGAGTGCTTCTGTCGGAAGCTTATCTACAAACTCGTCGAGCGTTTCTTTTCCTTCGACCACATTCATCAGGTTCGGATTCGTCTTTGCTGCTTCCATAAGCTCGCCAAAGCTCTTTCTCTCCTGTGCTTTGACTGCCGGGAGGAAGCCTTCCAGAGTCAGCTTATCCTGACGCTCCAGTCCTTCTTCCTCGACAGGGCCGTTATCGGTCGGAAGCGCTTCGTAGGTTCCATCCGCAAGGAGACGTTTTTCCAGCTTATGCGGAGCGGCAAGGCTGGTGTACTGTGCAGTCACTTTTGCCTCTGCCAGATCGTAGGTGAAGTCCAGTTTCTTCGCATCTCTTACATTGTTTCCAACGTAGAAGACGTAGCTTCCTGCCTCAAGAACATAGGCAGATTTTGCAACCTTTCCAAGGTCATCAAAAGATGCCATATCTTCCACTGTAAAGGAAAGAACGACTCTCTGTGTCTCGCCTGGCTGCAGCAGTCTTGTTTTCCGGTAAGCGCCAAGCTCTTTGGCCGGCTTGCCAAGCTTGCCCTGCGGTGCGCCATAGTAGAGCTGTACAACTTCTTTTCCGGCACGTTTTCCGGTGTTGGTAACAGCTGCTTTTACAACAATCTTTCCATCCTTCTCTTCTGCCCCCAGAACTTCTGTCTCAAAGCTGGTGTAGGAAAGACCGAAGCCGAACGGATAATTGACCTTCTCCGCTGCGCCCGGAATCGTCTCGAAATAACGGTAACCAACGTAGATATCCTCGTTGTAATCCACGTAATAAACGGATTTATGGAAGTTCTCGGTGGATGGATAATCCTCGAGGGTTGCTGCGTAGGTATCAACAAGTTTACCGGATGGGTTGACGTCGCCTGTTACAACATCCGCTGCCGCGAGGCCGCCTTCCATGCCGCCCTGCCATGCCATCAGCACCGCCGGAATCTCTTTGCAGTCTTTGAACCAGCTGGTATCAACCATACCGCCGACGTTCATGACAACGATGACATTTTTAAAGTTTGCTTTTACTTTTTCTACCATGGCTGCTTCGCCGTTTGTCAGGCAGAAGTCGCCGTTTTCGAAGATGCTGGCGCTCAGCTCGATCTGTTTTTTCTCATCCTCAAACAGCTCATAGCCTTCATCGTTGATCTGGCATTTGCGGTCCCAGCCCTCGCCGGAGAAACGGCAGATGGTGATTATTGCGGTATCGGTATATGCTTTTGCTTTTGTTACCAGCTCGTCCGGTACTTCCGGCTCTCTTGTCATGCCTGGTACAGCACCTGCAGCATACTGTTCTTTACATTTTCTCATAGAATTCCGGAAGTTCATGGAACAGAGAAACCTCCCCCTCGGCCTCTTTGATCTTCATGCCTTCGTAGAAGTTGCGGATATACGCAACGGTAACGTCACCGCTTCCGCCGCCGCCTTTTACGTAATCAATCGTTCCTTTTCCAAATAAAGCTACTTTTGTGCCTTTTGCGAGCGGCAATGTCTCGTTCTCGTTTTTCACCAGAACCATACCCTCGCCTGCTGCTTTTCTGGAAAGTGCGATATGTTCCGCGCTTCCTGTTACCCTTTTTCCGTCTTTTCCCAGCGGCAGAACCGGCTGGTAAAGACTTCTCTGCCATTTACCCATTTTAAGCTTACCTCCTGTATTTTCCGGTGCGCAGATCGCTTTCCGAACGCGCCCCATTCTGTCTTTATGATACGAAGTTTTGGAATAGATGTCAATTGATTTTTCAGCATTTTATCCTGTTTTTCGTTTCTTTTTCTTTTGATTTTATTCTATTTTGCCAATTTTTCAGGCATCCGTTGTTTCTTTTCTTTCTCTCAATATCTTGATCCGCAGGTGGATGCTACCTCTGCGTCTCCCCGGTGTTTCTGCAGCTTGTCGCTTTTCTGTTATATCAGACACTTTTCTCATTTTGTGGATTGTCCGAAAAATAACAGCGTTCTATACTAAAGCGTGTCTGAAAACAAATCATCGGCATCCCCTTTTTCAGGTTCTCTTTGGGATACAACAAAAGAATGGAGTTTTCTTATGAAGGTACTGATTTTATCCTGCAATACTGGCGGTGGCCACAATGCTGCGGCCTCTGCATTAAAAGAAAGTCTGAATTTTTATCACCACGAAGCCGAGGTTCTGGATCTGATGAGCCTCGGACGAAAGCATACCTCCGCACTGGTCGGCGGAGCTTATGTGAAGCTCGTCTCCGTTTTTCCGGCCGGCTTCGGCGCACTCTATCAGCTTGGTGAGCTGGTACGGAAATTTCCCTGGAAATCCCCCGTTTACTATGCAAATGCGCGGCTTGGAAATGCGCTTGCAGATTATATTGATCAAAACCATTTTAATGCCGTTGTCACCACACATCTTTATCCGGCGGAAACACTGACCTGGATGAAACAGAAAGGACGGCTGACGATTCCCTGCGTTGCCGTTGCCACCGATTACGCGTGCATTCCGTTCTGGGAAGAGACGAACTGCGATTACTATGTGGTTCCGCACAAGGATCTGATCCCGGAGTTTGCATCCTGCGGCATCCCGGAAGAAAAACTGCTTCCTCTCGGTATTCCGGTGCGGCCCGCATTTGCGCGCCCTGCATCCAAAGAGGATGTGCGCCGCCATCTCGGTCTTCCCGAGAATGCTCCGCTGTTTCTCGTCATGAGCGGCAGTATGGGATTCGGCAAAGTGCATCTGCTCGCACATGAACTCGTTTCCCGGCTGGAAAACGGCGAACAGGCTGTGATCATCTGCGGAAATAATAAAAAACGGATGCGTTCGCTCCGGCTGCAGTTCCATAAGAACCCAAATGTACATATCATCGGTTTTACACGCCACGTTGCGGAATATATGGCCGCTGCCGATGTGCTGTTTACAAAGCCCGGGGGCTTAAGCAGTACCGAGGCCGCTGTGCGGCGCGTTCCGCTTGTCCACACTGATCCGATTCCGGGTTGCGAAACAAAAAACCGTGCTTTTTTTGTCTCACGCGGAATGTCCGTGACCGGCGCACATCAGAAAGAGCTGGCAGAGGCCGGTATTTCGCTTGCCCGCGATGATGCACGTCAGATTGCGATGCGCGATGCCCAGCATCAAAACAGCCATCCGCAGGCGGGAACGTCAATTACACACCTTTTGGAAAAATTAATTTCGGAGTAACTGCTTATGATGCTTACTGCTTATCTGTTTTATAGTTTCTTCGGGTACCTCTCGGGCAGCTACTGTATTCGTACCTGATTCCAAAATACTTCTGCCACGTGGATGTCCGAACTGTGAATGAAGATCAGAATCCCGGTGCCTTCAACGCCTTTTCAGTGGCCGGACCGCGGATTGGACTGCTCTGCGTCCTGTGCGATATCGGGAAGGGATTTCTGCCGGTGTTTCTGGCGGCGCACAGTTCCGCTGTTTCGATGGGTTCCTGGATTTTCGCCCTGATTCTGCTCGCCCCGGTGGCGGACACGCATGGCCGTTTCTGCAGCCTGCGAAAGGCGGAAAGGCGATCTCTGTCTCGTTCGGCGTGCTGCTCGGCCTCCTGCCGGATCTGCGGCCGGTGCTTCTTCTGGCGGCGTTTTATCTGACGTTTTCGTTGATTCTCATTATCCAGCCACACAGTCTGCGCTCGATCGTTTCGTTCTCCGGGTTTGCCGTTGCCGCACAAATTTCCCGCTTTCTTCCGTCCGTGCGGCTCGGCAGTCTGCTGATATCACTCGTGGTGTGCTTCCGCCATCTTTTCAGCCTGCGGGAGCATGAGACCGAAAATGCTGCATTTACAATTCAGTCTTTGTCTGCTAAAATAAGGAAAAAGCAGAAAAAAGAATAATATTTACAGTTCATTTAAAACAGCGGCAAACAATTTACTTCAGGAGGATTGACACATGATTTCAGAAAAAATGGTAACTCTCGGCACAAAAAAATCGGTAATCCGCGAGATTTTCGAATACAGTAAAAAACGCGCTGCCGAGATCGGATCAGAAAATGTCTTTGATTTCAGTATCGGAAATCCAAACGTCCCGGCTCCGGTCTCCGTTCATGAGACCATCAAGGAGCTGCTTGATTCCAAAGACGATTACTATCTCTTCGGCTACACCTCCGCGCAAGGCGATGCCGATACCCGCGCCGCCGTTGCAGCCGACCTGAACAAACGCTTTGGTACCGCGTTCCATGCCGACAACTTCTATATGACCTGCGGTGCAGCCGCTTCGCTCCGCATCGTCCTTGGCGCTTTAACCGTTCCGGGCGACGAGTATATCGTATTTACCCCGTACTTTCCGGAATACCGTGTTTCATCGAATCTGCAGGCGCAGCATGATCGAAACGCCGGCTGATTCTTCCACGTTCCAGATCGACTTTGACCGCCTCTCGGCCGCTGTCACAGCGCACACCAAAGGCGTTTTCGTCAATTCTCCGAACAATCCGTCCGGCGTTGTCTACACAGAAGAAAGCATTCAGAAGCTCGCTGCTTTTCTGGAAGCAAAATCTGCCGAATACGGCCATCCGATTTATCTGATCGTTGATGAACCGTACCGCGAGCTTGTCTACGGAGACGTGGAAGTTCCGTATCTGACAAAATATTACAAAAACACGCTGGTCTGCTACTCCTACAGCAAATCCCTCTCCCTGCCGGGCGAGCGTATCGGCTACGTTCTCGTTCCGGATGAGGTCGATGATGCAAGAACCATCTACGCAGCCGTCTGCGGTGCCGGACGCGCCTCGGCTTCGTCTGCGCACCAAGCCTGATCCAACACGTCATCGCCAAATGCGCAGGACAGGTTTCTGATCTTTCGGTCTACAAGAAAAACCGCGATCTGCTGTATGATTCATTAACCGCCTACGGCTTCACCTGCGTTCACCCGGACGGCGCTTTCTATCTCTTCATGAAAACTCCGGAACCGGATGCGTATGCGTTCTGTGAGAAAGCGAAAAAGTACGAACTTCTTCTGGTTCCAGGCGACGATTTCGGTGCACCGGGATTCGTGCGGATTGCTTATTGCGTTACTACTGCGCAGATTGAGCGGGCACTGCCGGCGTTTAAGGAACTGGCGGGAGAGTATTTTGGATAATTTTTCAACTGTCAACTTTTCTTAAATAGATGTTGGGGTCAAAAGGCTTTTTGACCCCTTTGACCCCGGTATCTTACATATAGTAAAAAACAGACACTGCTTCATCTTTGAAACGCAGCGTCCGTTTTTCTTTTATTCTCCTACATCCTGTTTTCCAATCACAACTTTACATCTTTTCTTCCACATCCCTGTTCTGACACACGCATACCGCTCGCTTTCGATGATCTGTTCCATCGCTGCCGCTCCTTTCTTTTGAGCTATCTCAATCGCATAAGGCGGGCAGGACTTGAACCTGCATTCTGTGCCTTATCCTCTACGAAAAATTTGCTGTACGTTCCACAAACATGAAACATTTTTCTGCACAGGTTTTGCCCGTTAAACTACCGCCTTATTTTCAGCCACATTTTTTGTGGATACTGATGTGTATCAAATGCTGTTCCACTCTGACTTGCTTTATATCATCGGTGGAGATGCTATTTTCCTGCCTCATGCCTTCTCTCT
>ENA-OQJH01000283-OQJH01000283.1-human-gut-metagenome-genome-assembly--contig:-NODE-283-length-29594-cov-5.567957_pt1 | contig 29594 bp, 49 predicted proteins | sample MGYA00242597_ERZ504763 | MGnify/ENA primary metagenome ERZ504763 (study PRJEB26092, sample SAMD00036359) | human gut metagenome | host: Homo sapiens | study: EMG produced TPA metagenomics assembly of...
CGTACGTCTTGGAATTCCATACTTGCTGGACGCTTCATAAAAGCTTAATTTTTCATTGTGAAGCTGTTTGATGATTTCTACCTTTTGAGCTCCGTTGTACTTTCGTTGTCCCTTTGGCATACAAAAACACCCCATTTCCTAAACAGTATACCATACTGTCTAACAAATGGGGTGCAGTTCACCAAACTGTACGGGCTTTTTAGAACAGGTTTTCTGATTATTGCTGGGACTTATCCTCTGCGATCATAGCAAGGAACTCTGCTTCGGTCAGCACAGGCACACCAAGTGCCTGTGCTTTGGTCAGCTTGGAACCTGCGGCGGCACCAGCCACCACATACGCTGTTTTTTTGGAAACAGAACCGCTTGCTTTGCCGCCATTCTTTACGATGAGCGCCTCAGCTTCACTGCGGGAGAGTGTTTCCAGTGTTCCGGTCACGACCAGCGTTTTCCCGGTGAGCTTATCGCCCTTGGGCTCCCCCTTCCACTGCATGTTCACACCGGCATCGGCCAGACGGTGCACCAGATCCGTGGTGCCGTCTTTGGCAAAGAATTCAGTCACGCTCTGGGCCATCACACCGCCAAAACCATCGATCTCGCCGATCTGCTCCTCGGTTGCTTCCCGGATGGCCTGCAGCGAACCAAAATGCTCTGCCAGCAATGCAGCGGCTTATCGCCGATGTTGCGGATTCCAAACGCAAACACCAGCTTAGCCAGATTGTTCTGCTTGGAAGCTTCGATCGCCAGCAAAAGATTGTTTGCGCTCTTTTCCTTGAACTTTTCCAGTGTGAGCAGCTGCTCTATTGTCAAGTCATAGAGATCTGCCGCAGAGTGTACCAGCCCTTTATCCACCAGCTGCGTGCGACCATGGTGCCCAGACCGTCGATGTCCATGGCATCCCGGGATGCGAAGTGGATGATATTGCGGAGTGCCTGCGCAGGGCATTCCGGGTTGACACAGCGCAAAGCGGCTTCATCTTCCAGGTGCACTGCCGGGGCACCGCAGGAAGGGCAAAATTCCGGCATCTGGTAAGGCTGAGCGTCCGGTTCATGGCGGGTCACACCGATGACCTCCGGGATGATATCACCTGCTTTGCGCACCTGAATGGTATCTCCGATACACAGACCCAGTTGACGGATAAAATCTTCATTATGAAGGGTGGCACGGGAAACCGTGGTACCTGCCAGAAACACCGGGTCAAAGCAGGCGGTGGGAGTCAGAACGCCGGTGCGTCCCACGCCGACTTCAATACTGCGCAATGTGGTCTCCTTGACCTCGGGCGGATACTTGAACGCAATGGCCCAGCGCGGGAATTTGTTGGTGGATCCCAGCAGTTCCCGCTGTGCAAAGTTGTTCACCTTGATCACAGCACCGTCCATATCAAAATCCAGTGCTGCACGGTTCTGGCCGATTTGCTCGATCTCTGCAATGGCATCCTCGATATCATGCACGATATGATAACGCGGGGAGACTGGCAGACCCAGACTCTTGAGGTAGTCGAGGCTTTCGGCATGGCTGGTCAGCTCCCTGCCCCGCACCTGCTGAACGTTGAATACGAAGATGGACAACCCCCGGCTGCCGGTGATCTTGGAATCTTTCTGGCGCAAAGAGCCTGCGGCAGCATTGCGCGGATTTTTGAACGGTGCCGCACCCTGTAATTCCTGTTCCGCACAGAGGTGCTGGAAGGCATCGTGCGGCATGTAGACCTCGCCGCGAACTTCCAGATATTCCGGGGCATTTTTCAAAGTCTTTGGAATGCGCTTGATGGCCTTGACATTAGCTGTCACATCTTCACCCACCACACCGTCGCCGCGGGTGGAAGCACGCACAAGTACGCCGCTTTCATATTCCAAGCTGCAGGAAAGGCCGTCGATCTTGATCTCGACGACATATTCCGGCTCGATTCCGGCTTCCCGCACCCGGCGGTCAAAATCACGCAGTTCGTCGTAGGAAAACGCATCCAGCAGGCTTTCCATCTTCACAGCATGTGTCACCTTGGCAAAGCGCGCTGGGGGTGCCGCCCACTTTCTGGGTCGGGGAATTCGCAGTGACCAGCTGCGGGAATTCTGCCTCCAGTGCTTTCAGCTCCCGGGTCAAAGCGTCATATTCAAAATCCTCCAGCTCCGGGGCATCCTGATCATAGTATAAACGGTTGTTCCTTTCAATGATCACGCGCAGCTCTTCCGCGCGTTTGCGTGCCTGTTCCAGTTCCACGTTCGTTTACTCTCCTTTTCCCAATACCAATACGATAATTATACCATATTTCAAAAGCAAAATACAGCCAAAAGTGCTTCCGGTGACCTGGGAGAGGACGCGCCGAATCCTGACAAGGCAGTCGCTTTATTTTGCCCAGGTGGGTTCCTCCGTGCCATCATAATCGAACAGGCCGTCATTTTTCTCTTCCATGGCCTTGATCATGTGGTAGGTGTATTCGTTATACGGCGTGGGAATCCCAAGCTCCTTTCCCATCCGCATCAGCGCTCCCGAGAACATATCGATTTCTGTATGCCGTCCGGCATCCAGATCCTGCAGAGTGGAATAACGGGCCGTGGCAGGAACAGCGCATCCGTGGCTGACGGCATCTGCAATGCGCAGATCAATGCCCCGTGCAGTTGCAATGGCTTCCAGTTCCCGGCGCAGGCCATCGCTGATGGCTTTCATGTGGACGCTGTCCCGGTAGCAGCCCACACCGGCCCCAGAATCGCCTGCGGCAGATTGTTGCAGACGTTCAGCCGGAACTTGCTCCACATCTCTTCCCGAATATGCTCCGTGACCCGGAAGTTGACCCCGGAATCCGTGAACAGCTCCTGCACTGCCTTGACACGTTCACTCTCATACGGTGCCGACAGCTCACCATAGATCACGCCCAGTGTTGCATCCGGGTCAAAATGGTAACCATCTGCTTCCTTATGTGATGCAACTTTGATGAAGGAATACAGCAGATGCTCTGCACCTACCTGTGCGGCGATCAGCTCTTCGCTGTCCACACCGTTCATCAGACTCATCACAACGGTATTGCTGCCGACAGCAGTCTTGATGCTTTCCAGAGCTCCGGGCAGTGAGCCATATTTCAGTGTAACGACCAACAGGTCTACGCCCTGCGCTTCCTGCGGGGTCCAGACCTCCGGGCGGTAAACTGCTCCATTGATGGCGCAGCCGCTTTCTTTCAGCCGCTGAGCACGGTTGCCTTCCGCGATCACACCCAGACGGATAGTATCCTTTTTAGAAAGCCCCCAGATGATGTAAGAGCCACCGCTCCAGCGCCCAAAATAGCAACAGATTGTATTTTCATGTTACGTTCTCCCTCTTTGATTTGTCCGAATCTATTGTAGCACGAATTCGATTTGCTGGGAAGAGAGATGAAAATGCGAAACCACTTTTTGCACGCGGATGCTGATGTACCGCGGGGCAGCGGATATGCTGGGCGCAACCTTCAAATTGACCGCAAACGGTGCCAAAGTGCTTTAAAGCAGAACACAAAAGCCCCCGGAGAACGTTTCACGGCTCTCCGGGGCTGATTTTACGCGTTATAGAACATAGATACGTCTGTTATTCTCAGATAGAAATCGTGTTGCACACGTCAATAAGCACGGGGTCCAGCGTCTTAGTCATCTCAAGCGCCTCATCCACGGGGTAATCCACAAGGTGCTCACCCTTCATACCAACGATGCGGTTGTACTTGCCCTGCTCCAGCAGGCAGACAGCGTGATAGCCCATTGCGGAAGCATTCACGCGGTCACGCAGAGTGGGAGAGCCACCGCGCTGGACATGGCCCAGAATGGTGGCGCGGGTATCGATGCCGGTGCGGGCCTGGATCTCGTTGGCGATCTCCTGAGAGTGGCCGATGCCCTCGGCAACAATGACAATGAAGTGGCGCTTACCGGTGCGCTGCGTCTCGGTGATCTTATCCAGAATATCGTGCTGCATATCGAATTCCTTCTCCGGCAACAGCACAGCCATGGCACCGGAGGCAATGGCAACGTTCAGAGCGATGTAACCCGCATTGCGGCCCATGACCTCGACCACGCTGCAGCGGTCATGGCTCTGGGTGGTATCGCGCAGCTTGTCGATCATTTCCAGGGCGGTGTTCATTGCAGTATCGTAGCCGATGGTGTAATCGGTGCAGGCGATATCATTATCGATGGTGCCGGGCAGACCGATCATCGGAATGCCGCGGTGTGCCAGCTCACGGGCACCGCGGTAGGAGCCGTCGCCGCCGATGACCACCAGCGCGTCAATGCCCAGCTCACGGCACTTTGCAGCGCCCTTGTCCTGACCCTCCTTGGTCTTGAACTCCAGGCAACGGGCCGTGTACAGAATGGTGCCACCGGCAGAGATGATATTGGAAACGCTGCGCAGGTTCATTTCAAAGCACTCGCCGTCCAGCAGGCCATTGTAGCCGCGCTGAATGCCGATCATACGGAAGCCCTTATGCAGCCTGCACGGACAACGGCGCGAACTGCAGCATTCATACCCGGAGCGTCGCCGCCGCTGGTCAGCACACCAATCGTTTTGATTTGCTTTTCCATGGAAAGATTCCCTCCAATTGTTTCGTCATTTACCTATGGAGCACTTACCCTCTCTCTTTGGCACCGGCTCCATCGCCTTGCTCAGATCAAAACTTGCCTTTAGACATTATAACACAGTTCCCGCTTGAATCCAATACCTTTTTGGCACTTCGTTAAAAGTTTATTAAAATTCACAGGCGTACGTCTTGGTGTTGTTTTTGGCACACGTGCACCCGGTTTGAATCGTTCCTGTGCATGTCATTTTGTTGCAATATTCTTTTCACCCACGATGCGCTGCAGTTCCTCAAAGAAAAGCGGATGACCTGACGTATACAGCCTGCGGGGAGCCGCCAGCTTCTGTTTTGTGTCCTCCAGATAGAAGATCACCGGCATATCACCGTCAAAAATCTCCAGCAAATTGACCACCTTGGCGTACTCCGGGCTGGTGCGGGAGGGCAGCCGGACGTAGAGCCGCCGGGCTGCATCCCGCATCTGATTGGGGCGGTTGGCTTGCGGCTTGACGGGGTTATAGCCTCAATGGGCGAAATACTCTCGGCAACCAGGCGGGCAGGTTCATCCTCTCGGATAGACAGGCGGCCCTCAATGACCACGACCGCGTTATCGTGCAGCACGTCCCGGAATGTTTCCAGTGTACGCGGGAACACGATGACCTCCATGGTGCCGGTCAGATCCTCTACGCTGGTATAGGCCATCATGCTGTTGGTCTTGGTCGTCACCATTTTGCTTTTGACAATGGTGCAGACGATGCGGACATGGCTATCGTCCGGCACATTGGCATCCTCACCGGTCAGAGCTTTGATGGTGTGGGTGGCAAACTGAGCCGACTGCTCCCGGTAGGCATCCAGCGGATGACCGGAAAGGTACAGGCCGCTGACCTCTTTCTCCTGTTGGAGCAGCTCGGCGTGGGTATACTCAGGGCAGGGCTTGATCTCATAGCTGTCGGCGGCAGACGTATTGTCCGTGCCGCTCATCATCGAGAAGAGGTCGATCTGACCATCCAGATTCTTCCGGCTGTCACTCTCGATGCTCTTGAGCACACCCTCAGTTGCTTCGACCAGACTGCGGCGGTTGGAGCCGAGATTATCAAAGGCACCGGCCTTGATGAGGCTTTCCACAGTGCGGCGGTTCAGCTCGGTACCATGCATCCGTTTGCAGAAATCATACAGGCTGGTATAAGGCTTTTCCTGCCGCTCCTCTACGGAGCGTTCAATCAGCCGGGTGCCGACATTTTTCACAGCATTCAGGCCAAAACGGATCCGGCCGCTGTCCTCTGCAGTAAAGCCGCTGCCCGAGATATTGATATCCGGCGGCAGGACCTTGATCCCCAGCCGGGCGCACTCGCCGGAATACTCGATGACCTTGCCGGTGTTGTCCAGAACACTGGTCAGCAGAGCAGCCATAAACTCGCTGGGGTAATGGCACTTAAGGTAGGCTGTCTGGAATGCCACATAGGCATAACAGGCGGCATGGCTCTTGTTGAAGGCATAGGATGCAAAGCTGGACATCTCATCGTAGATTTCGTTTGCAACCTTTTCCGAGATACCGTTTGCCACACAGCCCGGGCACTCGTTGCCGGGGTCTGTGCAGCCGTGGACAAAATGTTCCCGCTCTGCCTCCATCACAGCGTGTTTCTTCTTGCTCATGGCACGGCGGACATTATCTGCCTGCCCGAACGAAAAGCCTGCCAGCTCCCGGAAGATCTGCATGACCTGTTCCTGATAGACGATGCAGCCATTGGTCACATCCAGAATATGGGCCAGCTGCGGGGTCTTATAGCTGATTTTGTCCGGTTCATGACGGTTGCGCAGGTAGGTCGGGATGGAATCCATCGGGCCGGGGCGGTACAGGCTGATCAGAGCGATGACATCTTCCAAATTCTGCGGCTGCAGGCCCACCAGCACCTGCTTCATACCCGAAGATTCCAGCTGGAACACGCCTTCGGTCTCACCCCGGGAGAGCATTTTGTAGGTCTCGGGATCGTCATAATCCAGCTTGGCGATGGAGAAATCCGGTTCTTTTTTCTGAATGGCCAGTTCCGCATCCCGGATGACCGTCAGGGTGCGCAGGCCGAGGAAGTCCATCTTCAGCAGGCCCAGCTCCTCGATCTCCGTCATGTTGAACTGGGTCACGGGCAGGCCATCGTTGGTGGCAAGGGGCAGATAGTAATCCGTTGGTTCCGGGGTAATTACAACGCCTGCTGCATGGGTAGAAGCGTGGCGGGGCATTCCCTCCACCTTCATGGCAGTGTCGAGCAGTTCCGTCACCTTCGGGTCCGTTTCATACATCCGCCTGAGCTCTGGCGAGACCTCCAACGCATGTTTGATGGTCATTTTGAGCTCTGCCGGGACCTGCTTTGCTACTACATCCACTTCCTGATACGGCATTCCCATCACACGGCCCACATCGCGGATCGCATTGCGGGCAGCCATGGTGCCAAAGGTAACGATCTGGCTACATGGTCAGCGCCATACTTGCGGTTGACGTAGTCGATCACTTCCTGGCGGCGCTCGTAGCAGAAGTCCACGTCGAAATCGGGCATACTGACACGTTCCGGGTTCAGGAAGCGCTCAAAGATCAGGTTATAGCGGATGGGGTCAATGTCAGTGATGCCCACGCTGTATGCTGCGATACTGCCCGCACCGGAGCCACGGCCCGGGCCCACCGGGATCCCCTGGCTCTTGGCATAGTTGACGTAATCCCAGACGATGAGGTAATAGTTGGTATAGCCCATCGTCTTGATGACACTGATCTCGTAGTTCAGGCGGTCTCTGTTGGCCTGCGGCACATCGGAACCGTAGCGGCGCTCCAGACCCTCCCAGCAGAGCTTTTCAAAGAACGCCTGGTTGTCCATGCCGCCGGGGGCCTTATAATACGGAATTTGGTGTTACCAAACTCAAAATCAAAATTGCACTGGTCGGCAATGATCTGTGTGTTGGCACAGGCATCCGGCACCATGGCAAACAGATCGTACATCTCATCCGTTGTTTTAACGTAGAATTCGTCGGTCTGGAACTCCATACGGTCGGCATCCTGCATCGTTTTTCCGGTCTGGATGCAGAGCAGGATCGCCTGCATCTTGGCATCCTCCTTGCGCAGGTAGTGGGAGTCGTTGGTGGCTGCCATGGGGATGCCGGTCTCCCGTGCCAGCTTGATGAGCTGAGGCAGCACAATGTTATCCTCTTCCAGCCCGTGATCCTGCAATTCAATGTAGTAATTGCCCTCACCAAAGAGGTCGCGATACCACAGCAGAAGCCTTAGCGCGCTCGTAATCGCCGGACAGGATCGTCTGCGGGATCTCGCCCGCCAGGCAGGCAGACAGGCAGATGAGGCCTTCGTGGTATTGCTCCAGCAGCTGCTTATCCACACGCGGCTTGGAGTAGAAGCCCTCAATAAAGGCGGCAGAAACCAGCTTGGCAAGGTTTTTATAGCCCGTCTCATTCTTGCACAGCAGGATTAGATGATTGTTGCCATCGATCTTGTTCACCTTATCAAAGCGGGTGCGGGTGGCCACATAGACCTCACAGCCGATGATGGGCTTGATACCTGCCTTTTTGGCTGCCTTGTAAAACTGCACACAGCCGTACATCACACCGTGGTCGGTGCAGGCAATGGCAGTCTGGCCGCACTCTTTCACCCGATCCATCAGCTGGTCAATGCGGCAGGCACCGTCCAGCAGACTGTATTCTGTATGGATATGGAGGTGGACGAAGTCTCTTCCCTGCTTGTTGCCCTCACTGGGTTCGATCATTTCGTTTCCTCCTTTTCCGCGTTTTCTTCCAATCGTCTGCGCAGATCCTCTGCCAGCGCTTCCAGCTTCTTCATCCGGTGCGAAAGCCCCGATTTGCTCACGGGCGGGTCAAAGCAGGCACACAGAGCTGTCAGGGACAAGTCCGGATTTTCCATTCGAATGGCCGCGGCCTGCTGCAAGACCTCGGGCAGTGTTTCCAGCGCACCCTGCTCCTGCAAAAAACGGATTGCACGGGTGGTCTGGGCATTGGCCCGGGCCGTTTTGCCCAGATTTGCGGTATCACAGTTGGTCTGACGGTTGATCTGGTTGCGCAGCTGCTTGACTGCCTTCTGGGCATTCATCCGGCCGAAGCTTCTGCCGCTCCCATAAACGCAAGGATGCGCTCCACGCTGGCGCTGCTTTTGACGTAAATCAGGTTTACGCCGTTGCGGCGGGTACGGTGGGGCGCAAATTCATGCTCAGCAAGCAGGGCCTCAAAATCCTTTGCAAGGTTGGTGCGTCCGGTCAGGAATTCCAGATTATACTCCTTCTGTGGGTCCGTCACAGTGCCGCCGCACAGGAACGCCGTGCTGATATAGGCACTCACGCAGGTCTGGCACCGGATGAGCCCCGGGTCGATCTGCAAGCTCGTCTCGCTGCCGTGGTGCCGAACAGCTCGTGCATCCGGCGCACCTGCTCCGGTTCCCGGATGCCGAACTCATACACCACACCGCTGGGGCGGGGCTTTTCCAGCACCGTACCCTGCACGCCGCAGCGGGCAAACAACTGTTCGGCCACACGGGCGGTCAGCTCCTGCTCAGTCTGCAGCACAAGGCCCCGTGCATCAAAATATTTGGCAAAGCAGGCGATGCCATAGCTGCCGCCCGCACACAGCAATCCTTTTGCAGCTGTAAACTGCGCTGTGCGATCTCTTCCCGTGCCTGGGATGCAAAACTCATGTCACTCTCATTTCTGTTCTCACGGGCTCTGCCGGATCAGCGCGCCGCATCACGGTGCTGAATGCCGGTCTGATAGCCCAGTTGTTTGCAATATTCCGCGATCTTCCGCGCAAAGGTGATCGAGCGGTGCTTGCCGCCCGTGCAGCCCACTGCAATGGTCAGCTGGCTTTTACCTTCCTTGACATAGAGGGGCAGCGCATACTCCAGAAAACCTTCGTACCGGCGCAGCAGTTCCTTTGCCTCCGGGTGGCCCATGACAAAATCTACCACTTCCTCATCCAGTCCCGTTTTATGCTTGAGCTCCGGGATATAGAAAGGGTTGGGCAGGCAGCGGACATCCAGCACCAGGTTCGCATCCTCTGGGATGCCGAACTTGAAGCCGAAGGACATCACGGTGAGCCGCATTGCTGCCTTTGCCCCGCCATCTGGCGCAAACAAATTACAAATGCGCTCCTTATTCTGGGCCGTGGAGAGAAACTCCGTGTTGATGGTGTAGTCTGCCCGCTCCCGGAAGGCTGCAGGATCTGTCGTTCCTTTGCCAGCGCTTCCCGGGTGGAGATGCCCTCGGCAATGCTGATGGGATGGCGGCGGCGGGTCTCACTGTAACGGCGCATCAGCACATCATCCGGGGCATCGATGAATAAGATCTCGTACTCGATGCCCTGCTCATCCAGCTGGTGCAGCGCCTGTTCGATCTGCTCGCTGGTGTGGCAGCCGCGCACATCCATGGAGAGCGCTACCCGCTTGAGCTGGTTATCGCCCGCCTTGGAGAACGCCGTGATGCTGGGCAGAAGCTCTGCCGGAACATTGTCGATACAAAAAAAGCCGATATCCTCCAGTGCGTTCATCGCAACCGATTTTCCCGCACCGGAAAGCCCGCTGACGATCAGAAGATCCATACCATTTTCCCTCTTATGCCTTGACCACTCGAATTTCCTTTTCCAATTCGTACCCGGTCTTTTCCTTTACGATCGCCCGCACCTCATCGCACAGGGCCAGCACATCGGCGCAGGTCGCACCACCCAAATTCACCACAAAGCCGCAGTGCTTCTCGCTGACCGCAGCCCCGCCGTGGCGATAGCCCCGCAGGCCGCACTGGTCGATGAGGGCAGCCGCAAACGCTCCCACCGGCCGCTTGAAGGTGCTGCCGGCGCTGGGCTTATCCAGCGGCTGCTTATCGATGCGCTTCTGCATCAGCTCATCCATCCGGGCCTTGATGCTGCCGAATCTCCACGCTTCAGGTGGAACTTTGCGCTCAGGATGCAGCCGCCGTTTTCCTCAAAGATGCTGTGCCGGTAGGAGAGGTCGAGGTTTGCGGCATCTTCTGTCACGATCTCGCCTTCTCTGGTCAGATACGTCACAGAGACCAGCACGTCTTTCATCTCTCCGCCGTAGGCACCGGCATTCATATAAACTGCACCGCCCACTGTGCCGGGGATGCCGTAGGCAAATTCCAGGCCGGTCAGGCTGCTGTCCAGCGCCGCCTTACACAGAGCAGAAAGCTTCAAGCCCGCGCCAGCGATGACTGCATCGTAGACCGCCCCCGGCTCTGCACCCGGATGGCTGACGTTTTCCAGAAAACCGATTCCCATTTTCAGAGCCGTGTATCCACGACCACGCCCCGGTAGCCCGCATCCTCAAACAAGATGTTACTGCCGTTGCCCAGCAGGTAATATTTCACACCGCACGCTTTGCACAGTGCGATCACGCGGCAGAGCTGTTCCTCCGTCTCCGGCTGGACAAAAACATCCGCCGGGCCGCCAATTTTAAAGGTGCAGTGGGCAGCAAGGGATTCGTTTTCGACAAAGCGGATCTTCTCCGCCTGCAGCTGTTGTTTCAATCGTTCCATAAAACAGGATTCCTTTATCTGTAATCTTCATTCAACGGTGCCGTCCAGACCCAGACGGATCAGCAGCTCCTTGGCGGCATTATAGCCATCCGCTTCTGGCGGTTGTTGATGGCGGCGGTTTCCAGCACAACGGCCAGGTTGCGTCCCGGAGAGACCGGGATGCTGGTGCTGGGGATATTCACACCTAAAATCTCGTAATATTCACTCTCCAGTCCGGTGCGCTGATAGTTCTTGGTGGGGTCCCATGCTTCCAGCTGGACCACAAGGTCCAGGCTCTCGCTCTCCTTGACCGCACCCACGCCGAACACACGGGCCACATTGACGATGCCGATGCCGCGCAGCTCGATAAAATGGCGGATGTTCTCCGGGGCCGTGCCCATGATCTGGCGGTTGGAGACCTTGCGCAGCTCCACCGCGTCGTCCGCCACCAGACGGTGGCGCGCTTGACCAGCTCAATGGCCAGCTCACTCTTGCCGATGCCGCTGTCGCCCAGGATCAGGATTCCTTCACCATACACCTCCACCAGCACGCCGTGGCGGGTGATGCGGGGTGCCAGCTCCAGATTCAGCACGCTGATCAGACTGCCCATCAGGGTGCAGGTTATCTCGTTGGAGCGGAGCAGGGCACACCGTGCTTCTGAGCCAGTTCCAGCATCTCAGGAAATGGTTCCAGTTCCTCACTGCGGCAGACGATGACAGCCGGGGGCTGCTGGCTGAACAGCTGGTCCAGCCGCTCGTACCGCTTCTCGGCAGAAAGACCAGAAAGGAAGTTCATTTCGGCCAGACCCAGGATCTGCAGCCGGAGCTTATCAAAGTAATCATAGTATCCGGCAAGGAACAGGCCCGGGCGGTTGACCTCCGCGATCTCGACATTGATCTCTTCCAGCCCTTTCGGGGTGTAGACCACATCCAGACTGACCTTTTCCGTCAGCTTCTTCAGCGAAACATTGAAATTCGCCATCGTTCTTCCTCCTGCACAAATGTTTCCTCTCCCTGCCCGGCAGCACACCGGTGCGGGGCACGCTTTTTCTTTCCCTTATTATAAACGAGATGGTTTCGGATTACAATGATTCTGCCGGAAAATCTTCATTCCGGAGCCTGCATCCCGTTGCATCCTCCCTCATATCCATTTATAATAGAGATGGTGCATCCCCGCACCGGGAAACAGTCATTCACTTTACACGCATTTTACATTCTCTGGATTTCCGATTTTACATTCAGGCTCTATACTCATAAATAGGAGAACATTCCGTCAAATAAACGTGTCAAACAAAGCGAGGAACTTCAAATGACTGTTTTTAATGTATTTTCCCTGCTGGGCGGCCTGGCCTTGTTCCTGTTCGGTATGGACATCATGGGCAAGGCGCTGGAAAAGCAGGCCGGCGGCCAGCTGCAAAAGATTCTGAGCAAACTGACTGACAACCCGCTCAAGGGCTTTTTCCTGGGTCTGTGCGTCACTGCCGTGATCCAGAGCTCCAGCGCCACCACCGTTATGGTGGTCGGCTTTGTCAACAGCGGCATCATGGAGCTGCATCAGGCCATAGGCGTTATCATGGGCAGCAATGTGGGCACCACGGTCACCAGCTGGATCCTGAGCCTTTCCGGCCTGCAGGGCGACAGCTTCCTGATCAATATGCTCAAGCCCACCTCCTTCAGCCCGGTGCTGGCCTTTATCGGCATCCTTCTGTACATGGGCAAAAGCGAAAAGCGCAGGGGTGTTGGCACCATTCTGGTCGGCTTTGCTGTGCTGATGACCGGTATGACCACCATGTCCAATGCCGTGCTTCCCCTGCAGAACGAGGCGTGGTTCACCAGCCTGTTTATCCGCTTCTCCAATCCTCTGCTGGGCGTTCTGGTGGGGGCCGTTGTCACCGGTGTCATCCAGAGCTCCAGCGCCAGCGTTGGTATCCTGCAGGCACTGAGCGCCACCGGTGTCATCACCTATGGCAGTGCCATTCCCATCATCATGGGCCAGAACATCGGCACCTGTGTCACCGCGCTGATCTCCTCCGTGGGTGCCAACAAGAATGCGCGCCGCGCCGCCATGGTGCACCTGTACTTCAACATCATCGGTGTCACCCTGTTCCTGGCTGTTTTCTATGGTGCAAACCTGCTGCTTGACTTTGCCTTTGTCAATGAGACAGTCACTGCCTGGGGCATTGCCGTGGTTCACTCTATCTTCAACCTGACGGCCACCGCTGTTCTGCTGCCCTTTGCAAATGGGCTGGAAAAGCTGGCCATCCTCACCATTCCGGACGATGCCGAAAAAGAGAGCTTTGCTCTGCTGGATGAGCGCCTGCTGAACACTCCCGCCGTGGCTGTGGAGCGTGCCCGCGCCGCCACTGCCGACATGGCCGAGCTGGCCCGTGTGGGCGTGGTGCAGGCCATGAGCCTGACCCACAAGTGGGATGATTCCCTTGCCCAGAAGGTGCGGGAGGAAGAGGAAAAGGTGGACAAATATGAGGATGCACTGGGCACCTACCTTGTCAAGCTGTCCAGCCGTGAAATGAGCCATGCCGACAGCCAGAGTGTGAACACTCTGCTCCACACCATCAGCGATTTTGAACGTATCAGCGATCACTCTGTAAATGTTCTGAGCTCCGCCGAAGAGATCCACGCCAAGAGCATTGAGTTTTCCAAGGATGCACAGGAGGAGCTGCAGGTGCTGGAGGGGGCCGTGCAGGATGTGCTGAGCCGCACCACCGACGCATTCCGCAAGGGTGACCTGCACATGGCCAGCAAGGTCGAGCCGCTGGAGACCGTTGTGGATGAACTGGTGCGTGCCATCAAGCACGCCATGTGGCCCGCCTGCAGACCGGCAGCTGTTCCATTGAGTATGGTTTTGTTCTGGAAGATCTTTTGACCAACTACGAGCGTGTCTGCGACCACTGCAGCAATGTGGCTGTTGCCAGATCGAGGTGGCACAGGACAGCTTTGATACCCACGCTTATCTGAACGACCTGCGCTACGGCAACGAGACCAAGGAAAGCGAACAGTTCCAGCGCCGTCTGGATCGTTACCGTGAGCGTTATCTCTTCCCTGACAGCGACACTGCACCCGCAGACGCAAAGGAGGAACCCAACAAATGATTTACATTGTAGAGGACGATGCCGCCATCCGCGAGCTGGAGCAATATGCACTGCAATCCAGCGGATACGAAGTGCAGAGCTTTGAAACCTCTGAGCCTTTCTGGCAGGCCATGCGCACCGCAGAGCCTGAGCTGGTCATTCTGGATGTGATGCTGCCCGGTGAGGACGGTTTCTCCATCCTGAAAAAGCTCCGCAATACCCCTGCTCTGCGCCGCCTGCCCATCATCATGGTCACAGCAAAATCCAGTGAGCTGGATACCGTGCGCGGGCTGGACTGCGGTGCAGATGATTACATCACTAAACCCTTTGGCATCATGGAATTTCTGAGCCGGGTACGGGCCGCCCTGCGCCGCTCTGCCCCCGAGGAAAAGCAGAATGTTTATGCCTTCCATGAGATCCTGCTGGACAACGCCCGCCACAGCGTGACTGTGAACGGCACCCATATTGATCTGACTTACAAGGAATACAGTCTGCTGCGCCTGCTGCTGGAGAACACGAATCTTGTCGTGACTCGCGAGACCATTCTGCAGGTGGTATGGGGCACCGATATTTCTGTTGAGAGCCGCACCGTGGATATGCACATCCGCACTTTGCGCAAAAAGCTGGGGGACGCGGGCAGATATATCTGCACCGTGCGCAAGGTCGGCTACAAGCTGGCCGACAGTGAGGAGGGCGAGGAAGAATGAAACCGCAGAGCATGGAAGAAAAAATCAGTTACCGGCTGTTTTTCATGGGCTTCGTCGGTCTGGTCTGCACCGCCGTGCTCTGTCTCTTCGTTTTCACAAAGCGTTCCGGGAACAGGCGTGGACTTCACTGGAGCATCAGCTGATCTGGTTTCCGCCGGATACGAGCAGCTTTCCTCTCCGGATCAGCTCTCCGTGTTCGTCAACGGAGACCTGCGCATTACCCTGATCGCAGCAGATGGCAGTGTGGTGTTCGAATCCGCCACTGACCAGCAGATGGAAAATCACCTGTCCCGCCCGGAGATCCAACAGGCCATGCGGGAGGGTGTAGGCCGTAACTGCCGCGATTCCCAGACCATGGGGTACGAGACCTACTATTACGCCATGCTGCTGCCCGGCGGCGATATCCTGCGTGTGGCCCAGGATTCTGAGACCATCTGTCGATCTACGACGCGGCCCTGCCCGCCATCATCCTGAGCTGCATTCTGATGATGGGTGCGGCAGCGCTGATCGCCGGGCTGCTGACCCGCAGTCTTGTCCAGCCCATTCTGAAAATGACGGATGATCTTGAGCACATTCAGGAAAACGTTCTACCGGGAACTCATCCCCTTTGCTGAGAGCATCCACTCTGACCGGCTGCTGCGGGAAAACAACGAGAAGATGCGGCAGGATTTCACGGCAAACGTCAGCCACGAGCTGAAAACTCCTCTGACCAGTATTTCCGGCTATGCGGAGCTCATTGAGACCGGCATTGCCAAGCCCGCCGATGTACCCGAGTTTGGCCGGAAGATCCATGTAGAAGCCAGCCGGATGATCCAGCTGGTGAACGATATCCTGCAGCTGTCGCACCTGGACAGCGTCAGCGAGACCCATGCACAGCCCGACATGGAAACGGTCGATCTGCTGGACGTGGCCAAGGATTGTGTGGAACGTCAGAAACTGAACGCGCAGCGCTCCTTCATCTCCCTGACCTATCTGGCGAGAGCGCCAGAGTACTTGGCAACCGGGATCAGCTGGATGAGCTGTGCCAGAACCTGTGCGACAACGCCATCCGCTACAATCGCCCCGGCGGCAAGGTCCAGCTCATCACCTCCTGCACCCGGGACGGCCATTGTACCCTGACCGTCAAGGATAACGGCATCGGGATTCCGAAAGATGCGCAATCCAGCGTGTTCGAACGCTTCTACCGGGTGGATAAGAGCCGGAGCAAGGCCACCGGCGGCACCGGTCTGGGGCTGGCTATTGTCAAGCACATTGCCCGCATCCACAACGCCCGCATCAAGTTGGAAAGCGAAGTGAACGTTGGCACCACCATCACCGTCGTTTTTGAGACTGCCCACTAAAACTGCAAAAACTCACGTCTGCCTGCACCTGCGGGCAGACGTTTTTTGTAGTCAGCGCTTCTCGCCCTGTTCCCTGCTTCAGCGCCCGAACTGCTCCCAGAGAGAGCAGATCATACCCGTTTTCCCAGCAGCGCTGAACGGTCTGCACGCAGAGTTGCTCCAGCGCCGCACACTGTGCTGCTGTGGGCAGAGCTGTGCCCGCCCTGCGCTGGCCGGTCAGGGTCACGGCAAAGCCATCTTCTACAGCTTCCACCGATACCACACAACGCCGGAACGTCACCTGCCCACTACCCAGCGGAAAGTGTGTTCTCCGCTCTGACCCAGCAGCAATTGTGCCATCTGGCTCTCTGCCGGGGTGAGCCGGGTGTTCCCTGTTTCGGTGAGCAGAAGCATTTCCTCCGCATTCTCAATGGCACCATCCGTCAGGATGAGTACCGGGGCCAAAAGAGCGTTCCGGCTCTCGTATAGGTGCGGAGCCTGCGGTGCGGCTTCCTTCACGGCCTGCAAAAGCTGTTCCGGGAACAGTTCGTTTTCTCCGTCTGCTGCGGCCAGTTCTTCTCCGGAAAGATCCATGCAGAGGACCCGGGCAGATAAACCTTGCACCGGCTCCTCTTTCAACACGGTCTCCGCCTGTCGAATGATTTTTAAAGTTGTTTCGGCATTCAAAAGCAGATACTCGCACAGCCGGTAGCTTGCTTTACGGGGCAGGCCACGCTCGGCTTCAGTCAGAGCCGTTTGCAGGGTGTTTCCCCGCCCCGTGCAGAGCTGTACCTTTGCGGCGGCATCAGAAGCATCGGCGGCGGCTTCCGGAAACTGGTAGAGCAGACCCACTGTCCAACTCTGTGCCACCACTGTGGGAGGAGTCAGGAGCAGGGCACGCACCATGCTTTTCTCGGTATTCTCTGCCCGCAAAAATCCCCCGCACCAGAGCACCAACACCCCTGCCGCCAGCCACCGGAGGGCACGCTGTTGGCCCGTCATGCGTTTTCCTCCGCAGGTGTAGCCCTGCCCCACAGCCGCCCGGCCAATTGACGTACCACCTGCACCAGCACGCAGAACCGGAACATTGCCGCTGCCAACCAGACCAGCAGCACAAGGGCATCAAACCGGGAGATGCTGCCCAGCCTGCCCGCCCGCAAAAGCTCGATGCCGGGCAGGGCATTCCCCGCCCCAAACACCAGTTCCGTGCAGAGCGCAAAGCTGCCAGCCAGTATAAAAGCTTTCACCGGAAGCCAGACAGCGCCCCGCACCTGTTTTGCCGGGCAGAACAGCGGTAGGGCGAAGTATTCCGGATACAGAGGCAGGATAATCGTTTGAGCATCAGCTTGCATCATCAGACTTTCCCAGTGGAACTGGCCATTCAGCCCCAGCAGGCAGAGCAAACCCGCCAGCGCCGCCGCCCAGCACAGGATCGGTGCACAACGGACCAGTACGGCAGGTTCCAGCTTCCATCCTGCCCAGAGTAGCAGCGGGAGAAGCCCCAGCATGGCCATGGAAGAAAAATTCCCCCAGCAAAGCTCCTGCGCCTGACGGAAGGTCTCCACAACCTCCCAGACAAACCAGAGTCCCAGCCCTCCGCAGACTACCCGGGAACGCAAGTCTGTACCCAAAAAACTGTCTGCACGCTGCTCTGCCCCGGCTGTCAGGGCGGTGATCAGAACCAGCGCCAGTGTCATGGGCAGGCCGCGCAGCAGAAAACTGCGGGCTGTTACAGGCGCACCCGTCTGTAACACACACCGAGCGAACTCTGCTGTGAGCACACTCAAGGTCAGTGTTTTTTCAGAGAAACAGGATCGTTCCAACTTCAACCACCTCGTTTTTGCCAAATGGTAAAGGGCCGCCAGGAAAGTTTTGGGTAGCTGCGCCGGGTCACACCGTCCGGCGAGAGCGGCACCTCGGGGAAGATGGCATCCCGCAGGTAGGGCACACCCAGCGCCGAGGCCCGGGTCAGCCCAAATAACACGCCCAGTGCGCAGGCGGCAAGTCCCACCGGGCCAGCCACCCCTGCTGCCAGCAGCACCACCAGCCGCAGAACGGTTGCCACCTCATACAGCGAGGGCGTGACAAACACCGCAATGGACGCGGCAGCGGCGGTCAGGATGACCGGTGTACTCATCAATCCGGCGGCAATGGCGGCATCCCCGATGATGAGGGCAGCGATCAGGCTGACAGAGTGCCCCAGGGTCTGGGGCATCCGCAGGCCAGCCTCCCGAATGATCTCCAGCATCAGGATCACCAGAAGCATTTCCCCAAACAGCGGCAGCGGCGTTGCCTGCTCTGCGGCCTCGATTTTGAACAGCAGCTGGGGCGGCAGGAGTTCCGGTAGATAGACTGCCCAGCAGACGAACACGCCCGGCAGGAAGATACTCAGGTAGAACGAGATATATTTCAGCACCCGCAGAAAGGATGCAAAATAGGCCGTTCCTGCATAGTCATCCAGGCATTCAAAGTTTTCGCAGAACAGGGTGGGCAGGATCAGCGCTGAGGGGCTGCCATTGACCAGAATGACGAATTTCCCCTCCGAAGCTTTGCCGCTGCCACAATAGGCCGTTCGGTATAGCGCACAGGAGCAAATGTGCGGATCTTACAGGGAAAGAGCCATGGCACAAAGTAGCTGGAATCCAAAAGCAGCTGCGGCCTGGCCCACTGTAAAGTCTGCCGCACCTTTTGCACTGCTTTTGGGTCTGCCGTATCCCGGCAGTAACAGAGAGCATACTCCGTTTTCATCTCACAATCGGCTTGACCGATCTCAATGACCAGAGCATCATTGCGGAAGCACCGCCGCAGCAGGCTGGTATTCACCCGGAGCAGATCCGCAAAGCCTTCCCGGGAGCCGCGGAGATTTCCCTCCCCTGCCGGTTCATCCACCGAGCGGCGTTCAGGCTTTGCACCGAAAAGGCGATGCCTTTTGCGCATCCGTCCAGCAATAGCACTGCCATGCCTGCCGTCAGCCGCCGGATCAGGGCATCCCAGTCCTCCACAGGGGCAGGCTCTGCGGGCAATGCGGAGTGCTCAAACAACAGTGCAAACACCTGTTCCCCGGTCAGCTGTTCTGCCGGGCCGGGCGGTGTGCGGCGGCTGGCGGCATCCAGCAGCAGCTGCCACAGCCCTTTCAGGCTGGCCATTCCATCAAACAGAACGATGGCTCCTTTGCAGTGGTAAAGCTCAAGCTCCTTCGCATAAAAATCTGCCGATCGGCCAAACCTAGCGTTGAGCTCCGCAAGATTTGCCGCCAGATGGCTGGAAAGCTGTTCCATTATGCCGCCCCCTTTCTGGTAGCTTGTCCGCCGGGGCGGCGGTTATACGCTGGGAGGTGTTCCGGTTTGAAACTCTTGATCTTCCGTACCATCCTGATCTATCTCTGCGTCCTGTTTGCCATGCGGCTGATGGGCAAACGTCAGCTGGGGGAACTGCAGCCTGAGGAATTGGTATCTACCATCCTCATCTCCAATCTGGCTTCCATCTCCATTGAATCTGAAGAAGTACCGGTCACAGCCAGTCTGATTCCCCTCTTTCTCATTGCGGCGCTGGAGCTGCTGGGGTCGATCCTCAGCTTCAGAAGCCAGCGCTTTTTCAACCTGATGTCCGGGCGGCCCAAAACCGTCATCCTGAATGGTGAGATCGATCAGAACGCCCTGCGCACCCTGCGCCTGACTGCCGCCGATCTGATGGAAGCCCTGCGCGGCAAGGATGTGTTCGACCCCCGGGATGTCTCCTATGCGGTCATAGAGACCAACGGCAGTCTCTCGGTGGCTCTGCGCCCGGAAAAGGAACCGGCCACCCTCGCCGACCTTGGGGCAAGGGTACAGCGGCACAGGCCACCATCCCCTTTGTGCTGGATGGTCAGGTGCTTGCCGAAAACCTGACCACCTGCGGCAAGGATGCTGCCTGGCTGGAACGCACCGCACAAGCCAACAGCCTGCTTCTGGAAGAGATCCTGATCCTGGCGGGCAACGATACCGAGGATTATTTTCTGCTGAAAAAAGAGCCTCGTCAAACGGCGGGGCTCCGGCAAGGGGGTGCGGCATGAAACGTATTTATGTCTGCATTGGCATCGTAGCCTGCTGCTGGCGGCAGCCTTTTACAGCAGCTTCCGGGTACAGCAATTCGCCGAGGATATCTCCGATGACATCGACACCGCCATGGAGGATATCCGGAACAGCGATCTGACCGGTGCGCGGCAGGCACTGGCCGAAGGAGCCGAGCTCTGCGACACCATGCGGAGGGCATGAACCACCTGCTCCGCACGCAGGACTTCACGGAGCTGGAAGCCGCCCTGCGCGCCGCCGATGGCCATCTGGAACTGAATGCACCCGAGGAAGCCTTCGGGGAACTGCGCCGGGCGCAGGTTCAGGTAGAGACCCTGGCCTGGCTCTCCCATCGTATTCTCTGAGGGTGTTTGTGCTGAGCTGAACAGTTGAGGTGAGCACAACAAAAGCCAGGCTTTCTCGTGAAGTTCACGAAAAAGTCTGGCTTTTAACGCTGGAACCTTAGTTTTTCTCTTTGCGGTCGCCCATCAGTTTTTTCAGTTCTGTGAAAAAGCTCTCGACATCGGCAAACTGCTGGTAGACCGAAGCAAAGCGGACATAGGCCACTTCATCGATCTTTTTCAGCTCCTGCATGGTCAGTTCACCAATGCGCACACTGGACACCTCGCGGTCATAGGAGCTCATCAGGCTTTGCTCAATGCTGCTGACAGCCCGTTCCAGTGCATCGTAGCTCACCGGGCGCTTGGCGCAGGCCCGCAGCATTGCGTTGAGCAGCTTCTGACGATCAAAAGGCTCACGGGAGTTATCCTTTTTGATGACGATCAGCGGGACGGTCTCCACCACTTCATAGGTCGTAAACCGCATGCGGCAGCGCAGACACTCACGGCGGCGGCGGATCCGCTCACCGTCTTCGGTCGGGCGGGAATCGATGACCTTGGATTCCTCATCGCCGCAATAGGGACATTTCATAAATCGTTCCTCCTGATGTTGGTTCTTGGCCTGTCGGGCAAAACACGGTCAGGCTTTTTTGGTTTCAGCCTTTTTGCTCTTGCGGTCGTTCCACAGCACCCAGGCGGAGGTGGAAACACAGAGCGAGGTATACACGCCGCTCAGCATACCCATCATCAGCGGGAAGGCAAAGGTAAAGATGCTGTCAAGGCCGTACAGCTTGGAGACAACACACATCACACCCAGTGCCATCACAGTGGTCACCGTAGTGATGATGGTACGGCGGCAGACTGGTTGACCGAGTGGTTGACCAGCTCCTCGAACGGGGTCTTTTTCCCCATCAGAGCCCGGTTCTCGCGGATGCGGTCATAGACCACAACCGTATCGTTGATCGAGTAGCCCAGAATGGTCAGCATGGCGGCAATAAAGTTGCCGTCCAGCGGGGTGCGCAGCAGCACAAAGGTGCCAAACACCACCATCAGGTCGTTCAACAGGGCCAGCACAGCCATCAGGCCGCCGGTCAGGCCGCCGATCTTCTTGAAACGGAAGCCGATATACAGCAGGATGAGCAGCAGGGAGAACACCACAGCCACCAGACTCTTCTGCAGGAACTTGGTGCCCATGGCAGCGCTGACATTGCTCAGGGACAGCTGGGCAAAGGCATTGTCCGGGTACTGTTCGTTCAGGGAGGTCAGCAGATTCTCCACCTGATCGGTGGTCACGGTCTCGTTGCCGGGCATGGAAATCTTCAGGGTCTGCTCCCCGGTGGCAACATTCTCGCCGGTCTGCAGGGTCAGGCCGTTGTTTTCCAGTGCGGTGGAGGCGGTCTTCTGAACCTCGGAGGTGCTGATCTCACCCTGATAGCTCAGGGTGATCATGCACCGCCCGTAAACTCCGTATCCAGCCGGACACCGAACACTGCAGCACACAGGATGATGGCCGCCATCAGGCAGGTGGAGATGGTCAGGAAGCGCTTGCGCAGACCCACAAAGTCGATGGGCTTCTTTTCCTTGACTTCCTTGCCGGGCTTGACAGCACCATAGAGCCAGGGATTCCGCAGGGCCTTGATGGAGGCTGCACCGCGGATCATCACACGGGTGGCAAACACGCCGAACACAAAGTTCAGCAGAACGCCGGTCAGCAGTGTGTAGCCAAAGGCATAGATGGTGCCTGCGGTGGAGGGCCCAAAGGCGAAGAATACGAAGTGCAGGGCCTTGGCGAACAGGCCATCCGAGGGGCCGAAGGCACCCATCAGCACGATTGCCACAATGACGATGGTCACGTTGCCATCAATGATGGGGGTCAGGCCGCGGGCAAAGCCGCTCTTGAGCGCGCCATCCAGCGATTTGCCGTTGTTCAGCTCCTCCTTGATGCGCTCGGCGGTGATGACGTTGGCATCCACGCCCATACCAATGGCCAGGATGATACCTGCGATGCCGGCAGAGTCAGGGTAAAGCTCTCAAACACCGGGAAATAGCCGGAGACGAAGGCCAGCGTTGCCGCCACCTGACCGGCCAGTGCAATGCAGGCCAGGAAGCCGGGCAGACGATACAGCAGAGTCATCAGCACCACGATGAGGGCATAGGCAATGAGACCGGCCAGCACCATGCGCTCAGGCTGTTCTCGCCCAGGCTGGGGCTGACGGTGGAATAGCTGTCCACAGTCAGGGCAAAAGGCAGTGCACCGGAATTGATCTGGCGGGCCATCTTGACCACGTCCTCCTGCGTGAAGGGATTGGACGCGGAACTTGTGATGATGGCGGCACCATCGGTGATGGCCGCATTGACTGTTGCGGTGCTCACGTTCTGATCATCCAGCCAGATGCTGATGGTTCCACTGCTCTGGTAGAGCTCCGTGGTGGCATCCCCGAAGGCCTTGGCACCCTCATCGTTGAACTTGAGGGCCACATAATATTCGGATGTACTGCCGCTCACCGGGCCGTACTGAGCAGCTGCGCTCTCGACCATGGAGCCGTCCAGGATCAGTTCGCCGTCTGCGCTGCTCCCCTTGCGGAAGGTCAGGTAGGCGGTGCTGCCGATCTCTTCAATGGCGGCTTCGGGGTCAAAATCGGTCTCGCCGGACTGCCACGGAAACTCCAGGATCAGGCGGTCGGAGTCATAATCCACATACAGCTCGTAGTCGGTCACATTCAAGCCGACCAGACGATTCTCGATGACCAGCTGGGCAGCGTCCAACTGATCATCGGTGGCATCGTAGTTGTCCGAGGGGGCAAACGTTACGTTGACACCGCCCTTGATATCCACGCCAAAGCGGATATCCTGCGCTCCCTTGATGTAGGTCTTGGTCACATCACCGTACTTGACTGCCACACCAAAGAATGCCGTGTAGACAAACGCGGCGATCAGGAGCACTGTGACAACAAGCTGCCATGCTTTGCCTTTCGTCTTCATAAAAAACAGGAAACCTCCAAAATATAATAAACCTCCGCCGCACAGAAAAACCTCTGCACGGAGGAGATTTTTTACAGAATAAAACCCTTACTCTGCCTTTCGGCCAGCAGCTTTTCGATGACTGCCAGCTTTACGCAGACGCAGAGCAGATCAGATGCGGTCTCCACCTCGTCCAGGCTGGGATAGGTGGGCGCGATACGCAGGTGGGAATCCTGCGGGTCCTTGTGGTAGGGATAGGCGGAACCGGCACCGGTCAGGGTCAGACCGCACTCCTTGCACAGCTGGGCCACACGCTTGGCGCAGCCGGGCATAACGTACAGGCTGATGAAGTAACCGCCCTTGGGGTTCGTCCAGTGGGCGATGTCGCCGCAGGGAGTCAGCTCCTCGGAAAAGGCCGTCTTGACGGCATCAAAGCAGGGGATCAGGCGGCGGCGGTGCTTTGCCATGTGGGCCAGCACACCCTCTTTGTTCTTCAGGAAGCGGACATGGCGCAGCTGGTTCATCTTATCATAGCTGATGATCATCACGGAGAAGCGCTTGCAGATATACTTCATGGAGTCCACGCTGCATGCAATGGCGGAAACACCTGCACCGGGAAGGTGATCTTGCTGGTGGAGGTGAACATGAACACACGGTTCTCCGTGCCGTACTTCTTGCTCTCGTTCAACAGAACCGGAGTCTCGATGATCTCCTCGGTCAGGTGGTGGACAATGTAAGCCTCATCCCAGAAGATCTTGAAATCAGGAGCAGCGGTCTTCATCTTGGCCATCCGGTCAATGGTCTCATCGCTGTAAGTATAACCATCCGGGTTGGAATACTGGGGCACGCACCAGATGCCTTGATGGTGTCATCCTCGGCCACCAGCTTCTCCACAATGTCCATATCGGGGCCATTGGGGGTCATGGGCACGCTGATCAGCTCAAAGCCGTACTCCTCAGTGATGGCAAAGTGGCGGTCATAGCCAGGCACCGGGCAGAGGAACTTGCGCTTTTCCACCTGAGACCAGGGGCAGGGGGACTCAGGGAAGCCGAACACATAGCCAATGTTGATGAGGTTGTACATCAGCTGCAGGCTGGAGTTGCCGCCCACGAACACTTCCTCGGGCTTAACACCGAACACATCCGCAAACAGGACACGAGCCTCGTGCAGGCCCTCAAGATCACCATAGTTGCGGGCATCGGTGCCTGCGTCGGTGGTGTAATCGTTCATCTGCAGCAGACCCATTGCCAGATCCATCTGGTGAGGGCCGGGCTTGCCACGGGCCATGTTCAGCTTCAGGTTCATGGCCAGAAACTTTTTGTACTGCTCATTCAGCTTTGCCTTTTCGGCAGTGAGCTCCTCACGATTCATCTCAAGATAGTTTGCCATTGAAAAACACACTCCTTTATCGTACTTCCAATTTCCCACAGTATCCGATGCCGGGTGTTTCAGGAGTTCCTGCCAGAGAGTTCTCCCACTACCGTCATCCAGACTTAATATTATACCGCAACTCCGGGCGCGAAACAAGCAAATTGCAAAAAAGCCCCGCCAAAGCCGAAGCATTTGGCAGGGCATCCCTTCCCTGCTGTCTGCAGAGTGCAGATATCAGCTCAGGGCGGTCTGGTTCTTATACCGTTTGCGCACAGCGCCGTATTCCAGATGGGCCTCGCCGCCCTCCACGGTGTCCTTGTCAATGGTGACACGGATGATGGTGGGGTCATTGGGCACATCATACATGACAGGCAGCAGGATGCCTTCCATCACGCTGCGCAGACCGCGGGCACCGGTCTTGCGCTCAATGGTCTTGCGGGCGATCGCGTGGAGGGCCTCGTCGGTGAACTCCAGCTCTACACTGTCCATGCTCAGCAGCTCTTTGTACTGCTTGACCAGGCTGTTGCGGGGCTCCTTGAGCACACGCACCAGTGCGTCCTCGTCCAGATCGTCCAGCACAGTGATGACCGGCAGACGGCCAATTAACTCGGGGATCAGGCCAAACTTGACCAGATCGTGAGGCTCCACCTTGCGCAGCAGGGCACGCTGGGCATCCTCGGAGTTGTCCTTCAGGCTGCTGCCGAAGCCCAGTGCAGAGCGATCAGTGCGGCGCAGGATGTATTTATCCAGGCCATCAAAGGCACCGCCGCAGATGAACAGGATGTTGGTGGTATCGATCTGGATAAACTCCTGCTGGGGGTGCTTGCGGCCGCCTGCGGAGGAACATTGCTCACAGTGCCTCCAGGATCTTCAGCAGGGCCTGCTGCACGCCTTCACCGCCCACATCGCGGGTGATGGAGGGGTTCTCGCTCTTGCGGGTGAATCTTGTCGATCTCGTCGATATAGATAATACCGATCTGCGCCTTCTGCACATCAAAACCGCTGCCTGATCAGCTTGAGCAGGATGTTCTCCACATCCTCGCCCACATAGCCGGCCTCAGTCAGGGTGGTGGCATCGGCGATCGCGAAAGGCACCCCCAACATCTTGGCCAGAGTCTGGGCCAGCAGGGTCTTGCCGACACCGGAGGGGCCCAGCAGCAGAACGTTGGACTTCTGCAGTTCCACATCCGCACCTTTGCCGCTCAGGATGCGCTTATAATGGTTGTAAACGGAGACTGCCAGCACACGCTTGGCCTCATCCTGACCAATGACATACTGGTCCAGCCCGTTCTTGATCTCAGCCGGGGTCAGGATATTGATATCCAGACCATCCACAGCCTGCATCCGGGTACGGCTTGCGCCGCGGCCCGGGCGGCCGTTGCTTCCGGGTGCTCCGGCTGATCCGAGAGCAGATCATGCACAGGCCGATGCACTCGCTGCAAATGTTGACACCGGGGCCGATGATCATCCGTTCCACTTCGTCCTGATGCTTGCCGCAGAAGCTGCACACCAGGTCTTTTTCATTCTTGCCGGAATTGTTGTTTGCCATAACTGTTATTCCTTATTTTGGGTCTTTGCGCGCAGGGCTCTCCCCCGCACCGTTCAGTTTCAGCGGTGGGCGATGACCTCATCGATCAGGCCGTATTCCTTGGCTTCCAGCGCGGTCATATAGTTGTCGCGCTCGGTGTCCAGCTGGATCTTCTCCAGCGGCTGGCCGGTGTAATCGCTGAGCATGTGGTTCATCTTATCGCGGATATACACCATGTGCTCGGCGTGGATCTTGATATCGGTGGTCTGGCCGGAAAGGCCGCCGCCCTGACCGCCGATCAGCGGCTGATGGATCAGGATCTCAGAGTTGGGCAGGGCAAAGCGCTTGCCCTTGGTGCCGCTTGCCAGCAGGAAGGCACCCATGGAAGCGGCCATGCCCATGCAGATGGTGGAGACATCACACTTGATATACTGCATGGTATCGTGGATGGCCATGCCCGCGCTGATGGAGCCGCCGGGGCTGTTGATATACAGGCTGATATCCTTGTCCGGGTCCTGCCCTTCCAGGTACAGCAGCTGCGCCACCACAAGGCTTGCGGAGGTGTCGTTGACATCCTCGCTCAGAACGATGATGCGGTCATTCAGCAGACGGGAGAAGATATCATAGGAACGCTCACCATGTGCCGACTGTTCGACAACGTAAGGAACAAAACTCATAAAGTTCGCCTCCTGATACGAAAAATGATTCTATTTGCAAAATTGACCGATACGGCAAAAGAAACAGGGCCGTATCGGTCAATTTTAACAACCTTTGTTTACAGGGTACGCTTCAAACAGCGTTTCCTGCAAATTGCGGCCTTGGCAGCTGGATTATTCAGCGTCCTCGGTCTTTTCAGCCTCAGCGGCCTTCTCCACGATATTGGCGTGGCTCTTGATGAAGTCGATGGCCTTGTTGATTGCCAGATCCTTCTTCAGGTCGTCAACGTTGACCAGCTCACGGACCTTGTCCTCTTCCATCTTGTACTGGTCAGCGATGCGCTTGATCTCAGCGGAGACATCCTCCTCGGAAGCCTCGATGTTCTCAGCAGCGGCAACAGCCTCCAGAGCCAGGCGGATCTTGACCTGCTTCTCAGCCTGAGGCATGAAGGAAGCACGGAACTGATCCACGGTCTGGCCCATATACTTCAGGTAGTCTTCCAGGCGCAGACCCTGCTGCTCCACACGGAAGGCGAAGTCATTGACCATCTCGTCCATACGGGTATCATACATAGCCTGGGGGATCTCAGCCTCCATGCTCTCGATGACCTGATCGACCAGAGCATTCTCAACAGCCAGGTCATCCTGCTTGTCCAGCTGCTCCTGGTTGTTCTTGCGGATGGACTCCTTGAACTCTTCCAGAGTGTCGTACTCGGAGCAGTCCTTAGCCAGCTCGTCATCCAGAGCGGGCAGCTCCTTGTACTTGACCTCGTGCAGCTTGATCTTAAAGACAGCAGCCTTGCCAGCCAGCTCAGCAGCCTGATACTCCTCGGGGAAGGTGACGTTCACGTCGAACTCCTCACCGGCGGAGTGGCCAACGATCTGATCCTCGAAGCCAGGGATGAAGGAGCCGCTGCCCAGGGTCAGGTTGTAGTGCTCAGCCTTGCCGCCCTCAAAAGCGACACCGTCCACAAAGCCCTCGAAGTCGATATCAGCGATATCGCCATTCTCAGCAGCACCTCGCGGGTCAGCTCACGGGCGTTGCGCTCCTGCACGCGCTTCAGCTCTGCATCGACGGACTCGTCGGTAACAGTATGGACAGTCTTCTCAACGGTCAGACCGTTGTAGTTGCCGATCTTGACTTCGGGCATCACAGCGACCTTGACGGTCAGGGTCACGCCTCGGTCTCGCTGGCAGCATCCACAGAAACCTCGGGACGGCCAACGGGCTCGATGCCGGCTTCCTTCACAGCTGCCTCGTAAGCAGCGGGGAACAGCTCATTGATGGCATCATAGGTAAAGACATCAGCGCCGTACATCTTCTCGATCAGAGAACGGGGAGCCTTGCCCTTGCGGAAGCCGGGCACGGAGTACTTCTTGCCCTCCTTCTTGAAGACATCGGCCACTGCGCCTTAAAGGCCTCAGCGTCGATAGAGAACTGCAGCTCTGCCATGCTCTTCTCGAGCTTTTCGCACTTGATGAAATTCATTTTGTGTATCCTCCACTCAAAAATTCTATTGCGTTGGGGACAGGTTTTCTTCCCTGTCTCCTGCAACCGCGCACCGCGTCCTGTATCTTCTGTTTGCGAAATGCGGGGACGCGCGCGCTCAATTGGGTGCAACAATCGCGTCAAAACTTATTATAGCACGTTCCAGACACAATTGCCAGACCAAATTTTGACTTTTTGTTCTTTTTGCCCACACTTCCCGCCTTTAATTGATGCGGTAGGGGCAGAAACGCAGGCCATCGGCACTGACAAGCTTATACCGGATGCCGTCCACATCGCCCTGCACCGCGTACCGGATGGCATTTCCGTGCAGGTGGCCGTAGTAACAGCGGGTGATGCCGTAGGCTTCAGGGTGGCCACGATCTCAGGGGCGCTGGTGCCGGTGTAGACCGGCGGGTAATGCAGGAACACCAGCTTCTCCAACCCCGGTTCCGCAGCATCCAGGCTCATTTTCAAGCGCCCGATCTCACGGTTCATCACTTTTTCATCGTGGGGTTCTCCCACATCGAACAGCCAGCCCCGGGTGCCGCAGATGGCGTAGCCCTCCACGGAGTAGGAGTTGTTGTGCAGGATGTGGAGCGTATCGAAGCCCTCAGCTTTCAGGTAGCGTTCATCTTGTTGGCGGTGGTCCACCAATAGTCGTGATTGCCCTTCATGATGAGCTTCTGGCCGGGCAGCTGCTGCAGAAATTCGAAATCCCTGCGGGTGTCGGTAAGGCGCATGGCCCAGCTGATGTCGCCTGCAAGGACAATGGTATCCTCGGGCTTTACGAGCTTGCGCCAGTTGGCTCCAGCCGTTCCACATAGCCGTTCCAGCCGGGGAAAACGTCCATCGGCTTGGAGCCGCCCAGGGAAAGGTGGGTATCGCCAAGCACAAAAAGTGCCATAGTTCATTTACTCCTGTTCTGGTTTCGTCAAGCCTGACAGCCAGTCGCCACCTCCGCGATCTGAGCCGGGTCGATGACGGTGCTGAACCGCTCGGCCTTCTGGCGCAGGACGGCGAGACTTGCGGGAGCGGTGTGGCCGGTAGCC
>ENA-OQJH01000284-OQJH01000284.1-human-gut-metagenome-genome-assembly--contig:-NODE-284-length-29574-cov-3.727307_pt1 | contig 29574 bp, 40 predicted proteins | sample MGYA00242597_ERZ504763 | MGnify/ENA primary metagenome ERZ504763 (study PRJEB26092, sample SAMD00036359) | human gut metagenome | host: Homo sapiens | study: EMG produced TPA metagenomics assembly of...
AAGGTCTATACCGAAAGAAAGTTATTTGATGGCGCGTCATTTTCGCTGCAGGATGGGGAGAAAGTCGGTATCATTGGCGTCAATGGAACCGGAAAGACAACACTTCTACGGATGATCATGGGGGAAGAGGAGACAGACGAGGGAACCGTCACGACGGCTAACCATGTGGTCATGCGTTATCTGCCGCAGCATCCGGAATTCGAACCGGAAAAAAGCAGTCTGGAATGTGTGCTGGAAGGAAATGTAACGGATGAAAACCGCTGGTCTGTTGAAAGTGATGCCAAGGCAATGATGACCCGGCTTGGAATTAAAGATTTCATGCAGCCTGCGGGACAATTATCCGGTGGACAAAGAAAGCGTCTGGCATTGATATCGGTACTTCTTTCCCCGGCAGATATTCTTCTGTTAGATGAGCCTACGAACCATTTAGATAATGATATGGCAGACTGGCTGGAGGATTATCTGAAAAAATGGAGAGGTGCGCTTATCATGGTAACACATGACAGGTATTTCTTAGACAGTGTGTGTAACCGGATCGTGGAGATTGATAAAGGAAAAATTTACAGTTATCAGGCGAATTACTCCGGGTATCTGGAACTAAAAACCCAGCGTCAGGAAATGGAAACAGCCAGTGAACGAAAACGTCAGTCGATCCTGCGTGTGGAACTGGAATGGATACAAAGGGGAGCAAGGGCACGTTCTACAAAACAGAAAGCACGCATCCAGCGTTATGAAGAGCTGAGAGATCGTGAAAATCCGGCGCAGGATTCACAGATGGAATTAAGTTCTATTTCTACAAGAATGGGAAAAACGACCGTGGAGCTGGAAAATATCTGCAAGGCTTATGGAGACAGAAAACTGATCGAGGATTTTTCTTATATCTTTTTGAAGGGAGACAGAGTTGGATTTATCGGACCAAACGGTTGTGGCAAGTCTACTCTGATGAAATTATTGCAGGTATTATTCCGCAGGACTCCGGACAGGTCATTATCGGACAGACTGTGAAAATGGGATATTATGCGCAGGAAATAGCCTCAGAAAAAAATGAGGATGAAAATGAAATTGATCTGTCATATATGAACCCGGATCAGAGAGTGATCGATTATGTAAAGATACGGCAGAATATATCCAGACTGTGGACGGAGTCATATCTGCATCTGTTTTATTGGAGCGTTTCCTATTTCCACCGGAAAAACAGTACAGTCCGATTGGAAAACTGTCAGGCGGGGAAAAGAAAAGATTAAATCTGCTCCGGGTATTGGCAACATCCCCGAACTTATATTGCTGGATGAGCCTACAAACAACCTTGATATAGCTACGCTGACGATTTTAGAGGACTATCTGGACCGTTATGAGGGCATCGTTGTTACGGTATCGCATGACCGTTATTTCCTCGACCGGACAATGAAACGTATCTTTGCCTTTGAGGGAGACGGAAAACTGAAACAATATGAAGGCGGCTATACAGATTATGTAAACCGACTTGCGGCAGAGGGCAGGACACCGGGTGGAAACATTGCGGCGCGGTCTGCTGGTGCCGATATATCGGGTAATTCACAAAACCAGAAATCCGAAGAAAGTGTGATCGAAAAAAATGATTCGACTGCAACCTGGAAGCAAAAAAAGAAACTGAAATTCAGCTATAAAGAGCAGAAAGAATACGAGACGATCGAGGATGATATTGCAGCACTCGAACAGAAGTTGGAAGATTTAGATAACGAGATGGCAGCGAATGCCACCAATGCAGCAAAGCTGCGGGAGCTGGTTGAGGAGAAAGAAAACGCAGAGAAAATGTTAGAAGAAAAGATGGACAGGTGGGAGTATTTAGAAGAGCTGGCGGCAAAGATCGCAGGGCAGCAGAGCTAGTGTACTGAATCATTGATACAGTACACTGGAAAGCCTGCCTGTCAGTCCACGTTCAGGACAAATGTATTCTTGCCGTTCTCTTTTGCCTGATACATTGCCAGATCTGCTGCGGATTAGCTGTGTATAGTCAAGCGTATCGCCCTGGGACATGACAATGCCGATACTGCACGGCACCGGCAGCACCTCGCCGGTCTGTTCGTTTACATGCTGCGTGCGCAGAATCTCAAGAATTTTGTCGGCATTATGCCGGATGCGTTCCGGTTCTAACTCACCGGCATAGCAGAATGCAAACTCGTCCCCTCCGATCCTGCCGACTGCACCGTGTATGTTTTCTTTAAGTGTCTGCGCTACGAACTGGATGACAGCATCGCCCTCCTGATGACCGTAATTGGTATTATAATCCCTGAAATCATCGATATCGACAAAGCCGAATGTGATCTGTTCATGCTTTCAACCGCCCTTTGCACCATCGAAAGCATCTCTTTTTCAATCGCTTTTTTATTTTTGATACCGGTCAGAGGGTCGTTCTCTGCCATCTGTAAAAGTTTCTGCTGACGCTCTTTTTCTTTCCGGTCTGCCTGTTCCACATAGTCTAACAGCTCGTTGATACCCGCAGCCAGTTCACCTGTCTCATGTTTTTCCTGAATGTGGACACGCAGGAATAATCCTCACTTTCCCTGATTTGCGCAAATACCTGCAGAATATGGGTAATCGGTGCGAAAATTTTCTTTGTCATGAAATACTGTGTACAGAATACGCCGATAATGAGTGCAGAAAGACCGAGCGCGATCAGCACACCGTAGGTTCTGCCGGTCTGCTTCTGTGCACTCAGATTTTCAGTCACACGGATGCCCCAGCCGGTATTTTCCACGTCGGAATAATATGTAATATAATCCTGTCTGTGATAGCGGTAGCGCACATAACCGGACGGATTTTTCTCATGGTCGATCGCATCCCATTTTTTCTGAAAATCATTGCGGTCGGAACTTTTAGAGACAAATGTCTTTAAGCTTCTCTTGTTTTTTGTGTCACCTGCCGTGATGATCGCCCCATTGCCGTCGAGAAGATAGAAAGTTCCATCTGCAAGAGTGTCCATATTCAGCCGCAGGTCGTCAAAATATGCCGTATCCAGCTCCTCCATCACATAGCCGATCAGTTCATTATTATAATAGACGCCGGTATAGGCGGGCACGACATTTTTCCTGCCGTCATCTGTTATACGCTCATACACGTCACCGATAATAAATTCGCCGGTCTGATATTTAGGATCGACATCTTTCATTGCACTGACAGTGCCCGGTTCGTACTCTTCACTTGAACTGACCACATGAAAATTCCGGTTTACCACAGAGATGCTCGCTACAAAGATACTGTATTTTTTGCGTTCCTTCAGCAGATTGTCTACATAGTTTCGTGCCAGAGGGCTTTCATTTTCCCTTAGACTGTAAAGGATCGCGTTCTGCGTCAGCTGATAACTCGCGATCATGTCCATCTCGTTATTGCGGTCCTGCGTAAAGTTTTTGATATTCATCACCTGATTTTCGCTGATCGCCCGCACATTCTGCTCCGTCAGCTCATCAATCTTGCGGTTCGTTTCATAAATGGAAAATATTCCGAAGATACCAAGCGGTACCAGGGTAAAAAGTAAAAGTAACCCTAAAATACTATGTTTTAATTTCATGCTCGCAGCTTCCTCCATCTGTTATCTATTTTATAGCTAAACTGCTGTTTCCGTCAACTGTTGCCCCAGTGTTGTACACAACCCCTGAAAAATATCGAAAGGATTTTTTTCCCCGCGTGGATAAGATTTCGATATGATTGAAAACGGTCATAAACAATCGTAAAAAAATACGATTGTTTTTATGATTGATTTTGCATATAATCAATACAATGAAATTGGAAAGAAAACAGTTAGTATGCAAAGGCAGGAAGGACACTCACAAATGAAAGACAAAAGCGAAACTTCAACAACAGATTTGATTATACTTTTTTTCCTTCTGTTCATTATTTCAAATATTTTATTTGCTGTTGACTGTATGCTGCTCAGTGATGACGCAGAGTCGAATTTGAAGCTGATAAAAGATTTTGCGATCAGCACGGGAAGTCTGGTCGGAATAAACATAGTCGGATTGATACTGATTGAATGTTTTGAAAGAATTGAAAAATATATTTTTCGGCGAAAAAACCAAAAGGAATGTTTCGGGGAAGGTAATTTTCAGGTATTGCGGTGTAGCAGCAGATACTACATGCTCCCGATTGCAGTTACTGCGCTGGATATGATGTTTGTATTATCTTTTTTGCATGAGAGAAACAAAGATGCACAGGTGATGATAGAATTTTTTCAAGGCAGAGATGGAATTTTTCCACTGTTTTGTATGGGATTTTTTAACATCTATGGCGTTTATGTGCTGGCGCATTACTGCTGTTATAAAGTGTATTGTACAGGATATTTGTTAGAGGTAATCCATTTTTTGAGGAAAAAAAAAGCATACCGTGGAGTGATATAAAAAGCATAGAATTTTTCTATCTGGATCAATACAAGAAACAGAGGATTGTGATAAATCTTGAGAAGAAAAAGATTGTTTTTCGCGCAGAGGTGTTAAACGATGGCTGGGATCCTTTTGTGAACTGGGTACAGGATATGGCAATGAGATATCATATTTTGTTTAACGGTAAAATCCTGACTGTTTGACTTGCAAATAAGATAAAAATCCAAAACTACACACCAGATACAATGCATTACGGTATGCTCAAAAGAAAAGGGATATAGAGCGTAAAACGGACAGCACACCAGGTTGACTTTGCCTGCGGGGGAAGGTAAAATACAGCTTAAGATAGTATAAACCCGGGGAGAAAACTGCAATGCTAAATATAACCATTGACAAGGTCAGGCACATTGAAGACAAGGATGCCAATGTACGCGAAACGCTTGTCGAATTACAGCACGCACTTGATAAATCTGAACAGGAAAGACATTTTTATGACGCTCTGTGCATTGACTACACTGCGGCATACTTATGCGACCTGATGGCAGATACCATGACTGTCATCAAGAAAAAATCATTCTCCCACTGTGCTGCCGAAGAACTCCAGTCTGGCAGCATACAATGCTATTCTCAATGGATACGGCATTCTTATAATACTTTTGTCGTGAAAGAGTCGGCCCCGGGCTTTATGGAAATGTTTGACAACAGGAATCTGATGGCATATCTGGATGATCATGAGAGCTTTGTATACCGGCACAGAACACTGCCGAACCGTGCAGGAATGGAATTTTGAAGCGCGGGCAGTGCGTCTTTATTCAGATGATGACAGCTACAAGATCATTCTTGGCTACCGTCCGATCGATGACATTGTCGAAGAGGAAAGGGAAAGCCGTCAAAAATTAGAGCAGGCGTTAAAGAGAGCCGAGGAAGCAAGCCATGCAAAATCAGCCTTTTTGTTTAATATGTCCCATGACATCCGCATGCCGATGAACGCCATCATTGGTTATACTGATCTTTTAGAAATATATGGGGATGACGTGGAAAAACGGGAGGACTATCTTGGCAAGATCAAAAGTTCCAGTGAATATCTGCTATCCCTTCTCAATGATGTTTTAGAAATGGCGCGTATTGAAAGCGGAAAATATATCATGGACGAAACGGTAACGGATATCAGGGAGTTTGACCGGTCTATCTGCGATGTATTTGAGAATCAATTAGAGCAGAAGGGGATCCGTTCTGTTTTTCTGTAAGTTCTTTTGCGATGCTGGCATCAGGCATGGCTGCTTTGCCGTTTTGTCCGGTGCTGCAGTGCGTTAAACCATGCCTGCGGCAGGGAAAATCCGAAGATGATACCGAGTACGATCGCTCCGGCAACTTTGATTGTTTCCATTCCGTAACGTGAAAATTCACTCATGTCATTCATGATAAAATAATAGGAAGTATAATAAATACCAGCCCCCGGCACCAGTGGAAAAATACCGGCGATCAGGTAGACGGTCACCGGATTTTTACGCAGGGCGGCAACCACCCTTGAAAAGACCGTGAGGGCAAGTGTTGCGATCATGTTTGCAATGACGGTTCCGGTGTCAAACTGCAGGCAGATCAGATAGACGATCCATCCGATCGCACCGGTAAGTCCGCAGAAGAGAAGTTCTGATTTTGGTGCACAAAACAGCACGGCAAAAGAAAGCGTTGCGATCATACTGACAATAAACTGGATAAACATAGTATTACAAAATACCTCCTACTATAAGATTATAGATCGTCATGACGGTTCCGACACCTGCCGCAATACAAAAAGCGGTGAGAACCGCATCGATCATGTGGATCGCGCCGGAGAGATAATCGCCGTTAAAGAAATCGCGGATTGAAGTCGTTAATGCGATCCCCGGCACTAACGGCATGATCGCACCGATGATGATCTTGTCATACAAAACCGGCAGTCCAATGGAAAAAGTGATCAGACTGACGAGTGTCACAAGTGCGCTGCCGAAAATATTGGTGATGAATTTTGAAGTTTTCCGCTGTGAAAACTTTTTTAACACCATATTTAAAAGTGCGCCGGCGATAAATGCTATCACGCCGTCTAACGGAGTTCCGCCAAACAGAAATGAAAAACTGCCGCTTCCAAGACCGCAGAAAAAGACTTCCGTCCATTTACTGCAAGTGGGAATCGCTTTACATTCATCTAAACGTGTCCACGCATCTTTTAGGGAACATTCGTGGAAACAGATTTCCCTCGAAAGCTGGTTTAAGGCTGCGATACGCCCAAGATGTGTCTGACCGAGCGGGACATGACGGATCATGCTGCACGCATCATCTTTATTTTCATTTGCACTCGCAAAAATTCCATTTGAGAGCACATAAACGTCATATTCTTCAATTTCATATGCCTCTAAGATATGCATTACGGTATCTTCCACACGGTACACCTCTGCGCCGTTGCGAAGAAGTGCGTCTCCGGTTTCCACCGCTAAAGATAAAATTTCCTTTGTGACTGCCATGGTGCAGTTCCTTTCTATCAGTGAAATTGATCATTATAGTTGTTCAACTGTTATGTTAAAATCCCGTTCCTGCCAGACAGGAGTTTTTATTATGAACACTCATGAAAAAATAACATGTTTTTGGATAAAAAGCAATCTGTCATGTGTAAAAAATTATATACTTTCCAATAAAAAGTAAGATGCCATATGCAATGATTTCCTGTAAAAGTAATTTTACATATTCTAATGCTTCTGTTTTGTTTATACATAATATCCCCAAAAAAAGAGATAATAATTTGCAAAGTCAGAAATCAATGGAGGCTTAGTGTGAAAAATAAGCTCGATAGCTTATTCGCACGGCTATTTGTTTCTGAGCAAAAACAAATAGCTTCTATGACAAGGCATAAAAAAACATGCCTACGAGAATTTGAGATTCTCGTTGCCTCTTCGCAACAAGTTGCTCAGAAATGAGGTTTACTATGAATTGTAGAAAATACAGAGCAGTTTTACTTGGAGTGATAGTTATGATACTGGTGGTCGGGGTTTGTTTCTACACAAAATATCGGAAAGAAAATGAGATACCGACGGATGGAATGTTGGTATATGACAATTCGGAGGATGAGGATGTGAATAAGATATGGGCGTAAATAACGAAACACTTTATTTGAAAATCGAGCAGAACACGATCGTTTATGACCGGCATGTCGTGCTGAACGATATTGCAAAGATGGAGTGCACGAACGAAGCGGTTCTGCGTCAGTTAAAACAGAAAAAGATATACAGTTTTACGAATCAGAAAGATGAGAAAAAAGAGAAAAACCAGATGCAGGTTTTTTCTGTGTTAAAGATCATTGAGCAGATTCATGAAGATTATCCGTCGCTGACGATCTCCAATGAGGGCGAGAGTGATTTTATCATAGAATATATTCCGAACCCGGAAAAGCCAAAGGTAATGAATACAATCAAAACTGTGCTGCTATGCATTATCATTTTTTTTGGCTCCGCATTTACGATCATGGCATTTAACAATGATATTTCCGTGACGGATGTGTTTGACAAATTATACGGACAGGTGACGGGGACAAAGGCGGACGGTGTGAATGAGCTTGAAGTGTGCTACTGCATCGGACTTGGACTTGGCATCATTTTATTTTTCAATCATGTCGGAAGAAAGAAGATCACGCCCGATCCAACGCCGATCCAGATCGAGATGCGGAAATACGAAAAAGATGTGGATACCACATTTATTGAAAATGCAGGCAGAGGAGGTCACAGCATAGATGTTTCTTAATCATATTCTGCTCGGATTTTTAGGAATTGCGTTTGGCGGTGCGGTCGCTGCGGGAACGTTCGCGTTTGTGATCGTCATCGGTGTCGTTCCCCGTATGATCGGAAAATGCAACCGTGCGGCGAATACACTCTGCTTTGAGCAGGCGATCATCCTTGGTGGGATACTTGGAAATATCGTCTCCGTGTTTTTGCAGATGCATATTCCGCTTGGACAGGTATCAGGACATATCTTTCTCGGATTGTACGGGCTCTCGGCGGGAATGTTTGTCGGCTGCATCGCGGTGGCTCTCGCAGAGATATTAAACACATTCCCAATCCTGTTTCGCAGGGCAAAACTGAAAGTTGGTCTCCAGTGGGTCATGTGGACGATGGCGGTCGGCAAGACGTGCGGGGCGCTTTATTATTTTGTGAAAAAAATCGGGGAGGGTTGTCGTAGGAGAGGTTTGACGTGTGAAAAATTTCAGATTAAAATGATAGAGGTTTGGAACAATTTTTTTGTTCCGGATTTTTCATAATGAATACAAACAGGGGGAATGAGAAATGGTCACATCCATCGCACGTCAGAGTGTTATCATAAAATGCAACATGCAGAAATCAGTCCTGACCGGCAACTACGAATTTTATTATGCGGCAGGGCTTATTGCAAAATTATTCGGGGTTGAGATTTCAGATGACATCAAACCGATCGAACTGGGGAAACTTTTACATCAGGAAATCGAAAAGACAGAGCCGAAGGATGAACAGGAAAAGTACCTGTTTTCGATGCTAAAGGACTATAAGCCGACCGATGAGTATGATGAACAGATGAAGGAGCTGCTCCTGTGGGGAAAAGGCGAGCAGTATCTGTGGACGGTGACGATTTTGTGAATCAACTGTTCAGGGTAATTTGGATTGGAGTCATAGGGAGCATCTGCCCATTCTAAGAGTTCTTTTGAAAAGCTGCGAATAAATATAGAAAAGATCTGACATACTATTCCAATAAGAGGAAAATATACGGGAGGAAAAACCATGGCACAACCAACCACCAAACAAAGCAGTTCAGCCAAAACATCAGATGAGCAAAAGCAGAAAAATTTATCCAAAGTGTCATACGGCGCAGACAAAAAAGTACGAGACCAGGCATACAATGAATATGTGGAGTCCATCACCCAAAACACAACCTTGCAGCAAATATGGCAAAGGCATTTGTGATGGGAGGGATTATCTGCTGCATCGGGCAGTTCATTTTAAATATCTGTAAAAGCCTTGGACTTGATAAAGAGATGTCGGGTAGCTGGTGCAGTATCCTGTTGATCTTATTATCTGTGATCTTAACAGGGCTTAATCTGTATCCGTCACTTGCAAACTGGGGAGGTGCCGGTGCGCTCGTGCCGATCACCGGATTTGCCAACGGTGTTGCGGCACCGGCGATCGAGTTTCAGAAAGAGGGACAGGTCTTTGGAATCGGTTGTAAAATATTTACGATCGCGGGACCGGTCATTTTGTATGGTATTTTTTCGAGCTGGGTATTGGGACTGATCTACTGGGCGGCAAAAATGTTTGGATTTTGTTGACAATAGCTGATTGCTATGCTTTACTAAAAGAGTAAGGTTTCTTTTCGATATATTAGAAGTCAGTGAAACCACAGAAATAGTCTCGCAGAGTGAAGACACTGTGACAGAGCAAGCGGTGACAGAAGAAACCGCAGACAAAACAGAAAGTACAGAAAGCACAGATGCGACAGAGCTAGACGAAACAACGGAAATATCAGATACAGCAGAAACTGAAATATCGGAAGAAACAGAAACTGAAAAAGAGTCTGGCGCGACACAGATCTTAGCAGGAACCTACGATGCTGTTATCGGCGGAACATATTCAGGTGTGTGTGAAAATCAGGGGGATTATTACCTGTACTATGTTACACTGCCGGAAGCAGGAAAACTAACGATTGCGATGACGGCACAGATGGAGAAGTGTGAGGTATCCGTATATTCTACGGATGAGGAAGAACTTTATTCACATACGGAAGATTGTAATGAAAATACGAAAAGAGTTGTGGCATCCTATGAAGTGTATCTGACTGCCGGTACATACTATATCAAGGTAATGGAAGCTACAGCGGTGTTAAATCTGTAACAATAAAAAAATAAGCATGTAATAACGCAGCGATAAGGAGACGTGGATATAAAATCTGCGTCTCTTTTCTGCATAAACTATGGCTGTTTAAAACGTGATATTTCTGAGACTGAAACACCGGTGAACTTTGAGGTAAATTATTTTTTCACCGGTTTTGTAATCTTTAGCCCAAAATGCTGGATAACGAGGAAAATCGAAAAGATTTGGATGAGATAGGATCTATCATCACAAATAAGATCAATCAGCAGCCGTCTTGTTCACAAGATGGATTCCCAGATACAGTTAAAAGGTACACTGGGAAGGGAAGCAGATTTTATTTTACATTGCAGTTAAAACCGGTGGAAAGTGATCTGCTGCATGAGATGACACCGGATCTGTCCATGGATTTTACCAGAAAAGGAGTCTTTGTGGTGGAGGATAATGCATTGAATATGGAAATTGCATGTATGCTTTTAGATACATTTGGCATTGAAGTTAAGGAGGTGTATAATAGAAAAGAAGCAGTGGAAGATGTGCGTACTACACCGCCAGGATATTATGATGCAGGAAATGGATGGACTGGAGGTAACGCGAATGATCAGACAGCCTGACAGGGAGGACTGCAAAACACTTCCGGTCAATGTCAGTCTGTTAAAGGAGACACTTGCGTCAATATTGGGTTGATATTTCAGAGTATTGGTTAAAATAATTTAGAGAAACAGGGTAGTGAAAAGGAGAAACAGAATGCAGACAGGAAAAGGTATTTCAATACCATCCATCTTAAAAGTTGGAAAAGGTGCTTTAACTAAAATAGGCAGTTATTTAAAGAATGAAGGAATCGAACAGGCCGTTATCTTTTTTGGAAATGGTCTGATCGATATGTTTGGAACGGATGTGATGAATTCATTAAAGCAGGAGGATATCAAAGTCTTAGAATACAGTGAATTGGATACCGTGGATATCGACGAAATCATTACACTGGCGTTTGCAATGCCAAATAAGACACAGGCGGTCATTTCCATCGGTGGTGGAAAGGTCATTGATGCGGGAAAATATGCGGCATTTTTACGCAATCTTCCATTTATCAGTGTGCCGACTTCCAGTTCGAGTGATGGATTTTCCAGTGCGAGTGCATCCCTTCTTGTCCACGGAAAGCGCACTTCGGTTCCGGCACGGCTTGCTTACGGCATTATTGTGGACACACAGGTCATAAGAACTGCACCGGAGAAGTTTATCTATTCCGGGATCGGCGATATGATCTCAAAGATCACAGCACTTTATGACTGGATCTATGAGGAAAAATGTGGTTATAGTGAAGTGAATGACTTTGCTGTCATGATCGCGAAAAAGGCGGTCAACAGTTTTGTGCGGACACCGTATGAGAGCATCAAAGATGAACTTTTTTAAAGGAGCTGGTGGATTCCCTTGCCATGAGCGGGATCGCCAATGAGATCGCAGGAAGCAGTGCACCGACAAGCGGAAGTGAGCATCTGATCTCACACGCATTGGATAAAATATTAGAAATTCCGCAGTTACATGGGATTCAGGTCGGAATCGCAACTTATATCATGAGTAAAGTGCAGGATCACCGTTATGTGCGTGTGGAGACGGTTCTGCGGGAAACAGGATTTTTTGATTATGCCGCGACGTTAAAGATGAAGCGTGATGATTTTATCAAGCAATCGATATGGCACCATCCATCAAGCCGTTCCGCCACACTTATCTGCATGAGGAAAACTACCGTGAAGCGGCAAAAAAACTGGTACTTGAAGATGAAGTTTTAAGTAAGATTCTCGTATAAAAACAGAAATACCGGAGAAAACTAAATAAAAATACAAATGAGAAAAGTAAATGTTCCTGTGATGGGGCATTTACTTTTTTTTATTTATGACAATAGAATGTTCGCGGAGCGTGCATTCTATTGTTGGAAACAAGGTGAAAAACAGGGAGGAAAATCCTCTGCTCGCTAATGAGATCGCATTTTTCCTCCGGAAAACAGGGAGGATTGTATGATTAAAGAAGATGGATTACCGGTAGGACTTGGGTTTGGATTAGCGATGAATGAGAAAGCGTTAGGACAGTTTTCCATGATGACGGAAGACGAAAAGAGGCAGGTCATTGATGCGGCGAGAGGTGCACAGACAAAGGAGCAGATGGCGCAGATCGTAAAAGATATTGCGGATATGGAATTTTTTTAGAATTGGAGATTATGATGGGAAATAACATGGATTTAAACTATGAGATGTTCTGCTACCAGTGTGAGCAGACGGCAAACGGAAAGGGATGCACCAAACTCGGTGTCTGCGGAAAGACGCCGGAGATCGCTAATCTGCAGGATCTTTTGATCTTTCAGGTAAAGGGGATCAGCTGCTACGGGAAAGTGCTGATGGAAAACGGTGCACATATGGATAAGACAGTGGTCAGTTTTATTGAAAACGTGCTGTTTACAACATTAACGAACGTGAATTTTGATGTGGATGCACATTTAGAACTGCTACGGGAATCACAGCGGATCAAAGAGCAGGTCAGGGAGATGGCGGGAAGGAGCAGCAATCCGACGGCACATGCTGCCTACGATCTGCCGGAGAGCAAGAGCGATATGCTGCGCGATGCACCGCTTGCGGGAATCATGTACGACAATACATTAGATCCGGATATCCGTTCCCTGCGCCAGACGATCATTTATGGATTAAAAGGCATCAGCGCGTACGGACATCAGGCAAGAGAACTTGGTTATTACAGTGACGAAGTGGATGATTTTTATCTTTTGGGGCTTGAGGCGACAACAGATGACAGTCTGACGGTGGAGGAGCTGATCCGCATGACGATGCGCACCGGTGAGATGGCGCTTGCGGTTATGAAAAAACTTGATGAGGCAAATACGACGATCTATGGAAATCCATATCCGCACAAGGTGGATGTGACAATCAAAAAAGGTCCGTTTATCATTGTTTCCGGGCACGACTTAAAAGACCTTGAGATGCTGCTGGAGCAGACAAAGGATATGGGCATCAATATTTACACCCACGGTGAGATGTTGCCGTGCCACGGTTATGAGGGGTTAAAAAAATATCCGCATCTGATCGGAAATTTTGGCGGTGCATGGCAGGAGCAGCAGAAGCAGTTTGACAACCTTCCGGGCTGTATCCTGATGACGACAAACTGTCTGATGCGCCCGCGGGAAAGTTACAAAGACCGCATTTACAGCACGAACGTGGTCGGCTGGGAAGGTGTGAAGCATATCGGAAAAAATGAAAAAGGGGAAAAAGATTTCAGTGAGATTATAAAGCAGGCATTGGAGCTTGGCGGATTTAGGGAAGATCAGGAGAAGAAAGAGATTTTAGTCGGCTTTGGGCATGCCGCAGCTTTAAGTCAGGCAGATAAGATCGTGGAGGCGGTAAAAGGCGGACAGATCCGGCACTTTTTCCTGATCGGCGGCTGTGACGGAGCCAGACCGGGAAGAAATTATTACACGGAATTTGCTCAGATGGTGCCGAAAGACTGTGTGATCTTAACACTCGCCTGTGGAAAATACCGGTTTAATAAGTTAGACTTTGGGGAGGTGGCAGGACTGCCAAGACTTTTAGATGTCGGACAGTGCAATGATGTATATTCGGCGGTCAGGATCGCCACAGCGCTTGCGGATGCGTTTGAAACTGATGTCAACGGACTTCCGCTTTCCATGATCGTTTCGTGGTATGAACAGAAAGCGGTGGCAGATCTCTTGGCACTTTTAAGTCTCGGTGTCCACAATATCTATCTTGGACCGACACTGCCTGCATTTTTAAGTCCGAATGTATTACAGTATCTGACCGATACGTTTCATTTGAGACAGATCAGTAATGCTGAGGATGATATTAAGACCTGTCTCAAACAAGATATTGCGTAAAATAAAAGATGATCTGCATGATGAATGAATAGAATGTCCGCGGAAATTTTGGTGTCTGTGTAAAGAAATCACGACTCGAAAAATCCAAGCTGCTCTAACGCATAAGCGATACCATCCTCGCTTGCGCGTTTTGTTACAAAAGATACCTGATCAAACAGGGAAGCCGGGGAAGCATTTCCCATGGCGACGCTGTTTGGTACATAAGAGAGCATCGGAAGATCGTTGTTGCTGTCGCCGATCGCATAGGCGGCGTCAAGATCCAGATGATAATAGTCAAGCACATACTGGATGCCGGTCGCTTTGCTGTAACCGATTGGAACAAATTCGCGGAAGGTACCGCCGCGGTCGATGCAGGTAAAATAAGGATCACTGACTTTCCGGAATTCTTCTAACTGGTCAGGAGTCTGATACCAGACCACAAATTTATCGCAGAAAAAATTCGGATTTTCCAAATTCTCCGGCATATCATAGCCGCGGTTTAAAAATGCTTTATACTGGTGTATGGCATCCGGGTGTGTGAGGGATCTGCTTTTATCAAAGGCAACTTCTTTTCTGGATTCGAAAAGAATATCCACATTGGTTTTGCGTGCCGCCTCTAACAGCTGCATGGTAATGCTGTGTGTCTGTGCAACGTGCAGTGCCTCTGTGCCGGAACAGAAAATATTTGTGCCGCATCCGCAGACATATCCGTCAAAACCGATCCGTCTGAAACGTGGTTCCACGTTCTGAAAGCAGCGGCCGGTATTAATAAACATCAGATGACCAAAGGTGCGCGCATGTCTAATGGCATTTATGGCACTCTTCGGCAGGGAACCGTCGATCTCCGAGGTTAAGGTTCCGTCAATATCAAAAAAAGCAATTTTTTTCATAGGCTGATCTCCGTAAAATAATGATGATAAATATTTTTAACCGAAAGAATTGTACGGTATTTTTTCGAATTGTCAAAATGAAATGGGAAATGGTATAATGATCAGGAAAATACTGTGAAAACAGCGTGGGAATGGAGGATTACCATGAAATATCATACGATAAATGAACTGGATCATTTTTGTTTTAAGGAGGCATACATTGCACAGATCTGTGCGGTGAGCGGGATGTTTGAGATCGTATTTGATAATGTGACGATTCTGCCGGCGAATTCCTGCAACCGCGATATCCGGGAGATGCGTGCAAATGAACTGGTTTTAAAGATCAGTGAGCCGAAAATTGAAGCACTGGTGGAGGAAGGCTATAAAGTCTATGATGCGAACGGCAATTTAAAACAGAAAAATGAGGATATTACGATCGCACCGGAGGCGTATGCAGACAAATTCAAAGAATTAGAGGGCTGTGAAGTGTATTCCATTGAGCAGGAAAACGGAAATTATGTTATTTCCATCGATACGGAGGATCATACCTTTTTGCTTCGCGTCAGCGGTTCCGGGGATACACAAGAGTGGGATCGTTTCCTGAACAAATAACCGGAGATAAAAGGAGCATACGAATGAAAATATTAGTGACAGGCTTTGAACCGTTTGGCGGAGCAGTGATCAATCCTGCCTACGAGGCAGTCAAACTTCTCCCGGATGTGATAGTGGGGGCAGAAGTGATCAAAATTGAAATCCCGACCGTGTTTGGAAGGGATGAGGAAGTGGTCAGGGCTGCGGTGGAGAAATATCATCCGGATGCAGTTTTATGTGTCGGACAGGCTGGTGGAAGATCCGGGATCACAGTGGAAAAGGTCGCAATCAATCTGATGGAAGCGCGTATCCCGGACAATGAGGGAAAGCAGCCGCTCGATACACCAATCCGGGAAGACGGAGAGAATGCATATTTTGCGTCGCTTCCAGTCAAGAGCATGGTACAGTATATGAAAGAGGCAAAGATCCCGGCGCGCGTTTCCTATACAGCCGGAACTTTTGTCTGCAACGATATCATGTACCGTGTCCTCTACATGATCGATAAGGAATATCCACATATGAGGGGCGGATTTGTCCATGTCCCATACTTACCGGAGCAGACGCTTGATCTGCCGGAGGGAACACCGAGCATGCCGGCGGAGATGATCGCAAAGGCATTAGCGTGCGGCATCCGGGCGATCGTTGAGAACGAGGCAGATGTGAAGACGATCAGTGGGGAGACGCACTGACCTGGTGCACATGACAACGTGAGTGTGTGACAACCGGCAATTATAAAAAAGAATATCATGAAAAACGAAAAATGCCGGAGTGGTGCAAAAAGATGTGTGCCACTCCGGTTTTTTATATGACACACTTATTTAACGCTTTCTTCACATAACCATCACATTGCAATCAGCTGTTCTTTAGGTTGCAATGTTATTTTTGTATTGTCAAAACGGAGCGCATGAGTATGGAAAGTGAGGAAGGCAATGAGAAAACCAGGAAAAAGAATGGCAAGTGTGATCGCCAGCATCGCAGCAGTCTGTGTGATGACCGGCGGAATCGGATATCAGGCTGCAGTATCCGGAGCACAGACGGACAGTACGGAAAATAGTGTAAAAGCTCAGAATACAGACCAGCAGGAGAGTACAGACGGCTCTTTTTCGGAAGAAGGTACCACGCAGATCGGCACGGTCAGCCAGATGCCGGAATTTACGGTAAATGCAGTCACAATGACCGTGGAAGAAGTCTATGCTTCATCCGGGGATACCGTGAGCAAAGGGGATGCCCTGTTTAAACTGACGGATGAGAGCATGGAAGCGGCAAAATCATATTACGAAGATGCCATCAGTGATGCCGAGAATACATTAAAAACAGCCGAGGCGAATCTTGCAAGCGGAAAACTTTCTGCGGAGAGCACAAAGCAGGACGCCGATCTGACAGCTCAGACCGCAGCGGACAGTTATCAGGCACAGGTAGATGCGCTAGATGCCGCAGTGGAAGAAAAAAAAGAAGCCTATGATGAGGCGGTAGAGCAGATTTCGGAATATCAGACGAAGATCGATAACAATGATTACTATGTGGAGTGTGCGATTGATGAAAAAAGGATGCAGTTGATGCAGCGACAACAGCATTAGCGCAGGCACAGGATACGCTGACACAGGCACAGCAGTCTGCAGATGCTGCACAGAGTACACTCGAACAGGCACAGAAGGAATTTGACTCCGCGGTCGAAACTTACAATAAAAATGTGGAAGAAACCAACACTGAAATTACGGAACTGACGGATAGTCTGGATGATTTAAAATCTGACTATGAACAGGCAGAGCGTGATGCGACAACGCAGAAAGCAGAACTGCAAAATGAATATGACACTGCAGTGGTGGAAGGAAAATATGCGGGAAGTACCTATGAATCGACCGTCTCGGAACTGGAGAGTGCAGTGGAGTCCGCGCAGGATACACTTGATACATTAAAAGAGGAACAGACAGCACTTCTTGCATTAGAAAATGGTGTTGTTACGGCGGATGAAGATGGAACGATCGCGGCAGTGCCTTATGAGGCAGAAGATACGCTGCAGTCAGGTACTGCGTTTGCGCTGTATTGTGATACACAGACGATCATGATTTCCGTGGAAGTGCCACAGGAGAATATCGCACAGGTTGCGTCGGCGATGAGGTATCTGTCATGATAGCAGGAAACCGGGATGGAGCAGTGACAGGAACTGTCTCATCGATCGCATCTTCGGCAACGACCGGAGGCAGTGTTTCGAATGTTACTTATGCAGTGATCATTTCAATTGATAATTCGGATGGAAGACTTGGTTCTGGTTCTTCCGCAACCGTTACATTCCAGGGAGAGCAGGAGGAAAAAACAGAATGAAAAAGAAAAAAGTGACAGTAGTTCTTTCATTGGGCGCAGCAGCACTTCTTTTGATCGGAGGGATTAGCGTATATGCACATCAGACTTCGGACAGCGGCGAATCAGAAACGGTTTATAAAGAAACGACAGCAGAATATGGAACGCTTACCGTCGGGATTACAGAGAGTGGAAGTGTGACAATCGGAAGCATTTCACAGGATATGATGAAGATATCAGTACGTCTTCAAATTCTGGCAGCAGCCAGACAAGTGGAACCCAGACAACAGGAACATCCACCAATAATTCATCGGTGGTACTGGAGGTAGAGGAAGTGTATGTTTCAGTCGGACAGCAGGTAAAAGCGGGCGATGCACTGTTAAAGCTGACAGATGAGAGCATTGAAAAATACAGGAAAAAATTAAAGGAAGCTGTGACGGAGGCTTCGGCAGATTATAACTCTGCAGCACTCAGTTCGGCAAAAGAAAAGGTAAGTGCGAACTATTCTTATAACTTAAGTGTGGCGGAGGGAAGTGTTGCACAGGAAGAATATGAGGCAACCATCAGTGAACTGCAGGATGCGGTGGATGAGGCCCAGGAGGCAGTGGATGAGTCACAGGCACTTCTTACCTATTATCAGGAAATGATCGACAGTGGAATGGATTTAAGTGAGTCACTTGCAGATGAGCAGGAAAATTATGACAAACTGTACAATAAATTAAAAGCGGCAAAGAGTGCATACACCACAAAATCCGTGGAGGCAGAGAAAAAATACAAAGAGGCAATGTTATCCTACGAAAATGCAGACAGCCAGTATTCCGCAGATGTGACAGGCGTGGATGTATCAGTGGATACGGCGCAGGATACGTTGACAGATGCCAAAGAGGCTTTATCTGAATTTGAGATATTTGTCGGAGATGGCACGATCTATTCGGATTATGATGGCACGATCATGTCGGTCGGATACGAGGCAGGAGATGATCTGTCTGCAGGCACGAGCATTGTGACATTTGCGGACACAGATGCAGTGACGATGACGGTATCCGTTTCCGAGGAGGATATCTCTGAGATCGTAATCGGGGACGAGGTCATGATCGAGCTCAACGCTTATGAGGACCAGACATTTTCCGGTGAAGTTGAAAGTATTGATACTTCCGTATCGAGCGGTTCTTCCACAGTCTCTTATAATGTGACGGTAAAAATAAATGGTGACGTGGACGGTATTTACACGGATATGACCGGAAATGTGACATTCATTGAAAAACAGGTGGCAGACGTTGTCTATGTTTCTAATAAAGCGATCATCAACGAGGGAACGGCATCTTATGTGAAAGTCAAAGACAGTGATGGAACCATTGAGAAAAAAGAAGTGACTACCGGATTTTCCGATGGCGTCAATGTGGAGATCACAGAGGGACTTTCCGAGGGAGAGACGGTTCTGATAGAAAGTCAGGTGACGGGCGAATGAAACCATCGGAATTATTAAGACTTGTCTGGATCAATATTACCCAGAATAAATTTAAAACGATCATGACGTCGATCGGTATTATTGTCGGCGCAGCTACGATCGTGATGGTGATCGCCATCGGAAAAGGCGGTCAGGAGGATGTGGCAGACCAGTTTAAAAACTTAAATGCAGGTGCAATCGACATTTCCTATGACGGTGGTGATAAAACCGTGGTGGAAATCAAAGTTCCGATGACTCCTCAGACTCAGGAATGATGATGATGCCTTCCGGCAGCGGTGCACCATCCGGCAGCAGTTCATCGGGAGGGTCAGGGGCTTCCGGTGGACCTTCGGGAGGATTTACGGGCGGTGGCGACTCTTCCGGCGGTGGACCGTCGGGTGGCCCCGGAGGTGGAAATGGTGGTGACGGAGGCGGCATGCCGGGTGACATGGGTGGCTTCTTTGGCGGCGGCAGTGATATGGAAGACCGCATGAACCAGGAAAATATCACGTTAGATGAAGATGACGTGGACGATATTGAAACTTTTGTCTCCGGGATCTCAGCGGCAACGATCTCCTATACGACAAGGTCTGCCGTGGATGGCGGTGATCTCGATGAGCACAGACCTACTCGATCGCCGGAGTCAAGGACAACTATGCAGCTATCAGTAATCTCAGTCTTGCAGTCGGAGATTTTATCACAGAATCCGATGATGAGAATAAAGAAAAAGTCTGCGTGCTAGGCGCTTCTATTGCGGAAGAGATCTTTGGAAGTGCAATCGATGCATATGGCAGTGTGATCTATATCGATGACCGATCTTATGTGGTAAACGGGGTGCTTTCTTCTATGGGTACGGTGGCTTCCGGTATCAGCCGGATGATTCCGTTTTCATTCCGTATGCGACCGGGGTGAAATATTTAGTGGGAACGAATGTAAGTCCGACTATCACCGTGATCGCGGAGGACGTAAGCAATGTGTCCGGTGTCACGGAGGAGATCACGGAAGTGCTTGCAACTTCCTATCCGAATGCAGAATTTACCTTTGAGGATGCGGGAAGCAAGATGGAAGCTGCATCGGCGTCCAATGAGATATTGACGATGCTTCTGATGGCTATGGCAGCCATTGTATTTGTGGTCGGTGGTATCGGCATCATGAACGTATTGTTTGTATCTGTCAAAGAGCGCACCAATGAGATCGGTATTTTAAAGGCAATCGGCTGCTCCCAGAGGAATATTTTGTTTGAATTTTTAGCGGAGGCGGCTGCAATCAGTCTGATCGGCGGCGTGCTTGGCATTGTGTCAAGCCTGCTCGTCACTCCTGTGGCACAGTATCTTGGTGTGCGTGTTGAACTGACACCGGCAGCATTCCTGATTGCACTGCTGTTTGCACTCATCACGGGAACACTGTTTGGATTCTATCCGGCGTATAAGGCGTCGAAACTGGTGCCGGTGGAGGCACTGGGGGCAGAGTAAAAGAGGGAAAGGTTTAAGGCGGTTGATGAAGAAGAAAGTAACGATTGTGGTTGTAATTGTATTAGTGATTGTACTTATTGCGGCATGTGTGATGTGGCGGATAGGTGGAGTTGAGACGGAAAGTGCGCTGGGGGATCATCAGAAGTATGTCTATGCGTATGTTTCGTCGATTGAGGGGAATGAAGTTACTTATATGGAAGTGGATGAGTCGGTGGCGAAGGCGGCGGAAGAACGGGCGAAGGAGAAGGCAAAGGCGGAAGATGGTGCCGGTTCGGACAGTACAGGTCAGGGTGATAAAAGTGATGGCGGCACAGATTCAGCAGGTCAGAGCGATAAGAATGATGGCGGTACAGATTCTGCAGGTCAAAGTGATAAGAGCGGCGGCACAGGTTCAGATGAAGATAAATCCGGTATGGGAACACCACCGGATATGGATGGATCATCCGGTGGAGATCAGACGCCTCCGGATATGAGTGGTGCATCAACTGATATAGAAAGTACAGAGCAGTCCGGTCAGAATCAGGCACCGTCAGATATGGGAAGTACATCGACCGATACAGAAAGTACAGAGCAGTCCGGTCAAATGCAGATGCCGCAGGGCGCACCGGGCGGCATGTCCGATATGACAGGCGAGACAGTCACAACTATGATACCTGTTGGCGTAACCGTACATACAACATCAGACACTACGACCACTTTTTCACGCCTTGCCTCAAGGTGATCTGCTAAAATATTGGTAGAAACAGACAGTGACGGCAACGAAGTGATCGAAGAAATCTGGATGTTACAGTAACGTAACGGCAGCATGGCTGATTGTAAAACTCATCAAAAACTGAAAATAATTGTGAAACTGGCACTGGTTTATAAGAAGGTGCTGGGGAGCCGTCGGTACTTAGCGCATGTATTTTATGCGCTTAGTATCCGCTACGAGCGACACGCAGCGAGAGCGTGCCTTCGCTAAACCAGTGCCAGTTTCACAATATTCAAAAAGGAAAAACTGAGTTTTACAATCAGTCACGCGAGCCATACACACAGAAAGGAGCACACATGGACGCAGCACAAATCCTAAAACCATTTGCAAATGAACATATACCGACAGACACCGAAAAACTGCCACAGCAGAACACACATCCGAGATCATCACCATGCAAAATGTCAACAAATCCTACAAGATGGGATCTGGTTCCCTGCATGTATTAAAAGACATTTCCCTGACCGTCGAACAGGGAGAATACCTTGCCATCTTAGGGCCATCCGGTTCTGGCAAAAGTACTCTGATGAATATCATCGGCTGCATGGATGTCTTAGACGAGGGAACCTATACCTTGACGGTGTGGAGATCGAAAAGGCAAAGGAAAAAGAACTGACTAATATCCGCAACCAGAAGATCGGATTCATTTTCCAGAAATATCATCTGATTCCGACCTACAATGTACTTCAGAATATCGTCATGCCGCTTTTGATGCGTGGAATGACCTTGAAGGATGCAAGAGATGCCAGCATGGATACCATTGCAATGTTAGGACTTGCAGAGCGTATCGATCACAAACCGAATGAGCTTTCCGGCGGTCAGCAGCAGCGTGTTGCAATCGCGCGTGCCTTAGTCGGACAGCCGACGATCCTCTTAGCAGATGAGCCGACCGGAGCCTTAGACCGTAACAGCGGAAAAGAAGTGCTGAAACTATTTCAGTGTCTGAGTGATATGGGAAATACGATCGTCATGATCACGCATGATTTAAGCGTTGCCGAACATGCGAAGAGAGTGGTACGTATCGTGGATGGGGAACTCTATGAAAATTAGAGGTGGTTTTCATCTGTCCTGTGTGGTATGTTAATATAAAAGGCATTTGGTTTACAATAAAAACAAGGAGAGCCGCACATGACAAACGAAGAGATCTGCGTATGGCTAAAGGCAGAAGCAGAACCAAAATTTCAGAGGTTTACATCCGGTCTGATCCCCGGAACAGATCCGATCATAGGTGTGCGTATCCCAAAGCTGCGCACTCTTGCAAAAAAGATTGCAAAAGAGGACTGGCGCGGGTATTTGGAACACGCTGCCTGCGATACTTATGAGGAGATCATGCTGCAGGGACTCGTACTCGGATATGCAAAAGGAGAGATTGATGAGCTTTTGGAATATGTGCGGGCATTTATCCCGAAGATCCATGACTGGTCGATCAATGACTGCTTTTGTGCAACTTTTAAAATTGCGCAGAAACACCGCGAAAAAGTCTGGAATTTTCTGATGCCGTATGCGAAATCAGATCAGGAATTTGAGCAGCGCGTCGTTGCAGTTATGCTGATGGATCATTTCCTGACAGAGGCATACATTGCGCGTGTGCTGGCTGTGTGGGACAGACTCGACCATCCGGGATATTACAGGAAAATGGGAGTTGCGTGGGGCGTTGCAACTGCATATGCAAAGTACCCAAAGGAAACACATGCATTTTACTGGAGAATCATTTGGATGACGAAACATACAATAAGGCGATCCAGAAAATGATCGAATCTTACCGGATATCGGCGGAGGATAAAGAGATATTGCGCGGAATGAAAAGGAAACTGCAAAAATAAGTGATATTGTGCGGAATGAAAAGGAAATTGTAAAATAAAAGGGGAGCAGTAGCATGAGTGTTGATACACAAAAAATCATAGAGATCGTAAAACAGGTCAAACCGTTATTTTTAGACCGTGAGGCTCATCACAGATCAAGGTAAAGGGTGTTGCGGATTTTGTGACACAGATCGATTTTAAAGTGCAGGAGCAGGTAAAAACCGCACTCTATGAACTGTACCCGGAAATTCAGTTTATGGGGGAGGAAAAGGACAACAGCGATATTGACTTTGACGGTGATGTCTGGATCTTAGATCCGGTGGATGGGACGACCAACCTGATCCATGATTTCCGAAACAGTACACTTTCACTGGCACTTGCAGGAAAGGGTGTACTAACGCTTGGAATCATATATCATCCGTATTCTGATGAAATATTTGTGGCAGAACGGGGAAAGGGAGCATTGTTAAATGGCAGTCCAATCTCCGTCAGCAAAAGGCAGAATTTTTCCGAGTGTCTGATCTCCATAGGAACAAGTCCATATTACCGCGAACTTGCAAAAGAAAATTTTAGAATTTTTGAAAAGGTATTTACGGATTGTGCGGATATCCGAAGACTTGGTTCCGCGGCATTAGAACTTGCCTATGTGGCGGCAGGAAGAATCGATGCATACTTCGAACGCAGTTTAAAACCCTGGGATTATGCAGCCGGAATACTGCTTGTGGAAGAAGCGGGTGGAAAAGTCACGGATTATAAAGGAAACCCGGTGGATATCACCGGAAATTCCGATATTGTGGCGGGAAACCAGACGATCGGGGAGATCCTGGTAGAGAAATATTTGTAAAAAAGGGAGTCAACATGACTGACTCCTCTTTTAGGGTATCTTCTGTAAATATATGAGTTTCATATCCTCTCGATTTTTAAAATTTTTGTTCTTTCGCCGGATATTATATTTCCGGTGTTTCTACCATAGTTTTTCTCGACATCATCCTCTTTTCGGTACTTGTTTTCTTAGTTTTTATATTTTCTGCTTAACAAGCATAATTATAAGGCGCGTTTTATATATAAACAATATAAATTCTTCTTGACAAGCATATTTTATGGATGGAGAACATGCATGAAAGCATTTTGGTATAACGATGATCGTAAAAATGTATGTGGCATCAAGATACGAGAACTTCGCAAGGAAAAACATATTTCCACAAAAAAATTAGAGATTATTTTTTATGTGTTATCCGACTACGTTTTTGTGCAATAATTACAAATATCATTAAAATAACGTCTTTTTGATGACATAGTATAAGCAATATGCTAAAATCCATTCAAAGCATGACATTCTGAATTATCTACACGGCATATACGCCATTCTATTCACAGATCAAAATCATAAGAATTTTCAATGCTTTATTATCCATACATTTAAGCAGGGAGAATTCTAAAAACGCAGAGATTTCTCCCAGATAACACAGAGGAGGAGAAATGAATGGGGACAGCGGACATCGTAACAAAAGAGTATATGAGGGAAAATACCGTATTTGCGGATGCATTTAATTACCTGATTTACAATGGAAAAAAGGTGATTGACCCGGCAAAGCTGAAAGAGATCGATCCGACAGAGATTGCACTGCCGTTTGATGATGAAGAAAAAGCCGGTAAAGAAAAAGATGGTGAAGATAAGAATAGAAAAGCGCAGGGAACAGAGTGGAGTTCTGTGAAAAATGAATCAGTGAGAAAGAAAACTGCCGGCAGAGCAGGCAAAAAAACAGATGCAGTGCAGAGATACCGTGATCTTTTAAAATTTGCGGTAATCAAACAGGATGAAAGAACGTCCTATGTTCTTTTGGGCATCGAAAACCAGACGGATGTCCATTATGCGATGCCTGTCAGAAATGCCATCTATGATGCTCTGCAATATGGCAGACAGGTGGCGGACATAGCTGCCGGACACCGCCGGAACAAAAATGATTTTTCGGGAAAAAATAATGGTGAGTATCTGTCCGGATTTTTAAAGGAAGATCATATCAGACCGGTGATCACACTTGTGATTCATTTTGGAGCAGAGGAATGGGATGGTCCGTTATCATTGCACGAAATGATGTCGACAAGAGATATGGAACTCTTAAGTTTTGTGGAGAATTACCGGATTCATCTGATCGATCCGGCAAAACTGACGGAAGAACAACTAAATAAATTTTCCACAAGTATGAGGGAGGTTATAGGGTATATCAAGTACTCGAAAAATAAAGATAAATTGTTAGAATTTTTGAGGACAGATACCCATAGAAGCATAGAAATGAATGCGGTAAGAGTGATAAAGACGATCACGAATACACCGATTGAAGTATCAGAAGAAGAGGAGGAGATAGAGATGTGTAAGGCAATCGAAGATCTGATCGCGGAGAGCGAAGCACGTGCAGAGCAGAGGGAGAAGTTCGTGGCAGAGCAGAAGGAGAAACACGGGAGAAGCGAAGGGCATGATAGAAATCTGCTCGATATGAGTTTTTCCAAAGAGGATATTTTGAAAAAGTTACAGGAAAAATTAAATATATCCCTGCAGCAGGCGGGGGAGTATTTTGAGATGTATGGGAAACATATTGTTTAAAAACAATATAAATTAATATAATTCTTATAAAGCATGACATTCTGAATTATCTACACAGGCATATGCGCCATTCTATGAACAGATCGAAATCATAAGAATTTTCAATGCTTTTATTACTCACATATTTAAGCAGGGAGAATTCTTAGAAACCCAAAGATTTCTCCTAAACAACACAGAGGAGGAGAAACAAATGGGGACAGCGGACATGGTAACAAAAGAGTATATGCGGGAAAATGCCGTATTTGCAGATGCGTTTAATTATCTGATCTACAATGGGAAAAAGGTGATTGATCCGGCAAAGCTGAAAGAGATTGATCCGACAGAGATTGCATTGCCGTTTGGTGATGAAGAAAAAGCCGGTGAGGATAAGAAAGGGAAAGTGCAGGAAACAGAGTGGAGTTCTGTGAAAAATGGATCTGTGAGAAAGAAAACTGCCGGCAGAGCAGGAAAAAAAACAGATGCGGTGCAGAAATACCGCGATATTTTAAAATCAGCAGTCATCAAACAGGATGAAAAGATGTCGTATGTTTTATTAGGTATCGAGAACCAGACGGATGTTCATTATGCGATGCCCGTCAGAAATGCCATCTATGATGCCCTGCAATATGGCAGACAGGTGGCGGACATAGCTGCCGAACACCGTCGGAACAAAAAAGATTTACAGGCAAAAGCAATGGTGAGTATTTGTCCGGATTTTTAAAGGAAGACTGCATCAAACCAGTCATCACACTTGTGATTCACTTTGGAGCAGAGGAATGGGACGGACCGTTATCTTTGCACGAAATGATGTCTGTAAGTGATATAGAAATTTTAAGTTTTGTGGAGAATTACCGGATTCATCTGATCGATCCGGCGAAGTTGACGGAAGAACAACTAAATAAATTTTCCACAAGTATGAGGGAGGTTATAGGGTATATCAAGTACTCGAAAAATAAAGATAAATTGTTAGAATTTTTGAGGACAGATGCCCATAGAAGTATTGAAATGAATGCTGCAAGAGTGATAAAGACGATTACAAATACACCGATCGAAGTATCAGAAGAAGAGGGGAGATAGAGATGTGTAAGGCAATAGAAGATCTGATCGCGGAGAGTGAAGCGCGTGGCAGAGCAGAGGGAGAAGTTCGTGGAGAAGCGCGTGGCAGAGCAGAAGGAGAAACACGAGGAGAAGCGAAGGGCATGATAGAAATCTGCCTCGATATGAGTTTTTCCAAAGAGGATATTTTGAAAAAGTTACAGGAGAAACTAAATATATCCCTGCAGCAGGCGGGGGAGTATTTTGAGATGTATGGGAAAAGGACGGTGTAATTGTACATTGAAAATGAAAAACGCTGAATCCATGATAAATCAATGGAAACAGCGTTTTGGCAAAATCAATAAAACAAAGCGTTACATTTCAACCACAGCAACACCCCATCCGCCTAGGTCAATTTTATCTCCACAGACGATGCTGTTTCTGAAATCAGCTCTACGCCGTTTTTTCCGTGGTGTGTGACAGAAACCGGATCTTTTGAATAGTTCAGATAGTAGCACAATTCTTTACCGGAATCATTGATGCCTCTTTTTATAATGAGTGGATAATGCGGTGCGTCTGAGGAAAGATCTCCACCGGAAAAGCCGGTTTCGTGCAGGAAAGATAAAAGCACGGATTCTAACAGTTCATCATTTTCAAACATTGTTCCAAAATAGAGTGTGGAACCATTTCCATATTGATTTTTTGCAGCAGCGGCATAGCGTTCATATGCCGGATGGCTGTATTTTAATACCGGTACAGCGGTATCACAGGTGATAAGCTCCATCCATTCACAGGCGGAGGAGGTCAGGGAAAAGGCAGAGTCATCCGGATGTGAAAAATGCTCCTGTGCAGCCGCCATGACATCGCTTTGAACCGACACGATATCCACATGATGCGGGTGTGTAAACTGATCGTAGTGAAGTCCCAGACATTCATGCAGGATATGTGGCTGCATGTCCGGATAAATCTTTAAATATTCATCGGAAAAACCGCTTCGGAATGTGGTGATCAGATGTCCGCCGTTTCTGACATAGGAATCTAATGCCAGAAGCAGAGATTCCGGTGCACTGTAGAGTGCCGGTACGATCAGACATTCATAGCCGGAAAAATCCTGTTCCCTGGAAGAAATCATATCGTACTCAATATTTAAGCGGTAGAGGGCATCTGAAAACCAGCGCATCACAGTGTTGTAACCGTTGGCTCCGGCATTTTCAAGCGGAAACTGGGTGAATCCGGTCAGCGAGGCATTATCAAGCATAATGGCGATCTTGTTTTCTTTTTTCAGGTTTTTTAAATGAAAACCGATCTTATTCCATTCGTTTCCGATCACGACAGCTTCACGGTAAGTCTCATTTTCAGAAAAATCGTGGGAGAGCACACCTTTCCAGTAACTTTCAATTGCATTGTGGATCGAATGCCAGTGCCAGTACATCACACTGTTTGAGCCGTTTGCGATATGGCTGTATGCCTGCAGGCGGAGCTGTCCCGGATAAGGAAGCCACGGAGTCAGTCCCTGAGCCTCGGTCTCTAAGATCAGATAATTGTCCTTTTTCAGACTGCGTGAGATATTTCCACATACGGTAATTTCTGCACCGGTCAGTTCCTCATTAGAAGGATGGTAAATATCGGCACCAGCCACTGTCATGCAGCGTGAGGCATCGTACTGGTCGACCTGGGACTGATAACCGATCGAGTGTGTGGTCCAGTCAAAATCAAAATTTTGTGTGATAACTGATCATCCCGTTTGTACTCGCGGACAATATCAGCCTGCCAGCTCAAAAATTTAGTGACAAGTGAACGCTGAAATTTACAAAATTCAGCGGCAAGACTCTGGTTGATCGTACCTCTGACATCCGGGAAATCATCCCAGTCATTCACACGGTTGCTCCAGTAATCCAGTCCAAACTCATGGTTAAAATCATTGATATCCGGAAAATTTTCTTTTAAATAATCTACAAACATTGCCTGGACACGGGGACCGGCAGTTCCATAACTTTTGGTCTCATTGTCAAGCTGATAGCCGATCACATGCGGCACATCTTTCACATGCTCCATCAGAACGCGGATCACACGCTCTGCGTGGGAGAGATAATCCGGGTTTGTGATATCCATATTCTGGCGGTGGCCGTAACGTTCGCGGCCGTTCTGGGTGATTGCCAGGATGTCCGGATATTTTTTTACCAGCCATGTCGGTACGGCATAGGTCGGTGTCCCGACGATCACGGAAATATGGTGGCGTGCGGCAGCGTCTAACATTCTGTCGATATGAGTAAAATCATACACGCCTTCCTGCGGCTCTAAAGTACTCCATGTTGATTCCGCGATACGGATAACATTCATGCCTGCTTTTCCATCATTTCCATATCCTTTTCCACACGGTCATATGGAAGATATTCGGAATAGTATGCAGCTCCAAAATACAATTTATCTGTTTTCATATTGCCCTTTCTCTTTATGGTTTTTGTAAGTATGATATGCGAAATAACCGTTTGCGCAAATATAGTATATCATCCACAATTTTGTGTGTAAACCGTAATAACGAATGCAATAGATAAAATTTTGCAAATGGCTGTAAATGCACGAAAAAAAGGTATATAAAGCGGAAAAACAGAAAAATAAAGGCATATTTATTCAAAAAAAT
>ENA-OQJH01000285-OQJH01000285.1-human-gut-metagenome-genome-assembly--contig:-NODE-285-length-29563-cov-3.412624_pt1 | contig 29563 bp, 32 predicted proteins | sample MGYA00242597_ERZ504763 | MGnify/ENA primary metagenome ERZ504763 (study PRJEB26092, sample SAMD00036359) | human gut metagenome | host: Homo sapiens | study: EMG produced TPA metagenomics assembly of...
TTTTCTTTCATGTGGGATTCTGGTTTTAACCTTGTTATGGATAAAAGCAGAATTTGCTTATCAGACCTGTCTTACAATCGCTGCGGCGTTGGCTGCGGGGATGGGATATTTCTATTTGCTCCCCTGGAGGATAAAAATAAGCCTCTGGAGGAAGCAGAAAAGAAAGTAATCGGAAAAAAGGCGCGAATCATAGTTGTAACAGAGCTGATACTCGGAATGGTATTCTTAGCGGTAAATCAGAGAGCTGCATATGCGGTTTTGGGCGCAGTTATCTGGTGTGGAGTGAGTTATCTGGCATGGTCAGTAAAAAGATATACGGAGAAAAATGGGAAAAGTAGAGAAGATAACAATTAAATTGGCAATGCTGTTCATAGGGCTTTCTTTGCTGTTTCCGGCAAGGGTTTTGGCAGCGGAGAAGAATGAAATCAATGAAATCACCGAAAAAAAGCAGATTATATTTTTGCTGGATGCAAGCAAATCAATGCAGGGAGACGGACAGTGGATTGAGGCAGCGGACAGCGCATGCATGATAGCGTCGGCGTTGCCGAAAGAATACGAAGTGGCATTGCTGGTATATAACACGGAAATTGTTTATGAGGAAGATTTCGGAAACATTAATCAGAAAACCAGACATGCACTCGAGACGGTAGAACTGCAGGGCTACACCACCCCAGCGGTGGCGTTGGAAACGGCGGCTGATATGTTTGACAGTGCGGCGGCAGATAAAAGAGTGGTATTTATTTCCGACGGGGAAATTTCTCTGCGGGATCAAAGCGAAACAGAAACTGCAATCAGGCAGTTTGAAAATATGGTGGATCAGATTGCAGAACAGGGAATAAAAATTGACATGTTTGCAATCCCCAATGATAAGACGGAGAATGAGGTTTCGTATGGAACGAAAGTGACGTCAGGAGAGCAGTATACAGTAGGCGAAAACCAGACGATTGAAGAAATCACTGCAAAATATCTGTTCCAGACGTTACAGATAGAAAAAATAGAACTTGGCGAGGCGGTTTCCGGAGAAGGAAATATGACAGTGGATCTGCAGGATACTTATATGCAGAATGCAAAGATACTTCTCGTGTCAGGGGAAAACATCGAGGATTTTCATGTTGCAGGACAGTGTGAGAGCCTGAATATGCTTCAGGGAAACAAGTTTGCGGTTGCTGAATTGGAAAATCCATTGGAACGGCAGATTACAATGGACTATTCTCTGGAAAACAGAGGAAATGTCCATACTTATCTGATAAAAGAATATTTTTTAAAAGCTGATATGGAGAAATCCTATACATCAGAGGAAGGGACATTTACCCTGAAGGTAAATGTTGTAAACCATCAGGAGAAGCCGGTTTTGGATTCGGAAACTTTAAAAGACAGTATTTCTGTTTTGATTAATGGCAAGGAAGCGTCTTACCGTGTGGAAAATGGCACGGCGATGGTTCCGTATCAGACAGACGAGACGGCAAAAGTGAATGTGGAAATTGCAATTCAGCCGTCGGGAAATGTGGTTCATTACATAAAAACGGCAGATACGGTGGAATTGACAGTTCCGGTTGTAGAGGAGGAACCTGATTATACGGTTCTTTGGATTGTAATTATATCTTTATGTGCAGTGGTACTTTTGCTCTCTGTTTTATATGAAAGGAAAAAGCAAAAAAAAACGATGGTGAGACGGGTTCCATTATCATAGAGAAGTCGGAACCTCCTGTGCTGCCGAAATATGATTTCTCAGGACAGTTGGCGGTATATTTGTTAAAGGGGGAGCAGGAAGACGACGTTGCGCCCTGCAGTATTAAGTTATTCGGAAAATCACGAAAAAGTATATCCTTTGACTGGATCAAAGACCGCTGCGGGATTGACTATAAATTATCGGATGCAGATAAAATCAGGTTTACTGGCGGAAAAGACCATGCGCTGTGTTTCAAAAACAGTGGTTATGCAACAATCGTAAAAGAAAACCAGATTTTGAAACGGGAGAGAAAGTATTCTTTATACTATGGAGAAAAAATATTGCTGATTTTTAATAATGGAGGAACAGAAATTGAACTTCATTATAAAAATATGAAACCAAGCGAAAGGTAAGGAGGAACAAAGTGAATACAATAACACAGACAAACAGGACGATTCTCTTTGAGGAAATCAATCCGGAAAAGCTGAATCTTCTGACACTTGTTGGAGACGTCAGGGGGGTAAACAGCGTAAGTGACGACAAAATCAAAGAAATAAACGATGCCTTGCTGGTGAGAAGTTTTGACGAATTTTTGGAGAAATTTGAGCCGGTGGTGTATTCGTATTTTGACGCAAACAATCAGAAAGTAATCTATACGCTGAAAAAACCTGAAACGATTGAAGATGAGTTACTGAGTGAAATTCATCTGAACCGCCAGAATGATTATCTGAAAATGCTGATGACGCTTGTTGAGGCAAAGCGGGCGGAGGGAAGCATCAACGTAGATTTTAAATTTGAGAAACTGACGGATATGATTTCACCCAAAAAGGTCATGGACGATATCCGACAGAACCGAAAAGAACTTCAGTATACCTACAGCGAATATGCGAAACTTGAGGACGGCGATCCGAAGAAGTTAGATACGGCAGATAAGCTGAATCTGATGTTTGAAGAAGCAAGTGTCAATTACAACAATGTAATGGCAATGCTGCCGCTTGCGATAGAGGATATCAAGACAAGGCTGTTGTTGGGCGATGGACAGAAGAAAAAAGACGAAGCGCCGTTAAGCATTGGCGTGCTCAGTATGGATGAACACGGAGAACTTAAGATTTTAGAGGCGCCGAAGGAAAACAAAAAAGAGCTGATGGTATTAGACGACAATGCCAACGCCGGACTGATTCAGGCAATCGAGAAAGACTATATGGATTTGAACGAGGACGGAAATGAGTATGTTATGTCGTTGGTTGCAAGAACTTTCTGCCCGCTGGCATCTACGATGGAGAGTGTGGTAGATATTGAGAAGAAGTAGCGAACTACAATTCTTACCTTGAGTTCTACAAGCGGAGCAAGGATGATTTTATCAAGACAGTAAAACCGTTGGTGGAAAAAATCATGGGGGTATGGGCTTTCTTCGAGCAGTATCCGAGAAACTGCAAGGGAATGAAACCTTCTCTGGTGGTATCGAATGTGAGCAACGATATGCTGGCAAAGAGCAGCAACATTCCGCGACTTTTAGCATATCTCAATACGGTAAACGCAAAAAATGATTTTGAGAATACCATCTGGTATGCCATTGTTCCGTCGGTTTCCTTAAACAGCAGTTCTAAGCTGAAGGCGGTAAAGGAGCGTTTTAAAGGAAATGAGAACGTAGAGAAAGAGGATGTGAACAGCATGGAATCGCTGGTTCGGATTCTGGATGCGCTGAAAGATTATGAAGTGCAGTGTTTCTTCAGCTATGAGACGGGGGACAAGACCACCTTTAATGTTATGGCGACAGAGGGAATTGAAAAATATGAAACAAAATGTACGCAGTTGATTGGCAAGCCTTTTAGTGAATATGCAATTCCCTGTATCCCGAATTTTACCGTAATACCAAAAGACAAGTCCGGCGTCATTCTGGATAACAAAATGTACATTACAGAGCAGAATACGGCAGCGCTGTCTAAAGAAAAAGAAGATGTTATGAAAATCTGGATTGATGGTGTCTACATAGGAGCTGCTTATGTGGCAGCCGGTTTGGTGGCAGCTTACCAGAGTCCGGACTACTTAAAAGAAGTGTTTAAGAAAAACGTGGACGATGAGCTTCCGGGTGTCCGGTTTGACATTGAGTCAGGAGATCACGCACTGCAGGTTCGGACTACCATGGCAAAAGAGATTACAGGATACACCAACGATATCAAGAGCGATATCAACCGGAAGAATTTCGGATTTGTATTTTCTTCCGAAAATGCAGTGCTTAAGGATATGAATATCCAGAACATTATGGTCTACAAGGCACGTAACCTGCTGACAGACGGAAAGAGTTATGAGCCAATCTATAAGACACAGGTGACTACTTACATTCAGAGAGTGATGCGTTTAGCGACAGGCGATTTTAAGCAGGAAAATATTGTGGAGTTTTTCTCCAGCAAGCCTACCAGCCAGAGAAGCAGATGGATGGAGAAGAAGGATTGCATCAATGCGATTATCGGAAACGGAGACGATATCCGGTATTCCATCGACGAGGCAGCGGGATACTGCACGCTTGATATCGCATTTAACGGTAACGTGAAGAATCTCGAAATCGAGATTAACCGGGTCAACAGCGAGGACAGAACATTTTAAATAAAGTCTAAAAGAAAAGAAGGAGGAAACGAACATGGGTTTTAGATTAGCAGTGAGTGGAGGCGCAGAGAACATCAATCTGGACGAGAAAACTATCCAGAAAGTTACGTTCAGTTCCGATTCCGCAACAGATTCCAACGCAAGGGCTACAGATTTTGGCATTGCAGTAAAGATTACCGGAAAAATGTTGTATAAGGTGGGAGCAGACGGAGAAGACGGAACACTTGGATTATCCAAATGGTCTCAGGTTCCGTCCGAGCAGGCAGACTGCTACAGAAATGCACAGATCGATGTTGTATCAGCAGGACAGGTGGTAAGAAAGTACACAATCCCCAATGCGTTTGTCATGGAATATGAGGAGCATATGGATGATGAAACCGGTGTGGGTACATTTTACCTCCACATCAAGCAGAAAAAGGACGAGAATGATGCGGTGAAGATCGAAGGCGGCTACGGTGAATAAAGAAAGGAGAGGAAATTATGTCATTTTTAGTAAAAGTCGAAGGAAGCGAGAGCTTTGAAGTGGAGAAGGAATGTGTCAGAAGCGTAAAGGTTACTACTGATATTCCGCTGGATTCTAATGCGAGAACGAAGGATGTCGGCGCAACTATGGTAATTACCGGAAAGATTTTAGCGGCTTTGGACGGGGATATTACTGACAGTACCAGGAAGCTGGCATTATGGTCCGTTGTTCCGGCGGAGAAAGCGGATTGTTATCGGAAGGTGACAGTAGAGCATGTGGCAGGCGGTGTAATGGAGAGAAAATATTGTTTCCCAAACGCATTCGTGCTTGACTACAAAGAAGAGTTTGGCGATGTAGAGGGAACCGGAACCTTCACATTAGTACTCAGACAGAAGAAAGACAAAATCGCTTCTGTAGCGGTAGAAGGAAATTATTCAGCATAACAGCAGGGCGCAGATTGTCAGCAAATAGGACAGCCTGCGCCTTAAATCGCAATAGAAAGCGCATTTTACGGGCTTTCTATTGCCATGAATGAAAGGTTGGAACAAATATGAATCCATATCAGGTATTAGGGGTTTCGCAAACGGCTGATGAGGACACCATAAAAAAGGCATATAGAAAAGCGGCAAAAGAATGCCACCCCGATACACATCCGGGAGATAAGCGGGCAGAGGAACGGTTTAAGGAAATCGGAGAGGCATACCGGATTCTGAGCGATAAACAAAAGAGGGAAGAGTACAACGCTAGGGCAGCGCAGAAAGAACAGAAAAGTGCGGCAGGAAGGAACAGCGCTGGGACATGCAGGAACGGTGCTGGGACGGGCAGAAAGAATACCGGAGGAGGAACGATTGATCCGGGAGATATTGAAAAGGAATTTGAACGATTTTTTCCATGGGAAAGCAGAGTGAGAAAAAGGAGAATCGCACGCAACAAAAGATTAATCCCATGGATGTGACAGATTTATTTGAACGTTATATGGGATTGAAACGTTGAGAAAGACGATTTGATTTTTCAGACGCAGATTTGCGGTGATATTGAGGTGAAAATGAATAAGAAAAATTTCATGGACATGATGATATGCAGTCTTTCCGCTGCAATTATAATTCTATATTTTACATATATGGAGCAGAGCAGGGGGCGGGATACGCTTATGGCTGTCTGCGGGATTGTATTTCTGGCATTTTTGCTGCTGGCAGTGACGGATTCTCTGTCCGGCAGACAGAAAAGAGGAATGGGCGGGGAATACAGGAACTGTTGCTGTTAGATGAAGAGGGAAACGAAATATCAGCCTGGCATATTGGCGGAAAGACGTCCCTTTTAATCGGACGGGACGAGCATAAGGAAAACGTGGACATTAATCTTCAGAATACAGAGTATGGCGGAATGGCAGACCGTCAGCACGCCGTGTTAAATTATGCGGCGGGGCAGTGGTATATTGAAGATTTAGGAAGCAGAAACGGCGTAAGAATCCAGGATGCGAAGGATGGCAAAGTGTATCAGGTGTCAAGGGAGCATCCCTGCCGGATTAACGCAGGCGATATTATTTTTATCGGGAATACCAGATTAGGGGCAAAATAGCGTGTACATATGGAGGAAAAAACATGAGTGGAAATTTAATTCGCTGTCAGAACGGACATCTTTTTCAAGCAGGAGATATGGAACAGTGTGTCCGTACTGCAATATTGAGACAGCACGAAAGAAAAAAAAGTCAGTGGAAAAATCGCAGGAAGAAATTGAGGACATTCTTTTTCTGGAGGAGGAGAATCCGGTCTGCGGCTGGATTGTATGCGTAAAAGGTCCGAGAAGAGGCAAAGATTACCGGGTCATGGACGGAAAGAATTTTGTGGGACGGGCAGATGATATGGACATTCAGATTCTGGGGGATAACAAAATCGCACGGAGAAATCATGCGGTGATTGTATTTGATGCGAAGAAACGGGAGAACATGATTTTGCCGGGAGACAGCAACGGTCTGGTCTATCTGACGGTGAAGCGGTCTATCTGCCGCAGCCGTTAAGTGCATATGACGTGATTGAGATGGGGGAGAGCACATTCCTTTTTGTCCCTTTCTGCGGGGAGCATTATATGTGGGAGGACGATAAATGAGTGTCCCGTACCTGACAGTCTGTATCTTATGCGCTTTCTTAGGAATTGCATTTTTGTACCGTTTTTGTCTGGTATTCCGGAGCAGCAGAGAGGGATATGAGACGGGAGCCTGCAAGACCATCGGCAGCCGTGAAATACAGATGGATTACTTTACAATAGAAGAAAATGAGAATGGTTTACTGGCGGTTTTAGCAGACGGAATGGGAAAAGAAGCGGGCGGCAGAATTGCTGCTAAGACAGTCATTCGGGTTTTTAAAGAAATTTTTGAAACGTACAACATGGCAGACCACCCGTCCTATTTTTTTAAGAAAGCGTTTCAGACGGCAAACCGGGAAATTTTAAAACAGATGGATGAGGGAAGAGGAATGGCGGCAGTCAGCGCCGTTATGATACAGGGAGGATTTCTGTTTTACGGGATTGTCGGGAATGTAAAGATTGCAGTATTCCGAAATGAGGAATTGATTCCCCTTGGAACGGGACACACCGTAGATGTGCTGGCACAGGATAAGTATGTGGAAGGCGTTCTGACAAGAGAAGATGCCCTGTCTATGCTGCAGGAAAAAAGAATTTACAATTACCTGGGAAGAGACGGTTTTAAGGAAATACAGTTCTACGACAAGCCGGTTCGTTTACAGGAAGGGGATGTGGTGTCAGTTTTCAGTAATGGAATGCAGGAGAGCGTGACATGGAAAGAAATGGAAGACTGCTTAGCCGGAAGAAAAACTGTAAGAGAATGGCATTTGATTTGGTGGACTGGTAAATCAGAAAAAAGGCGATAAGGATAATGCCAGCGTAATTCTGATAAGAGTTGGAGAAATGACATGAGAAAACAGAACAGTGATTTTGAGGCACGGTTTATTTCCGAAGAGGGAAGCAGGTTAAAAAACAGAGATTATTTTGGGTATGTGGAATTAGATGAGTTCGCCTGCTATGTCATCGCAGACGGAATTACGGAGGTCACGGATGTAGAAAGCGCAAGGCTTGCCATTGAGACAGTCATTCTTAGTTTTCAGGAAAATCCATCTCTGTCAAAGCGGACTGTAAAGAGATTGTTAAAGCGGGCAAACCGGGCATTGTTAGGAAAAGAAAGTGACAGACGGTTAAAGGCATCTATTACAGTGGTTGTAACGGATTACCAGAAGATGAGATATGGCTATGTGGGGAACACAAGGCTCCGCATGTACCGGGGAGGGGCGGTTTACCGTCAGACGAGGGATATGTCTCTTGCCCAGGAGATGGTGGAGCAGGAGAAAATTGCCAAAGATGAGTTGATGCAGCATGAAGAGAGGAATAATCTTTATGCCTATCTGGGACAGAAAAATTTTAAACCCGTGGTTTCAAAGAAGATAAAGCTGGCGGAAACCGACATGATTGCTCTGTATACAAGGGGAATCTGGGAGAATGTGGACGAGGCGGAGCTGGATGATGTTTTTGCAGAAGCTGATAACGAAGTGCAGACAACGGTGGATAATATCGAGGACTTATTGCTTTCAAGACAGCCGGAGAATCTGGACAACTATAGCTGGCAGTTATTTTTGTAAATAAAGTATACCAAAATCCAGAGAAGCGGAAACGGATAAAAAAATAGTGATGATTACGGTTATTGTTGTCATAGCGGCAATCGTTATCGGTGTGGTGCTGTGGTTTCTGCGTGATAGAAAAGTGCAGCGTACTGAGGATATGAATTATCATTTTACCAATACGGTGGAATATATCAATACCGGAAATTATGTCAGGGCAAAGGAGGAATGCGAGCAGGCGCAGAAACTGGCAGAAAAGCTGAAAAACAGCAGTATGAGAAACCGTCTGCAGGAATATTCCTTTGTTATAGAGACTGTGATACTGGCAGATGAAAGCTACAGCAGCGCAGATTATGAAGCGGCCGAAGAATACTATCTTTCTGCATTGGATCGCACCAGATATGCGGACAATGTAGGGACGGATTACATAGAAAATAAGCTGGAGAATATCAGCGTATTCCTGTCGGTGGAGGATTATATAAACCTTGGAGATTCCCTGTTAGAGCAGGCGATTATGATGGGGCGGAAGAGAAGTATCTGCTGGCAAAAAAAGCTGCATTGTCCGTACATGATACGGAGGGCAAACAGACCGCTATGGATTCTCTGGAAAAGCTTTATGAGGAAAAGGCAGATGCCGAGAGCGCGGCACAGGAAGAAGCAGACAGTCAGGCACAGCAGACAGTTGCCGCAGCGGAGATGGTGGCAGCAGGAGATAAGGCATGTCTGGAAAAGATTATGTTGGGGCGAAGTTTATTATACGATGGCAGTTGCCAAGTATGGTGAAGTAGCGGATACGGCGGGACAGGAAGATGCACAGAAAAAATTGGATGCCGTAGAAGAAAAGTTAAGTGAACAGGAGGAACAGAAAAATACGGCGGCTGCCTATGAAAGCCAGGGAGAAGCCTGCCGGCAGTCCGGGGATTTGTGGGGAGCAAAATCACAGTATCTGTCTGCAAAATCGGTTTATCAGGAACTTGGGAGTGATGAAGATGTGCAGAGGATAGAGGGAATTTTGAGCGATATTGATATGCAGATCACAGAGGGGTAAATATTGTGGAAGTATGACAGATTTACAGCAGCATATACGAAAAAGACTGACAGAGATAGAGGATTTAGACGAACGGAAGGATGCAAGGGAAATATTGTTGGAAGGTCTTGTGCCCATTTTTGAACGGATGGAAAAACGGTATCTGGATTTGGAAAATCAAATCAAACGGGAAATAGAGATTCCAAATGAGAAATATGCAGTCTCTATGACGGTTATCACCCAGAAAGATTATGACCCTATCAACGGAACACTGTACCCGGTTGTTCCGGCATTACTGAAGGAGGATAAGGAGCAGGAGAAGCAGGAAGCAATGCCCTGCATTATCTATTTTGCGGGCAGTTATCAAAAGAAAGCAGAATTTGAAAAAGCAGCAGATTTTCAAGGGGTCGATGACAGCGGCAAATCCTATACCGTCCGGGTGCGCAAAGCAAAATGTTATCAGCAGGCATTGTCGGAGCTGTATCAGGTATTCGTCTATAACAAGATATGCTGGACAACAGTCAATACGGGATATCTGGATAGATTTTATGAAATAGATACGGACGGGGAAACGGATGGAAACGGTTTGAAAATAGATTTTGGCAGCTATGAGGAAGATATTAAAAATGACATGCTGCTGTTATGGAATATAGAAAAGTTCACATTTCAGTGCCGTAAATTTATGGTTCCGTGCATTGATGAGAAATATTATGAACATGAACTGGATTTAAAAAACTATGATTTGGACAGCGGATATATGCTTGGAATCAATGAAGATGTCCTTAAAGTCAGGCATGAAAAGATAAAATTATTATGACGTCGCTGAAAGAATCTTTTCGGGATTGGGAAGCATACCGTTTCATTGAAAAGACGGATACAAGTTCCCATGGGTATACCTGCGAAATGTTGAGCAACAGCAGAAAAAGCAGTTTTTTTCAAAATTACAGAGAACGGCAGGAAAGTTCCCTTGGCAGCCGGACAGAGTTGTTTTGGATGGTACAGAGTTTTGAACATAATGGTTCTGTAGAGTTAGAAAAGTGTGAGGTGCTTGAAACACCACCGGAGTCCTGTCTGGAAGGGGATATGAATCCATTTTTGGGAAATACCATTTTCCCGATGGAGACAAGAAAAATTCTGGCATTGTATTTTAGACGAAAGGGACAGAAAAACAATTTTTGCGAAGATATGGTACGTTTTTTTGTGTCACAGATACAGTTATCGGTCTGTGAATATAAGTGTGTCGGTATTTTGCAGGACAAAGGAGTTTAAATTTTATGCAGTATATCTGGGAGGTTGTGCTGGCAGCGGAAAAAAACGGAATCAGGGAAGCTGATTTGCAGTATGAGGTGCCAGAGGTACGAAGTCCGTATCTGGAGGTATCCTTTTACGATTTAAATACGCAGACAGTGGAGCAGACTGCCGTAGAGGTGAATCCATTTTACCGCTTTTTTGATATTTTCAGTGAGATATTGGATATTAACCAAAAGGGATATGAAAAGACAAGGGAAATCTTTGTGGATACAGTCTTTCATTATCTGGCATTGACGGACTTGAGGATGGGCATGAGCAAAAAAGATTACTATCTTAAGTTCTTAGCAGAGGAATTGGAAAGCGGACAGTTTGGAAGTAAGGCAAAGGCGGCAATGCGGTTATTTCACGGTATGAAAAAAGATATCTTGTACTGGCTCTCATGGATGTGGTGGCTTCCCGCAATTATCTTGAAATTTTCAAATGGTTGTTTCAGGAGATATATATAAATTCCATGATATACGTCAGCATGGATTGTGCCAATGAGCTTTATATTTACGTTGGAAGTGCAGAGACACAGGAAGAAAGAGAGCGGGTTCAGTTTTTATTAGACACCTTTTTGCCAATAGGTATGAGGACAGAAGTCTTTTATCTGGAACATTTTGGAATCCTGGATATGGAAGAAACCATGGTGATAGATAAGGTACTTTTAATATAAATGTGGAGGTGATAGGTATGGAGGCAACCAGAACGGATACAAAGAAAAACGAAATGAAATATGAAAAATCAGAACTGGAGTTGATGACCACCTATCAGCTAAGGGAAATCTGCCGTCGTGAAAAGATTATGAATGGTGTGATACACCCTCTCGATAAAGAAGAACTGATCCAGACGATTATGCGTTACATGGGAAAAAGACAGGACTTCCTTATCTGTGACAAGAAAAAAGGGGGAGAAGAGCGGGTAGAGGAATTTTTAAAAAAGACCAGAATTGTGATAAAGCCTTGCAAAGAATTATACTGCCAGTCCCAGATTTTAGCTTATGAGGGACTGTCCATCGAGTATTATGACGGCTATACCATTCCTTATAAGAAAGAACTGTCAGGAACAAATGCCTTTTTAATGGGAAGCGATATGACACTCTGTGCAATTTTAAATCTCAAAGAGCACGGAGAGAGACAGGAAAAATTGTATCTGACCAAGGCTGCGGAGTTAGAGATACGGGAGACACAGAGAAAAGATTACAGAATTTTCTGTATGGGACGTCAGACATCGGAGAGCTTGTATCATTTGTATTATGGTGAGCACACAATATTGCCGGAGCATATCGAGGTTTACAGTATACCACTGATTGATTTTGTGGTGAGAAAACCTGTCACACTGATGCTGCCCATGGCGATTGATTTTGGTTCTGTAAATACACTGCCGGGGTGTATCTGGATTCTGCTTATTTTGAAAATGTCGGAGAGCAGGCTGCGGTAAAAAATTGCAGGGAAAATGAGATAAATTATACAGCTTTTGAGGATGGTAACGGAGAAGTATGCTATTGCCTAGCGTGATTGGAGTATTGGCAGTGGAAGAAGAGGATTACAAGCTGCTGTTCGGTTATGATGCGATAAGGCTGGCAAATGCAAGTTATGTGGATGAGGGTTTTTGTGTCTTTTATGATGTGAAACGCTGGATTGGGGAATACGAGAAAGAGGAAGAAATTGTTGACAGACAGGGACGGCGGAGGCTGGTAAAGCGGGCGGAGATTTTACGTCGATTTTTCCTGTATATCATAAGAAAAACGGAGAACCGTTTTAAATGCCGCATTTCTCAGGTACATATCTCAAGTCCGGTGAAGCAGAAGCATTATTTCCGCAGAATGTTTCGGGAAATACTGCCGGAATATATGATCAATCAGGAGATTATGTTAGATGAGGGAATGGCTGTATTATATAACACCATTTCGAATATGTTAGAGCAGGAGACTCTGGAAGAAAACGAAGAATATGAAGCGCTTATCATAGACTGTGGAGGAGGGACAACAGATTTATGTTCTTATCGTTTTCGTATTCAGGACCGCAGAGCCGCTTACAAAATCTATATGGAAACTACATACGAAAACGGCGATACGGACTTGGCGGAAATAACATAACGTACCGCATTATGCAGATATTGAAAATCGCACTGGTGCGGGCAACTGGAAATCAGAATGTAAGCAGTGTGAAAGAAATCTTAGAATATATGGATACGGATATTTACCGTTTTATTGATTCGCATGGAGTAAAGGAGTTTTATCAGTATTTAGAGCAGGAATATCAAAAAGCGGAAGAGACACTTCCGACGCGTTTTGCCGATTTTGAAAGATATAACCGCAGCGAGTATTACAAGGTGAAAAATAATTTTTATACCTTGTTCAATACAGCAGAGCAGATAAAAAAATTATTTTACGGAAAAATCGGAGCATTGGAGGTCACAGTTACTTCGGAACAAAAAGGACAGCGGGAAAATACTGTTTTATTGGATAAATGGAAACTGTCTTTCTGGAAAGGGAACAGCCTTACGGTGGAAAAGATGATACCGGAAGTGATGATGAACTATTTTGAGATAGAGCTGCTGTTATCCGGCGAGATATACGGCATTGTACAGAAATTTATGGAGGAATTATACCACAGCGGAAGAATACAGGATTTTTCCTTTATTAAGCTGACGGGGCAGTCCTGCAAGATTGATTTGTTCAAGGATGCGTTAAAAGAGTTCGTTCCGGGGAGAATGATACAGTTTCGGAAAAGGGCGAATATTGATGCGGCAGATTTTGAATTAAAGATGACTTGTGTGGACGGGGCGCTGAAATATATGCGTGACCGGAAATATGGGCTGGCAGATATTCACCTGAACAATGGAAAAGCTGTGCTCCCCTATCGGATTACCGCTTATACCCATAATAGAAAAGAAGTGGTACTGGTGGATGGTTTTAAAGACTGGGATACGGCGGGAACTATTTCGAGGAATATGGAGGATTTGATTCTTCCGCTGTACTTGAAAAATGCGGACGGGGAGGAACATTGCCGTTTTCAGTATGTATGCAGGCAAGAAGATTTTTCACAGAAAAGCTATGAGGAGATTGAGGCGGTTTATGGTTCCCATATTCTACAGAAAGAGACGGACAGTATTGAGAATGGAGATGTGAAGTTCTTCGTATGGGCAGAACAGGAGGAATGGGGATTTCAGGTTGTTCCGGTTTACTGTGAAATGGATGAACTTTATCTGGGGAAAGCAGAATTTTTCAGTTTCGAGAGTGATAACTGGGTGAACAGTTTTTTTGACGGGAAGAAATAGGAGTGTGAAGTTTCATGGAAATCAGGGTTCCGGTGTTTGCGGGCAGGCGTATTTTGAAAAAAGAAGTTTGTGGGATATCAGGGATTACACCTATGCAGGATGGCAGTTGTATTATTCGGAGTATACAGACGGTCTGTTAAAAGGCTGTGATATACGGGCGGAAGATGGTCAGCTTGTCATTGGGAAGGGAATGTTGAAATTTCACGATTTTATTTATCTGATGATGGAAGAGGAGAGAGTGGATTATCAGCCGAAGAACAGGTGGCAGGTGTTGAAAGCAGAATTTTCAGAGGATGAGACAAATCTGGACTATAAGGCATACCGGGTTAGATTCTTTTTGGACGAAGAGATGGAACTGGGGGAGAACCAGATAGAAATGTGTCGGTTTTATCTGCGGGAGGGTTCGACACTGCGTGACAGTTATAAGAATTTTGCGGATATGTCAACCGAGTACGATACGGTAAATCTGATCTGTGCTACGGTGGCAGGAATTGGGGAGAAAACACTGCATCCGTTGGTGGTTAAGCAGTTTTGTGAAGAGCTTTGGAACATGGAGGAGAAAGATCAGTTTGATTTTGGATTTTGCAATTTGGTTTGGAATACACAGGGGAGGGTGGAGAGGAAAGTGATTGCGGCATATTTAAGTAATAAGATGAAGAAAGCTGTAGTGGCTAAGATCATGTCGTACGATAACCAAATGGTGTATGAGAAGCTGGAGAATATCGTGGATAATATGGGAAAATTCAAAAAAGAAAAAGTAAATACCAGAGTGATTATTGTGGATTGAAATGACAAACTGCAAATTTATAGTAATTGAATGATGGTTTAAGAAAGAGAGAAAAAGATGGGAAAAGAAGAATTTTTGATGAACAAATTATTGACATGATGAATAAGGCAGAACAAAAAAAAGAAAGTTCTAAGGTTAATCAGTCAGAAACAGTGGAAGAACGCAATATATATACTGGTGTCAGGATTTTTGGAAAATGGATATATTTTGAACGTAGTCTTTTGGCAAAAGATACAATTACCATGATGCTGCCGAAGAATTTTGTACCATTAGATCCAGATATGACTAAAAATAAATATCCGTCTGAACATCGACCGGAAACAATTCTTACAGATGAAACAGGAACCATAAATCTGATGTTTCAATATATGGAAGGAGAGGTAAGCGATGCAACAATAGAAAATTTTCGTAATCAGATTTTTGGTATGATGAAACGAGTAAATCTAGGCATTAAAGAGAGAGAAATAGGTTCGGTGGATGTTTTAGGGAAAAAGATTGCTTATGTGGAGTTTTCAAATCCTGCTATGGACGGGAAATTATACAATCTTATGTTCTATTTGGCAGTGAAGGGACAACCATTGATGGGAAGTTTTAATTGTCGAACCAAAGAGATGAAATATTGGAGACCGGTTGCCTTTGAAATGATACAGTCAATCGAAACGGTAGAAACAATAGAATAGGGGGGAGAAGCAAATATGGAAAAAATTATTTCTTTTCAAAATATAGAAGTAGCCCCTATATAGTAGAACAATTATTAGATGTACGTATTGATCAACAAATGAATGAACATGGTACATTTTATTTTAAGGCACTGCTTCCAGAGGAAAAAAAGGACAGTTATGTGATAAATAACAGTCAGGGAAGCAATGTGAGTTTGTCAGTCAGAGAAACTGACGGAAATAGAGATATTTTGTTTCAGGGAATTGTGCAGGATGTGAAAGTCAAAGCCATACAGGGTTCTTATTATATGGAAGTATATGCTATTTCCTACAGTTATCTTTTGGATATAGGGAAAAAGAGCCGGAGCTTTCAGAATAAACAAATGCTATACAGTGAATTGTTAAATCAGGTAGCCGCTGATTATGCGGATGCTGCGTTTAGGGATGTTATTACTCAAAATGCAAGTATAGGACAATTTATTGTGCAGTACAAAGAGACAGATTGGGAATTTTCTCGAAGACTGGCCTCACATTTTCATACGGGCTTGGTTAATGATGTTCATATAAATTGTCCAAGATGTTATTTTGGTGTACCAGACAATGGAAAACTGAACTTAGAAACGGTTAACTATGTTGTAAAACAAGATATTGGCAAGTATTTAAAATTGTCAAACAGTGGTATCAGTGGATTGAGCGAACAGGATTTTATTTACTATGAGGTGGAAACATATTCACCTGCGGATATCGGAGATGAAGTACAGTTTCAGGGACAGACATTATATGTGTATCAGATTATGGCACGTATGGAAAAGGGAATTTTTGTATACCATTTGACATTAACAACCCGAAAAGGAATGAGTCAGCTTCACCAATGGAATGAACGGATAGCCGGAGCTTCATTAAATGCAAAAATTGTTGCAATTAAAAATGATCAGGTAAAGGTTTCACTGGAAATAGATGAAATTTCAGGACATAATCCGGGAAAATTGTGTTTTTTCCCTTATTCAACAATTTATTCATCACAAGATGGAAGTGGATGGTATTGTATGCCTGAGATTGGTGATAGTGTAAGAGTTTACTTTCCAGATGGTGTGGAAGAGCATAGCTATGCGATAAGTTCTGTACATGAAGAAGTAAATAACAGTTCTCCTGGTGGAGACAGTGATAGTGTTTCTGGAGGCAGCGGAGAATATAGTGGGCAGAGAGATGATCCTAGTGTCAAGTCTCTTCGTAATCAAGACGGCAAAGAAATTCGTTTAACTCCGGGAGGTATTTATATTATTGCGGATGGTACAGTTATTACCTTAACGGATGAGGGGGGTGTTTTAATTACAAGCGATAAAGATATTGAGTTCAAATCAGATCAGAATATAGTTTTAAGTGCGGAGGAAAATATAAATATTATCGGACTTACGGGAGTTGATTTAAGCTGTAATGAAACAGCATCTGTCAAAATAGAAGAAGATATAAAAGTAACAGGACAGGAAGTAAAATCTAATTAGGTGAGGGGGTGCAGTGTGTGCAAGGAATTGACCTTCAACGAAAAGGTAAAGAGTTGGCTGCTGAACTGGATTACTATGTGAAAAGTCATTTTGAACAGTTAGTTGAACAGTTTGTAGATTGTTTTTCTGAATATTGTAATAAAATCTATGAAATGCAGAGGCAGGGAAGAAAAGGAGCCATTGCCTATATCCATTTTTCTGTGTTGCAAACCAATATTTTATTGAAAAAGCATGAAATCCGTTTGGATGCGTATGATGAGAATTGGTTTTTGGATTACGTGGAATGTAGTGACAGTTATCATGTGGGAGAATTTTATTCTTATTTAGAGCAGTATGGGGATTTGGTGGAGGAGTTACGAAAAAAATCCAATGGAAAGACAAGCTTGGCAGAGGCACAAAGAAGGGTATTTGCAGAAAGCAAGTTGTATCTCTTTTATATTGCTGAATTGATTCGGGCAGGGATGCGGAAGGTTGTTCAGACAGAGGCGTACCAGAGGATAGAGAGGGCACCGTGTTTTGTAGTCTGTATTGGTGGGTATCTGGATCGGTTTGATATTTTGTATAAGGAAGATAATACCATAAAAGATAGCAAAGAGGTAAGAAGTTATCTACAATCCAAAAGAAAAAACTTTTAGTTATGAGATTTTTGAAAATTTAGACTTGTCAAAAGGAAATTATGAAGAATTGGAATTTCAATTTTCTTCATTTGTAGGATGTAATTTTACTCAAAGCAGTTGGAATAAGAGCCATTTACTTTTTAGTAATTTACAAAATACGATGCTGAAAAACACAAAGATGGAAAAAATGAAGATTTTTGATACAGATTTTTCAGGAGCAACGTTAGAACAAGTTGATTTGCAGGAGCAAAAATAAAGCATGTCTCTTTTGCAGGAGCAAAATTGATTCAAGTAGATTTTTCAAAAGTATTGCTGGCAGAAGAGATTAATTTTCAAGATGCTCAGATTGTGGATTGTAAGTTCCCGGAGGAGGTTGGCAGTGGATTACTTTATCATGAAAACAGATAGACGATTACGTTTGTTGCCGCAAATACAGTTTTCAAAAGAGGGTATTGGTACGAATGTTATGAAGCAATCTATTGCATATGTAAAAGAATATACCGGGCGGTGTATAGACTATCCGGATTATCTGGAAAAACCATATCCTTTGATTGCAGATAAATATAGAAAAATATTACAAAAGTATCAGCAGGATATGGATCTTCAACGGGTGATGCTGATTGAAAAAGAAAGTGGAAAGCAAACGCCGTATTGTTTGATACGTCCGGCAGAGATTGTATGTGCAGATTCAAATCAGTCCCAATATGATAAAAAAGGGAATGTGCAGGAGTTCGTATTAGATGTGGAAAAGACTGAGGGGCGGAAAATCTTTATGGCAAAGGATTTAACAGGGAAGTTGTGGTGCGGTTAGACATAGCAGAAGTATTTTGCGGAGAGAGGCTAATGGAATTTGGTTCGAGCCAGTGAAGATAGCAGGGAGGAGCAGATAAAATGTCAGATGAAATGAAAACTGAAACAGAAGAGATGCACTATCCTTATGTAGTGCGGGGGGCAACTATGTATTGTTCTTGTGGAACACATACAAGAAAATTGGATATGCCGGCATCTCATGGCTCGTATATACGAGATAAAGCGATGATGAATAGGACAGATTGTAAAGTGGGAATTGATAAGAATATTCCACCTTTTGGGGCTTGTCGGTCAGAAACAAAAGACGGGATAGATATAAAGATTGAGGATACAAAGGATTTGTTACAAGTTACGGACGAGGATGGAAATCCAGTTGAGGTTCCATTGCCTATAGAGGGAAAATTGTGTGAACCAGAATTAGCAAAGGAATGGCAGATGCGCAAGAAGAAACGTTGGTGGATGGAGAACCGGCGCTTACTGTAAAATGCACAATTACCTGTAAGTATGGAGGGGTTATTGGATTTATGGATGCCGGACAGGGAGTGTACTAATGTAAGAGAGGGATAGGGCTTCCGTGTACGCGCAAAGGAGGAATAAAAATGAGTGATAATCAACTTTCTCTTGATGGAATTCCGGATGAATTCATGCAGGGGCAGATAAAAGTAGAATGTCCATATTTACTTCAAATGGTTTATGAACTGAGGATTACCAGAAAATTAAACCAACATGGTCAGATATGGGTAAAAGGTGTTTTACAGGAAGAAGCGGGGAAGGAATGCATTCATCAGGTAGGGAGCAAAGCCCCTATTGTTGTATATGGAGAGAAAGATTCGGAGAAAATATTACTTTTTTCTGGTGTTGTGATAGATGTAAGTATATCTTACCACGATTGTATTTACTATGTAGAAATCAATGGATTATCATGGAGCAGTTTATTGGATTATGAGGAAAAGAGCCGTTCTTTTCAGAATAAAGAAATGAGTTACTCTGCATTAATTCAACAGGTATTGACAAATTACCAGGGGAGTGCATTTGTCAATAGCACAGCATCTCCAGATCAGGAAATAGGGAAGTTTATTCTTCAGTATCGGGAAACAGACTGGGAGTTTTGTAAACGTCTGGCAACTCATTTTCAAACACAGTTGGTAGCAGATGTATTAGGAAGGAGACCAAGGCTCTGGTTTGGTCTGCCTAAAAATATTGAAACAATAAAAAGCGCGGGTGAAGTAACCATCCAGAAGGATGCAACACAGTATCAGGAGCAGTTGCAGCCGGTTTTGGGTGCAGGAGGAGCAGTTTGTAAAGTATCATCTACGAAGTAAAGAACGTTTCGAACTGGGTAATATTGTAGAGTATGAAGGACATCCAATGGTAATAGAAGAAAGTCAGACTTTCTTAATGAAAGGTGCACTTTACTATACTTACATATTGGGATTTGAAGCTTCATTGAGCATACCTAAAAAAAGTAATGCTCATATACAGGGAATTTCTTTACTGGGCAAGGTTTTGGAAACAGAAAATCAGCGGGTAAAATTAGAACTTAAGATAGATGGGGGGCATAATATGGGGCCTGCCTGCTGGTTTCCTTATGCATCGCAGGCAAATAACCTGTTTTATTGTATGCCTGAAATTGGCAGTACTCTTTCGCTGTATTTTTCCAGCAGCGATGAAAATAGTGCGATTGCGATGAATGCAGTGCGGAAAATGGGGGCAGTTGTGCTAAGACCTCCAACCCCAGGCTGAAATACATGGGAATACCGGAGGGAAAAGAATTAAAGCTGGGAGCAACAGATATTAGTTTTGAGGCACACGAAAAGTTATTTATGAAAATGGTTGCCGAAATGGGGTATCTATTCGAAGCGATAAAGACTTAAATATTTTTACGAAACAGAAACTTTCTCTGGAAGCAAAAGAATTAATAAAGATATTTGCCAAGACAGGAAATATTGTTGCGGGGGCAAAGGAGGAATCTTCACTTTATTTGCTTGGGGGTTCAGATGGTGATACTCATATTAAAGCAGGAAATAATCTGATTTATGAAGGGCGAAAAAAGGCGATTTTTACTGACCGGCTGAATGAAGAAATTGCTTATGAAGAAAAGAAATTTGAGTGGGGGAAATTACTGAAAAACGTATTGATTGGCTTGGCAGTGGTTGCAGTGGTTGCAGTGGCGGCGGCAGCAGTAGTGGCTTCGGGAGGTGCTGCATTGGCTGCTATCGGGGTTTCTGCATCTGCGGTAGGTATGGGGGCTGCAATTAGCGGGACGCTTGCAGTTGGAGTGATGGCGGTATCAGATATTATGCGGGGAGAGGTAAGTGACTGGCAGGATTATGCTTTAGCTGGTGCAAAAGGAGCAATCGAGGGAGCAGTATCTGGCGCAATTTTGGGAATCAAAGCTTTAAAGGGAGCGAAGCTCCTTACTAAAATGTTCGTCAGTGGTGGAGTTTCCTTTTTGACAGATGCAATTTCGCAAGGGATAGATATTCTTTTTAAAGGTGGAACTTATGACTCGAAACAGGGATTGATATCTTTTGGAATAGGTTTTATAATGCCGGCAACATCTGTAGCAATTCGAAAGACTTCTCGTAAGCTATTGGAAAAATTTGGTAAAAATATGCCTAAATGGTTAGAAAAAGCATTTTGTAAATTGGGTGGAGATCCGGTAGATTTAATTACAGGAAATGTGATATATGATACCATTGATTTTGAATTGCCGGGACCTTTACCATTACAATGGCGGCGTATCTGGTGCAGCGCTAGTCAAGTTGCGGGGCATCTGGGACATGGGACACGTTACAATTATGAGATGGGATTGGAAGTACTGGAAGAGGAACTGGCAGTAATAGTTTTTTTAAATGATGGGCGTGCATGTGTATTCCCTGATATTATAATAGGGGAAGAAGTTTTTAGTGATGAAAATAAACTTCTTTTAAGAAGAAAAGAGGATCATTACCAATTGTTTGATCCGGAAAGCAGATATAGTTATCTGTTTGATCCGAGTTCAAATGGTTATTTACCGTATAAACTTACTAAGATACAGAATCAGCAGGGGCATCACATACAGTTTTTCTATGACCATAACGGATATTTATGTCAAGTGGTAGATAGTGTAGGAAGGAAACTGGATGTCATAACGAACCCTGAAGGACGCATTACACAGGTGGCTTTAAAAGAGAATTGCCAGGATTCACATGTGTTGGTTTGTTATTCTTATAATGAAAAACAGGATTTAGAGAAAATCACTGATGCAGTTGGTGCAGATACTTGTTTGGAATACCGGAATCATTTATTAGTACGGAAAATTGATAGAAACAAGAATTCCTTCTATTGGAAATATGATAAGTATGAGGAAGGAGCTAGAGCAGTTGGAACATGGGGAGACGGAGATGTCTTAAACTTGCAGATTGATTACTATGATGAGGAAAGGTATAATACAGTTAGAATACAACAGGAAAACCGACTCAGTGAATATCATTATGATGAAAGAATGCTCTGTACGAAAATCATATATCCTGACTTGACTGAAACAAGAGAAGAGTATAATGATAAATATCAGTTGATAAGTCAGACTGACGAAGAAGGACGTTTTACGTTGTATCAGTATAATGGCTGGTCGCAAATTACAGCGGTTACGCGGGCAGATGCGAGTAAAGTATGTTTTTCTTATGATGAAACAGGGCGGCTTGTGGAGGTAAAAAACCCGGAAGGAGGAATCAGACAGTGGGTTTATCATGATGATGACACGTTAGAGAAAACGGTAGATGAAGCAGGGATGGAAACCGTATACCAGTATAACCAATATAAGTTGGTGGAAAAAGTAATTTATGCAAATCATGCAGAAGTTCTTTTGGAGTATGATAGTTACTTGAATTTGAGCAAGGTTACGCTGCCGGATGGTAGTTTTTCTACGTGGGAATATGACCAGAGAGGAAATTGCCTCACGGCAAAAAATCCTTTAGGTGCGGTGGAAACATACAAATATGACAATTTAAATCGTATGATAGGAGTAAAACTGGCAGATGGAAACGAAGTCCAGCTTACTTATGATGCCTATGATAATGTACTTTGCGCAAAAGATAGAAAAACACAGGTGGAATTTACATATACTATATTGGGAAATATAGCTTCAAGAAGGCAGGGTAATCGAAAAATAGTATATGAATATAACAAGCAGGAAGAGTTGGTTTCCATTACGAATGAAAAGGAAGAAGTCTATCGTTTTGAGCGAGATGTAAAGGGGAATATTGTTAAGGAGACAGGGTATGACAATTTAACCCGCACATATGAACGAGATTATTCTGGTCTTGTTACAAAAATTAATCGTCCGGGAGGCAGATATACAAGGTATTGTTATGATAAACTGGGACGTGTGATAAGAACTGATTATTATGACAAAACTTATGAGAACTTTACTTATAATAAGAATGGCGCTCTAATAGAGGTGGAAAACCAATATGGCAAGGTAAAGTTTGAACGAGATTCGTTGGGCAGGATTACGAAAGAGTGGCAGGCAGGCACTGGATATCTAATCAGTATGATGAATTGGGAAACTGTATTCAGACAGTAAGCAGTTTTGGAGCAAATATACTTACCAGTCGGAATGAAATGGGACAGGCGACACAAGTGGCGGCATATTTGGATAAAGAAAAGCCGTGGGTGTCCAGGATGGAATATAATGCTTTGGGGCAGGAGACTCAGCGTCTGTTCTCTAATAATATCTGTAGTGCATGGGATTATGATAAAGCTGGCAGACCGATTTTTCACGAAGTAAGTAATCAGCGAAGTAAGGCAGACGCTGCTCATCAGGGAATTTTTGGAAATGTTGTCGGCTGGTCGGATACATTGCGCAGGCACAGATATGAATGGGATGTGAATTATCAGTTAAAGGAGGTTACGAATGGACTGACAAAAGGAACAACAGTGTATTCTTATGATCAGTTTAGTAACTTAGTAAGTGCAAAAGAATCTGGTTTTGAGACAATTTTTAGAAGTGCAGATATTGTAGGAAATCTGTATGAAACAAAAGATTGCAGTGATCGTATTTACGGAGCGGGCAGCCGCTTAGAGAAATCCTGTATTAACTTGAAGGAAAAGCGGAACAAATATCAGGGAGGATATGGGAAGCTTATAACCAAGGGCAGGCAATTTTTCTATGATGAAGAGGGAAATCTGGCGAAGAAAATAGAACCGGATGGAGGTACATGGACGTACCGTTATTTTGGAAACGGAATGCTCCGGGAAGTAACCAGACCGGACAAAAGCTGTGTCAGCTTCCAATATGATACTTTTGGCAGGAGGATTGAAAAGTCAGTAACCAGTATACATAGTAAAGGAGTATCAGAGGGAAGGCAGCAAAAAGTAATAAGATTCCTGTGGAATGGAAATAACTTGTTTCATGAATGGGAAGAGAAATGCACAGTGGGCAGAAGGAAAACTGAAAATAAAGTAGATTTCAAAGCGGATTATATTTTGAAGCTGGAAAAACGAGAGGAGGAAAAAGCAAAAAAAGAAGCAGGGCAGGGAGAAAATATACCGGATAATCTGATTACATGGGTATTTCAGGATGACTTTATTCCCAGAGGAAAAATCACCAAGGATGGGAATTACAGTATTATAAGTGACTATCTGGGAACTCCAGTGGAAGCCTATGATGAAGAGGGAAAGAAGGTTTGGGAAAGAAATCTGGATATCTATGGGCGTGTAAAAACGGAGGAAGCATTAGGTGAAAAGAATTTAATTCCATTCCGTTTCCAGGGGCAGTATGAGGATGAAGAGACGGGATTGTATTATAATCGTTTCCGGTATTATTCGCCAGAGGAAGGATGTTATACGCAGCATGATCCGATTGGATTGGCAGGTGGTAATCCGACGATTTATGGGTATGTTTTTAATACGTTGGGAGAGATAGATCTATTTGGGTTAGATGTGAAAACAGGAACTGGTAGAACTCATGTAACTTATATAGGAGTGAAAAATGGTTTGCCATATGTCGGATATGCAAGCGCACCATCTGAATTAAACTTAACTGCACAAGAAATAGTTAATAGACGATATGGTGGTAACTTTAAACAATTTGGAGGTGTAGCTCCTAGCCCAGTATTTTTCCAGCCAGATGAAACTGGTAAACAAATAGCAAGAGGATTAGAGCAACGTTATTATGAAATAAAGCTTTCCCAAGTTGAAGGAGATATAACAAAAGTTGCTAATAAACAAAATCCAGTAGGAGTAAATAATCCTAACAAAGATATTTATTTTAAACAGGCAGATGAATATCTGGAAAAACAAAATAATAAAGTAGTTTATTGTAAATGAAATGTCTAATCTCCTAGCTATGCTGAGGAGATTAGAGTGGTTGGAAACGGTGAGGATATCAATAAAAATTTTCCTATGCTACAATGAAATTGGTGTCGCAAGCCAAATTTCATTGTAGCATAGGAGGTTCAAATGGACAACAGAAGTTCATCACACTCGATGGAAATGCCAGTATCATATAGTTTTTATTCCAAAGTATTGTATGGGAAATTGAGGGAAGATGTAAGGGAGATTCTTAGTACATTGTGTAAATATAAAGATGTGGATATTATTACAAATGCAGTATTTGTGGATTATGTGCATCAAATTGTAGTGCTTCCGCCAAAACTCAGTATATCTAATTTTAAGGGATACTTGAAGGGTAAAAGTACGTTAATGATTTATGACAAGTGCAGGTAAAACAGAGTAAGTGGGGTATGGCGTTTGGGGCAAGGTGATATTTATGTAGAAACAATTGGTAATATCACCGACGAAGCAGTACAAAAATATATTAAAGAGCAAGCAGAGGAATCAAGAAAAGAAGATTCAAGAAGTACCGCTTTATAAGCGGATCAGTAATAATGCTTGTGGCACTGCTCTTTGGGGAGAGCAGTAACATTAGCCTTTAGAGGGCTAAAAGCAAAACATCAGTTGAACTGGTGGTTGCTGACTTAGAAGGAAAGGAATTTAAATGATGAAAAGGGTAATTTGGCGGGCTAATCAGGTAATTAGCATAGAAACCAGACGTAGAGATGAAAATAGAAAAGAAAATGTTTATGTGTTGGCACAAATGATAAATAGAGCTCAGCTATTAGTATTTAATTTATTTAATACAGATAATAATTGGGAAAATATTGATTTAAATAAAGCGCCTATTTTATTCTGTACCTACGTTACAAAACAATTTATCTCATGCAGCAATATTTATAAGCAAAAAGTGGAGCCGCTTAAGGAGTATAAGCCGCCTGTATATCAGATCCATATGTTGGGTATACGCGCTAGAAAGATAACTCTATGGGAAGGTACGGCAGATGAACGGGAGATAATGTTTCTCGGAGATGGTGGAGGAGCGTTAATAGAAGGAGATATAGGAAATTGTATTTATATCATGCCTGAAATTCCGTTTACAGATAATGAGACAATAGATAAATATGAATTAACTAATGTTCGAATTTATGCAGAATTTAATGAACGATTATATCTTTGTTATAAATTTGGTAAAAATGTGGATCCTATGAAAGATTTAGTTTTTAATAGACCGATTCCTATAGAGTATAAAGAATATATTGATATTATTTCATCATAGGAAACTAAGGAGAAAAAAGAAATACATGCGTTTGACTGGAAACAGATGGGGCAGATTTTCTTACTGGTGTGGCAATACACTTTGTATTTAAAGGCATAGATGAACTAAGGACTGGTAAAAAAACGGCATATCGTGGCCAGTATTCATTTGATATGAACGGAAATGAGGTTTCTTGCATATCTGATTTTTATGACATTGAAAATTTGGCAGCTATAGAGGATGCAAGATTTTATAATGAACCTACATTTTATAAGGTAGAAGTTGGTGGTAATCAAAGTGTATATGTTTCGACAGGGAATATAAGGCAAAGTCAATTTGCGGAAATTGTAAATCAATCTTCTAGAGATATTTCAATAGTTTCTGGTATGCATGGAGGACCGATGGAACATTACTGAGCGAGTATAATGGTGTTTCGGGAAAACAATTATTGAACGAAGATTTAAAAGTATGGGGGGATTCACTAAATAGTGTCTGCTGATTAAACCGCTTCCAGCTCAAAATCAGCAGATTGATGTGTTAATAGTTCCAGCAGCCATAAAAATGTAAACAGTATCCGTGACTGTATCTTGAACAGATTCGTCACAAATACGGATAACGCGATTGAAGTTAGGGTTGTGTCATAAAGTTTGGTTCTGATCAAGCCCATTCCATAGCAGCGCTTGCTTAAGCTGAAGGCTCTTTCCACCTCTATTCGATCCGTGTTATCCTGATATTCATGTTTTTTCTCTTTTGCTGGCTGTTTTTCAAGACTTGGTCTCCCAAGCTTTGAAGGGGGATTGAGAAAAGCAGGATATCCAGCTAGTCAAGCAAGAAAGCTTCGGAAAGAAGCTGAAAAATTCTATAAAAGACAGACTAAATTAAAGTGTCTAGGATAATGAAAGGAGAATAAATGCAATGTCAAACTTAGTAAGATTTGAAAAGGTAGATAATGAATTGAATATTTTGCGTATTGGAGGAAAAAGTTTTTTACCTCCTGATGTAGAGTGGCCTACTAATCCTAATGGAGAAAAAATGGTTTTTATTTTTAATATACCTACAAATTTTTTAAATTCAACTCTTCAATTTAATTATCCGAAGGATCAGGTTATTTCTGTATTTACTACTTATAATAGAGAAGATTATTTTTTGGACTCGATCGTTTATAACGGTGATATAGAAGAACTTCAGAATATAAAAACGGATATACAAAAGTAATTTTACATTCTGTTGCTTCTCCAAGAATGATGCGGATTTTTTGATTTCAGCAAGAGAAATAGTAATTGATAAAGAAATGAATGAATTTGATGATTATAATGGCTCTCTTTTTGGTGCAAATCCTGTATTTTTACAAGAAGAAAAGTTAGAACTTGCCTCCTATCAATTTGCATGCAGATATATGGAGGAGATTTTCCAGAAGAATTTCAAGATATCTTCTATTTAGATGATGCAATAGGTTATCTATTTTTAAGTAAAGAGGAAAAAGCAAATGATGTTGGAGTATTTTTTGTACAATGCACCTGAATGGTAGTGGGGTGCGATTTATAAAGAAATGGAATCCATGTGGGATGGAACAATGTTCATAGTGAGTACAATCAATATATTAGTCAAGAATTGGGTAAAATTAGCAGGATTGCTAAAGAAAACAATTGGGGAAAGAGGAAAATTCAAAAAGAAATTAGAATGTTACAAAGCGAAGTAAAGAAAAATTAAAAAAAAGGAGTGATAAAATGTCATTAAAATTATATCAAATAAATACAACTCTAAATCATCCTGATTGTATGGCAGGATTTAAAAAAAATGATGATGAAATTTTCATTTTTTAGATTGGACATAGGAAATGAAGAAAAATAAAAAGAAGAAGATTGGAGTTTGTTGCGGGCACTGGTTATACACTGGAAAATATTGAGAAAACAGATTATATTTTTTGTCCATCTGCATTGTTGTTTTCTAAGCGATTTGTTGAAAAAATTGGAAATTTATTGAGAGAAGAAATGAAGTTTTTTTCTTGTAGATTAGTTTGTCAAGACGTTAGTTTAGAATGGTATGCCGCTAAAATCATACTACGTATACCTATAATAGATAAAGAAGCATCAACATATCGTACATTAAGTGATGGTGAGAGAGTGTTAAATTTTATAAAGTTTAGAAGAGATATTGAAGAGAAATTTTTTATTGCGAAAGATAAAGAAAGTACTACAGATTTTGTTGTAAGTGAATTGTTCGTAGATATATGCAAGAGAAATGGTTTGTTAATTGATTTTAAAGAAGTATAGGTAAGAAAATAAATTACCAGTTAAAGGGGGAGAATTCTGTAAAGGAGTTAAGTTGCCCTCTTGGTTATGAACAGGTGGAACGCATGGAGTTGTGCATCGAATAAGAGAACAAATACTGGGAAAAATGAGACCGCCAAGTAAAGGATGGTATACACATGATGAACAGATACGAGCAGAACTTGATAATTTGAGAAAAGCGTTAAATGAGGCAAGAAGTAGGGGAATGTCAGATGCTGTTAATAATAAGTATCCCAATATTAATAAAGTATCAGAACTGCAACCTCCAAAATCGACAGATGCAAAGGTGCCGAAAATATGTCAATAAAAGTTAAGAAGCCAGAGGTAAAAATGAATCTTTATGAAACAGATAAAGATGTGTTGAAAAGCTTTATTACAAATGAAAAATAGATGGGGTATTTACGGAAAAATACTTAATTCTACAAAATTTTGCGGATGATTGTAGATTTTCATCAGATATTCAGCCGGAATTAATGGAATATTTATTGCCATTTTATTTGAGAATAATTGAAGAGGCAATCATGCATCAGAATAAAATGGCAGAAGATATTTATAGTCAGTTTAATTCTATGATTTTTTTAATCAAACAAAATTTTAAAAATTCTGTAGGAGAAAAATATCCATATGTAATGGAATATTATGTTGAACAGACAGTGAAACGGATGGAAATGGGAAATAAAACAATACTCGGTGACATTTCTTTGTTTAACACAACAATTGCATTTGATAGAAATAATATTGTAAAGTTATTTGATAAAATTTATGGAGGATCTTTAGCGATAAAATATTCATTCTTTAAGTATATTTCAGTTTTGCTTTTTAAGGAAAGCGATAATTTGCTTGCAATAAATGAAGAAAGGCCATTTTGGACGAGTGAAATATGGGATTTTGATGCACAGTTTTCTGACGCGTTTTTTGGAATCAGGACATTGTTCAATATTATGAAAGGCATGTGACAAGACAAGAGATTGAGGAGGTATTTAAGGATATAACACCAATTTTATATAATAGTTTAGGAAAGGAGTTAATGAACCTTTTTTCAAGTGAAATGGAAAAGAGCTTTGCTACAGGAACTTTTGAAAAGAGAAAAAAGGAGTATTTACAGAAGATAAATTGTAGAAGTGAAAAATATAAGTATTGGACGGAGTGTTTTTAGGAAACCCAAAAGGGTAAAATAAAGCGTGTAAATTTTTTTTGATTTTAACCCGCACATATGAACGAGATTAATCTGGCCTTGTTACAAAAATTAATCGTCCGGGAGGCAGATATACAAGGTATTGTTATGATAAACTGGGACGTGTGATAAGAACTGATTATTATGACAAAACTTATGAGAACTTTACTTATAATAAGAATGGCG
>ENA-OQJH01000286-OQJH01000286.1-human-gut-metagenome-genome-assembly--contig:-NODE-286-length-29475-cov-1.473627_pt1 | contig 29475 bp, 40 predicted proteins | sample MGYA00242597_ERZ504763 | MGnify/ENA primary metagenome ERZ504763 (study PRJEB26092, sample SAMD00036359) | human gut metagenome | host: Homo sapiens | study: EMG produced TPA metagenomics assembly of...
CTGGTCCAACACCTGCCCGAATATGCCTGCATGGGGCGGTATGGACCGTAAGATCGGTAACAACCCACTGATCTTTGCAGTACCAAGAAGCAACGGCGAGCATGTAGTGATCGACTGTGCTGTATCTCAGTTCTCCTATGGAAAACTGGAAGACTGCCGCTTAAAGGGACAGCAGCTGCCAGTACCAGGCGGTTACGATACCAACGGCAACCTGACCACTGATCCAGGCGAGATCGAGAAGACCTGGCGTGTACTTCCAATGGGCTACTGGAAAGGAAGCGGTATCTCAATCGCTCTTGACCTGATCGCAACTGTACTTTCCAACGGAAACTCCGTACAGAAGATCGGTACCTTCGGCGATGAAGTAGGTCTGACCCAGATCATGATCGCTATCGACCCAACCAAGGGCAACAGCGTAGAACTGACCGATGAGATCGTAAACAACATCGTAGCAGATGTAAAGAGTTCCATCCCTGTAAAAGAAGGCGGAGAAGTTTACTACCCAGGCGAACTGGAACTGTTAAACATCAAGCAGAACAAAGAAGAAGGCATCCCGGTAATCGAAGAGAAGTGGGAAGAAGTATTAAATATGTAATGGTCCCAGAAGAAAAACAAGCGACACCGCAGGTGGCATTTGATTTTCTTGGACCATTAACGAACGAATTGTCTGCGTAAGCAGACGATAGAGCGCGTCAGCGCGGGAAACCTGAGTCTAAGAAATCCCCCTAAAAGAGTTGACGCAGCTCTCATTCAGCGTATGATGGAAAGTGACTGACACAAAGACTGTGCAGAGCACTTTCTGAGTGAAAGACGCTGAAAATAAAATGACAGAAGACAAGGAGTTTTCCGCCTGTTTTGCAACCCAGAACAGCTGGTCATTTCCTGGCAGCGGCCTAAAACGGGGTCTGCTTTTCCTGTCATATAAAAGAATACACAAATACCTCTTTGGGCTTTTGTGTCTGTATTTCGCGCCTTTTAACGTGTCATACAGTCGCAAAAGCAGAAGGGGGTATTTTTTGCATAAGATCCGGAATAAGGGCACTGGAAAGTTAAAGAATTTTATAAAAGCCTGTGTTCCGGCACTGATCCTTCTGATCCTCTGGCAGCTGGCCTTTTTGTCAGGAAAATGGAGTGCTTATGTGCTTCCAGGACCGGAAAAAGTGTGGAAGTCCTTTGTTACAATGACGGGAAACGGGACATTGCTTAAGCATGTTCTGGTAAGTTTTAAGAGGGTCCTGACAGGTTTTTCCATTTCTTTTGTCTGTGCGTTCTGCCTGGGAATGATCGCTGCTTTAAAGAAAGATCTGGAAGTTTACTATGGTCCTTATGTGGAATTTATGCGCAATGTGCCGCCCATCAGTTTGATCGCTCTTTTGATCCTGTGGTTTGGGATTGGAGAGACATCCAAGATCATCATTATTGTATTGGCGTCTTTTTTTCCCATGTTTATGAACATCCGAAAGGCCTTCTTTCCTGTGATAAGAAGCTTTTGGAAGTGGGAAAGACCTGTGGTTTGTCAAAAACTGCCTGTTTCTTTAAGATCCGTCTTCCCTGGGCATTTCCTGATATTTTAGTGGGAATGCGCATCGGTCTTGGATACAGCTGGCGGGCTATTATCGGTGCGGAGATGATCGCTGCGGGAAAAGGCCTTGGATATCTGATCCTGGATGCCCAGCAGATGTCCCGCTCCGACAAGGTGATCGTAGGGATTTTTGTGATCGGCCTGGTAGGTCTGCTTTGCGATAAGGCATTTTTGTGGATCATAAGAAAATGGGTCCGGGGAGGTGTGGAAAATAGCTGAGATCAGATTAAAACAGCTGGAAAAAAGCTTTGAAGTATCAAAAAACAGTCATCCGGTGTTAAGACGGTTTTCCACAGATCTGGATACAGAAAAGATCACGGTGATATTAGGGCGCAGTGGCTGCGGAAAAACCACGCTTCTGCGGATCCTGGCAGGTCTTGAAACATTAGATGGCGGTCAGATCCTTTTTGAACAGCCTGAAAAACTGGGAGTGGTTTTTCAGGAACCCCGCCTGATGCCATGGCTTACTTTAGAACAAAATATTTTATTTGGGGCAGACAAAAAGAAACATTCAAAATCAAAGTTAAAAGAAAAGGCAGAAACTCTTTTAAGACTTACAGGACTGGAAAATTTGGAAAAGCTTATCCGGACCAGTTATCAGGAGGAATGATGCAGCGGGCAGCTCTGGCAAGGGCATTAGCCTGTGATGCCTCGTATCTGCTGATGGATGAACTTTTGCAGCTCTGGATCATTTTACCAGCAGACCATGCAAAAGGAGTTTTTTAAGGATCTGCGCAGAAGAGAAAATGGGGGCGTTGTTTGTCACCCACAGCGTAGATGAGGCCCTGCTTTTAGGTGATGAGATCCTTATTATGGAAATGGGAAGGTAGGAAGCTGGTTTACGATTGGAGAAAATCTGGCATATCCCAGAGACCTGTTGTCAGAAGAAATGATCGGCATTAAACGAAAGATCATTAAAACACTGGAAAACAGGTCACAAACGCAAAAAAACTTTTAAAACCTAACATAAAAAACGGGAGAAAATGAAATATGAAAAATGGAATGTTTATGCAGCAGCAGTGCTGGCAGCAGTGGGAATTTTAGGAGGATGCGGTGCTAAAAATGCAGAAAGCCAGGCACCGGCAGAAACGCAGGCTGCAGAGCAGAGCGCACAGGAAAGCAGCGTGGAAGAAAGCAGGGAGACCAGTGCAGAGGAGTCAAAAACAGAGACAGAGAAAAATGGAACCCTGTCTGTTACCTATGTAAAGTCTCCATTAAATGTTCCCAGTATCGTAGAGCAGGATCAGGAGATCTTTGCCAGTGTATTTGGTCCGATGGGTTATGACGTGCAGTATTCAGATCTGACAACAGGACCGGAGCAGACACAGGCCTTAGCTTCCGGAGATATCCAGTTTTTAAATGCGGTAGGCGCTACTTCTGTAATTTTATCTGCTTCCAATGACGCAGACATTAAGATCATGAGCATTTACAGCCGTTCCCCAAAGGCATTTAAGCTGTTTGCAAAGGATGACAGCATTAAGACAGCAGAAGATTTAAAGGGAAAGAAAGTAGCAGGTCCAAAGGGAACCATTTTACATGAACTGTTAGTATCTTACTTAAATAATGCAGGTATGACTGAGGACGATATTGAATTTATGGCAATGGGGATCCGGATGCCAGGCAGCTTTGGCAGGTGGAAGTGTAGACGCGGCTCTTCTTGCAGGTCCGACTGCCTACAATATGGAAAAAGACGGATTTATATAGTGACAGACGGAGAAGGTCTTACAGAGGCAACCATCGTTACTGCAACCAGTGAAAAATCTACGAAGAACATCCGGAACTGGTAAAAGCATTTCTTACTGCACAGAAACAGGTGTTAGATGAAATGGACGCAGATCATGCAGCAGCAGTTTCCGCCACTGCAAAGGCAACCGGTTTAGAGGAAGCAGCAGTAGAAGAAATGTACGGACTTTATGATTTTGATATGGAGATCAAAGACAGTGATATTGAAGCCATGGAAAAAACAGAGAAGTTCATGGAAGATACAGGCATGATCGAAATCCGGTCGATGTGGCATCTCTGATCTTAGATGTAGAGTAAATGATTGTGGTATAGAGTCTGTATGTGATATAATGGGTTCAAAAGAAAAACAAGGGACACCGAAGGTGGCATTTGTTTTTCCTGGCCCATTAAACGAAGGTCCCGCCTGCGTCAGCAGGCAGTAGAGTGCATGAGCGCGGGGGGACGTGAGTGAAGGGGCTGTTATAAAGTGGTAGTACCATTTTATGACAGCCTTTTTGCTGCATTTAATTTAATTAAAAATGAAAAACCGATAAAGTGAGGATAAATATGGATTATAAGATCATCGTCCTGGATCTGGACGGAACATTGACAAATAGAGACAAGGTTATTACACCAAGGACCAAAGAAGCCCTGATGAAGGCACAGGAAGCAGGAAAGATCGTGGTGCTGGCATCCGGCCGCCCGACAGCAGGCGTGGAACCACTGGCAAAGGAACTGGATCTGGCACGTTTTGGAAGCTATATTTTATCCTACAACGGCGGCATGATCACCAACATGTAAACAGGAGAAGTGATCTTTTCATCCCTGCTTCCGGTGGAGTCAAACAAGAAGATCATGGATCTGGCAAAGGAATACGGGTGGATTTTCTGACTTATGAGGGCGAGGAGATCATTACCAATAATGACCAGTGCGTTTACGCCCACAAAGAGTCAAAGATCAACCATCTTCCTCTGCGCCAGGTAGACAACATGGAAGAGCATGTAAACTTCCCGGTAGCAAAATTTCTTCTCTTAGATGACGGGGATTACCTGGCAACCGTAGAGCCAAAGGTAAAGGCTGCCATGGGAAAGAATTTTGCAGTATACCGTTCAGAACCTTATTTCCTGGAAGTGCTTCCGAAAGGCATTGATAAAGCCCAGTCTTTAGAGCGCCTGCTGCAGCATCTGGGAATGACAAAAGAAGAGATGATCGCCTGTGGGGATGGTTATAATGATCTGACCATGATCCAGTATGCAGGTCTTGGAGTTGCCATGGAAAATGCCGTCCTTCCGGTAAGAAGGCAGCAGATTATATTACAGCTTCTAATAATGATGATGGTGTGGGACTGGTAGTAGAGAAATTTATGCTGGCTTAAGATCGTTTTTGCAGGAACTCTGCAATCATACAGGAGATGAAAACGCATATGAGAGAACTTCTGGAACAATTTTCAGGCATTATCTGAGAGAGCGGAATTTAGAGGATACCCTGGCTCTTCTTACGGACCAGGTGATAAGCCTTGGGACCGGAGAACAGGAAGTGGCAAGAAATAAAGAGGAACTGCGTGCTTTAATGGAATGTGAATTTAAAGAAATGCCCCAGCCTCTTGACTATGAACTGTTTAACTATACTGAAAACCCTCTGGGAGAGTATGGATGGAGTATTTTCACCAATGTTCTGGCAAAGATTGACTCAGAAGGTGTAACAATGGAAATGCTGACCCGTCTCACCTGTATCTGTGTGAAAGAGGATGGAAAATGGAAGATCGCCTCTTTACATATGTCTACCCCAACTGTAGAGCAGGAACATCAGGAATTTTTCCCTCTCCGTTATGGCAGGAATAACAGTGTCCGGAAGCTTTCTTCTGAAACCGGCGAAAAGCTGATGGAACTGGTGTCAGAAGCCCTTCCCGGCGGTATTATGGGCAGTTATCTGGAAGAAGGATATCCTCTTTATACCATTAATGATACCATGTTAAATATATTAGGATATACCTATGAAGAACTGGTGGATGCCACAAATGAAAAGATGATGAATATCATTTATCCACCGGATCAGAAATGGGTGGAAGAGAGCATCGAGAAGCAGTTTCATGAGAAAAATGAATATAAGGTGGAATACCGTATAGTCGGGAAAGGCGGCCGTATCATCTGGGTCAGTGATATTGGAAAGAAGATAAAGTCAGAAGACGGAAGAGATGCCATGATCAGTATTATGACCGATGTCTCTGACCGTATTGAGCGGGAGAACCAGCTGATCAAAGAAGCACAGTTAGATCCTCTTACAGGACTTTATAACCGGAAAAGGGCCATCAGCTTAATAGAGGCAGACTTTTTAAAGGAAAAAAGCGGGACTCTTTATATCTGTGACGTAGATAATTTTAAGAGCATGAATGACACAAAAGGCCACCTGGCAGGTGACAGGGCTTTGATCCATCTGGCAAAGCTGATCCGGCATTATGCAGATGAGAACTGTGTAACAGCACGACTGGGCGGTGATGAGTTTATGCTATATTTTACGGAAGATGCAGAGAAAAAAGGCGCTGATGTTATTGGAAAGATACAAAAAGAGTTTGCCATTGCCATGAAAACGTCCAATCCGGATCTGGATATTACCATCAGTGCAGGCGGAGCTTAAGAAATGCAGGGGAAGATTTTAAAGATTTATATAAAAAAGCAGACACTGCCCTTTATCTGGCAAAGAAGGAAAAAGGGCAGCTGAAAATTTATAAGGAGCAGTAGCAGCCTGCTTTTAGGATCAGTTCATAAAGTGGATCTGTTCTGTGGTAACAGGTGTAAAACGGGCCAGTTCCTGTCCGTTCAGGTCGGTCTTATGCATGTCTACAGCGCTGATCTGGTGGTTATCATAGGTGGTGTAATAATAAATTCCCTTTGTAGCATTGCAGCAGGAGCTATAAAGAGTGATCTCATATTTTCCCTCAGCTACTTCGCAGCAGCCTCTCTGCTGGTCCACAGAGCCTAAAATATGGAAAAACTGGCTGACACTGGAAAGCTCATCCCCATTGCACCGGGAATTCATTTTTACATAAGAAGCCCGGACAAAACGGGAGGAAGAGGACAGATCTCCGGGAAGTCCTAAAGCGCCCATTCCACGGCTGTAGGTATTTAAAGGCAGATCCTTTGAAAATGTATTTACGGGCTGTCTGGGTGATAAGTGCATATAGTTATTTAACTGGAACATCTGTTGCGGAAAAGGAGGATTGTTGGTCAGGACACCTGCTGGGTTGTCATAGATCATCAGTCCTTCTTTTACTGCTTCTACGGTAATAGAGCCGGTCTCATCGGCAATGAGCCAGTGGAGACTTCCTACCGGAAGCTGCGGGCTGAACGGTGTGTCTACCAGGTCCATGTTTTTTAAAGCTTCTTTTGCCTCTTTTAAAGAAGCACAGGTACCCAGGATAAAGGGGATCAGTTCAAACTGGGTGATCTGATGTTTGGAACTGCTTGGATCTACGGGTTTGTATGTTGCGTTTCCAACGAAATTTAAGCCTGCGATGCCAAGACCTTTTTCGTTGATGGCATCATAATAAAGAGGATAGTTTCCTGCAACATGGGCCATGCCAATGATAGCATAGTGGTTTTCCAGCTTTCCGCCATGACGCAAAGTAAAGGAGTAATTTCGGGGAGTGACTGTGATCTCATCCCCATAAGAAAATTCATAATCCAGGGTCCGTCCCATGTAAAAATCGTTGGTTTTGTAAGTTGCGGCTGTACACATGTAAGTTGTCCTTTCTGTTGTGTTGTTTTCGGATCATCGTCCGGTGCCATATCCGCCAACGGCGGATACGGGGAATAAAACAGTGCATTTGCCCGTCACAGGCGGGAAAGATTGTAGTTATATATAGCAAAAGGCTGCAGCAGAATTTGAAATTATTCTGCCACAGCCTTTATTAAATATGTACCGGACCAGCCCATGGCTGAACTGTAACGTTTATTATACTCTTGCGATACCCTCTTCAATAGCAGTATCAGCAACTGCCTTTGCAACTACATCAGCAACCTTCTTGTTTAATGGGGAAGCATGATGTTTTCCGGAGTCAGTTCCTCATCCGGGATCATGCTGGCAATTGCGTAGGAAGCTCTCTGCTTCATTAATTCAGTGATTTCTTTTGCACGAACAGAAAGAGCGCCCTTGAATACACCTGGGAATACCAGGACGTTGTTGATCTGGTTCGGGAAGTCGGAACGACCGGTACCTACAACAGCAGCGCCGCCAGCTAATGCTTCATCTGGCATGATCTCAGGAGTCGGGTTTGCCATGGCAAATACGATACCGTTGTTCATGGTAGAAACCATTTCTTTTGTAACCAGGTTTGGACGGGATACACCGATAAATGCGTCAGCACCCTTTAAAGCATCAGCCAGCTTGCCGTGCTCATGATTTAAGTTGCTGATATGGGAGATCTCTTCCTGGCCTGGATTTAAGCCTTCATCGCCCTCGCAGATGATACCGTTGATATCACACATGATCACATTGCCAAAGCCCATGTTGATCAGGTGTTTGCCGATTGCGATACCAGCAGCTCCAGCACCGTTGATGACGATCTTTAATTTGCCCATTTCTTTCTTTGTTACTTTTACTGCGTTTAATAATGCAGCAGCAACTACGATAGCAGTTCCGTGCTGGTCATCATGGAATACCGGAATGTCGCACATTTCTTTTAAGCGGCGCTCGATCTCAAAGCATCTTGGAGCTGCAATATCCTCTAAGTTAATACCGCCAAAGCTCTTGGAGATCAGATAAATGGTCTGAACGATGGTATCGGTGTCTTTGGAGTCGATGCACAGTGGGAATGCGTCTACGTCAGCAAATTCTTTAAACAGGGCGCATTTTCCTTCCATAACCGGCATACCGGCAGCAGGACCAATATCTCCAAGACCTAAAACTGCAGTTCCGTCTGTGATAACAGCTACCAGGTTGGAACGGCGGGTCAGCTTAAAGGACTGCTCATAATCCTTTGCGATCACGCGGCATGCTCTGCAACGCCTGGTGTATAAGCAAGGGAAAGATCCTCTCTGGTCTCGATCTTTTTACGGGAAATTACCTCGATCTTTCCGTGAAGGTCATAGTGCATCTGAAGGGAAGCCTGATTGATATCCATAGTGTGTTGTCTCCTTATGATAATTATTTATACCCATACGCAACAGGTGGGGCGTATATTAACAATAGCTATAAACTGCAAAGCATCGCTTATACCATCTGCTCCGGATGGAAGATCTCATCCAATTTCTCAGCGGTCAAAAATCCCAGCTCTACGCAGGCTTCTTTCAGGGAGATGTTCTCCTTATAAGCCTTCTTTGCTGTTTTCGCTGCATTTTCATATCCGATATATGGATTTAAGCAGGTAACAAGCATCAGGGAGCGGTGGAGGTTTTCATCCATCTTCTCACGGTTTGCCCGGATGCCGCTGACGCAGCGGTCATTAAAGGAATTTAATGAGTCAGTAAGCAGACGTACAGACTGCAGGAAATTGTAAATGCATACCGGCATGAACACATTTAACTCAAAATTACCCTGGGAAGCTGCCATACCTACAGCGGTGTCATTGGCAATGACCTGAACTGCTACCATGGTAACAGACTCACACTGAGTTGGATTTACTTTTCCGGGCATAATAGAACTGCCAGGTTCATTTCAGATGAAGATCTCACCAAGGCCGCAGCGTGGACCGCTGGACAGCCAGCGGATGTCATTTGCCATCTTCATCATATCGGCAGCCAATCCCTTTAAGGCGCGTGAGCGAAGACCAGTTCATCCTTGCTGGTGAGAGAGTGGAATTTGTTAGGTGCTGTAACGAAGTCTTTGCCGGTCAGTTCAGCAACTGCCTTTGCAACCTCTGTATCAAAGCCCTTAGGAGCATTTAAACCGGTACCTACAGCAGTGCCGCCAAGTGCCAGTTCGTGAAGTCCTTTTAAACTTAAAGTAAGCATTGCCTTGGATTTGATGAGCATTTCTCTCCAGCCGCTGATCTCCTGGGAGAAGGAGATCGGAGTAGCATCCTGCAGATGGGTACGTCCTGTTTTTACAATGCCTTCATTTTCAGCCATCAGTCTTGTAAAAGTATCGGTTAAACGGTCAATCGCCGGGAACAGCTTGTCCTCGATCTCCATAACGGCTGCAATGTGCATGGCAGTCGGGAAAGTATCGTTGGAACTCTGGGACATGTTGGAATGGTCATTTGGGTGAAGGAGTTTTTCACCTGCAATGGCATTTCCACGTCCTGCAATGACTTCGTTTACATTCATATTGGACTGGGTGCCGCTTCCTGTCTGCCATACAGCCAGTGGAAAGTTGTCATCCAGCTTACCTGCCAGTATTTCATCGCAGGCCTGTGAAATAAGAGCAAGGCGCTTATCATCCAGTTTTCCAAGGCGGTTATTTGCAATAGCTGCTGCCTTTTTTAAAATGGCAAAAGCGCGGATCACTTCCATGGGGATCTTTTCGGTTCCAATAGGGAAGTTCTGGAAACTTCTCTGGGTCTGGGCCCCCCAGTAACGGTCAGCCGGAACCTGTACTTCGCCCATAGAGTCATGTTCAATACGGTATTCCATGAATAATCTTATCCTGCCACTCAAAATGTGTGTAAATATACGCACATCGAGATAATATAGGTTCTCACGAACTCTACTTACTGCTTCATCGTGTATGCTTTTGATTGACCGAAATCATATCTACTTGCAGGTTCTTGTACACTCCACAGTCGTTAATTCCCGAATAAGCCTTCGGTACGTACTTACGTTTGCGTTTGACTATGCAACTTCGTAAGTTATAGCATCTCTCAAATTAAGTGCAGCATTAAAGTCCCTGTCTTCAACATAACCGCATTCGCATCTGTAAATTCTATCCGAAAGTTTTAAATCTCTCTTGATGCGACCACAGCGGTGACACATTTTTGAAGATGGATACCATCTGGCTACTACTCTTAACTCAATACCGTTTTCATTACATTTAGATGGAAGTTTAGCTCTAAACTCATAAAACTTCTGTGATGCAACGGATTTTGAAAGATATCGGTTCTTCATCATTCCTTTTACATTTAAGTCCTCAATCGTTATATAAGATGGTTTGGTTTTTACTATCTCAGCGATTGTCTTGTTAATGTAATCTGTACGGACATTATCTATCTTATGATGAAGTTTTTGTACCTTGAGCTTTTGTTTCTGTATATTTGCTCTTTGAGTGACTTCTCCTTTCTTTAAGTTTTCATACTTTCGAGAGAGACGCCTTTGTTCTCGAATAAGTTGCTTTTCAAGTTTCTTTAATCTTGCAGATTTGTTAATGTTCTTATACGTTTTACCATTGGAAACAATAGCGAAATCCTTTAAACCAAGGTCAATACCAATTCCCTCGTTAGAGTTATTAGCAATCTGGGCATCAGGAATTTCCACAAGAACGGAAACATAAAATTTGTCAGCTTTGATTGAAACTGAACCACTTTTGATTATATATCCATCTTTGGTTGTTGGAATGTATCCTTTTTCTTTGATACGTACCCAACTTAAAGTTGGAATGTTGATACGATGCCTTTCGCAAAAACAGTCCTTTGGATTATTCTTAACGAAGTACATCTTCACATCAGATTTACCTTTCTTTTTGTAATTAGGGAAAGCACTCTGATGTTTGAAAAATCTTGTAAAAGCAGTACACCCGCATTCGATTGAATGCTTTACAGATTTTGAACTTACTTCCTTAACCCAAGAATATTCTGGATGGTTTGGAAGATACTCGTTGTTAAGCCAGACACTAAACGATTTACCACTCATAAACTTTTTGCCATTATCATAAAGTTCTTTATTATGAGCAAGATAGAAGTTATAGATGTACCTACAAGTTCCCATCGTCTTGCGTATCTTGATTTTCTGCTCTTCTGTTGGATTTATTTCCGTCTTGAAGCTCTTTAGCAATTTCCTCATCCCTTTCTATTTGTTTTTATATTTACGAAGTCCATATAACCTACAAGAGAATACACGGAGTATTGAAACAATATCCTGCACGAGTTCTTCTTGAGGCGATAGTTCTTCATTGTTTACTACCACTATGGTTGTATTGAACTTCATACAGAATTTTTCAAACCAGTCATAGCCAAATCGGATAAATCTATCCTTATGAGTTATGATAATGGTTTTGATTTTCTGTTCCATTACTTCATCTAATAATTCGTTCCATTTCTTGCGATTGTAATTAAGACCGCTCCCATAATCTTCAATGCATTGGTCTACGATAATACCTTTAGCATTACAAAACTGTCGTAGAAATGTGACTTGGTTTTGTAAATCATTTTTTTGATTTCTTGTAGAGACTCTGGCATAAATGACAACTTGACGCGTATCATCTTCTGTATTTATGCCTTTGAATTGAAGATATTGGCCGTAAGTGTAATAACGCCTATCAGTTGGAGTACGATTTGCTTTTAGAGTTCCTTCTCTATCCCAACGCTGTAACGTTTTGACAGAAACACCTAGCAATTCAGCAAAATCTTTTGGCTTGTAATTTGTGATATTTGATGTATTCATAGTATACCTCTATGAGTATATTTAAACACATATTATCACATTTGACAACTTATTCAGTTACTTAAAGTTTTCTCCTTACAGTTTGAGTGTGCTTTCACAAGGGTTCAGAAAGCACATCAGGATGTTCGTTCCTAGTATACCACACATTTTTCCGGGGGAATATATGGATTTTAAGAAAAGGTCATGAAAAGAATATAGACTTTAGATATGGACTTTCAGACTTTAATATGTTAAAATTATACAGACGTAAAAAATTGTATTATTTTTAAAACGACCGTCCGGGGGCGGTAACGTATATAAGGAGCAAAAATCATGAATAAGAAGATCAAAACAGAAGCCGTAGATCATTTATTTGACGCGATCCTCACGCTGAAAGATCCGGAAGAGTGCTACAAGTTCTTTGAGGACGTATGCACCATCAATGAGCTGCTGTCACTGTCACAGCGATACGAAGTGGCAAAAATGCTCAGGGAAGGAAAGACCTATCTTGAGATCGCGGAAAAGACAGGAGCATCTACAGCTACTATCAGCCGTGTGAACCGTTCACTGAATTATGGAAGTGACGGATATGATATGGTATTTGAGCGGCTTCTTGGAGAAGAGAAAAAAGAAGAGCAGTAAAAAGAAAATGTATTGGGGATGAAAAGAGCCTTGCAGGCTATGTATGCTGCAGGGCTCTTTTTAAATGGGCAAAAAGATAGGCAAAAAGTTTTTTGGTAAAAGGTTTACAAAAAGTTATGTGAGTGTTATTCTAATAGTACGTTATTTATAGAAAATAATAACGGGAGGTTACATAAAAATATGAAATTAATTAAAACAGTAGACGCAGAGGGAGCGGTCCTCTGCCATGATATTACCCAGATCATCAAAGGTGTGACCAAGGATGCAGTTTTTAGAAAAGGCCACATTGTTACAAAAGAAGATATCCCGGTACTTTTAAGCGTGGGAAAGGACCAGCTTTATGTATGGGAAAAGGAAGAGGGCATGCTTCATGAAAATGACGCTGCAGAAGTCCTTTGTGCCATGTGCAAAGGGGAACACATGGAGCGTTCCCAGGCAAAAGAAGGAAAGATCGAGCTGTCTGCAGCCTGCGATGGTTTATTAAAGATCAATAACAATGGCTTAAAGGCAGTCAATGGCTTCGGTCAGATGATGATCGCTACCCGCCACGGAAATTTTGCCGTTAAAAAAGGTGATAAATTAGCGGGAACCCGTATTATCCCACTTGTCATTGAAGAAGAAAAGATGACAAAGGCAAAAGAAGCAGCTATGGCGGCAACAGGAAACAAGCCCATCTTAAACCTGCTTCCATTTAAACATAAAAAGTAGGTATCGTTACCACTGGAAACGAAGTTTTCTATGGAAGGATCAAAGATACCTTTACACCTGTTATTGAAGGGAAAATGGCAGAATTTGATACAGAGATCATCGACCATGTGACCTGGAACGATGATGATACAAAGGTAACAGCATCTATCCTTGATATGATCAAAAAGGCGCGGATATCGTAGTCTGTACCGGCGGCATGAGTGTGGACCCGGATGATAAGACCCCTCTTGCCATCAAAAATACCGGGGCTGATATTGTATCTTACGGCGCACCGGTACTTCCGGGAGCTATGTTCATGTTAGCTTATTATCAGGTAACAGAGGGAGAAAATCCAAGAACTGTAGCTATTATGGGACTTCCTGGCTGCGTTATGTATGCAAAGAGGACTATTTTGATCTGGTCCTTCCAAGAGTTATGGCAGACGATCAGGTAACAGCAGAAGAACTGGCTGCTTTGGGCCAGGGCGGCTTATGTCTGAACTGTCCAGTCTGTACCTTCCCTAACTGTGGTTTTGGAAAGGGAGTGTAATAGAAATGGAATTTACACATTTTGATGAAAATGGCAATGCTTATGGTGGACGTAAGTGAAAAAGCAGAGACAAAGCGGGAAGCTACTGCCAGAGGAAGCATTTATATGAGCCCTGAGTGCTTAAAGAAGTAAAAGAAGGGACTATGGCAAAGGGAGATGTATTAGGAGTTGCCAGAGTAGCCGGTATCATGGGTGCTAAGAAGACATCTGAACTGATCCCGCTGTGCCATTTGTTAAATCTTACCAAGCTGACGGTGGATTTTACCATAAAAGAAGAAACAAACGAGATCGAAGCAGCCTGTACCGCCCGTACTACCGGAAAGACAGGTGTGGAAATGGAAGCACTGACCGGTGTAAATATTGCCCTTCTTACCATTTACGATATGTGTAAGGCAGTGGACAAATCCATGGAAATGGGAAATATTTACCTGGAACATAAATCTGGTGGAAAAAGCGGCGAGTTTGTCAATCCCAGAAAGCAGGGCATCTGATGAAGGACAGAATGGGAAGAGAGATCGACTACATGCGGTTTTCCATTACAGACCGGTGCAACCTGCGGTGTAAATACTGCATGCCGGATGGCATTGACTGTATGCCAAGATGGGATGTGTTATCTCTGGAAGAATTTGAAGCCATTGCCATTGCAGCAGCATCTTTAGGGATCAAAAAGATCAAAGTTACCGGTGGAGAGCCACTGGCAAGAAAAAGCTGTCCCCAGTTAGTAAAGATGCTTAAAAATATCCCAGGCATTGAAAAAGTCACCCTGACTACCAATGGAGTCCAGTTGGACCGGTATCTGGATCAGCTGTTAGATGCAGGACTGGATGCTATTAATGTAAGCCTGGATACCGTAGACCCGGTACTTTATGAGAAGATAACCGGCCGGGATAAGTTAGCCGATGTTATGAGGTTCATTGAAAAAGCAGAAAGCTTACCAATCCCTGTTAAGATCAATGCAGTTTCCATTGATTTCAGACAGTTACAGGAGAATGGAAAAGCTACAGAACTTTCCCCTCAGGAGAACTGGCAGCAGATGGCAGAACTTGCAAAGCATTATCCGGTGGATGTGCGTTTTATAGAAATGATGCCCATCGGTTATGGAAAGCAGTTTAAGACCATTGATCACAACTGGCTGCTTGAAAATATGAAAAAGGTCTATCCGGATCTGGAAGAAGACACAAGAGTTCATGGATTTGGACCTGCGGTTTATTATAAAGTTCCCGGATTTAAAGGAAGCATTGGTCTGATCAGTGCTATTCACGGAAAATTCTGTTCTACCTGTAACCGCATCCGTCTGACATCCCAGGGACATGTAAAATCCTGTCTCTGCTATGATGAGGAACAGATCTTAGAAGTATTTAAGAGAAGGCAGGAAAGACCGGATAAGGATACCCATTATATCTGCCAGAAGGCAGAGATGTAAGGGATGAAAGCTGCAGGAAAAGCTGCGGGAAGCACTTGCAAAGGCGATCTACGAAAGCCAGCGGCACATTGCTTTGAAAAGCCAGGTGAGATCACCGAGGCACATAACATGATTTCAATTGGAGGATAAGATAAAATGGAAATAACTGGAAAAAGAGGACCGGAAGGTGTTGTAAAAGCGGTCTGTACCAGTGAAAAAAAAGGTGTTGAAAAACATTCTGTTCCGGAAGGACATTTCCTGAAAGATTTTGGTATCGAGGGAGATGCACACGCTGGTAAATGGCATCGTCAGGTAAGTCTTTTGTCTTATGACAAGGTAAAAGAATTTAATGAGCGTGGCGCTCAGGTAGAAGATGGTGCTTTTGGAGAAAATCTGGTGGTAGAAGGGATTGATTTCCGTTCTCTGCCAGTAGGAATGATGATCTATATCGGGGATGTGGTTTTACGCATGACCCAGATCGGCAAAGAATGTCACAGCCATTGCGCGATTTATAAAAGAATGGGCGAAATGCATCATGCCAAGAGAGGGCGTGTTTGCAGAGGTCTTACAGGAAGGAACCATTCATCCGGGAGATACTGTTATTACCTGTTATCCAGATGAGAACCGGCCTTTTCAGGCAGCTGTTATCACTTTAAGTGATAAAGGTGCCAAAGGAGAAAGAGTAGACGAAAGCGGTCCTGCAGCAAAGGAAATGCTGGAGCAGGCGGGATACGAAGTAGTAGAGACGCTGATCCTTCCGGATGAACCGGCTATGTTAAAGACACAGTTAATGCGTCTGGCAGACGGCAGACAGCTGGATCTGGTGCTTACAAGCGGCGGAACCGGTTTTTCCATGAGAGACCAGACTCCGGAAGCAACCATGGCAGTGGCAGACCGGAATGCTCCCGGAATTGCAGAAGCCATTCGTTATAAATCCATGGCAGTGACAGACAGAGCCATGTTAAGCAGAGGTGTCAGTGTGATCCGAAAGAAAACACTGATCGTAAACCTGCCGGGAAGCCCAAAGGCAGTAAAAGAAAGCTTGGGATTTATTTAGACAGTTTGGATCACGGCTTAAAGATCCTTCGCGGCAGTGCTTCTGAGTGTGCCAGAAGAGATTAAGAAAAGGAAAACGGAAAGTTTTAAAAATCGCATATAGACAGTATCTTTGTACCGCCTGCAGCGGGAGGAAGAATACCGTGCAGGCGGTGTTCTCCTTATGATCGCTATAGTCAAACGAGTATAACGATACTGCTATAAATAAATCAATTTTTATTTAAAGGAGAAATGAGATTATGAAGAAACAGATTTGCCTTGTAATGGCAGCTATGATGGCAGCAGGAATGTTAGCTGGATGCTCCGGCAGCGCAAAGGAAACCACAGCAGCAGCTACTGAAGCAGCAACAACCGCAGAAGAAACAAAAGCAGAGGAGACAACTGCAGAAGAAACTACAGCAGCAGCTTCCGGCGAAGAGACTGAGATCTTAGTTGCAGCAGCAGCAAGCTTAAAGAACGCTTACGAAGATAAGCTGATCCCAATGTTCGAAGAAGCAAACCCAGGCGTAACTGTAAAGGGAACCTATGACAGCTCAGGCAAACTGCAGACACAGATCGAGGAAGGTCTGGAAGCAGACGTATTCATGTCCGCAGCTAAGAAGCAGATGACAGCTCTGGATGAGGAAGGCATGATCGCTTCCGATACCATTACTGATCTGTTAGAGAACAAGATCGTTCTGATCGTTCCAACTGGAAATGAGAAGAAGCTGGAGAAGTTTGAGGACATCGAAAATGCAGACAGCATTGCATTAGGCGATCCTGCAAGTGTTCCAGCTGGACAGTATGCACAGGAGGCTTTAACTAACCTGGTATCTGGGATAAGATCCAGGATAAGGTAAGTTTCGGAACCAACGTAACTGAGGTATTAAACCAGGTAGCAGCAGCAAGTGCTGACGCTGGTATCGTATACGCTACTGATGCAGCAAGCATGGCTGATCAGGTAGAAGTTGTTGCAGAAGCTCCAGAAGGAAGCCTTGCAAAGAAGGTTATCTATCCTGTAGCTGTTGTTAAGGGTACTGCTCATGAGGAAGTTGCAAAGGAATTTGTTGCTTTCTTACAGACTGATAAGGCAATAACAGTATTTGAAGAGTATGGATTTTCCAGTGCGCAGTAGTCAGTAACTATAAAACCGGGATGTTGTAAAGTAAGTTACAGTATCCCGGTTTTAATCAATTTCCCATATAAATCTCATAAGAAAAGAGGTTCTAAATGGACTGGTCCCCAATTTTGATTTCCATGAAGACAGCCAGTCTGTCTATTTTCATCACATTTTTTATCGGGCTGTTTGCAGCCTGGGCAGTGGTAAGCCTGAAAAATGAAACATTAAAGGTTATCTGTGATGGTATCCTGACACTGCCTTTAGTCCTGCCGCCTACAGTAGCAGGCTTCTTTCTGTTATATCTTTTCGGTGTAAAAACGTCCTATTGGACAGTTTTTATTGAATATTTCAGTGTAAAGATCGCCTTTTCCTGGATCGCAACTGTTTTAGCAGCCGTTACCATGTCATTTCCGTTAATGTACCGTTCTGCCAGAGGTGCTTTTGAGCAGGTTGACCAGAACCTGGTTGCAGCAGCCAGAACACTGGGAATGAGCGAATGGGCTGTATTCTGGAAGGTGCTGTTTGCAAATGCAACACCGGGTATCTTAAGCGGCGGCGTTCTTGCTTTTGCCAGAGGTTTAGGTGAATTTGGCGCAACTGCCATGATCGCAGGAAACATTGCGGGAAAGACAAGAACACTTCCTATGGCGGTCTATTCAGAAGTAGCTGCAGGAAATATGGACGCAGCATATTCTTATGTAGCTATCATTGTTGTCATTGCATTTATTTCCGTTGTTCTTATGAACTGGGGCGCATTGATCCGCTCACGGAAGTTTTAATGTTCTCTCGGAGGTAAAAAGAATGGCTATTCAAACAGAACATTCTCTCCAGCTTGGAGTTGAAATAAAGAAAAAATTAAAAGAATTTGACCTGGACATTTCATTCAGCGCAGGAAAAGGGTGTCTGGGTATTTTAGGTCCTTCCGGCTGTGGAAAGAGTATGACTCTTAAATCCATTGCAGGTATCGTTACCCCGGACAGCGGCCGTATTGCCTTACAATATGCAAAAGGGGAAGCTGCCGGGGGAAGAGTTCTCTATGACTCGGCTTTAAAGATCAAATGAAAAACCACAAATGCGCCGTGTAGGCTATCTGTTCCAGAATTATGCCCTTTTCCCAAACATGTCTGTTGAGGAAATATTGCAGCCGGTCTTAAAGGAATGGAAAAGAAAAAGGCAAAAGTAGGAGAAATGATCGAACGTTTCCGCCTGACCGGTCTTGAAAAACGTTATCCGGGACAGCTTTCCGGCGGTCAGCAGCAGAGAGTAGCGTTAGCCCGTATTTTAGCTTATGAGCCGGAAGCACTGCTTTTAGATGAGCCTTTTTCTGCTATGGATACATACTTAAGAGAGGGTCTGCGTCTGGAACTTTCTAAAGTATTAGCTGACTATGACGGTGTTTCTGTTATGGTAACCCATGACAGAGACGAGGCCTTCCAGCTTTGCAAAATATTATGCTGTTAGACAAGGGACATGTGCTGATCGCCGGAATTCCAGAAGACTTCCAGGATCCTGTTACCTGTAAGGCAGCAAGACTGACCGGATGTAAAAATATTTCAAAATTGAGCGTATTGGCGAATACCGGGTCCGTGCCCTTGACTGGGACAATATGGAGTTCATCACTGACCGTTCGGTTGGAGATGATATAACTGCCATCGGTATCCGTGCCCATGATTTTGAGCCTTTGGCAGGGAGAAGAGGCAAAGGCCAAAAAAGAGGCTGGAGAGGAAAATCTTATCCCTGTTGTAGATCCAAGTATTTCCGAAATGCCATTTGAGTGGTATATTACTCTTAGCAATGGTCTTTGGTGGAAAAAGGAAAAGACCATCCATACTCATGATGCAGCGGGAGTAGTACCGGAATATCTCCGGGCAGATCCGTCAGCGATCCTGCTTTTAAAGGGAGAACTGTAGAACAGACATAAGAAAGGAAATGGGAAACATGGAGTTAGAAACTGGAAAAAAGCTTCGCACAGGAGCAGTTATTGTGGCAGCAGGACATAAAAGTAAAAATTCTGTTTTTAAACCCTTGCTTCCGGTGGGTGACAGTACGGCGATCCGCCGCATCATCATTACCTTAAAGCGGGCGGTAGTTTCCCCTATCGTAGTAGTAACAGGGGATAAGGCAGATGAGCTGGAAAAACATATTTCCAATCTCCAGGTGATCTGCCTTAGGAATGAGCAGTATGCTGTGACCCAGATGTTTTCCAGTATCTGTATGGGGCTTAACTATATAGAAGATCTTTGCGACCGCGTGTTTGTGCTCCCGGCGAAGTTTCCGGTTTTCTTACGGGAAACTGTGCAACGTCTGATGCAGTCAGATGCAGATGTGGCCCGTCCCATGTTTGACGGCCACAGAGGTCATCCGGTTCTTATTTCTTCTTCTGTACTTCCCTCTATTGTATCTTATCAGGGAAGTGATGGTTTAAGAGGAGCCCTTCGTCAGGCAGCAGAAACCTTTCAAGAAGAAAATATTCCCGTTGAGGACAAGGGGATCATTCAGGCTATAGAAACAGAGGGAGACAGCAGCGTTGATTTTATCCGGAAACAGCAGATCCAGGTCCATCCAAGGATCCAGCTTGGCTTAGAACGGGATGATATATTTTTTAATGCCCAGACAGCCCATTTCTTACAGCTTACTTCCCATACAGGTTCCATGCAGACAGCCTGTAAGCAGATGCATATGTCATACACAAAAGGCTGGAAGATCTTAAGAGAAGCAGAAAAACAGTTAGGCTTCCCGCTTTTGTTTTCACGGTCCGGAGGCAGTGACGGGGGGTCTTCCAAACTGACCCCTAAGGGAGAAGAATTTTTAAAACGGTATGTAAAAATGGAAGAAGACCTGAAAAAAGAGGGAGAACGGTTGTTTGAACTTTATTTCGGGAGAGAAGTATAAAAACAGAGTAAACTAAAAACAGGATGATTGCAGGTATGAGCTTGCAATGGTACTGTTTTCGGTAAGTACCTTCCAGGCAAGGAACATACCGGTAGTTGTAAAAAGAAGGGAATGGAACTGATCATCCAGGATCAGCTGGTTCATCTGTTCTAAGCATTCAGAAGCATTCTGCCATGAAAAATGGGGGATCACAGACATTTCCAGACTTTGTCTGAGAAAGTGTTCCTGGGATACACGGGCTATGGAGATGGGGGAAAACAGGGTTTCACGTTTGGGGTACCTTTGAAGAGGATGTTCCTTCCCAGGAAGTTGCAGAAGAAACCAGAAAAGAAGATTAGAAAAGAAGATTAAACTAAAAATGTTTGCATAATTGCAAAAAATGTTATACTTAAGTAAGTAACACAAAAAGCAGTTTGGAGCTTTATGCAAGCAGTATGCAGGAACTGTCCGGTGATCCGGGAGAAAAACTGTGAAAAGCCGGTACGGCCATTGCCCCGGGATGAAGATCCCGGAAATGGCCCGCCGGTTTTTTGCTATAGCGTTGTATTTAATTAAGAATAACGGAGGAAACTATATGGGGGAAAGCAGGCTTCACTACGGAATGTCGCTGAGGCTATATTTTGAGGAAAAAAGCTTTTGGACCGGGAATGGTCATGCTCCTTCGGGAGGTGGAGCGTACCGGTTCGCTGCAAAAAGCAGCAAAGGCTATGAATATGGCTTACAGCAAAGCCTGGAAGATGTTAAAAGGGGCAGAAAAAGAATGGGGATTTGCCCTTACAGACCGTGAGACCGGAGGAAAAGACGGCGGCGGTTCTACACTGACACCACAGGCAGAACGGCTGATCGAGGCATACGAAGGCTTTAAAAAGGATGCAGTAGATCATCTGGATCAGCTGTTTGCACAGTATTTTTTCAGAGGAAAAGGTAGAAAAGATAAAAGGAATGGAGTGATATTATGGAGCCACAGGAGATCGTATTCTGTAAAGGAGGCGGCTGTACTGCCAAGCTGGGACCGGGAATACTGGCAAGAGTGTTAAATAACCTGCCAAAGACCTATGATCCCAACCTGCTTATCGGCTTTGACGGTTCTGATGATGCAGCGGTGTACAAGCTTACCGATGACCTGGCTATTGTACAGACACTGGATTTCTTCCCGCCTATGGTGGAAGATCCCTATATTTTCGGTCAGATCGCAGCAGCAAATGCCTTAAGTGACATTTACGCTATGGGCGGTGATGTAAAAACAGCTTTAAATATTGTATGTTTCCCGGAAGCAATGGATTTAAACATCTTGGGAAAGATCATGTTAGGAGGCAGTGAAAAGGTAAGAGAAGCAGGCGGCGTCCTTGCAGGGGGACATTCCATTGCAGACAGCGATGTAAAATATGGCCTGTCTGTAACAGGGGTGATCCATCCGGATAAAGTGTTTGCCAACAGCGGCTGTAAAGTGGGAGATGCGCTGATCCTTACAAAGCCACTTGGCGTCGGGATCGTATGTACGGCATCACGTATGAAAGCAGCTTCCAAAGAGGCCTATGACTGGCAGTGAAATCCATGACTACATTAAATAAGTATGCGTCTGAGATCCTGCGTAAATACCGTTTACACGGCTGTACCGATGTGACAGGCTTTGGATTTTTAGGCCATCTTTGTGAAATGGTCACAGACCAGGCTACAGCAAGGATCTATAAGGAAAAAGTGCCTTATATCCCGGAATGTGAGGATTATGTAGAAGAATTTTACCTGACAGCTGCTGCCCAGAGAAACAGAAACCATGTGCAGGATAAGGTGGAGTTTAGAAACTGCTCCTTTGCAACAGAAGAGATTTTATATGATCCGCAGACGTCCGGCGGACTGCTGGCATCTGTAGATAAAGAAGATGTTCCGGCTATTATGGAAGAACTGGAAAAACTGGGACTTCCCTGCGGCGTAGTAGGAGAGATCCTGCCGAAACAGGAGAAGGCGGTTATCATCCAGTAGATGAACATGGCCGCCCACGGGCGGCTTGACAAGATACATGCCAATAAACCGCCAACGGAGGTTTTGGATATCAGATTTATGGAAAGAGAGGAAGAAACCATGAGATAGATGAAAGAGGAAAACAGTGCCCATTACCAGTTATTGAAGCAAAGAAAGCATTAGAGGCATCTGCACCAGGAGAAAAGGTAGAAGTTGTTGTAGATAACGAGATCGCAGTCCAGAACTTAAGTAAAATGGCAGATCACAAAGGTCTTGCTGTATGCTCTGAAAAGACAGGTGAGCGTGAATTCTTAGTTACCATTACTGCAGGAGAAGGAAATGGTGAAGCTGCTGAAGCACCAGTTGCAGCAGAAGAAGTGACCTGCACACCAGATGGAAGAAGAAAAGGCATGGTAGTTGTCCTTTCCTCCAACCAGATGGGACAGGGGGATGAGGCATTAGGAAAGCTTCTGATGAAGGGCTTTGTATTTGCACTGACCCAGCAGGATATGCTGCCGGAGACCATTCTTTTATACAATAGCGGTGCCTTCTTATCCTGTGAAGGTTCTGACAACCTGGAAGACCTTAAGACCTTAGAGGCACAGGGTGTGGAGATCCTTACCTGTGGAACCTGCTTAAACCACTACGGACTGGCTGAAAAGCGTCAGGTAGGCGGTGTTACCAATATGTATGAGATCGTGGAGAAAATGACCAAAGCCAGCGTAGTGGTACGTCCATAAGGCATTTTGTGCCAAGGCACATTCTTTTTTACTTAGAAAGTATAATTTTTTAGGAGAAGGTAAATATATGATACAGAGAAATGAACAGCTTGTGATCGTAAGAGGAGGGGGAGATATTGCTACCGGTACCATCAGCCGGCTTTCCGCAGCGATATCCGGTAGTGATCCTGGAGATATCCACACCGTCTGCGATCCGCCGTCAGGTGGCGCTTTCAGAAGCTGTTTATGACGGGGAGAGCAAGGTTGAGGATGTGACCTGTATAAAGGTAGAGTCCTGGGAAGAAGCAAAAGAGGTATTAAAAGAGAAAAAGAAAGTACCTCTTTTAGTAGATCCGGAGTGCAATATCTTAAAACAGGTACGTCCATGGGCCTTAGTAGATGCGATTTTGGCAAAGAAAAATCTGGGGACAAACCGCCAGATGGCAGATAAGACCATTGCTTTGGGACCTGGTTTTAGTGCAGGTGTAGATGTAGATATTGTAGTTGAAACACAGAGAGGCCATAACCTGGGCCGTATTATCGAAAAGGGACCGGCTACGCCCAATACAGGTACTCCCGGTATCATCGGCGGATACGGAAAAGAACGGGTCATCCATTCACCGGCAGAAGGAAAGCTTTACGGCAGAGTAAAGATCGGTGATAAGGTAGAAAAAGGACAGACCATTGCTGTAATCTGCACAGAAAACGGGGAAGAGGTCAAGGTAGAGGCAACTCTTACCGGTCTGGTCCGCGGTCTGATCCGTGATGCTTATCCGGTAACAGTTGGCTTTAAGATCGCAGATATCGACCCGAGAGAAAGTGAATATAAAAACTGCTTTACCATTTCTGATAAGGCAAGAAATATCGGAGGCTCTGTTTTAGAGGGCCTGATGTACTTAGAGGAAAAGCAGGGATATTAAGGAGGGGAGCATATGATCTATCTGGACAGCGCGGCTACTTCTTTTTACCGTCCGCCCTGTGTGGCAGAAGCGGTGGCAGAGGCCATTTCCAGTATGGGAAACTGCTCCAGAGGAGCTTATAAAGAAGCACTTACAGGAGCCAGAGTCATTTTTGAGACCCGGGTCCTTTTATCAGAAATGTTCCATGGAGATGGTCCGGAGCAGGTGGCATTTACAGCCAATTCTACCGAAAGCTTAAATATTGCCATTAAGGGCTGATCAGACCGGGAGACCGGGTAGTGACAACGGTTTTAGAACACAACAGTGTGCTGCGTCCTTTATATGAAATGGAAAACAGGGAGCAGAACTGGTCATTGTTGGCTGTGAACAGGCACCGGAAAGTGCCGGTGAAGAGGAAAAAGAACGGGTAAGACGCCTTGGAAAACTGGACTACAAAGCCCTTAAGGCAGCGATCACACCGGGAACCAGGGCAGTAGTCATGACCCATGCATCTATCTTACAGGAAATCGTACAGATCTAAAAAAAGTAGGAGAGTGGTGCAGACAGGCCGGAGCCCTTTTTATCGTAGATGCATCCCAGACAGCAGGTCATTTTCCTATTAATATAGAAGAAAACCATATTGATGTGCTGTGTTTTACCGGTCACAAAGGCCTTATGGGACCCCAGGGAACAGGCGGACTGTGTGTGCGCAAAGGTCTTGCTGTAAAACCTTTATTATCAGGAGGAAGCGGTATCCTTACCTTTGAAAAACAGCATCCTTCAGTGATGCCTACAGCGTTAGAAGCAGGTACTTAAACGGGCATGGCATTGCCGGACTGAGAGCTGCCCTTCTTTACATAAAAGAAGAAGGGATCGAGCCATAGGCGCCCGGGAACAGAAGCTGATGCAGCTTTTCTATGAACAGGTAAAGGAGATCCCGGATATCCGCATTACGGGGATTTTCACAGAAGACAGAGCTGCTATTGTGTCTTTAAACCTGGGAGAAGAAGAGTCCGGGGAAGTCAGCGACTATCTGTCAACAGAATATGGGATCGATACCCGTTCCGGCGGTCACTGTGCGCCTTTAATGCATGGGGCTTTAGGCACTGTGGACCAGGGGGCTGTGCGTTTCAGTTTTTCTCATTTTAATACAGAAGAGCAGGTGGAATGTGCAGTACGGGCATTGAAAGAGTACTAAAAAGGAATAAAACCCAAAAGAAAATATCTCAAAATACAAAAACAGACTGTGGACCAGGGAATTTCTGGTTACAGTCCTGTTTTTATTTTTTTAGTTCATGCCTGTCTCTATGCCGGAACATGCTGCATTAAGATCTCAGTAAGAGCAGTACCGCTGCTGGTATGACAGCGCACGATCTCGGTCTCCTGCTCATTGACCTCGTCTAAAGCGCAGCGGATCATCTTGTGGGAAACGGTATTGGTGAACAGAACTAAAAGATCCGGTCTTCCGATCTGCTTGTCCAGGCTGGCACTCATCTGAGTGAATACCTTTGCCTTGCAGTTATAGTTTTTACAGATTTTTTTATACTGCTGACCATACGGTCATGTCCGCCGATGATAACAACGCTCATGAATGTAGCCTCCTTTGGTGTGTGCAATATAATGTGTTGTGTGCCCTGAAAAGTGTATTTAGAACATGTTCTTGTATTATATGTATGGGGGAATGGTAAGTTATATGTTTCGTATCAGAATGGTTAGTGCTAACTAACTCTTGGTAAAATCATACATGATTTATAGGAAAATGTCCATAGGATTAAATGATAAGTTTTCTCAAAAACATGTTAATAATTTGGCGGGCTTGTTAATTCTAAAACTTTTGCATAATATACAAAAATATTTAGATATTCTCAAAAACCTTATTATTTTTGCGGATTGTACCTAAAAAAATTTTTAGGTTATACTGTTTACAGAGTTAAGAAAGCAATCCAACAGGTTGAAACAAACCGGTTAAGCAATAAAAACTACGAATTAAAAACTACGACTCAGGAAAGGAAGACAAGAACATGGCAGCAATCGCAGTAACATTTGTATTTGGAATTTTAGCTTACGATATGTATAAAGTAATCTGTGAGAAATAATAACAGATAAAAATTGAAAACCAGCAAAGACCTGAAACAGTCTGGATCAACAGACGCTGTTTCAGGTCTTTTTGTATTTGTTTTATATTTGTACACAGCTGTTTTCTTTACGGTATTAAGAATTTTATGGTAAAATTACTCCAAAGACAAATTTTGGGGGAATTTATTTGAAGATTTCTGTAAAAACACAGGGAAAATGGACACAGACGGATACGTTGTGGTCCGCGCTTTTTATAGACGATCGGTTAAAGATCCGGGTCAGGCAGACCATTCCCCTGTTCTTTCTTTGTGGGAGGCGGGGGAAAAACCTCTTATATACGCCGTCTGGCCTGGGAAGCAGAGAAAAAGGATGCCGTGTGCTGGTAATGACTACGACCCATATGGCAGTTCCGGAATATTTTGGAGTATTGGAACCGGATCTGGGACAAGTAGAAAAAATGCTGGAAAAAGAAGGGATAGCAGTTGCAGGATGTCCTGCCAAAGAGGGAAAGATCGCTTTCCGGGGACTGGGAGTTTTATGAAAAAGCAGGAAAACTGGCAGATGTGATCTTAGTGGAGGCAGATGGTTCCAAACGGCTTCCGGTGAAAGTGCCTGGACCAAAAGAACCGGTGATCCCTGAAAATTCCGATCAGATCCTTTGTATCTATGGTCTTGGAGCTTTGGGAAAACAGGCAGCCGACTGCTGTTTCAGGATGCAGCCGTCAGAACAGCTTTTAAAAATACCAGAGGATCAAAAAGATGGAAAATGGATCATGACAGAGGAGAAAATGTCTCTTTTAATGAAAAAGGGGTATTTAGAGCCATTGAGACAACAATTTCCTTACAGTCAGGTGATCCCGGTCTTTAACCAGGCAGATACCATGAAACTGGAAGAAAATGGAAAAAACATTCTGGAAAGAATGGAGGAAGAACGGGGAATATTAACAGGAGAACTGTGGAAGGAAACGTCATTTAACCTGTTTTAGGGGGATGTACTGTATAAAAAGATAAAAGAGGTAAGTACAATGAAGGTATCAATGATCTATATGGCTTCCGGATTTGGAAAGCGTTATGGGACCAACAAACTGATCACAGAATTCAGAGGCGAGCCGTTGTATCTTCACGGGCTTTTAAGCTTGCAAAAGGCAGCGAAAATTGTTAGAAAAAACGGAAAAGATCAACTGTCAGCTGATCCTCATCAGCCAGTATGAACGGGTACTGTCCGGATCTGTGGAGCAGGTTCCGGAAGCAGAGCGCTTTTTAATGAGGACAGCGACAGGGAATTACAGCTTCTATTAAACTTGGCACAGAGGTTGCCTGGGATAATGCAGATGCATATCTGTATTTTGTGGCAGACCAGCCTGTATGGCAGGAGAGACCATAGCCAGGTTTGTCAGTGAGTTTATGAAAAGCAAAAAAAGGGATCGGCTGTGTGTGTGCAAAGGGACACAGAGGCAGCCCTAATATATTCCGTAGACGCTACAAAAAAGAGCTTCTTGCTTTGGAAGGAGATCAGGCGGACGCCAGATCATGCAGAAATATCCACAGGAAATATGGATGATGGAAGTGGATGAAAGAGAATTAAAAGATATTGACCAGCCGGCAGATCTGACTGCATTGCGCCTGGAACTGGAAAATACGTGATCTTTCAGATATTAAAGACAGCAGAATTGTTTTAAAAGCACAAGGGAAGAAAAATGAAACAGAAAGAAAATGTAAAAGAGGAAGTAAAAGAAGAGGCCGGGGAAAAACAACAGAAGAATAACTTCGCCCAGGGAAGCATTGTTGTAAACATATTAAAACTGGCAGTGCCTATGACATTGGCACAGCTGATCAATGTGCTCTACAACATTGTAGACCGGCTTTATATCGGCCAGTTAAAAGATGAGGCGACCATATCTTTGACAGGTCTTGGACTGTGTCTGCCCATCATATCCATTGTGATCGCCTTTGCAAACCTGTTTGGAATGGGCGGTGCCCCATTGTGTTCCATTGAAAGAGGACGGGGAAACAATGAAGAGGCAGAAGCCATTATGGGAAATTCCTTTGCTATGATGGTTGTTGTAGGAGTTATCCTGACTGTGGTGGGACTTGTATTTAAAACGGCCTATGTTGTATTTATTTGGCGCCAGTGACGCAACCATCGGATATGCGGACTCCTACATCACCATTTATCTGATGGGAAATATCTTTGTTATGACCGGCCTTGGAATGAACAGCTTTATCAATTCCCAGGGTTTTGGCACCATTGGAATGATGACTGTATTATTGGGAGCAGTTGCAAATATTATCCTGGATCCTGTTTTTATCTTTTTCTTTCACATGGGTGTGCGTGGGGCAGCGCTGGCAACGATCTTATCCCAGCTGATCTCCGCCATCTGGATCTTAAAATTCCTTACAGGTCCAAAGGCTATTTTAAAGCTGAAAAAGAACTGTATGAAATTGAAAAGATCCAGGGTCCTGCGTATCATTGGCCTTGGAATGAGCGGCTTTACCATGTCCATTACCAACAGTTCTGTCCAGGTCATGTATAATGCCATGCTCCAGAAAACAGGCGGTGATTTATATGTAGGTATTATGACGGTCATTAATACAGTCCGTGAAGTCATTTCCATGCCGGTCCAGGGCATTACCCACAGCTCCCAGCCTGTGATGGGATATAATTACGGTGCAAAAGAATACGGCCGTGTGAAAAAAGCAATTGTGTTTGTATCTGCTGTTTCTGTTTTGTATACATTAGGAGTGTGGTCTCTGGTCCATGCATTTCCGGAGTTTTCATCCGTATCTTCAACCGTACCGGGGATCTGGTGGAAGCGGGAATTCCGGCTATGCGTATTTATTTCTTCGGCTTTTTCATGATGGCGTTTCAGTTTGCAGGACAGGCCATCTTTGTTGGTCTTGGAAAAGCGAAAATGCGGTATTCTTCTCTATTTTCCGTAAGTGATCATTGTAATACCGCTGATCATTATTTTACCCAGCATGTTTCATATGGGAACGGACGGCATTCTTATGGCAGAACCGGTGTCCAACTTTATCGGCGGAACGGCATGCTTTGTGACCATGCTCTGCACCGTATGGCCGGAACTTACAAAAGGGGAAAGGGATAAAAACAAATGAAGATAAATTTGCGAAGGGTTACAACAGGCGCTGTTCTTATAGCAGCAGCGTCTGCTTTTTGTTCTGTACCGGATTTACGAAAGCATCTGATCATGGGAACCATGAAAATGGTTATTTAAAGTCTGCAACCTATTACTCGGATGACTGGGTGATCAATTTCTGGAACAGTGAAAGCAGCCATATGGATGAGGAGTTAAAACAGATCCGGGAAGATGGGTTTAACAGCATTATTCTTGTAGTACCGTGGAGGGAATTTCAGCCATCTATGGCGCCGGAACACTATAATGACTACGCATGGGAGAAGTTTGACCGGGTAATGAAGGCGGCAAAAGCCAGGATCTGAAGGTCATGTTAAGAGTGGGATATACCTGGGACTATTACAGCAGTGAAAATGTACTGGCCCGTTATGAAAAGCTGCTTTATGACAGTGAAACAAAGAAAGCATGGCTTCACTATGCAAAACGGTTGTATGAAAAGGCGTCTGCTTATGACAATTTCAGCGGCGGTTTTATTACCTGGGAAGATTTCTGGAATTTTGCGGAAATGGCAGTACCTTTATGGAAG
>ENA-OQJH01000287-OQJH01000287.1-human-gut-metagenome-genome-assembly--contig:-NODE-287-length-29435-cov-11.007063_pt1 | contig 29435 bp, 29 predicted proteins | sample MGYA00242597_ERZ504763 | MGnify/ENA primary metagenome ERZ504763 (study PRJEB26092, sample SAMD00036359) | human gut metagenome | host: Homo sapiens | study: EMG produced TPA metagenomics assembly of...
CTGATTTGACATCTGACGAATTGATTCCATAGGTACATCAATCTTCGGCAATCTTCTGTATCTGCTTCTGTTATCCTTACCATATATTTTTTCACTTTATTGGTCTTTCCACCTTCGTCAACAGAACAGTCTGCACACTCTACCATAAGCCTTGAATCACCGTCTTTTGCAGAGAGCACCTCCTTAGGTACTTCAAACTCTATCTTTCCGTCATGCTTGTCCAGATAGTCAAGCATATCGTCTCCCGACATTTTCCTTGATAACCTTTTTTTTCTTTTGTCATCCGAGCCCACTACAGTAATCTTTACACGTCCAAGCTTTCCGCCATCATCCTTCGGCATCAATACTGCATTCTTTGAGCAATATAGTTTCATTGTTTTTATCTACACCTGTCAATGTATATGTAGGTGCTGTCTTGTCCACAATAAATTCAATATTTACACTCTTCACATCACTATAGGCAACTGAATCTGCTTTGTCCTTTGTCTCCACAACGATATTGTACTGACCCTCTTTTTCAAATACCGCATTTGATATCACATATTCGTACTTATGCCAGCCATCGCTTTCACTTACATTATTCACACTGAAGTCTGTTCCCTGCTTAAGTGCTTTTCCATTTACTTTGACAGTACAGCTGGTAACTTCATCCGGATTTATCTCTCTGACTACCACATCATGGTATACCTTCTGCACATAGTAATCCTTTACAAGCTTCATCGTATTGTCATCCAGCGAGAAGATTGAACCGCCTTTGTTTATGGAGAAATCCAACAATTTTCCTCCCTGCCCTGCAGTCTCTGTCACCTGCTTTCCGCCTGCATCTATAATATTGACTGTTTCATAAGAATTTCCGGCCTTATCCTGTGCATGGCATGTCAGTGAATACACTCCATCCTCATTGAGATTTCTAACTCTACACGTTGTCCGTTTGTAATTGATATCACATTTCCGGTAATCGTTTTCTTACGAATCTGCTATTTTCATATACCTCAACTGTAAGCACCGGTGAAAAGTATTCAAGATTAGTATCTGTGCACTCTATTACAAATGACATATTTCCTGAATTATTGTTTACTGAGCCCGGGGTTACTCCGTTGATTGTTACAACAGGCTTTGTCGTATCTATGCAGAACTCCTGCTTTGCAAGGTCTTTTGCCTTATTGCCGGCTTTGTCTGTATATGCAAGTGACCATGTATATGTGGCATCCGCATCAAAGCTTAATGTTGCCGTATGTGTATCACCATTATCTGACCAGCTTCCAAATGCCGGTGCTGCTACTGATTTTCCTGCATCCTGCGCAGTCATGCTCAGTGCTATTCTGCTTGTATCAAAATTGTGCTCTGTGATTGTCACAGTTGCTGTTCTCTTGTTATTATAATAGTTTCCGTTTGATGCACTGTTGTTATCATATACTACCGAAATAACAGGTGCTGTCGTATCAATTGTAAATTTTGTCGGTGCAAGCGAATTTGCATAATCCACTCCTGCTGCGGCATTTCCCGCAATGTCTTTTACTCCGATTCCAAATGTGTAATCGTCATCATGTCCGTAATATATTGTGGCAACATGTACTGTATCATCACCGTTACCGCTTCCACCTTCTGTGCTCCAGTTTGAAAGAGCAGGTGCCCTACCTGCTGCGGCTTTTATTTCCGCTGCTACCTTTGATGCATCAAGTTACGCTCTGTTACTTTTACGGTTGCTGTTCGCGGTGCTTTGAAGTATGCTGTGTCTCCAATGATGTATCTGCACTGTTATTGTCATAGCTTACCTGCACTGTTGGTGCTGTTGTATCTATTTTTATGTATTTTGTTACTGTGTATGCCGTTCCTGCATTGTCTGTTGCGGTAACATCTATACGCACTTCATTACTGTTGTTTGAAGCCGCGCTTATGTCAAATTGCTCTGTTACATGATTTTCCAGATCTTTTAAGCCCGCTGCTGTCTTATCATAGCTATATAATGTTCCATCCTGTGTCGTCTGTCCCATATTTGTTACCGTATAGTTTACGCTCTTTATTCCTGATGCAACTCCTGTGGCATTCTCATCTGATACCTCTATACTTACCGGCACATCTGCACTGTACACTCCTGATGCTGTCTCAGGTGTGATGACTGATATTGCCGGTGCGCATGTATCAACTACCAATCCATTTGTGCTGATATATGAAACATTACCGCTTAAATCTGTAACCCTGACATATACCACGCAGTTTTTGTTCTCGCATTCTATCGGTTCACTGAAGGTGCCATCCTCATTAAGGCTGTCAAGTGTCTTCCAGTCAGCCTCCTGAATACTGTCTACGTCAATTATTGCATCCTCTGCTGAAACGAAATACTCTGCTGACTTGATGCCGCCATGCTCATCTCCAAGCTGTCCGGCAATATTGACCTTCTTGGCAGCAAATCTTGAAATCTCATATTTGTCTTTTGGCAGCAATAAATCCCACACGGTATCCATGCCTGTTGAAAGTCCGTCAAACCTGATATTCCTGTCGGCGACTGTACGTCAATTACAAACTCTGCTGATTTGTCTCCTTCTATCTCAAATCCATTATCTGAATTACCACACAAATCTTTTGCACTGACACTCAGCTCATACTTGTGTCCTGCATTGAATACGAGCTGCTTACTGTAAACAGCTTCTGCTCCCTCGCCTGTCTTTACCCAGTACGACTTTTCAGACCATGCATCTGACTGTGTCTGTTCATTTCCATCAACCTTTACATTGATTTTTGTTTCATCGGGGTCAAAGAAAAGCTCATTCTCTTTTACCGAAATGGTTGCAATCCTGTTTTCCCTGTAATACTCAGTGCCTTTTACACTGCTGATGCACTGTGGATCCGGCTGCTCAGGTGTACCATATGTCACTGTTATTGCAGGCGCTGCCTTGTGAATATAAAATGGCTGGCTGCCGCTTGCTGTCAAATCCACTACAGTCACGTTTCCTGCCTCATCAACAGCTTTAACATATACATCTACCTTTTTATCCAGATAAGCCTCAGCCGATACATTTATGATTCCTGATTCATCAATCTCATTCCATGCACCTTCATCATCCGATACTGACTGATCATCTGTCACTATCTGGTATTTTGCTGATACAACACCTGAAATGCTGTCAGCTACACTTGTTTTTATACGGACATCGTCATTGAAATATTTTCTGTTTTTGCCCGCTTCAGGCTCTATACTGACATCAGGTGACTGACTGTCCATGCTGAACTTGAAGCTGTCACCTTTAACCTCTGTCTTAAGACCGGCATAATCAGTTGCCTTTACTGAAAGCATCAGATCCGTTCCGTTAAAACTGCTCTGCTGCCGGAATGGTTATCCTTCCTTCCCCGCTTGCGTCAAGCTCAACAGTCTGTCCTGATACAATTTTCCTTTTCCCATCAAATACAGTGTATTCAACACTCTTAATTCCTGATAAGCTGTCATCAGCCTTAACGATATAGCTTATATCATCCTTATGCCAGCCTTTTTCATCGGCTGCTGTCATGGTATCCTGGGACACTGTAAGCTCCGGTGGCAGGGTATCAACAACCAGCTTCGATGTGGAGAAAAATGCTGTCTCGCCATTACAATTGTCCTGAGCCTTTACATATACGTTATATGAAGTATCCTTCAGATCAGATGTATTAATCTTGTACTTATATCGGGCATCATATGTATCCTCAATAAGCTCTAACGGCTTCCATGCTGAATCATAAGCGCTTTTACCTGCTCATCATTTAAAATACTGCCACTTTCATCTGATTTATTCACATAGTAGAATGCCTGCTTTATTCCGCTGATATCCTCCAGCTGTCCATATACATTTGATGCCTGCTGACTGACCATATTCTGCTCGTCTATTAAATCAGCATCATATCCAATAGTACCTGAAGGCGCTTTTCTATCCACATAAAACGGCTGCTCTATTGAGCTTGTATCATTACACTCATGCTCCGCCTGATCCTTCGCATACATTCCGATTATCTGATATTTGTGTTCCTCATCCGCTTTTGTACCAAATGTGATGCAGCTGCTATAATCAGCCCTGTCACGATCCACTCACTATACTCTATTCCTGCATCAATCAGCTTCTGGGCATTATCGACATCAAATACATCGAATTCTTCCCGGTCATCAACCTTTACCCAAAGCTGTGTGGAACCATCATCCAAAGAGACATCGTGGATATTCATGTCTACTTTTCTGACATTTCCATAATAATCCACAGCATCCTTTGTGAAAGCAGGTTTATCATCCTCCTTTGGATTCAATGTTATCTTTGGAGGCTGTGTATCATATTTGTAGTCGAGCCGCAGACTTCCAATATCTGTGATAGCTCCGCTTTCCTTGTCCTTACGTGCTATTACAAGAGTCTGTCTGTTATCACCCTGCTGTGGCATAAGCTGATATTTATCAGCTTCAATCCATTCATCACCTTTTCTAACCACATATACCGCCTGATTGTCACTTGCCAGCGATAATGTAGGTGCTTCTACATAAAACTGTGTACCCTGCAGCATTGTCCCTGTCAGGCTGTTATTCATACTGCTGTAATCATATTCTTTGATGGTAACAGTATATTCTGCCTCTGCTGACTTATATTTGTCATCTTCTGCTTTTGTCACCTTTATCCTTACAGTTCCGGTATCCTTTGCTGTCCATATACCGTTTGATGCAAAGTCTGTATCCTTTTCAATCAGATTTTTGCCTTCTACAACAGTGTATTTTAAATTGTCAACGGCTGCATCCGCCCTGTCGGATTTTACCACCGGAACAACTTTGTTCCCCACATAAATATCATCCGCCGGTGTATACTCTACCGTCAGCTGCTGTGGCTGTTTTTCCTCGGTGGCATTATTATCCGAATCCTGTTCATCTGGAATTTTACTGTCAGATATATCATCCGAAGCTGCGTCGTTAGATATATCATACTCTGAAGAGGGTGTATCAGCACTTACCTGTGTTGCCGGAAGCGATGTCGCACCCATTACAGAAGCTAGCATGATTGCTAGTAACCTGTTAAGTTTTTTATTAAACACTCTCATATCTCCTTTTCTATAGTATTTTTTGTAACTATTCCGTTACGATTTTATTTATATTCCCACTCTTCATTCCATTATACAAAACAATGGTCACACAACGGTCACACGGAGACAACTTTGTGAAAACTGCATAATAAAAGTGCCGAAAATTACATATTTTTTAGACAATTTTCGGCGCTTTTTTGGATTATTTTTTGTAACTATTATTTACTATACTTGTTGTATATCTTTTCAAACGCAGGCATGGAGCGCTTTATCATTTCCCTATCCACACAGTATGATATTCTCACCCAGCCGGACAGCCGAAGCCGTCTGCTGCTACTATGAGCACATCCTCCTCCTTTGCCTTCTCGCAGAATGCATTGCTGTCATCCTCGAGTGCCTTTACAAACATATAAAAGGCTCCGTCCGGCTTGAAGCAGTGATAGCCTATCCTTGTGAGTCCCTCGTACAGAAGGTCTCTGTTTTCTTTGTAGGCATTGATATCACCGGTTGCCCCCTGGCATTTTACTATCATCTTCTGGAACAGGCTTGGTGCACACACGTAACCGAGTGCTCTTCCCGCACCACAGACTGCTGCATACAGCTCTGCCTTATCGTACACCTCATCAGGCACGAGGACGTATCCTATTCTCTCTCCCGGCAGTGAAAGTGACTTGCTGTATGAGTAGCATACCAGCGTGTTGTCGTAATATTTGGTCACAAACGGTACCTTGATTCCGTCGTAGACTATCTCCCTGTACGGCTCATCTGCGATGATGAATATCGGTCTTCCTATCTCCTTAGACTTTTTCTCAAGGAGGTCTGAGAGCTTTTTGATGGTCTCCTCAGAATAGACTGTGCCGGATGGGTTGTTTGGTGAATTGATTATGACACCTCTGGTGTGCGCATTGATTCTCTCCTCAAGAGCCTCAAAATCTATCTGAAAATGTTCTGTGTCTGCAGGCACCTCTACAAGCCTTGCTCCTGCTGCATTCACAAATACCTTGTACTCCGGGAAATATGGCGCTATGGTAATAAACTCATCATATGCGTCGCTTGTCAACGCACGAAAGCAGATTGACAGCGATGCCGCTGCTCCCATTGTCATGTAAAGATTGTCCGCATTAAAATGTGTGCCGTGTGTGTTGTTCAAAAATTCAGCTATCGCCGCTCTCGTTTCCACGTCTCCCTGTGCTGAGGTGTAGCCGTGCAGCGCAACAGAATCATAATCTGTCACAAGCTCCTTTATTGTGTCGTTTACTATCTGCGGAGCCGGTATGCTCGGGTTTCCTATTGAGAAATCATATACATTTTCCTTACCTACAATTGCTGCTCTTTTTTTACCATACTCGAAAAGCTCCCTGATTGCTGAGCGCACGCTTCCGAGCTGGTACATGCTTTCGTTTACTACCATTTTCTTGTCTCCTTATCTCTGATGTTCTTGCATGTTTACTATTATAATATCTCTGCTTATGACATACAAATGTCTTTATAAACATCTCTTTATACACATATTGTTACCATTCATGACCGTTTATCCTGATATGAATGCCTCCATCCCGGCACGCTTCGTCATCTCAATATGCTCCTTAAGCTCGCGGGCTGACATTCGCAGTGCCCCCAGGCTCATGACCGTCTGCTGCTCCAGTCCGTCAGAGGTTGCCACTGTTACCTTGTACCTGTCACGTATGCCAAACACAGTCTTTTCGATAAATGCATCGGCTGTCTCGTCCTGCTTTGTATACACAACCTCTATATTGTGGAAGGTCTCTCTCTTTCCGGCATTGCCCTTCACCTTGTACGCATCAAACACCAGCAGCAGATGACAGCCCTTATAGCCCTGATAATCCGATAAAACATCCTTCAGCGCATCTCTCGCCGAATCGATGTTTATGCGTGAAAGCTCCTTTAAATCCTCCCATGCAAATATTATATTATATCCGTCAACTATCAGGTACTCTTCCCCCGGGGATTTCTTCGGATAAATCGGATTGCCGTGCTTATCATGCTTTACGGTGCGCGGTTTACCACTTAGACCTTCATACTCATTTTTCTTTTTACCTGACCATTTGCGCCTCTGATCCTCTGCGATATCGTTTTTGCCCATGCCAAACTCCCTGGCATAAACATCTGCAAGCTGCTCATCAAGCTCCACCGATGACATACCTGAAACAGCTTTCTCAAAGCTCGTCCTGCGGCGGTTTCCGGCAAGCGCCTGCGCATCCTCCGCTGAAAATGCATTCTGCGTGCGGGCACTCGCTGCAAGTGCCTCCTCAGACTCATCTCCGTGGTAGACATACGGCAGGTGCATATGCTCCGGGACCTCATCCCACGGCACCACGTAGCCTGAGCCGTGCGCACAAAATACCGAGCCTGTCGGATTGCGGAAATCCTCCTCGCTGTCATAGTGCATCTGCGCAATCACCTCCGCAGGATTGTGACACTCATCATAACCCCACAGCTCCAGTGTCAGGTGCCCGAGCCCCTTTGTATACGCATGCACCAGACTCACATAATCCTGCATTGTCGCAACCGGTGCCTTTCCTGTAATTGTTGCCATCTCCCTCGCAGCGGTTGTGGCAAACTGCGGGCTCTCGGCTCTTGCAAATCTCTGCTCCAGATCTGTCATCGCACGGCCGACATACTCCATCGGCACCTGTAGGATAAAGCTGTAGTATGGCTCAAGCAGCACGCTCTCTGTGGATTTAAGCCCCTGGCGGATTGCTCTGTATGTAGCCTGGCGGAAATCGCCTCCCTCCGTGTGCTTTACATGTGCTCTTCCTGTAAGAATAGTGACCTTCACATCGGTAAGCGCTGAGCCTGTGAGCACACCCCTGTGCTCCTTTTCCTCAACGTGTGTGGCTATGAGGCGCTGCCAGTTTTTGTCGAGCACATCCTCACTGCAGGTGGATGTAACTGTGATTCCGCTGCCACGCTCCGCCGGCGACAAAAGCAGATGCACCTCTGCATAGTGGCGCAACGGCTCAAAGTGTCCTACTCCCTCGACAGCCCTTGCTATCGTTTCCTTATATACAATGCTGCCCGGTCCGAACGTGACAACAACACCAAACCTGTCCTTTATGAGACGCACAAGCACCTCCATCTGCACCTGTCCCATGAGCTGCACATGGATTTCCTTAAACTCCTCCACCCACACTATGTAAAGCTGTGGGTCTTCCTCCTCAAGCTGCTTTAGCTTTTCCATAAATGCCGCCGGATTTACATCATCCGGCAGAATCATCCTATAGTTTAGTACCGGTTCAAGGATTGGCATATTGGACTGCTGCTCACCCCCGAGCCCCTGCCCCGGAAATGTCGAGCTAAGACCTGTGACAGCAACTATCTCCCCAGCCTCTACCGCATCAGCTATCTCATATTTTTCGCCGGAATACTTTCTTATCTGATCGATTTTCTCAATCAGAAGGCCTTTCACCTCGTCACCGCCATGCGCTTTGTACTCTATTTTGTCCCTGACCCTAAGACAGCCTCCGGTAACCTTTAAAAATGTCAGCCTGCTGCCTCTGTCATCCCTGCCTATCTTGTATACGCGGGCAGAAAAATCGTCAGGGTAATTTCTTTCACACATAAACCGCGAAAGTCCCTGAATCAGCGTATCCACTCTGTCAAGCTTAAGTGCCGAGCCGTAAAAGCAGGGGAACACCTCCCTTTGAGCCACCGCCTGCGCAATATGTGCATCCGCAAGCTCTCCCGATTCCATAAATTCATCTAAAAGAGGCTCACTGCACATGGCAAGCTCATCAAATAAATCATGTGAAGAAAAGTCAACGCAGCCATCGCTCAGCTCACTCCTTAGCTCTGCCTGCACTTTCTCCGCATCCGTGCCCTGCATATCCATCTTGTTTACAAAAATAAATGTCGGCACGTTATAGTGCTTTAAAAGTCTCCACAGTGTGCGCGTGTGCCCCTGCACTCCATCAGTTGCGCTGATTACAAGTATTGCATAGTCGAGCACCTGAAGGGTACGCTCCATCTCTGCCGAAAAATCCACATGCCCCGGTGTATCAAGCATGACTACATGCCATGTACGAGCTGTATCTGCCGTACGTGCTACATCTGCTGTACGTGCTGTATCTGCTGTATCTGCCGCATTTGTGCCACGCGAAATATCAAGCCTTGCCTGCTTTGAAAAAATGGTTATTCCACGCTCACGCTCCTGCGCATCGTTGTCCAAATACGCGTCCTGATGGTCCACGCGCCCGAGTGAGCGAATCTGCCCGGTGCTGTAGAGCATGGCCTCAGACAGGGTTGTCTTTCCCGCATCTACATGTGCGAGAATTCCTATTGTAATGTGATTGTTTGTCATTTTCTGCTCCATTTATGCCTCAATCCAAGAACAGAGACACCTGTGGATGTCTCTGTGTCAGCCTTTATATCATAATCCGTTGATTTCCTAAATTATAGCATTTTGTGGTTGGTCTGTCATCTTTTTTCTTGATTGACAGCGGGACATAAAAGGCGCCGCTTAATTGACAAATATTTATTCCATACATATAATGTGATTACGGAAATTTTTGAATGGTATGAAAACAATGCGAGGATAATATGAACAAAAAAGAAGTATTGGAACTAAAACGAAGATTAAAAAAAGACCAGGCAACCTTCAGTCGTCTGGTCGGCTGCTACGTGGACTGCAACCATGAAAAGGTCTGCAAATTCGGTGGCAAATTTCTCACTCTGGAGGAGGATGAATACTACAAATATCTCGAGATTTCAAACAAGGTGCTTTCCGGCACTCTCGGAAACAACCTGCTCAATCTGCAGTTTCCGCTTGAGGAGGAAGAGGTCGGAGGCCGCCAGCAGATTCTCATGGCGCTTCGCGACAGCGAGCTTAATGATGAGACTCTGCTCGATACATACTATGATCTGGTCATCGACACCTACGATGAGGCTGGGAACTATCTGATTCTTTTGTATCTCGACAGCTACGATGTCATGACACGTACAAAGGACAACATCAACGTGGATGAGTCCGAGGAGGTGTACAAATACATGCTCTGCGCCATCTGCCTGTCACACTTTCAAAGCCGGGCCTTGGCTATCTGGAAAAGGAGCAGCGTATCGGAGCCCGCATAAGGGACTGGGTGGTTGGTGCACCTGAGACAGGCTTTTTATTTCCTGCTTTCAATGATAGGAGCACTGACATACACTCCACTCTTTCTATACGAAAAACACCAAGGAACCGCACTCTGAGTTTATGACAAACGGCCTCGGCTGCGGTGTGGAGCGCACAGCTACTGAGCAGAAGATGGCTTTTCATTCAATCGTCAGAAACGTGCTAGGTGCTGAGGACGAGAGCACGGATGACAAGCTGCTTGATATTCAGCAGAATCTGTCCGAGATGGCCGATGACTACGCTGAGACTCACGATGATGACGACGATCCGTTCATTCTCGACAGCGAGGCTATGAACAAGGTGCTTAGTGACTGCCATGTCTCTGAGGAAAAGATTTCTCGCATTGAAAAATCCGTCAATGAGGCCTTCGGTGACAAGCCGCCTATCGCAGCCAATGTCATTGATTCAAAGGCTCTTGTAGCTAATGAAATCCGCGTGGAAAAGCTTGCTCTTGAGAGCCAGGTCGGCGATTTAACTCTCGAGCTCAATGAGAAAAATGCGCAGCTTGAGGAGAAGGATTCTGTTATCCAGGAGAAAAATAATCAGATTGAGGAGCGCACCTCACAGCTTCTTGAGAAGCAGGAAGAGATTGATAATTACACTGCCCAAATTAAGACCTATGATGTGGTGCTTCATGTAAAGCCGGAGAAGGCTTCACAGATTCATGCGCAGGTCATCAATGGGGAGAAGTGTCTCGTCATTCCTATGAGGGAGAATGAGAATGCGACCATAAATGGGGTGAATACAAATCTGTAGGAACGCATCATAGTGCATCGCTTATGGTACTGCGCTTTATAGGGCTTCGCATATCTAGTTTGTGGATACCGGCCTAGCATGCAGTATATTCCTCAGAAAAATATAAAATCAGCCACGGCAGCATTTGCGGATAGTTTATTGATAGTTTGCTATGAATTGTCGTATCCACATTTTATGGAACGCCGTGGCAGTTTATATTTCTTCGGAACACACCGCATACTCTCCGGTAAATTTAGGGTACTTATGCGAAGCAATCTACTATGAGTTTATAAACCATGTCCGTGGATGCAGAAATGCTCTCCCGAAGCTAACGCTTCACTTACTATATTCTGTATGGAATTATACAAAAGGGCGTGTGAAAAAAACTTCGTTTTTCACACGCCTTTATAATGTTGTCACCTATGAAATAATGTCTGCTAATAATAGCACTCTGATAATACTTACCGGTTTACCAGCTCAGCACCTCATGGCCATCCTCTGTGACGAGTACCATGATTTCCCACTGCTGATGGAAGTCCGTCGTCGGTGTATACTTCCCAGTTGTTCTTGTCATCTACGTAGATATCGGCCTTGCCCATGTTGACCATTGGCTCGATGGTAAATATCATGCCGGGTGCCATGACCATGTCGGTGCCGCGCTTGGTGTTGTAGCTACCCACGGATCCTCGTGAAATTCAAGTCCCACTCCGTGTCCACCGATTTCACGCACTACTGTGTAACCGTTTGCAAATGCATGGTCGTGCACCGCCTGTCCCATATCTCCGAGGAAGCCCCACGGCTTTACCTCTTTGAGTCCAAGCTCCACACACTCCTTTGTGACTTCAACGAGCATTTTCTTCTCAGGGCTTACATTTCCGATACAGTACATTCTTGATGAATCCGAAAAATATCCGTTTAAAATTGTAGAACAGTCTACATTTATGATGTCACCATCCTTTAAGATGACGTCCTTTGAAGGAAATCCGTGACAAACCTGCTCATTTACTGATGTACATACGCTGTAAGGATAACCCTCATAGTTGAGCGGTGCAGGGATGCCGCCCATGCTGGTGGTCATATCATAGACTATTTTATCAATCTCTGCTGTGTTCATACCCTCGTGGATATGCTCTCCTATGTAGTCGAGCACTGCGACATTTATCTTGGCGCTCTCCTTGATTCCCGCTATCTGGTCAGGCGTCTTGATGATTGAATGGCTCGGTATCTTATGATGTGCCTCAGCAAGCTTTTCAAGCTTCATATCAAATGCCGCATGACAGGTCTTATATTTCTTTCCGCTGCCACACCAGCAAGGGTCATTTCTTCCAATTTTTGTTGACATAAAATCTTCTTTCTAGTGATCAAGAGTAACGTTTCCCATATCGACTCTTTTCCACACTTTTTCTTTTATTTTATAGTTATTTTTCTCCAGCAGCTTCTTATATCTGCCTCCCGAGAAATCATAATCCGTTATATCGGCATTGTCAAGCACTGCATATATATGCATACACGCCGGCTATGACAGCCAGCACTGCAAGTATAATTGTTGTGATGTGTTTTCTTATTTTGCGCAAAGCTTTGCAACCACCTGATTTATGACCTTTCCGTCAGCCTTGCCCTTGAAATGCGGCATGACTGCCTTCATTATCTGTCCTTTGTTTCCTGTTGCGATTACATCCGAAAACTGCTCTGTGAGCTCCTTTTCTACCTCTTCTGCCGACATCATTGCAGGAGCGTACTCCTCAAAGATTGCATATCTGGTATTGTACTCATCAAGCAGATCTGTTCTTGTGGCAGGGCATGTGTCAATCTGCTCCTTCACAGACTTCATTTCCTTAAGAATGACCTTGTTGACAAGCTCCTCCGGTATATTGTCTCTGCAGCCCTCATCTATTGCCGCCTTTTTGGCTGCCGATACAAGTGAGGATATAGCATCCTTTCTTACCTTGTCTCTTGCTTTCATTGCTGCAATCATGTCTTTTTGTAATTGTTCCATCTGCATGGCTTGTTCCTCCTGCTTTTCTTACTTTATTTACAGGCTTGCTAGTTCGTTTTGTGCGATTGGTGCGTCTATCTCTATAATACACCTTATGGGTGGAAATTGCTATTATTTATTACAATGAGTTTGTTGCCGGTTACTAACATTGGGTCGTGGCATGTCCGCGTCTTACGCCCTTACTTTATTGGTAACCATTCAGCTCTTTGTGGTAAAAATAAAAAGAGCCGGTAAGTATAATAAATATACTTATCGGCTCATAACCATCCTATACAAGACGTCGTATAGCAAGTATTGTATGACACTGTACGCTTCTGTTTGCTGTGATTCCTGCCTTTGTGGACTGTGCCTCCACTATAACACCACCACCTGCATATATAGCTACATGTCCCGGATATACCACTACGTCTCCCGGCTGTATATTATCGAAGGATACGGCCTGTCCCACAGACTTAAATGCCTGTGAATATCTCGGTGTGCTGATACCAAAATGTGCATATACCTCATGTACAAAGCCTGAACAGTCTACACCGTTTGTAAGACTGTTTCCAGCCCATACATATGGATTGCCCACAAACTGCATAGCGTATGATACTACAGAGCTTCCTGAAACTCCTGTTGAAGCACCCGGGTTCTTTCCACCGCCTGCTGCATAGTCACTGGCAATACTTCCGCCCTTACCGGCTCCACCACCATCATAGCTTGGACTGATTGATGAGCTGTTCGCTCTGGCAGCGGCTGCGGCTGCAGCTGCTGCCGCTGCTTCCTGCTCCTGAATGATTTTGCCCTGTGCCGTAATGATATTCTGATAATTATCTGCCTGCTGCTGTGCCTGAGCTATCTGGCTTGCATACTGCTCCTTCTGGTTTTCAAGAGCTACTATAGCCGCCTCGACATCTGCCTGCTGCTTCTCATAGTCATCCTGCATGGCTGTGAGCTCATTCATGTCGTTGTCAAGCTTAGTACCAATCTCCTTCACCTGCTCAACTGCTGCCTGATAAGAATCCATAAGAGCACGATCCGAATCATATACATCTGACACGTACTCTATACGATTGAGCATATCTGTGATACCATTTGACTCAATAATTGCTGTCCAGATATTGTCCTCAGCGCTATTTTCATACATGAACTGTATACGCTTCTTCATGGCGTCATACTGCTCCTGCTGCTTTTCCTGAGCAGCTGCAAGATCCTTCTGATTCTGCTCTATCTCTGCCTGTTTATTTGTGATATCTGTCTGAAGCTTCTTTTGTGCTGCAAGAATCTCATCAAGCTTTGCAGATTTATTCTTTATATCATCAGCAGTAGTCTGCTGCTGATCCTTTAGACCATTAATCTCATTCTTCTTATCCTTGAGATCCTTCTCAGCCTGTGACTTCTTCTTTTCTGCATCCTTCTGCTTCTGTGTCTTGGCATATACCTTCTCAAGTCCACTGTTTATGTATCCGCTAAATGTAGTGCCCTCTACTGCCGGTCCTGTAAAAACGAGTGCCGATGTTAACACAGTACATATAGCACGTGTCCATTTCTGATTCATTTTATTCCTCCTGTAATACGACGGTCAGATTGACCTTTCCTTCCACAATTTACGTTCAATATACATTCGGATATATTATCGCACAAAATGAATCTTTTTTCCACATCTTTTTGTAAATTTACAGAATTTTCCACATTTTATATAATGATATGATTAAAAAGTCAAAAGGTATCTTGCCCCTAATTTATGATTCACATACGCGCTATTATAAGTCTATCATCAGGTTTGATGCTATCTGATGTCAGAGCGTTTATTTCCATTATGTTTTCAACAGTGGTGCGGTATCTTTTTGCAATGTCCCACATTTTATCATCCTTCTGCACTATATAGCCAACCAGAGCTGCTTCCTCTTCAGTATCAGACGCTATTTTTTCCTGCTCCACCGATGTTATGACTGACACTTCATCCTGCTGCAGGGCAATAGCGTTTATGCTGACAACACCCTTAATTTCATATTCGCTGTTGTCGAGTAGATTGACCTGCACCTGGTCTACCTGCAGATTTACCTCGCAGCAGGTGTTGGCGTCCATGCCGGGTATCTCAACAAACTGTTCAAACGGCACAGAATCTGTATGCATCTCTATCGGACAGCCATCGTCCTCCACAATATTCACACAGTTCACCTGCAATACACCTGACACAATAATTCCTGTGTCTGCATTTTTTATCTGTGCAATAGCGGCCTGCGTCTTTGTACCGCATATTCTTAAAATTCTCTTTTTGCTGTTTTCTCTGTACAACTGCTCCAAAATACGGCATTTTGTGTCATTTTTCATAAGAAGGCTGCATACCTTCATATTTTCAAACACAGGTTTTACCGGACATGATACGCTGTACATGTCATTGAGCACCTCTACTGTTTCCTCACTCCAGACCTTTCCATCCACAGCAAGCGCTGCCTCAATCGAAAGCTGCCTGAGCTCTCCGTCATAATCATTTTCCGCCTCAACCTGATGCATGGCAGGCTGTGTGCGAAGCCAGGCAATATTTCCGGCATTATCACCCTCACAGCGTATTTCATTTGAGAACCCCTCCTGCACCTCAAAGCAGCAAATTTCCTGTTCTTCGCTCAGATACACTATACACGCATGGCACTCGCCTGTCAGTGTGATATGGTCACGCTCGTATGTATACTCCAGATTTCTCATATCAACAAGACTTGATATGAGCTTGCATATATTCGGCTTGGTCTTTGGCAAGGTAACGACATTTTTAATTCTGACAATATCCCTTACAACACTGTCAAGCTTAAGCACCTTCATCTGCCCCATAAGCTGCTCCACGTCCTTGTCATCAATCCTTTGTGCAACCTCAAGATTTTCTTCCCTCTCTCCATAAAGCTCCACGCTTATAATGCCTCTGACCGAGAGCTTTCGCGAATTGATAACCCCAACCGTAAGCTCATCAAGCCCGGTATACACACGAACCGTATCCTTCTCGCAGACTCCTTGAAGAACAAGCTTCTCCTGAAACGGTATTGCATCCTTTATATACTCCACTCTGTTTCCGCCGATATTTTCCTCCGGCTCATCGCCTTCAAAAACTTCCTCTCTCGTATACAGCACTTCAAATTCAATGCTTCCACTCAGCCAGATATTCTCGCCTGACGCTTTTATCTCGTCAAGCTTTACCTGCCCGTTCTGACAAACCACTTTGGAAACATCAGGCTTATTGTCCTTTATGACATAATCCCTGTCGAAGCCAACCTGCGACATATCCTTTACCTTTTCTATGCATTGTCTGATTTTTTGTGTAATTAACTCCATAAAAAATACCCCACTTCAAATATGTATATAAAATACATATTCAAGATGGAGTAACTTTATGCAGATGCAAATATTTAAATTCATGATCATTATAATAAAGATGCAACATCTTTACTTCATGATACTAGCAAAGCTGCATCCTTATATCTTTTGTAATCACATCAGTGTAGGTGAAAGATAAGAGCTGTGGCGGATTCTGCTCAAACTCATCATCTATCAGAACCGTAAACACACTTGGGTATGCCTGCTGAATAACACCCTCCTGAATGTCAACCTTGTTGCGGCCAAGATCCTGCTGGATTTTTACCCTGTTGCCACACTGCTGGTGAATCGATGCTCTGACTTTTCTAATTTCTGTCTGTTCCATTTTAAGCCTCCTTATTGTGGATATGCCCACTGGCACATAACTATAGTCCTCATGGTAACCAGTATTGTAACGACGGTGTCATATATATGAAATCAATCTCTGTATAAATATAAAACAGGTCAAATTAATCAACAATTATATCAATCAATATATTTGAATATATAAATATGTCACCACAATATCTAGTAACTTTACTATAGCAAAGTATCGCAGTGATAGCAATAGGGCATTAGTACTGATTGTCAGTTTTTCGCAACTTTTAACACAATTTACGAAATTTTCACTCAAACACAACAGGCATTTCACTCAATTCCGTCTTTATTACTATGTACGGATAACTCGCCTGATTGCTGACCTTCTCGCCCTTATCCGGGGCTATCAGACGCGTATCAAAATACATTGCCTTATCCTTAACATAAAACTGGTTAACCGTAATACTGTAGCCACCTGTCTCCTTTGTGCCAAAGCCTTCCGCTATGTATAAATATTCATCATCCTTGTACGTCAGCTTCATCGCCTTCGCCTTGTTTTCATTTATCTGCTTTTTAAACTCCTCCGGGATTTCATCCCCGCAGATCACCGTGTACTCAACCATCCTGTCACTCTCCGTGCCTGAAATATTTGCGCGACAGCCCGAAATCACTGTCGTTTCCAATATAACAAGCACACCTGCAGCCATCACCAGAAATTTCCTCAATTTTTCTGACATTTTTTCCTCTCTTTCTTATCATATCGCTTATGATATGATATAATATCAAATATTGAACTACAATTTATATAGAGTATGAAAAGAGAGGTCAAATATGCGTTCAGTTTTAATCGTAATATTCGTATTTTTCTATCTGCTGCTCGGTCTTCCGGTGCTCGGAGCCATGTGGATAATACACAAATTTGCCCCGGCATGGGCCGATATGGCACAGCTTCGCCTGGTACAGTGGGCTTTCAGTGTCATCATATTCCTAAGCGGAGCAGACATTGAATTTATTGGGGAGGAAAATGTGCCAAAGGACGAGGCTGTACTATATATAGGAAATCACCGTAGTTTCTTTGACATCATAATCACCTACTCCAGATGTCCACGCCTGACCGGCTACATCTCAAAGCAGAGCATCACAAAAATACCGGTGCTGGGTCTCTGGATGAAGCGCCTGCACTGCCTGTTTTTGGACCGCGATGACATCAAGCAGGGACTAAAGGTCGTGCTTGCAGCCATAGATCAGGTCAAATCCGGCATCAGCATATGTGTATTTCCTGAGGGCACACGCTGCAAAAACAAAGATGACCTGACAGATGTACAGTCTTTCAAAGAAGGTACTTTCAAGATTGCCACAAAGAGCAAATGCAAGATAGTGCCAATGGCAATCATGGGAACAAATGAAATATTCGAGGATCACCTTCCATGGGTCAAAAAGAGGCATGTGGTTATCCGATACGGCACTCCTATTGATCCGGCAGCACTCAGTAAAGAGGAACAAAAGCATCTCGGAGCTCATTGCAGAGAAGTGATTGTGGATATGCTTCATGAAATGGTATAGCTGAAAAACCGCCCAGTCGGGCGGTTTTTCATATTTCTTCTTCAAATTCCTTTAAACTATTAAATTTTTATTCTCATCAACTATTTTTTACTTCAAAACAAGCACCGAATACGCCGGCAGCTTTGCCGTTCCATCCTTATATGATGGTGCTTTCTTTGTAGTCTGAAGCATTGCAACAGCATCATTTACTCCAAGCGATGACACATCCACACTTGCTTCATCCTTTGATGGATTAAATATAAGCACTGCTTTCTCACCATTGTACTCTCTTGTGAATATACACACATTATCATTTGACAGATCTTTTTCAAAGGTATTTGTACCTCGTGCTATCTCCGGGAAAGCATTTCTTATTGATATTGTCTGCTTCACAAAGTTGTAAATAGAGTATGGATCCTCCATCTGCTTATCTAGGGTATCATATGTCTGCTCGGTTTCTTCTGCATTCTGAGGTCCCACACACATTCCCTTAGCTTTTGAATCCCCGCTCCATCTCATGGCAAGACGCTTCGTCTCATCATTGGCTGTGCCTCTCATGCCGATTTCCTCTCCATAATACAGAAAAGCATTTCCGGGCATAAGAAGATTCATGGCCTGCGCCATCTTGGTTTTCTCCTCGGCATTATCTCCGTTGTAGTATCCTGCGCTGCGTCCCATATCATGATTTGTATAGAACGGTGCATCAATGTATGAGTCTGTATACTTCTTTATCTCATTTTCCACATCAACCAGAGCATTGCCGTATGTGCTGGCACCATGATTTGCTGCACCATTTAACACCTTTCCAATATATCCATCCTGCTGTGAAAAATCAAAGTTGAACATACTGTCAATTCCACTCTTATAGTACTTCGCATACTCTCTGTATGTAGTCCAGCCCTCACCAACCATATAAGCATCGGCCTTTTTGCTCTTCACATTGTTCACAAGCCATGTGAGGTCATCTATAGTCTCAGTCTGGTTATTATTATTGTAATAAATCACAGCATCCAGTCTAAAGCCATCTACGCCGTGGTCAAGCCAGAAGGATGTAACCTTGTCAATCTCCCCTCTTACAGCTTCGCTCTGCAGGTTAAGGTCAGGCATGCTGTCTACAAACTGTGACTCGTAATACCAATTCGTGCCCGGCAGCTGGTTGTAGCCTCCGGTATTGGTTTTGCTAAAATTATAGTAATCAACATAAGGACATTCCGAAGAATCCGGCTCTGCCCCATCAGGAAGCGACTTGATATAATCTGCAGCCGCCTTAAACCACGGATGCTCGTTAGATGTGTGATTTATTACAAAGTCAATAATCACATTGATGTTTCGCTTGTGACACTCCGTAATAAGCGCATCAAAATCATCCAGAGTACCATACTGCTTGTCAATATTCATATAATCAGTAATATCATACTTGTGGTATGAAGGAGAAGGCATAATAGGCATCATCCAGATTTCATTGCAGCCAAGTCCCTCGATATAGTCAAGCTTCTCTGTAAGTCCCTTTAAATCCCCAATGCCGTCACCGTCACTGTCAAAAAAGCTGTATACGAACACCTCATAGCAGGTTCTGTAATTGTCCTGAATCACATTAGGATCATTTTTCGCATTCATCTGCTCCATAGCAAAAGGCTTGTACTCCTTCTTTGCTGCCGTCTCGGTATTCTTTCCACCCGCAGCACATCCCGCAAGCATTGACACCGCCATAGCTGCCGTCAATGCCACAGCAGTCAACCTGCCCGCCAATCTATTCACAGCCCTGCCGACCATGTTGTGGCCGCCTATTTTATTATTAATCATACGCACTCCTTTTCTTATTTTCTAAACTAAATTCTGAGCAAACTTGTATCTACAAAATCACTACACATATTCGCTAAAACATACGATTCTCTTGCTTTGTCCACACTCCATTTCAATACGCACTGAACAATCGTCCACCGGATATTTTGCGACGCTGCAACGCAGCCAGCATTACTCATAAGTATGTAGTTAACTCAATTCTCACATCTTTCACAAGGTAGCAACAAACTTAGCACACGGTACCCTCCGGCCGAGGGTACACAGTGTGTTCCGAAGAAAAATATGAACTGCCACGGGGTACCATGCCCCACAAACAAGCCACACACCTCATCTCTCCAAATCCAAGCAGCGAAGAAAGCCCGTGGCTGACTTCATATTTTCCTGAGGAATATACTGTGTGCCATGCCGGCACCACACAACCTGAAAGTGCTAAGTTTGCCACACACCCCAAAATTTGCCATCTATATAAACCAAAAGCCGCCGCACAAAAGTGCAGCGGCCTAAATAAAACCAAATTAGCCTTTGACAGCTCCTGTAAGTCCATCCACGTAGAATCTCTGCATGATAACGAAAAGTATTGAGATAGGTATTGATACAATAACTGCAGCAGCAGCCCATCTTGTGAACCATCCGTTTATAAACTCTTTCTCAAGCATGTTGTAAAGGAGAAGAGATACTGTCCAATACTTGTCGTTTGGACCAACGATAACCCTTACAAATACGAAATCAAGCCATGGAGCAAGGAATGCTGTAAGTACTGTATATACTACGATTGGCTTACTGAGTGGCAGGATAACCTTGTAAAATACCTGGAACTGTGTACATCCGTCAAGGATAGCCGCCTCAGTAAGAGACTTAGGCACAGTATCAAAGAATCCCTTTGCGATATAGAAGCCTGTTCCTGCTCCTGCTGAGTATATGAGAATCAATGAAAGGCGAAGCATACTTCCCTCTGTAAGTCCGATAGCCTTTAAGATAAAGTATACGGCAACCATTGACATGAAGGCTGGGAACAATCCAAGAATCATAGCCAGATTCATGAAAGGCTTACGCATCTTAAATCTCAGTCGTGACATACTATACGCAACAGAAAGTACAAATACTGTTGAAATGATACATGAGATCACTGAAATAAACAGTGTATTAAAAAATGCTCTCGGGAAGTTCAACAGTGTAGTCTCTGTGAACAGCCTTGTATAGTTGCTAAATGTAAGGCCATGTGGGAAGAAGTACTTTGTATAAGCACCACTCTCAGCTCTAAAGCTTGTCATAATAATCCAGAAAATTGGGAACAACCATACTACAGCAAGTATTCCAAGAATGATATGAACAAGGGAATTCTTTGCTACTTTCTTAGCACGTCCGGCAGACATAGGTTTTTTTGCTTTTGCTACACTACTCATTACATGAATCCCTCCTCATCCTTGTATGATTTTGTATTTCTGTATGTAACAAGCGCTACGATAGAAAGTACAATGAATGTGAGGATACCGATAACGGCACCGATATTGTACTCCTGATTATCAATAGTCAGCTTGTACAACCATGTAACCAGAAGGTCCGTCTTTCCTGCACTGTCTCCGACAGGTGTAGGCTTTCCTGCTGATAACAGGTAGATAACGTTGAAGTTGTTGATATTTCCGGTAAACTGTGTGATGATATATGGTCCCATGATAAACATGATATATGGGAGTGTGATCTTAAAGAAGATCTGTGCTGCGTTTGCACCATCAATCTTTGCAGCCTCATAAAGCTCTGAAGGCACATTCTGTAATACACCTGTAACCTGAAGCATGGTATACGGAATACCTACCCAGCAGTTGATGAGAATAACAGAAACTCTCGCCCACATAGTGTTGGTCCAGAATGGAAGCGGGTTATCAATCCAGCCCCACTCCAAAAGCAGGTTATTAACAGCACCCTGTGGCTGGAACATCTGTCTCATTACAAGGAGTGATACGAACTGCGGTACCGCAATTGAGATAACAAAGCATGTACGCCAGAAAGCCTTGCAATGTGTCTCTTTACGATTGATAACGATAGCAAGAATGAGTCCAAGGAAGTTACAAAGGAAGGTTGCAAATACAGCCCAGCAGATTGTCCATCCAAGTACTCTCCAGAATATCTTACCAAGCTTACCACCAAGTCCAAGCACCTGTCCGAATGAAGCGAAGCCTGTCCAGTCGAACAATACCAGATGATCACCCTTTACCGAATAATTTGTAAAGGCCATTGGAATCATGAACAGCAATGGTAAAACGGTAAAAACAAATATTCCATAAGTGGGAGAAACATAAGTGTCTTATGTAGGTTTTTATCAAATAAATCCTTGACATCTTTGCCAAAAGAATTGATTTCTTTTCCAGCTTTTGAAAGGCATTCTGCCTTATATCCGCTCTTTAAATTCTCGCACCACATGTAAATAAATAATACTGTGATGGCAATTGTTATGACGCCATATAACAGTAATAATACTGACTGGTCGCCCGCAACATATTCATAAATCTGCTTCTGCTCATTAAATACCTCTTCCTGCTTTCTCCAGCCAAGTGAAGGCAGCATGGAAATGTAATAAGCACCAGCGCTAACCATATATGCTATATATGCAATCTCTATAGCAAGAAAAATCAGACCCTTTATAATCTGCTTATGAGCCATATTGCAAGTCCCATTACGAGTGCCGATAGCTTAACTGTAGCTCCGCCTTTTGTGAGGCATTGCCAACAGTATACGGAGTAGCAAATTCCGAAACTTTTTTCTTTTTGTTTGCTCCTAACATACTTTTCCTCCTGGCATGCATTATATATGCCAATCCTTTAAACTAATTTATTCCAAGATTCCGGCTACCCGGAACCTTGGAATCATAATCTGATCTACTTAATTATTTAAGAGAATCATTAAGCTGAGTATTGAAGTCCTCTGTCTTCTGAGCTGCATTGTCCTTTGTAATCTGACCTTCTGCACCGTTCTGGAAAGCATCACCGAATGGTGTAGCTGCATCCCAGTAACCTGACATATCAATGATAGGCTGTGCTACTGAACAATCAGATGAAACCTTAGCCATAGCTGCTGCTACTGGATCTGCTGCAACTTCCTCGTTTGTTGCAAGATCTTTGTTTACAGGAGCCTGTCCTCTTAACTTGAAGTGAGCAAGCTGTGCGTCCTCGCTGCCAAGGAATGCTGCAAGCTTAACTGCTACTTCCTGGTTCTTGCAGTTAGGGTTAACACCGATAGCCTTAGATCCTAAGAATGCCTTTAACTGGCAGTCTTTTCCACCAATATTGATTGTAGGAAGAGCTGCAACACCAACGTTCTCCTCACCAAGTGCCTCTTTAACTTTGTCATAGTTCCAGTTACCATTGAAGTAAGCGTTGATAGAACCATCTTTAAGTCCAGCAAGACCAAGTGATCCCTCATTGTTATCCATTACAAAGTTTGGATTTGCAAATAAATCTACGATGTAGTTTGTAACTGCTGTACCCTTATCTCCACTGAAGTCATATCCGGCAGCCTTGTCTGTTCCATCTCCAAAGATTGTACATCCGTTTGCTGCATAGAATGCATTGAGATACCAGCCATTATCAAATGGGAATGAAACCTTACCCTTTGTAAGCATTGTATCAAGGCTCTTTACATCATCCTCAGAGAAGACTCTCTTGTCATAGTACATGAACCATGTGTTTGATGTATAAGGAACTGCGTAGATGTCTCCATCATATGTAACTGTTGCAGCCATAGCCTCTGAGTTAGATGACTTAACATACTCTGCTGTATCTCCGCCTAACTTAGCAATAGCATTAGCCTTAATTAATGGCTCAAGCTGATCGTTTGCAAACATGTAAACATCAGCTGCTGCCTTAGGATCCTTTGTAACAACGTCCTTTGCATCACTCTCAGATGATGTAACATACTTGAACTCGATGTTGAAATCAGGATTTGCCTTAGCGAATGCCTCACACTCTGTCTTAAGCCAAGCGCCCTGTGCATCGTCTAAATCCTCTGCAGGTCCCATTACTGTAATGGTCTCCTTACCGCCGTCCTTCTTGTCGGCTTTCTCTGTTCCATTTCCTCCGTTGCCGCTTCCGCATCCAGCAAACATTGTTGCTACCATAGAAGCGCAAAGTAAAGATGCTAATACTTCTTCTTCATATCTTCCTCTCCTTTTTGAATATAAAATGTAAAAAAGTATATATATAAATTGCCGTGCAACTTATATCAAATTAATTATCTGCGGTAAACCACCGCAATGTTTCTAATCCAGGCTATCTTTTCGTTGTCCAATCTGTGTGGCTTACTTGTCATGCGCCATCTCCAGTTATGTCCGACTGTCGAAGGATAATTCATCCTTGCCTCATTTCCAAGCTCTAATATATCCTGCATCTGGACTATCGCCAGCTCTGCGGTGCTGTGATACAGCTCCTGATAAGAGCATTTGGAACCTGTGATTTATTTTCAATATTCAGATACTCATACAGATAAGCAAGCTCATAATCTGTCTTGTCACTGAATGAACCAACTATCGTCTCATTGTCATGTGTGCCAATATATGCAACTACATGTGAATCGGTATAATTGTGTGGCAGATATTCGTTTGTCGGATCACCATCAAAAGCAAACATCATGACCTTAGTTCCCATCCAGCCAGATTTTGCAAGGAGTTTTTTCACTCCCGGTAAAAGGCTTGCTGATGTATAATCATCAGCCACTACATTAACCCCTTCAAGCTCTTCGTTAATTGCATTGACAAGCCTGCGTCCCGGTCCCTTGAACCATTTCCCGGATAGGCTCTTATCCTGTCCGTACGGTACCGCATATGCTTTCACAATTCCTGCGAAATGATCAATCCTGACAATATCAAAAAGTTCTCTGCATACACGCATTCGCTTTCTCCACCATGAGAAGTTGTCCTCCTTCATGGCATCCCAGTCATACATCGGATTGCCCCACACCTGTCCGCTCTCTGAATACTTATCAGGACCGGCAGCTGCAACATACTCTGGTGTATCGTTTGCGCTCATCATAAAGAGTTGTCTCTCTGCCCACACATCTACACTGTCATATCCTACATAGAATGAGATATCGCCTATTATGTAGACACCTTTTGAGTTAGCATAATTTTTTAAATCCTCCCATTGCTCGAAGAATTTATATTGACAGAACTTCCAAAAAGTAATTGTATTATAATTCTTTTTTGGTACTTTTCAAGCGCAACCGTTTGCGGATTTCTATACTCGCTTGGCCACTCGCTCCAATTTTTGTATAAATTGTCGGTTTTCAGTGTCATAAATAATGCATATTGCTCAAGCCACTCCGACTGTTTTTTTACAAAATCCTGAAACTCTTGTGCATTTGTATCAAATCTTTCAAACGCTTTTTGTAAAATCCTGCATCTGTTCTGATGTAATGCTGCATAATCAATTTCTGATTCGTCTGTGCCCCAGTTATACCCCAGGATCTCTTCCTTCTCTAACAACCCCTCATCTACCAGCTTATCTAAATCTATGAAATAGATATTGCCCGCACAGCCTGATGATGTTGATATGGACTATCGCCAAATATGGTGGGGCCAACCGGAAGAACCTGCCAGTACTTCTGTTTCAAATCACCAAGGAGATCAACAAAATTGTAAGCCTCTCTCCCAAGATACCTATACCATATGGTGACGGCAGACTCGAGATTGAAAGAAGTATTCCGGAGCCTCTGAGATTTTCTCTGGCCTCCAAATTACCATTCCTCTTTCCTAAAATTTTCTATTTTTTCGTATCTGAGATTATTTTATTTCCTATTGTCAGATTTGTCAATCTTTTTAGTGGTTTTAAACTCATTTTTGCCATTTTTCACGTAATTTACATTCATTTTTTGGTAGTTATTACCACAGTTTCGAAGATTTTTTTCGAAAATTTATTACAGAAAATATTGCCTATTTCTGATAGTAAATGTATAATTTAATTATCACATAAGAAAGGACAAATACTATGGCTACTATTAAGGATATTGCCGCCCGGCTGGGCGTGTCAATCAGCACTGTTTCAAAGGGATTAAATGGTGCCAGCGATATAAGTGAGGAGCTTCGTCAGACAGTTTTAGACACTGCTGTCGAAATGGGCTACAGCACAAAGCGCTCCAGAAAGGTAGAAAACCGCAAGCTGGCTCTGTTTATTGAAAATATGAACTACGAGTCTATCGATGAGTTCGGATATGATGTAGTGCTTGGTTTCAAACAGAATGCTTTTAAGCACAAATGGGACGTGGACATCATCCTGTCACACCTCAGCTTCAGGCAGAAGAAAAATATGATACATATATATTAAAGAATGGCTATTGTGGCGCATTTCTGGTAGGTTTTGCTCTTCACGATGAATGGATGCAGCAGCTCAAAAATACTACAATGCCTACCGTTTTGTTTGATAACTATATAGAAAACAATCCCAATGTAGCTATGTAGGCACCGACAGCTACGAGGGCATTGACATGGCTGTAAAGCATCTGCACAATCTGGGTCATAAAAAGATTGCCTTTATCAATGGTTCTCTTTTTCCCTGGTTTCAGATCAGCGTCAGGAAGCCTTTGAAAACTCTATGCGCGATGCCGGTCTTGAAATCTACCCGGAGCTCATGGGACACGGCTACTATATTCCTGAAACCGCACAGTATTACGTTTCAAATTTTATTGCAGCAGGTGCCACCGCTATCCTCTGCGGAAGCGACACTATAGCAAAGGGTGTTATCTTAGAGTGCCAGCTGCACGGCTTCAATGTGCCAAATGATATAAGTGTGGTAGGCTTTGACGATGTCAAGTTTGCCGCAGCCCTTACCCCTCCTCTTACCACTATCAGACAGGAGCGTAATGATCTGGCCGCTGTGCATATATTATATTGAATTCGCTCATTCACCATATTCCAATCAGCCGCACACAGCTACGTCCGATGCTGATTGAAAGAGAATCTACTGCACGAGTTTCCACCGCACATGCTGCTGAGGAATAGCCTGCATATACACCACCTTCCAAAGGAGTCAAAATTGTTCAAACGCAAACATGTAACCACTTTAATTACATATTCGCTGGTATTTTTCAGTGCAATCTCCATGACAGCCTGCTCTTTTTCGGATGTCTCTTATCTATTTAAGAGTCCCGCACAAAAGCAGGCTATTCTGCACAAATCACCTGCGTTTTGGGAGGATACCACAAGTGTTAAAGGAAGCAGCAATCTGTCTATCCTGCACAATGTCGCCTTTGAGGGGCAGCCGTACAATGATACAAGACAGTTTGGTGATAACATCCTTATGGTAGGACAGGGCAGCTACAATAATTCCATCATAGAGACCGATGATCAATCTGTTCAGTATTCATTTGATGTATATAATCCCTGGTCCAATGAAATCACGGCAAGCCTCACTCACGACAAAACCGACTGTGATGACTACATGATAAAAGGTGACCGACTCTGGCTCATCAATTCCGATGCCGGCAGGGCAACAATCTATGATAAGGATTTAAAGGAGATAAAAACCTGCAAATATAATCCTGAGGACTATGATGGCAATTGCGATACATCAGATTCTGATGATGGCGATGTGCCGAATCCCGGCAATTATTATGATGTCTCACAGATTGCCACCTCCGCTGACGGAAAATACGCTCTCGTGTCAGGTGTCACACCCGATACCTACAAATATGCAGTCTCTGATATAAGGATTGACGATAACACAGTGCTTTCAACCTACGAAGGACAAGTTTTCCATGTCATGTGTCGACTCAAAGGGCTTTGTAATCGAGGCAGATACGGCCAACAATATCTGGAACTATCATTCATCCGATGGAGAAAACAGCTTTTTTCACTGCCGGATGTGGTGGATGTGACTTTGGCAGAGATGGTGACATGCTCATACGATGCAGGATTTATCCTCGGACAACATCATCAGTTACTATAAATATTCACCCGCCACCGGTGTCAGTTCATCCTTTTCATACAATCTGGCGACTCGAAACACAGGCAAAATGTCCGACAGCTCATCCGACTCTGCGGCAGCCGATACCAAGACCTACTGTTCTGCCAACTCGGTATATCTGCCTGATGCAAACTGTGTTATGATGCTTTTGTACACAGCGCAGTGCAACCCGGAAATTCTCATCTGGTCACTCGACAAGGGCAAGAATGACAGCAAAGCCGAAATCACGTCATACAATGACTGTGATACACTGCTACAGGCCTTACGCGATGATGGCTCATATGTATCCCCATATTCTGCCATAGACCCATCTGACAGTACCGATGAAAATCAGGAGGCTATGGAAGAGGCCGGGAAGGATTCTGACTACAATACATACGGCGATGAGGTCACTCTGATCCCCGACACCGCTTCATATGACTGGGGTGATTTATCCGACATAAATGCACGTATCACAGCCCTTGAACAGAAATACGGCTTTTCCATATATTTCGGGCCTGAGGTGCCAAAGAGAATTGATTACTACGATATCCATCAATTTAAGAACAAGGATAAGCTGTCGGTCGCTCTGGATTCGCTTGAGGAAATACTTGGCTGTTTCCCTGATGACTTTTTCACACAGCTGTGTTATGGCGATATAAGAGGCATGCGAATCTATCTGTGCGGTGATATTTCATCAGGCCACTCAGATATGATAAATGAGCCAAGTGGCTTCGTAAATATAATAAACAACCACAATGTGATGGTTCTAAACTGCAACTACAGCTGGGATTTCAGCTACACTGTAGGCCATGAGATTTCCCATCTGATTGACCAGAGACTTACATTCATACACACCTACGATGAAAAGAGCGAGTTTTCTGAGGGGAAATGGAACAGCTTTAATCCTGACAGCTTCTCCTATGATGACAGCTACGCAAACTACAATCCGGATGATCCATCGAGCCACATATCCGGGTATTTCATTGATTCCTACGGCATGACCTTTGCAACAGAGGACCGCTCTGAAATATTCGGAACCGCGATAGACAATTATATTAACGGCATCTATGATGATGCAAGATTCACAGATGATTCGCCGATACGAAACAAGCTGGACTACTACAGCAGATGTATCCGTGATGGCTTTGATACAAAGGACTGGCCTGATACGATGGCATGGGAGTCTGTGCTTACCGCCACCGGGGCGCAGGCCGATTAAATGATAATTTCAGAATAACACAAAAACCTCAAGTCATACGACTTGAGGTTTTTTAATGGGCAGAGATGGATTCGAACCATCGAAGCAAGTTGCAGCAGATTTACAGTCTGTCCCCTTTGGCCACTCGGGAATCTGCCCATGTATTTAATTACGATACTTGCATAGTTTATCACAATAGATGTGATTATGCAAGCATATTTTTTAACTATTCAGAACCCCCACGCACATTCGCAAAACCGCACGATACTCGTGCTTTACCGCCGCTACGCAGCTAATTTTGCTCATATGTGTGGGGGGGTGGCTCTATTCGAGCCCCTTGAGAACAAGAAAACCTGCTGCTTACATGCAAGCATGACGCATCAGCTTTTCTTGTTCTCAATTGTTCTGAATAGTTACTATTTTTTT
>ENA-OQJH01000288-OQJH01000288.1-human-gut-metagenome-genome-assembly--contig:-NODE-288-length-29306-cov-3.265191_pt1 | contig 29306 bp, 43 predicted proteins | sample MGYA00242597_ERZ504763 | MGnify/ENA primary metagenome ERZ504763 (study PRJEB26092, sample SAMD00036359) | human gut metagenome | host: Homo sapiens | study: EMG produced TPA metagenomics assembly of...
ATGTGAAATATACACTGGATGGACAAAACGTGACAGAGGATGTGATTGCCGGAGTGATTCCAAAGGCAATGATGGATGGATATGAAGAGGAAGAAACGGAAGATATGGAGGATACCGAAGATCCGGATAATGCGGAATACCCAGAGGGTGCCGGTAATTCAGAGGATGAGGATTCCGAAAACAATGGAGATGATTCGGATGCAGACGCACAGAATTCCATGGATGAATCAGGCAATGCAGAAACTGCAGACAACTCTGATGAATCAGACGAGGCAGAAACTGCAGATAATTCTGATGAATCAGATGATACAGGCAATCCTGATGTAACAGACGATACGGATCAGAATGAGAAAGTTGCCGTGACAAAAGAGAATAAAGATGATGCCGAAGATATTGATGCTCTCAATGACTTAGAGGAAGAAGACAACGAGGAAAATAAGAAAGCCGAGGAGCCAAAGAAAAAAGTCTACGCATCCGTATTTATGGGATGGTCCTTAGAAGATGGCAAAGACACCTTTATCCCGCAGTGGAAAGCCGGAGATGCCGTTCGGAACCTTGTGGCAGAAGATGGTGGAGAGATCACACTTTATGCTGTCTGGGACGACTGCCCGTGGATTCAGGCACAGGATCCTCTATTATACCTTAGAGCAGGCACAGAGTGGTTTTATCACGGAAGAAGAAATCTTAAGCCATGCAACGGCAACCGACCGGGAAGATGGAAGTCCGATTTTACCGGGAACCAATCCGGCACCGAGTGATCCGGAAGTTTTCACATCCTTTACGATACCGGACTATCGGGCAGAAGAATTTACAAATCTGCAGCATGATTTTGCCACATCCGAGAATTTAACCGTGGTAGACCATGTGGGAAACACTTATGTGAAACAGATCATGGTGCATGTGACCGATACGACACCGAAAAAACTCATACAGATGGATCTGACCGGAGTTACCCGTTTCATCAACAGCAAATATTATAACAAATCGTTTGAAGAAGGCGGACTTGAAGATCATTCTATCTGGAAAGTCGATCCGGAATACAAGGCAGCACTGGAAAGCGCATTAAATAACATAGATCATGATACTCCGGTGGAAACCTATGTATTTTCAAAGGAAACGATCAAACAGATGAAACAATATGTGGAAACTCACGGAATCGGAAACAGCAAAGAACCGGATGCGTTGAATAATTTCTATAATCAGTTCCTTGCACCGAATAGGAAATAGATAATAAAACATCAATATTTCCCTTTACAAATTCTTTTGCAGAGCGTAAATTAGAGAGTGCTGGAATCATTTCCCGGCAGTAAAAATATGGAGGTTTACAATGGCAAAAGAATTGTTAAAACGAAGCGAAGTAAAAGAAGAATATACATGGAATTTAAAAGATATGTATGCGTCCGACGAGGATTGGAAAAAAGATCTGGATGAGATTGACAAGATCCTGGATGAAATCGGAAAGATGGAAGGTAAAGTAGCTGCTTGTGCGCAAAATCTGTTATTTGTATTAGAACGCGCAGCTAAGGCAGAGGAAAAACTGGATTATGATTTTAATTATGCAGAGCGTCTGTTTGATGAAGACCAGAAAAATACGGCACATCAGGCAATGTCCCAGAAAATGTATTCTATGCTGACGAAGGTGTCAAGCCAGACTGCATTTATCGTTCCGGAGATCCTTGCAATGGATGAGGCTGTTCTGGAAGGATACTATAAAGAACTTCCAGAGTTAGAACTTTACCGTAAACAGATCGAGGAAATCGAGCGTACCAAGGCACATACACTTTCTGCTGAAATGGAAAAACTGGTAGCGATGACAGGCGATATGGCGGAGACATCCGGACAGGTATATTCCATCATCAACAACGCTGATTTTGTATTCCCGGAGATCAAAGATGAAGAGGGAGATACCGTAAGACTGTCCCATGGTAATTTCGTTCCGTTTGAGGAGTCGGCAGACCGCCGTGTGCGCAAGGATGCATTTGAGGGATTTTATGGTGTGTACAAACAGTATGCAAACACACTTGCTGCATTATATAATGGTCAGGTAAAACAGCAGGTTTTCTATGCAAATGCGAGACACTATCATTCAACACTGGAAGCCGCAGTGGATGCTAACAATGTTTCTCCGACTGTTTATCATAATCTGATCGATACGATCAATAAGAATATGGATAAAATGCACCGTTATGTACGTCTCCGCAAAAAATGCCTTGGCGTGGACGAACTGCATATGTACGACGTTTACACACCAATGATCGCAGATGCCGCAAAGAAGATTTCTTTTGAAGAAGCGAAAGAAACCGTGTTAAAGGCATTAGCACCACTTGGGGAAGAATACGTCGCAAAGGTAAAAGAGGGATTTGAAAGCCGCTGGATCGATGTTTATGAGAACGAGGGAAAGAGAAGCGGAGCTTATTCTGCAGGGGCTTATGGTTCACATCCATATGTGCTGTTAAATCATAATGATACCCTTGATAATATGTTTACGCTGGCACATGAAATGGGACATGCGATGCATTCCTATTATTCAAATTCCAGTCAGCCATACATTTACTCCCAGTATAAGATCTTTGTTGCAGAGGTGGCATCTACCTGTAACGAAGTGCTTTTAATGGAGTATTTGCTGAAAAATACAACTGATAAAAAGGAGCGTGCATATCTGCTCAACCATTATCTTGACAGCTTTAAGGGAACTGTTTACCGTCAGACTATGTTTGCTGAATATGAAATGTTAAGCAATAAGATGGTGGAAGAGGGAGAGAGCCTGACCGCTGAGACGTTAAATAAATTATATTATGACTTAAATTGCAAATATTTTGGACCGGATATGGTATCAGATTCTGAGATTGCCTATGAGTGGGCTAGAATCCCTCATTTTTATTACAATTTCTATGTATATCAGTATGCGACAGGATTTTCTTCCGCAGTTGCACTGGCACATGGAATCTTAAAAGAGGGAGCATCTGCAGTAGAACGTTATAAGAAGTTTTTATCCGGCGGATGTTCTGCATCTCCGGTAGAACTGCTTAAAATTGCAGGCGTGAACCTTGAAACACCAAAGCCAATCCAGGAGGCACTGGATGTATTTGGGGAAGTGCTTGATGAAATCGAGGCGCTGCTTGCCGAATAATGAATAACCGGTGGAAAATTGTGGAATACTATATCTATACAAGAACAAAACAGGAGGATTTTGTTTTGAAACAGGTAGAAGTATTGATCGATGCACCGGAAAAAGCAAAGAAGCTGTGTCATATCTTAAGTGGCCATAAAGGAGCGTTTGACCTTGCAAAAGGCAGATATACCGTAGATGGAAAATCAATCATTGGAGTCTGTACGATGGATCTGTCAAAACCTCTGACACTGACCATACATGAGGAAGATGATACTGTGATGGAGGAAATCCGTGAATTTGTGGTAAAAGGAAGATAACACATTTACCGGAAAACACGGGACTGTAAATAACCGAATAAAAAGACAGTAACAATCGAAAGTAAGTTGTTACTGTCTTTTTTGTTTTGTGCCTGTGGCAGTTTTTCTGTTAAAGATAACATCGTATTTCTTTGGCAAGATTTTCCTCAAGATGGATCAGTTCTTTGCAAAATCCCTGGGCCTGTTTGTCCGCGGCCGCATACTGATTATAATAGCGGCAGAGTGATTTGACACCCATATTGCAGCCTTCGGTCAAAAGATCAGCACACACAGCATCACTTTCCTCAACTGCTAACTTGGCATTTGTTTTCAGCCAGGACATTCCCTTTGCAAGCGCATTCGGTTCTTTGACCGGATCATCACATTTTTCTAACTGTGCATGGATCTCATTTCCAAGACGCTCGTGTTTTTCTTTGGATGCCATGATGACATTTTTGAAATCTGCATCCGAAATTTTATCACAGATCTCATCCATGGAATAAACAGCCATTTTTGTGCCGGCATTACATTCCCGCAATAATTTTACAGTATCTCCGTTTGACATATAGAATCCCTCTTTTTCATGATTTTTATATTCGCAATAGATAGAATGCGGAACATGCATTCTGTTGTTTAATATGTCTTGAAACAGAATGAATTATGTATTGTTTCAGAAGTACAAAACATTTCTTTGAAAAATAAAAGCAGAAAACTTTACATGATTTTAAACATGTGTCTTGTCATATGTAATGATAAGTGGTATACTACGAAAAGTTTCATTAAAAATCTGAAATGAATGGGCAAAAATTTGAGAGAGAGTTAAGAGGGCGTATGATAAGTTTGGAAGAATTAGAAGAGTGGAAAAAGAAAAGAGATGCCGTGATCCTGGCACATTATTATGTAAGACCGGAAGTCCAGGCACTTGCCGATTACATCGGAGATTCTTATTTCCTGAGTAAAAAGGCAACAGAGCTTGCAAATAAGACGATCGTACTCTGTGGCGTGACATTTATGGGCGAGAGTGCAAAATTGTTAAATCCGGATAAAACAGTACTGATGCCGGATCTTGCTGCGGACTGCCCGATGGCACATATGGTAACAAAAGAAACCGTACAGGCCGCGAGAGACCAGTACGATGACCTTGCGGTCGTGTGTTATATCAACTCGACACAGGAGATCAAATCGTGGTCGGATGTCTGTGTAACTTCTGCAAATGCGGTAAAGATTGTAAAAAATCTGCCGAATAAACATATTTTATTTATCCCGGACCGGAATCTGGCACATTTTGTCGCCGCAGCGGTGCCGGAAAAGAATTCATTTACAATGAAGGATTTTGTATTGTACATGAATTTATGCAGGTAGAGGAATTGCTTGATTTAAAGGCAGAGCATCCGGATGCAAAAGTACTGGTTCACCCGGAATGCAATCATAAAATTATTGAAATCGCAGATTTATCGGATCGACAAGCGGAATTATCAATTTTGCCGGGGAGAGCAGCGACAAAGAATTTATCATTGGCACGGAGTGCGGTGTTCTTACAAAATTAAAAGAGCGCAGACCGGATGCAGAGTTTTATTTCCCGGAAACAACACCGACCTGTGTGAATATGAAAAAAATCACGCCGGAAAAAGTGCTTCATGTGTTAAAAACAGGGGAAAATGAGATCCATGCAAGACCGGAAACGGAAGGCGCTGCAAAAAATGCGCTGGCAAGAATGTTAGAACTTGCCGGAAAATAAAAGCAACATGTGTTAAAACGGAATTCGAAACATTTCCGATGGCGGCACAGAAATGAGGTCAAATATGAAAAATCTGTATTATGATGTAGTGATTGCAGGATGTGGTGTGGCAGGACTTTATGCGGCTTTGAATCTGCCGGAAGAAATGAATATTCTGATGCTTTCAAAAAAAGATTTGGAAAGCTGTGACTCCATGCTGGCACAGGGAGGAATCTGTGTACTGCGGGATGAATCTGATTACGATTCGTACTTTGAAGATACCATGCGGGCCGGACATTATGAAAATCGAAAGGAGAGCGTTGATATTATGATACGTTCCAGCCGGGATGTGATCAACGACCTGTTGAATTTTGGTGTCCGTTTTGCAAAAAATCCGGATGGAAGCCTTGCCTATACCAGGGAGGGAGCTCATTCCCGGCCGAGGATCTGCTTCCATGAGGATATTACCGGAAAGGAGATCACAACGACACTACTATCACATGTAAAAAAATGTTCGAATGTGACCATCTTAGAGTATACGACCATGACAGATATTTTGGTGGATGGTGGCAAATGCACCGGTATGGCCGCAGAAACAAAAGAAGGTGAAACGCTGCATATTCATGCAGACAATACAATTATGGCAACCGGAGGAATCGGGGGTCTTTATGAGCATTCCACCAATTTCCCAATACTGACCGGTGATGCATGCAGGATCGCAAAAGAACACGGTGTGGAACTTGAACATATGGACTATGTACAGATCCACCCAACATGCCTTTACAGTAAAAAGCCTGGAAGGAGTTTCCTGATCTCGGAATCAGCAAGGGGAGAAGGCGCAGTTCTTCTCAATCACAAAGGAGAACGGTTTGTCAATGAACTTCTGCCGCGTGATGTTGTGACAAAAGCAATACAGGAAGAAATGAAAAAAGAAGGTGTGGAGTATGAATGGATCTCATTTGCACATGTTCCAAAGGAAATCATTTTGAAGCATTTTCCGCACATTTATGAAAAATGTCTCGAAGAAGGGTATGATCTTTTAAAAGAACCGGCGCCTATCGTGCCGGCACAGCATTATTTTATGGGCGGTGTCCATGTGAACCGCGATTCTGCGACAACGATGCCAAATCTATATGCAGTCGGGGAGACGAGCTGCAACGGAGTTCACGGAAAGAATCGGCTTGCAAGCAACAGCCTGTTAGAGAGTCTTGTTTTTGCAAAACGTGCAGCAGTAAAAATACAAAATGAAGAGAAAGGAAATGAAGATCATGAATTTGAATCCAATTACCATGCAGCTTGTTGCTGATAAATATATCCGTCTTGCATTAGAGGAAGATATTCACAGTGAGGACGTATCCACAAACGCAGTGATGCCGGAATACAGGGCCGGAGAGGTGGAACTGATCTGTAAACAGGACGGCGTGATCGCCGGACTTCCGGTATTTGAACGTGTATTTACCATGTTAGATGCGTCCACAAAAGTTGAGTGGGCGAAAAATCAGGATGGCAGGGAAGTAAAAGACGGTGATGCTGTAAAAAAGGACAGCTCCTTGCGACGGTAAAAGGTGACGTGCGGGTTCTTTTATCCGGAGAGCGTACAGCTCTTAATTATCTGCAGCGTTTAAGTGGTATTGCAACATATACACATCAGGTTGCACGGTTATTAGAGGGCAGCAGCACAACATTACTTGATACAAGAAAGACAACACCATGCATGCGTATTTTCGAGAAATATGCCGTATGTGTGGGAGGCGGACAGAATCATCGTTACAATTTATCGGACGGTGTTCTGCTCAAAGATAATCATATTGATGCGGCAGGCGGTGTAAAAGAAGCTATTCTTGCTGCAAAAGCATATGCTCCGTTTGTCCGTAAGATCGAGGTAGAGACAGAAAATCTTGACATGGTAAAAGAAGCCGTGGAAGCAGGTGCGGATATTATCATGCTCGATAACATGACACCGGAACAGATGTCGGAGGCAATCCGGCTGATCGACGGCAGAGCAAAAACAGAGTGCTCCGGAAATATCACAAAAGAGAATATCAAAACGATCACAGCACTCGGAGTGGATTATGTTTCCAGCGGTGCCCTGACACATTCAGCACCGATCTTAGATATCAGCCTGAAACACTTGAAAGTAACAGATTCCCTTCAGTAACGCTTGTAAAAATAGACAGATTCAGCTAAAATAAATGCAGAGTCAAAAAGGAGAGGATCGCAAATGGAAAAAGAAATGACCGGAGCAGACAGAAGAAAAGAAATCCTGTCTATGATACGTGATACAGATACACCGGTATCCGGCACGGCAATTGGAAAAAAACCGGTGTCAGCAGACAGGTCGTGGTGCAGGATATTGCACTTCTCCGCACACAGGGGTATCCGATTATTTCTACTGCAAGAGGTTATCTGCTGGATGAACCAAAACAGGCAGTCAGGATATTTAAAGTATGCCATACCAATGAACAGGTGGAGGATGAACTGACTACGATCGTTGATCTTGGGGGATGTGTGGTCAATGTCATGGTCAATCACCGCGTTTATGGGAAATTAGATGCTCCGCTAAATATCAAAAGCAGGCGAGATGTGCAGAACTTTATGGATGATTTAAAGACAGGAAAATCGACACCACTTCTCAATGTGACGTCCGGATATCATTTTCATAAGATCAGCGCTGAGAGTGAAGAAGTGTTAGAGAGATAGAGGAAGCACTCAAAAAGAAAGGCTATCTTGCGGAATTACTTCCATATGAACAGTAAGAAATTAAAAAAACCGGGATATTGACTTGAAATCAAATTCGCTTTATAATAAAATCACTTATGCATACGAGAAAGAGATGAAACCGTGATGCATAAGTGATTTTACGTGACAGGATATTTTGCAGAAACGGAGAGAAATATGATAAAAAGTATGACCGGTTTTGGCCGGTGTGAATTTGCGGATGAGAACCGCAAGTTTACGGTAGAGATAAAAGCCGTAAATCACCGTTATCTCGATGTCAATATCAAGATGCCTAAAAAGCTGAATTTCTTCGAGAGTGCGATCCGTACGCTGTTAAAAGAGTATATGGAGCGCGGAAAGGTTGATATTTTTATCAACTGCGAAGATTATACGCAGGACAATGTTTCATTAAAATATAATGAAGCACTCGCAGCCCAGTATCTGACTTATCTGAACAGTATGGCAGAGAAGTTCGGACTTGATAATGATATCCGTGTGAGCACGCTTTCAAAGTACCCGGACGTGTTTACGATGGAGGAACAGGGCATAGATGAGAAATCTCTGTGGCTTGGACTTGAAAAAGTGATCCGCGGTGCGGCAGAGCAGTTTGTGGAGAGCAGGATCAGGGAAGGCGAGCATTTAAAGAAAGATTTATGCGAGAAACTTGATGGCATGTTATCCTATGTGGATTTCATTGAGGAGCGCTCCCCTGTGATCATGAAGGAGTACAAAGAACGGTTAGAGGCTAAGGTGGCAGAACTGCTAGGAGACCGTCAGATCGATGATGCAAGAATTGCGACGGAGGTAACGATCTTTGCAGATAAGATCTGTGTTGATGAAGAGACAGTCAGACTGCGCAGCCACATTAAGAGTACCAAAGATACCTTGGAAGCTGGTGGCAGTGTGGGAAGAAAACTTGACTTCATTGCGCAGGAGATGAACCGTGAGGCAAATACCATCCTTTCTAAAACCAATGATCTTGCAATTTCTGATATCGGTATCAGTTTAAAGACGGATATTGAAAAGGTCAGGGAACAGATTCAGAATATAGAATAGGGACAGGTGGTATATGGCAAAGCTAATGAATATTGGATTTGGCAATATGGTCAATACCGATAAGATTGTCTGTATCGTATCTTCAGACTCCGCACCGGCAAAGCGTATGGTGCAAAAAGGCAAAGAACAGGAAAATCTGATCGATGCGACACAGGGACGCAGGACCAAAAGCGTCATTTTTACAGAAAACAACAAAATCATTTTATCAGCATTGCAGCCGGAGACGCTTGCCGGCAGATTTAATGGCAATGCCACAGAGGTATATGATGATACGAAAGAATAGAGGAATCCTTACCGTGGTATCCGGATTTTCCGGTTCGGGAAAAGGAACCATCATGAAAGAATTAATGAAAAAATATGCTGACAGCTATGCACTTTCCATCTCGGCTACGACGAGAAATCCAAGACCGGGTGAAACGGATGGTGTGGAATATTTTTTCCGTACAAAAGAACAGTTTGAGCAGATGATAAAAGACGATGCACTGATCGAATATGCGCAGTTCGTCGGCAATTATTATGGCACGCCGAAGGCATATGTGGAAGAACAGTTAGAGGCAGGAAAGATGTCATCTTAGAGATCGAGATCCAGGGAGCATTAAAAGTCAAAGAAAAATTCCCGGATACATTGCTTTTGTTTGTGACACCGCCGAGTGCCAAAGAGTTAAAAAACCGTCTGATAGGCAGAGGAACCGAGACGATGGACGTGATCGAGTCAAGACTTGCAAGAGCCGTTGAAGAGGCGGAGGGAATTGAGTCCTATGACTATCTGGTAGTCAATGACGTGTTAGAAGACTGTGTGGAAGAAGTTCATCAGATCATTCAGAATGAACATTACCGTGTAAACCGTAATGAGTCAGCTATACAGGAAATGCGGAATGAACTAAAAACATTTTCAAAATAGTCTGTTCATGAAACAGATAAAAATCTGTAACATAAATATAAGAATCTAAGAGCGGGAGACCGCCATATGCGCAATGCGCAAAGAAAGGGGAATTATCATGATACATCCATCTTATGTAGAATTAATGAAAGTAGTAAACGACGGTGTGGAAATTGGTGAGGAGCCGGTTGTAAACAGCCGTTATTCCATTGTGATTGCAGCTGCAAAAAGAGCACGCCAGATCATTGCAGGAGATGAGCCGATGGCAGAGAAAAAAGTGTGCCCGAAACCATTATCCATCGCAGTAGAAGAACTTTACGAAGGAAAGGTAAAGATTTTACCGGAGACATCGGATGAAGAATAATTTAAAACTTTTATTTGTATCACTTGGATGTGACAAGAATCTGGTCGACACAGAGTTTATGCTTGGCATGTTAAGAGATGATGGAATCGAAATGACAGATGATGAGCAGGAAGCAGACATTATCATTGTCAATACCTGCTGCTTTATCAATGATGCAAAAGAAGAAAGTATCAATACGATTCTTGAGATGGCAGAACTGAAAAAAGAAGCCAGATTAAAGTCTCTGATCGTGACCGGATGCCTTGCACAGCGTTATAAAGAAGAAATCGTAAAAGAAATCCCGGAAGTGGATGCAATTCTTGGAACGAATTCCTATGAGGATATTGTAAACGCAGTGCATCAGTCCTTAGAGGGCAAACATTATGAGAATTTCAAGACCTTAGAGGGATTGCCGACACTGCACACCAAACGTTCTGTGACAACAGGCGGACATTTTGCTTATTTAAAGATCGCAGAGGGATGCAACAAGCGCTGCACATACTGCATTATTCCGTATATCCGCGGAAATTACCGCAGTGTTCCGATGGAAGATCTGATCGAACAGGCAAAAGAACTGGTTGCTGCAGGAGCAAAAGAACTCATCCTGGTGGCACAGGAGACCACACTCTACGGAGTTGATCTCTATGGTGAAAAGTCACTGCACCGTTTATTAGATGAGTTAAACAAGATCAAAGACCTGTTCTGGATCCGTATCATGTACTGTTATCCGGAAGAAATATACGAGGTCTGATTGATGCCATGATCCGCAACAAAAAAGTATGCCATTATCTGGATATCCCGATCCAGCATGCAAATGATACCATATTAAAACGCATGGGACGAAGAACGAGTAATGCAGATCTTGTAAAGATCATTACGCATCTGCGTGAACGCATTCCGGACATTACACTGCGTACGACGCTGATCTGTGGTTTCCCGGGTGAAACACAGGAAATGCATGAGGAACTGATGCAGTTTATCAATGACATGGAATTTGACCGTCTTGGTGCTTTTACCTATTCACCGGAGGAGGGAACGCCTGCTGCAGAGTTTACCGATCAGGTGGATGAAAATCTGAAAAAAGACTGGCAGGCAGATGTCATGGAATTACAGGAAGAGATTATTTTTGATAAAAATGAGACCATGAAAGGCAGAGAGTTATACGTTTTCATTGAAGGGAAAGTGAGTGATGAAAATGCTTATGTTGGAAGAACTTACCGTGATGCACCGGATGTAGATGGTTATATTTTTATTAATACAGATGAAGAACTCATGACGGGCGATATCGCGAAAGTACGTGTGACAGGCGCCTATGAGTATGACCTGATTGGAGAATTGATCTAGCAGTATTTAAAATTTATTGTGCAGAAATGGAGAGTGTAAATTATGAATTTACCAAATAAACTGACGGTAATGCGTATGATATTGATTCCGTTTTTTGTTTTCTTTATGCTTGCTCCGTATTTTGAAGGTTATGGCAATTATATTGCAGTAGCTATTTTTATCATTGCAAGTCTTACCGACATGCTGGATGGAAAAAATTGCAAGAAAGTACAATCTGGTTACTGATTTCGGAAAATTTATGGATCCTCTGGCAGACAAGCTGCTTGTATGCTCTGCAATGATCTGTCTGATTGAGAAAGGACAGCTTGCAGCCTGGATTGTCATCATTATCATTGCGAGAGAATTTATCATCAGTGGATTTCGTCTGGTCGCTGCAGATAATGGAATTGTAATTGCTGCAAGTTATTGGGGAAAATTTAAAACGGTTTTCCAGATGCTTATGGTGATCGTGCTGATCTTAAATATTCCGAATTCGTTCTTTGCAGTGCTTGGCACGGTTCTTACATACATTGCTTTGGCGCTGACAGTCGTATCACTGATCGATTATATTGCCAAAAATAAAAATGTTTTAAAAGAACAGAAATAGGAGAATAGCAGTTGGCTGAACATGTATATGATTCCAGTGATTCCTGTACCGGCAAAAGTGCAGTACAGGAACCGCTGGAATATTCCATTTATGGTTTGTTAAAAAAATATCAAATTACAATTACAGCAGCGGAGTCCGCCACGGGTGGGATGATCGCGTCCACGCTGATCAATGTTCCGGGAATCTCAGAGTTTTTTACAGAGGGGTATGTGACATATTCAAATGAAGCAAAAGTTAAAATGATACATGTTGCACCGGAAACAATCGATACCTATGGCGTGGTAAGCAGTGAAACAGCGGCGGATATGGCTGCTTCTGCAGCAAAAACGGCTGCAACAATGGCGGCAGTATCCGTGACAGGTGTTGCCGGACCAGATGGGGGAACGAAAGAATGCCCGGTCGGGCTGGTGTTTATCGGCTGTTATCTGAATGGAAAGACAGTGACGGAGCGTCATATGTTTTCCGGCAGCCGCATGGATGTAAGAAAGAGCGCCACAGAAAGCGCACTTTCCCTGTTAAAAAAATGTATAGAAGAAACGTATGCAGTGTGAAAAATCCATATAGGAAAGATATTTTACACTAGAAAGGCATGGTTATTAGTATGAGAATTATTGCAGGAACAGCGAGAAGCCTTCCTTTAAAAACGGTAGAAGGACTTGACACCAGACCTACCACAGACCGTATCAAAGAGACATTGTTTAATATCATACAGGATGAGATCCCTGGATGCTATTTTTTGGATCTGTTTGCAGGAAGCGGACAGATGGGACTTGAGGCAGTCAGCCGCGGTGCGCAGTATGCCGTTTTTGTCGAAAATAATAAAAAAGCTGCTGCATGCGTGGAGGACAATATCCGCTTTACCAAGTTTACAAAAGAAACAAAATTATATAATTCGGATGTTTTATCAGCTTTAAGAGCGATGGAAGGAAAATACCGGTTTGATATCATTTTTATGGATCCTCCCTATAAACAGGAACTTGAATATGATGTACTTTCTTACCTGAAAGATTCTTCGCTTTTAAAAGAAAATGGAATCATCATCGTCGAAGCATCGTTGGATACAGCGTTTGACTATTTGCCGGATATGGGATTCACATTGAAACGATTAAAGACGTATAAGACAAATGAACATGCATTTATCATCAAAAATCAATAGAAAAATACATGATCCATTTGTATGGGAGGAACCTATGAAAAAAGCAATTTATCCGGGAAGTTTTGATCCGTTGACGTTAGGACATTTAGATATTATAGAACGATCTGCTAGAATTGTGGATGAGCTTGTGGTCGGAGTACTTAATAACAGTGCAAAAAATTCGTTGTTTTCTTTAGATGAACGTGTTAGTATGATTAAGGAGATGACAGATTCCATGCCAAATGTTACAGTGACAAGTTTTAATGGTCTTTTAGTCGATTATATGAGAGAAATCGATGCAACGATCATTGTAAGAGGACTGCGCGCTGTAACAGATTTTGAATATGAACTTCAGATTGCACAGACAAATCATGTGGAAAATCCGGAAGTGGAGACAATTTTTTTGACAACCAGTCTCCAGTATTCTTATTTAAGCTCTACAATCGTGAAAGAATTTGCATCTTATGGAGGAGATTTATCCAAGTTTGTGCCGGCACGTTTTATAGACCGGATATATGATAAGTATCAGATTAAAAAATAAGGAGTGGTTACTATGGCCAGCAGAATTGAACAGATAATAGACGAGATTGAAGACTATATTGACGGCTGTAAGACACAGGCTTTTGCACCGTCTAAGATCATTGTAAACCGCGAAACTATGGAAGAACTATTAAATGAACTCCGCAGCAAGACACCGGATGAGATTAAACGTTATCAGAAGATTATCAGCAATAAAGAAGCAATCTTAGCGGATGCGCAGGCGAAAGCGGATGCAATCATTGCACAGGCACAGGTAAAAACAGATGAACTTGTCAGTGAGCATGAAATTATGCAGCAGGCATATGCACAGGCAAATGAAGTTGTTATGATCGCAACCAAACAGGCTCAGGAAATCTTAGACAATGCAACAAATGACGCAATAATATCCGTATGGGTGCCATGCAGTATACAGACGATATTTTGAAAAATTTAGAGAGTACAATTTCACATGCCATGGATTCTTCTAAGGCAAGGAGTGATGCATATATGAGTACTCTGCAGGGATTTCTTGATGTTGTTACAACGAACCGTGCCGAATTGAATCCTACAGCAGACATACAGGAAGAAACGCAGACGGATACACAAGAGTTACAACAGACCATGCCAGAACAGCAGTAATTAGGGTCATAAGCAGTTTAAAGATTCCATATTTTTTGATGGAAAGACCGGTTCCTTTGATCATCGAACTGGTCTGTGCCAGACCGGAACATCCGCCGAAGGCAGTAAAAGTCATGGCAAGTAAATAACGGCAGGCAGGTGTAAGGGGTGACTGGCTGGCAGCTTTGATCCCGTTTGTGATTTCTGTCAATCCGGTGAGCATCAGTTTTGTGGTTTCTGGCAGTGGAAGCAGCCGGAACATGGAAGATATCATGGAAAACAGCATAATATAACCTCCAAGTCTGGTTAGTGTTTCGAAACGTTCATGATGCCGGCGTCTATGATTTTAAAATTTATTTGAGATCCAGATGCTGGCTTTTTGTATGTGGTGGAGTGGTTTGATACTGATTGCTTTTTCTCTGTAAAGAAAAAGAGCAGTCTACCGGCAATGAGAGGCGGCAAAAATATTACCAGATAGCTGAGTGGTATCAGGGAAGGCATATGAAGTTCCTGGCAGAGAATATAGCTGCTGATAAATACAGGACTGATGTTGTTTGTCACCATAAACAGTATTTCGGCTTCCTGATATTCTAACTGCCCGCATTTTAGCATTTCAGCACAGTTTTTGCTTCCCATCGGAAAGCCGAACAGAAAACCGGACAGCAGCACAAAAGAGCCATTTCTGCTGGCTGGTAAGATCAGACGTAGAAGCGGATAGAGAAGTTTTACAAGATATCCGGTAAAACCAGAGTAGATCAGGATATTGGATAAAATCGCATATGGCAGCAGAGAGGGAAGCACCCGCTCATACCAGAGAACCAGCCCGTCGGCTGCTGCAGTTACTGCGTCCTGCGGGAAAAATAAAATATAAACGATAAAAATAAGGATACACAAGAATATTAATTTCTTTTTCATATTAGAATATATGAGAAACAGGAGGCATCTATGAAGAACAAATTAAATTTACCAGAGTTAGAATCCAAAAAAGTATTTGCATATTTTGAGGAGTTGGCAGCGATTCCGCATGGTTCAAGAAATACCAGACAGATCAGCGATTACCTGATTTCTTTTGCAAAAGAACATGGTTTAGAGTGCTATCAGGATGAGGCAAACAATGTTGTGATCATTCAGGAGCATCTGCCGGATATGAAAGTGCAGACCCGATCATCATGCAGGGACATATGGATATGGTCTGTGAGAAGGAAAAAGGCGTGGAGATCGATTTTGAGAAAGACGGTCTGGAGCTTTATGTAGACGGCGATTTCTTAAAAGCAAAAGGCACGACTTAGGCGGTGATGATGGTGTTGCGGTTGCTTATATCCTCGCAATTATGGATTCACCGGAGATTGTGCATCCAAGACTTGAGGCTGTGATCACGGTTGATGAGGAGATCGGCATGCTCGGAGCAGAGGTCATAGATCTTTCCATGTTAAAAGGCCATAAGATGTTAAATATTGATTCCGATGTGGAAGGACATTTCCTGACAAGTTGTGCTGGCGGTATGACTGTGGATACTGTGATCCCTGTCATATGGCAGAAACAGCAGGGATATGGCGCAGGACTGACTGTGACTGGCTTAGAGGGGGGACACTCCGGCAGTGAGATCGATAAGGAACATGCCAATGCCAATATCCTGATGGGACGTGTGTTAAAATATCTTTCCGACCGAATGGAACTGGCGGTTGTATCACTTGCAGGCGGCTTAAAAGATAATGCAATCCCGCGTGAGTGTGAGGCAGAGATCGTCATTCCGGAAGAGAAAAAAGCAGAACTTTCCGATTATATTACAGAACTGGAAAAGATTTTTAAAAAAGAGTATGCTGTCTCAGATCCGGCTGTCTGCATTGAAATAAAAGAGAATGGAACAGGGGAGTATGATGTATTATCTTATTCTTCCATGACAAAAGTGATCTTTTATCTGCGCAACGTGCCAAACGGCGTGCAGCATATGAGCATGGTAATGCCTGGACTGGTAGAGACTTCTTTAAATACCGGAATCATGAAACTGACAACAGATGGCCTGGAGCTGACCTCATCTGTGCGAAGCAGTGTCTCCACAAGAAAAGAAGAATTAAAAGATAAATTAGAGTATCTGGCTGAATTTTTAGGCGGTGAGATCTCTGTAAGCGGGGATTATCCGGCATGGGAGTATCGCGCGGAGTCTGATATCCGTGAGGGAATCAGTGCCGTATATGAAGAATTATTCCACGAGGAGCCAGTGTTTGAGGCAATCCATGCAGGACTTGAGTGCGGTATCTTATCCGGCAAGATCGCAGATCTCGACTGCGTTTCCTTCGGACCGAATAACTTTGATATCCATACACCGAAGGAGCGTCTCAGCATTTCTTCTACCGAAAAAGTATGGAAACTGATTGTGGAATTTTTAAAGAGAAGTAAATAAAAAACGTTTGTCATAAATTTAATATTGCAAAAATAAGGGAGTACGGACTGGTCTTATGAAAAAAGTCAGATTGTGGCTGCTTGTGTTTTTATGTATGATGGCAGTGTTTCAGGTACTTTTGACAGAAGAACTTTTAGAGAGTGCACACAGGAGAAACTGTTTTTCTTATGAAACGGCATTTCGCAATCTGCGGAACCATAATCTGACAAAAGATCAGGTCAATACCTTTTTTAACAATGCCGGATCCGATATGGAAGGGTTTTGTGAGCTTTTGACGATGTATTTTGCATCGGACTGCCAGATGACAGATCCTAAGCTGTTGAAGAAACAGGTCGCAGATGCAAAAAATATCGTGGCAATGAATTTACAGAGATAAACGGATATGTCAAAAGCGTCTGGTGTGACCTTTTGTGTTTTCCGGTGGGAAAGATCGCAGGAAAACCGGAAGATAACGTTGTATTTGAAAATAGCTGGATGCAGAGCCGGACTTTTGGCGGCGACCGCGGACATGAGGGAACCGATATCATGGCATCGGAAAATGTGCGGGGCATATATCCGGTCTACAGTATGACCGACGGCGTTGTGGAAAATATAGGCTGGCTCCGTCTTGGCGGCTACCGGATCGGAATCCGGAGTCCGTCCGGTGCATATTTTTATTATGCCCATCTGGCGGAGTATGCAAAAGACTTTCAGATCGGTGAAACAGTATCGGCGGGCACATTTCTCGGCTTTATGGGTGACACCGGTTACAGCGATGTGGAGGGCACGACCGGGAATTTTGCAGTCCATCTTCATATGGGAATCTATCTGAATGATAAAGATGGAACAGAGTTTTCGGTAAATTCCTATCCGATGCTTTCTTATTTATGGGAAAGACAAGGAGGCGCACTTAGGTGAGCCGCCATTTTTCGACAACATCATTTGCAGCATAATTTGAATATTATACAGATATAGTAAATAATGGCTTTTGATATAGTAAGATTTTAGAGAATGGAGAGAGCATGCGGCTGGATAAATTACTGACCGAACTCGGCACAGGAAGCAGAAGCGAAGTAAAAAAATATATCCGATCAGGGCTTGTCACGGTCAACGGGGAAGTTGTAAAGAAACCGGAACAGAGAGTGGATGAAAAAATGATACGGTCTGTTGTCGGGGGAATCCGTTAACATATACAGAGTATGAATATTATCTGTTTCACAAACCGGCGGGATGTGTGACTGCAACGGAGGACAATCTGCACCGGACAGTCATGGACTATCTGACTGACACGCGCGCCATGACCTCTTCCCTGTGGGGAGACTTGACATTGATACAGAAGGACTGCTGCTCATCACAAATGATGGGGCATTAGCACACGATCTGCTCAGCCCGGCGAAGCATGTTTCGAAGGTTTACTATGCAAAAATCGACGGTCGTGTCACGGAAGAAGATGTTAACCTTTTTGAAAATGGGGTTGACATAGGAGGAGAAAAGCCTGCAAAACCGGCACTTTTAGAGGTTTTGCATTCGGGTGACAATTCGGAAATCAGGTTAACAATTACAGAAGGCAGGTTCCATCAGGTAAAGCGGATGTTTGAGGCAGTTGGAAAGAAGGTTACTTATCTAAAACGTGTGGAGATGGGATCACTGGTGTTGCCGGATGAACTTGCTCCCGGGGAATACCGTCCACTGACCGAAGAAGAATTACAGGAACTGCGCCGACACTGACAGGCAGACAGAAAAAAAGAAAACATGCAGATGCGGCTTAGATATCTGTGCTGTCTCTGTGCAATATACAGAAATGAGGATCAACATGAAAAATGGTTTTTTACCAATCAGCAAAGAAGATATGAGAGAGGCTGGCATAGACCAGCTTGATTTTGTTTATGTGTGCGGTGACGCTTATGTCGATCATCCATCGTTTGGACATGCCATCATATCGCGTTTATTAGAAGCACATGGCTATAAAGTCGGTATCATTGCACAGCCGGACTGGCATGACAAAGAGTCTATTAATATTTTAGGAGAACCGCGGCTCGGCTTTCTTGTCTCTGCAGGAAATATGGATTCCATGGTAAACCATTATTCTGTTTCTAAAAAGAGACGCCAGAGCGATGCGTTCACACCGGGAGGCGTGATGGGAAAACGCCCCGATTATGCGACGGTTGTCTATTGCAACTTGATCCGGCAGACATATAAGCACAAACCGATCATCATCGGCGGGATCGAGGCAAGTTTAAGAAGGCTTGCGCATTACGATTACTGGTCGAATAAATTAAAACGTTCCATCCTGTTAGACTCCGGTGCAGACATCATTTCCTATGGTATGGGCGAACACAGTATCATAGAGATCGCAGATGCTCTGGATAGCGGGTTAGATATCAAAGACATCACATTTATTGACGGAACGGTTTACAAGACCAGAAAACGTGAGGATATTTACGATGCAATCGAATTGCCGCATTATGAAGCACTGCTTGCGGATAAAAAAGAATATGCAAAAAGCTTTTATGTGCAGTACAGCAATACGGATCCGTTCGTAGCAAAACGTTTGTTTGAAACGTATGACGGGAAAATGTTTGTGGTACAGAATCCGCCATCAAAACCTCTGACACAGAGTGAGATGGATCAGGTATATTCGCTTCCTTACATGAGAACTTACCATCATCTTATGAGGAAGCAGGCGGTGTTCCGGCGATCGAGGAGGTCAAATTTTCCTTAGTCAGCAACCGGGGCTGCTACGGCGGCTGCAGTTTCTGTGCACTGACCTTCCATCAGGGCGTATCATCCAGACCAGAAGCCATGAATCGATTTTAGCTGAGGCAAACCAGATCGTCTGGGAACCGGATTTAAGGATATATCCACGATGTCGGAGGTCCGACTGCAAACTTCCGTGCGCCGGCGTGTGACAAGCAGCTTACCAAAGGTGTCTGTCCGCATAAACAGTGTCTGTTCCCGCAGCCTTGTAAAAATTTGAAAGTAGACCACAAAGATTATCTGTCGCTGCTCCGGAAATTAAGACAGCTCCCGAATGTGAAAAAAGTTTTTATCCGTTCCGGTATCCGGTTTGACTACCTGATTTACGATGAAGACCGCACGTTTTTACGTGAACTTTGCGAGCACCATGTCAGCGGTCAGCTGAAAGTTGCACCGGAACATATCTCCAATGCGGTATTGGAGAAGATGGGGAAACCGAGCGTGGAAGTATATAAAAAGTTCGTGAAGGCATATAAGGACATGAATGAAAAGCTTGGCAAAAAACAGTACTTAGTGCCATACCTGATGTCCTCCCATCCGTTCTACTTTAAAGGAAGCTGTAGAACTGGCTGAATTTTTGCGTGACCTCGGCTATATGCCGGAGCAGGTACAGGATTTCTATCCGACACCTTCTACGATCTCAACCTGTATGTATTATACCGGATTGGATCCACGCACGATGGAACCGGTTTATGTCGCTGTCAATCCACATGAAAAAGCGATGCAGAGGGCGCTGATCCAGTACCGGAACCCGAAAAATTATGATCTGGTGGTGGAAGCACTCACAAAGGCTGGCAGAACAGACCTGATCGGATTTGACAAACACTGCCTGATCCGTCCGAGAAGGGAACATCCTTTTGATCGGAATGACACGAAAAATGACAGAGGAAACAATTCCCACAGAAGCAGTTCAAAAAATGACAGGGACAATTTCCACAGCAAAAACAGCGTGAAAAATGACAGACGGACGGTCACATCCGGCAGCCGTAAAAAGATTACAGCGTCTGGAAATAACCAGCAGAATACTGGCGCCAAGAAAAAAAAGACGATCCGCAATATCCATAAAAAGAAATAGAAAGAAAATTTTATGCGTGAATTTAAAATCAATGAAAACGAAGCGGGACAACGCTTTGATAAATATTTAAAAAAGCTGCTTGGCAATGCGCCGGGCAGCTTTATATACAAAATGCTCCGAAAAAAAAATATTACTTTAAATGGAAAAAAGGCAGACGGAACCGAAAAATTGAATCAGGGCGACGATATAAAACTGTTTTTTTCCAATGAAACCTTTGAGAAGTTCAGTGGAAGCGGCACACCGGATTCTGAATTCGAGGCACTTAAAGTACTTTCGAGGGAGTTTACATCAGGAAAACGGAAACTTCCGGTTGTTTATGAAGATAAAGATGTGATTTTTATCAATAAGCCGACCGGCATGCTTTCCCAGAAGGCAAAACCGGAAGATATTTCCGCAAACGAATATATTCTTGCATATCTGATCGCGAAAGGGGAACTGACGGAAAGTTCTTTCCGTACCTTCCGCCCATCGATCTGCAACCGGCTTGACCGCAATACATCCGGTCTGTTAGCTGCCGGAAAAACCTTAAAGGGACTTCAGGAGATGGCAAAAGCCTTAAAGGAACGTTCGGTTCAGAAATATTACCGCTGTATCGTAAAGGGGACGGTAAAAGAAGCTTCTTATCTGAAAGGTTATCTGCAGAAAGATGAATCGTCCAATCAGTTTGATCCGCAGGACAAAACCTTCTGAGGGAGAATGGCTCCCGATCGAGACGGAATATAAACCGATTCGCTGTATGGGCGGTTACACGGAGTTTGAAGTTCATCTGATGACCGGGCGATCCCATCAGATCCGTGCGCATCTTGCGTCTATCGGACATCCGATCATAGGAGACTATAAATATGGAGATTCTGGAGTTAATGTATATTTTAAGAAAAATGCAAGGATAACGTCACAGCTTCTTCATGCAAGCCGCTTTGTATTTGAGGACGGCAGGGAGATTACGGCTCCATGTGGTGCTGAATTTGAGCGGGCATGGAATGTGATCGAAAATTTATAAACCGATGAATGTACATTCTGTCATGTGCATGTTTTCAGACTATAGTGTTCGAAAAAATTTGGAATAATTTATTTTTATAAAGGAGTACCATCATGCAACCTGGAACTCAAGAGGACTCAGGGTTCAACCTTAGAGGAGTTCATCAACCGCACCAATGAAACTTATCTGACAAATGGCCTTGCGCTGATTCAGAAAGTTCCAACGCCGATCACACCCATCAATATAGACAAGGCAACAAGGCATATTACGCTGGCATATTTTGAACAGAAAAGTACCGTCGACTATATTGGCGCCGTCCAGGGAATCCCGGTGTGTTTTGACGCAAAGGAATGTGCGACAGACACCTTTCCGCTTCAGAATATCCATGAACATCAGGTAACATTCATGGAAAACTTTGAAAAGCAGGGGGGAATTTCTTTTTTTCTGATCAGTTTTACCGCAAGGAACGAATTTTATTATCTGCGCCTTGCAAAGCTGTTGGAATTTTGGAACCGCGCAAAAGAAGGTGGAAGAAAAAGTTTCCGTTATGAGGAATTAGAATCCGATTATTTCCTTCCGAAAGGAAAAGCGGTACTGGTTCCTTACTTGGATACGCTGCAAAAAGATTTGCTGGCAAGGGATTGACATTCCCTTTGTTTTCCAATATAATAAACAGCAGTTTTATGTGGTAGCAAGGTAGCACACTAAAGTGCAAGAGAAAAATGTGTGCAGGGACGGCAGAAAAATCACTTATCACATAACGTCCCGGAATGGAGATTTGATGAAAAGACAGTTATTACATACACCTGAAGGTGTCAGGGATATTTACAATGACGAATGCGAGAAAAAGCTGATTTTGCAGGATGAATTATTAAAAGTACAGAAACAGTACGGTTATCACCCAATCCAGACACCAACATTTGAATTTTTTGATACCTTTGGCAGAGAGATCGGAACCACACCTTCGAAGGATCTGTATAAGTTTTTTGACCGGGAGGGAAATACGTTGGTACTTCGACCGGATATTACACCTTCCATTGCGCGATGTGCCGCAATGTATTTTGGTGAGGAGAAGATGCCGATCCGTCTCTGCTATATGGGAAATACATTTTTAAACAACAGCAGCTATCAGGGAAGATTAAAAGAGAGCACACAGCTTGGCGCAGAGCTTTTAGGCGATTCCACGGTAGATGCAGACGCGGAGATCATTGCCATGGTGATCGACTGCCTGAAAAAAGCAGGATTAAAAGAGTTTCAGCTTTCCGTCGGTCATGCAGAATTTTTCCGCGGTTTGACAGATGCGGCAGGGTTAAAGGAAGAACAGGAAGAAGAACTTCATGACCTTATTTCCAACAAAAATTATTTTGGTGTAACGGAGTTTGCTGAGACGCTGAGCTTAAACGATAACTTAAAGGCTCTGTTTGGAATGCTCGGCAATCTGTATACCGGATCTGACGAATTGCAGACGGCAAAGAAATATGCATCTGAATATCCGCGTATCTTAGCCGCGATCGAGCGCCTTGAGGAGTTACATCAGGTTTAAAGATCTATGGCATTGATAAATATGTCTCCGTGGAGCTTGGAATTGTCAGCAATTATCAGTACTATACCGGCATCATTTTTGCGGGATACACGTTTGGAAGCGGTGAGCCGATCGTAAAGGGCGGCCGTTATGATGAACTTCTGACTTACTTTGGAAAGGAGTCAGCATCCATCGGTTTTGCGATCGTTATTGACCAGCTGATGGCAGCACTTTCCAGACAGAAGATCGAAATTCCGGTACAATATCAGAACGAACTTATTATTTATGATTCGAAAATGCGCAGTGAGGCGATCAAAAAGGCGATGGAGCTGCGTACTGACGGCAGAAATGTGGAGCTGATGGCAAGAGATATCTCAAAGACCGAAGAAGATTATCGCACCTATGCAAAGCAGAATCACTTTGTGAATGTGACATTTATGTAAGGAGACGGATACGATGGAAGAGATGAGATATTTAACCTTTGCCCTTGGGAAGGGAAGACTGGCGAAGAAAACTTTAGAGATGTTTGAACAGATCGGCATAACCTGCGAGGAGATGAAGGACAAAGATACCAGAAAACTGATCTTTGTAAATGAAGAATTAAAACTCCGTTTTTTCCTTGCGAAGGGACCGGATGTGCCGACATATGTTGAATATGGTGCAGCAGATATTGGTATCGTTGGAAAAGATACGATCTTAGAGGAAGGCAGAAATATTTACGAGGTACTTGATCTTGGATTTGGAAAATGCCGCATGTGCATCTGTGGACCGGAAAATGCAAAAGAGCTGTTAAACCATCATGAACTGATCCGCGTTGCAACCAAGTATCCGCGGATTGCAAAAGATTATTTCTATAATAAGAAACATCAGACTGTGGAGATCATCAAGCTGAACGGATCAATCGAGTTGGCGCCGATCGTCGGCTTATCTGAAGTTATCTGCGATATCGTAGAAACCGGCTCCACCCTGCGTGAGAACGGTTTGTCGGTGTTAGAGGAAGTTTGTCCGCTTTCTGCCCGCATGGTAGTCAATCAGGTGAGCATGAAGATGGAAAATGAGCGCATTACAAAACTGATTTCCGATTTAAAGACCGTCATATAAGATAACAAAAACCGTTTGCCACAGCAATGTTTTGAATACAGACGGAACAGATGTTTTGAAATGGAGGAGAAGTATGCGAATTATAGAACTGACAGAAGAGGCAAGAACAAATATACTGGAAAATCTTTTAAAAAGAAGCCCGAATTCCTATGGTGAATTTGAAGGCAGAGTAAATGAGATCATAGAAAATGTAAGGGCAAACCGCGATGCAGCGATCTTTGATTACACAAAGCGTTTTGATGGAGCTGACATCAACGCGGAGAATATCCTTGTGACGGAGGATGAGATTAAAGAGGCCTACGAAAAAGTGGATGAAAAACTGCTTACGGTGATCCGCAAGGCGCTGGTAAATATCCGCAAATATCATGAAAAACAGCGCCAGTATTCCTGGTTTGATTCCGAGGAGTCCGGCATTATTTTAGGACAGAAAGTGACTGCCTTGGAAAAAGTCGGCGTTTATGTACCGGGCGGAAAGGCAGTTTATCCGTCCTCCGTGCTTATGAACATCGTTCCGGCAAAGGTTGCGGGTGTAAAACTATCGTTATGACAACACCTCCCGGAAAAGACGGAAAAGTCAATCCGGCGACCTTAGTTGCGGCAAAAGAGGCAGGTGTGGATGCAATCTATAAAGTCGGCGGTGCACAGGCGATCGCAGCGCTGGCATTTGGTACGGAAAGCGTTCCAAAGGTAGACAAAATCGTAGGTCCTGGTAATATCTATGTTGCCCTGCAAAGAAAGCCGTATTTGGTTTTGTAAGCATTGACTCCATTGCAGGCCCTAGTGAGATCATGGTGTTAGCAGATGAAACTGCAAACCCGCGTTTTGTTGCAGCAGACCTTCTCTCGCAGGCAGAACATGACGAGATGGCATCTGCGATCCTTGTTACAACGAGCAGGGATTTAGCGGAGCAGGTATCAAAAGAAGTGGAAGGTTTTGTGGCACAGTTATCCAGAAAAGAAATCATTCAGAAGTCTTTGGATAATTATGGTTATATCTTAGTGGCAGAAAGTATGGACGAGCGATCGCGACAGTGAACGAGATTGCATCCGAGCATCTTGAACTTGTCACAAAGAATCCATTGAGACGATGACAAAGATCCGCAACGCGGGAGCAATTTTTGTCGGGGAATATTCCAGTGAACCATTGGGTGATTATTTCGCCGGTCCAAACCATGTGCTGCCGACAAACGGAACTGCAAAATTTTTCTCACCGCTTAGCGTGGATGATTTTATCAAAAAGTCAAGCATTATCTCTTATTCAAGAGAGGCATTAGAGCCGATTTATAAAGATATCGTACAGTTTGCAGAATGTGAACAGTTAACGGCGCATGCAAATTCAATCCGTGTACGATTTGAAGACTAGAGAGGAATATGGTAAAATGGAAAGAACGGCGGAGTACATACGAAAAACAAAAGAAACGGATATTAAGATTAATCTGAATATAGACGGAACTGGTAAAGCGGAGATTGACACTGGGATCGGCTTTTTTGATCATATGTTAGAAGGATTTGCCAGACATGGTTTTTTTGATCTGGATGTCAAAGTGGAAGGGGATCTTGCCGTGGACTGCCATCACACGATCGAAGACACCGGAATCGTGCTTGGTAATGCGATCCGCAAAGCGTTAAAAAATAAAAAGGGCATCAAACGTTTTGGAAGCTGTATTTTGCCGATGGATGAGACACTGGTGCTCTGCGCCGTGGATCTCTCCGGCAGACCTTATCTTGTTTTTGATGGCGAATTTACTGTGGAGCGGGTAGGGTATATGGACACGGAGATGGTTAAAGAATTTTTCTATGCCGTTTCTTATGCAGCGGGTATGAATCTGCATATCCGTGTATTGTCCGGCGGCAATAACCATCATATGATCGAAGCAATGTTCAAGGCATTTGCGAGGGCGTTAGATGAAGCAACCGGCTATGATCCGCGTATCACGGATGTGTTGTCCACAAAAGGCAGCCTGTAGGAAAACTTGCGATTCCTGCAGAAATCTGTCTTAGGTATATATCACAAAAGAAAAACGTGTATGGCTTGTTAAGAAAATGCAGGAATGGAGAGTTTTTAAATATGGAACACAAAAATATTGTTGCCACCATTTACTTAAAAAATGGACAGGCAGTAAAAGGCATGGATAATTTTGAACCAATGGGCTGGGACGTGATCAGTCTGGCACGTCTTTATAATGACAGCGGTATCGATAAAATCATCATTTTGATCTCTCAGACGATGACGAAGAACACGAGAAGAATATCCATACCATCAAAAATATCAACCGCAATGTCGAGATCAAAGTCTGCGCAGGTGGAAACATCAGCCGCTTTGAGGATGTCAAGAAGTTTATTTATGCCGGATGCCTGCAGGTTATTGTAAACGGTGCAAAATCAAACAGCATGGATATTGCAAGAGAGGCGAGCGACCGTTTTGGAAAAGAGCGCATCCTTGTTTCCGTGGCAAATGTTGATTTTGTATTCAAACATCAGGAGGAGATGCAGGAGCATTTTCACGAACTTCTGGTTTTAAACACCAGCGTTTTGACGGCAATCGAAAATATTACAGACGTTCCGTATGTCGTATATTTTGAGGAATGCGATTACGAGAAAATTATTGAGACCTTAAAACGCGAAAATGTACGCGGAATTGCCGGATCTTTTATCAATGATCCTGAGACAGATATCATGGAAATGAAAGCACAGCTCTCTGCAGGCGGGATCAAGATGGATAATTTCGAACCGGCATTAAAATGGGCAGATTTAAAGAAAAATTCGGATGGCATGGTTCCGGTTATTGTGCAGGATTACCGCACGGATGAGGTTTTGATGCTTGCCTACATGAACGAAGAGGCTTTTGAAACGACGATCAATATCGGAAAGATGACCTATTACAGCAGAAGCCGCCAGGAGTTATGGATCAAAGGTATGACATCCGGACATATCCAGTATGTAAAGTCACTGACCGCAGACTGTGATTATGATACGATCTTAGCGAAAGTATCACAGATCGGTGCAGCCTGCCACACCGGAAATGTCTCCTGTTTCTTTAATGAGATCGTCAAGAAGGAGTATATGGAGAAAAATCCGCTGAAAGTATTAGAGGATGTCTATGCGATTATTTTAGACCGCAAGGCAAACCCGAAAGAGGGGTCATACACGAACTATCTGTTTGACAAAGGACTCGATAAGATCTTAAAGAAGATGGGAGAAGAGGCATCAGAAATCATCATCGCAGCCAAAAATCCGGATCCGGAAGATATCAAATATGAGATATCCGATTTCATGTATCATATGATGGTGCTGATGGCGGAAAAGGGAGTTACGTGGGAGGAGATCACACAGGAGCTTTCACAGAGGTAATATACGAAGGACATTTACAGGCAGAAATTACTTGTAAATGTCCTTTTGCAGGTTCATCATGAATAACAAATATTTATGAAAGAGAGATTACAATGATACCATTAAAAATAGAACACTGTTAAAAGGCCGCGTGGTTGAACATGATCGGGTAGAATATAAAACAGGATGGAACCCAAATGATATCATTCATTCTATTTGTGCTTTTGCAAATGATTATGACAATACAAACGGTGGATATATTGTGATCGGTGTAAAAGAAGAAAATGGGATGCCGGTATTTCCTTTAGAAGGGGTACCAAAAGAGGATCTGGATTCCATCCAACAGGAAATTTTTCAGTATTGCAATCAGATCGTTCCAAGATATATTCCGAGAATGGAAATCATTGATTATCAGATTCCGGAATTTTTTTGATTTATCTTTGGTGTTCTGCTGGTGACAGTGGTCCATATCAGGCGCCTAAAACTGTTTATCTGGAAATTGATAATATCAGACGGGGATATCTGGAAGATTTTATTAAGAAAAGCAATAGCAGCCTGATCGAAGAAATCAATAACAGTACGCTCGAAGAATTACTCCTTGCCGAAGAAGTCGCCGATGAGACAGATACAGAATTGGATATTAGAAATATCGGGGTTTTAATGTTTGCAGAACATCCGGAAAAATTTATCCCAGGATCATACATTGAGTTAATCCGGTTTAATTCAAAGAAGCAGAGGCATCCGATGATTTTATTGAAAAAACCTTTACAGGTCCTATCTGGAAACAGGTTCAGGATGCATTAGATTACATTAACACAAATGTTATTGAAGAAAAAGTTGTAAAACTTCAGGGGCAGGCGGAATCAGAACGATTTTTCATAAATCATATCGTGAACAGGAACCTGTTGAAATCCGGATTTACGTCGACAGTATCCAGATACTCAATTATCCGGGATTGGCAAAATGGATTAATCTTGAGCGATTTGCCGAAGGCAGGATCAAAGGCAGAAAATACAGGAACAGACGGATTGGAGAATTATTTAAAGAAATTGATTTGTCAGAGAAAAAAGGCACAGGTATTCCCAAAATATTACGTGAACTTAAGAAAAATGGTTCTCCTGGACCGGAATTTGATATGGATGATGACAGAACATATTTGAATACAATTATTCATATCCGCGATGGATTTGATAAAAATGAGATTATGTCCGAATCAATGTCCAAATCAATGTCCGAATTAGAAATTGCCAGAATACAGGTAATATTACAATATCTGACTGTTCATGATACCATTAACAGTGCAAAAGCGGCTGAATTACTGGATGTAGAGAAAAAGACCGCAAGCCGGCTGTTGTCAAAAGCTGAAAAAGTAGAAGTTTTGATCAGCAAAGGCAAAACGAAAGATAAAGTTTATATGAAAAAATAATTTTGGTATATCAGATAAAATCCTGAAAATGAAAATTGGAGACTCCATGTTTGAAAAAATAAAACAACTTATGACTGGTAATCTGTCAAAAGGCGGCAGGCAGGTCTACATCGATGATCTGCGCGTCATAGCGACCGTATTTGTGATCGGGGTGCATACAGTCTCACTGGCTGCCACGATGACAGAATACGGAAGCATCCCATTCCGGGTGCTTACCATCTTTAATTTTATATTTTTGTCCTGCAACCTGCTTTTTGTCATGTTAAGCGGAGCATTATTGCTCCCGGTAAAAAATGAATCGATCGGCAATTTTTTCCGGAAACGTTTCACAAAGTTGCAATTCCGCTGGTTGTCTATTACATTCTGTATATCGTTGGCAAAGGAAGGCTTGTCTGGCTGAGACCGGACACTGG
>ENA-OQJH01000289-OQJH01000289.1-human-gut-metagenome-genome-assembly--contig:-NODE-289-length-29274-cov-4.295982_pt1 | contig 29274 bp, 27 predicted proteins | sample MGYA00242597_ERZ504763 | MGnify/ENA primary metagenome ERZ504763 (study PRJEB26092, sample SAMD00036359) | human gut metagenome | host: Homo sapiens | study: EMG produced TPA metagenomics assembly of...
GTGGCTTTGCAGGGAAAAATAGCTGGTGTGCAAGTAACTACGGTCGATGGTGCTCCAGGGGCAGATATTAACATTCGTGTTCGTGGAGGTACGTCTGTGACCCAGAGCAATGATCCTCTTTACATTGTCGATGGTTTTCAGGTGGATAACATCAATGATATTCCTCCTACAGACATTGCTTCTATTGATGTATTGAAAGATGCTTCTATCACGGCAATCTATGGAGCTAAGGGCGGTAATGGTGTAGTGGTTGTTACTACTAAATCGGCCAAAGCTGGAAAAATACAGGTAAGTTTCAATGCCCATTTGTCTACTAGTCATTTGTCTAAAAAATTAGATTTAATGAATTCAGCAGAGTTTGCACGTTATCAATATGAATGGTCGGCGTGTAATGGTAGCCGTTCTAGCAATGCCAAATTTTTCCGTGCTAATTTTGGCAATCCGCAAGATTTGGATATGTATTATTCTTTGCCTACTCATGACTGGCAGGATGAGGTAATGGGAGAGAATCCTATCAATTATTCTACTAATGTAACTATTGGTGGAGGTACAGATAAGATGCGCTTCACTGCTTCTCTTACTCAAAGCGAAGATAAAGGTATTATTATGGGGTCGGGTGTGCGCCGTACCAATTGAATATCAAGACAGCTATTGATATAACTAAAAATTGACATTGCATATCAATCCTAAATTTACGTTTCGCCGTGATCAAGGAGCTGGAGGTGATAATATTGGTACAGGCGGTATTATTGATGTACTCCGTTATAGACCCACTAACGGATTACGTGAATTCGGATATATAGATCCTTCTTATGCTGACCCTGATGAAGAAGCATTGTTTACTTATACTAATCCGAAAAGTGATATTGCCATTAATCAACAGAATAAGTATGCTTATAACTATACTAATGCTATTTCATTGGAATGGAAGCCTGTTAAAGGATTGGTGCTTCGTACAGAAGCCACTCTTAGTTTAAACTGGAAAGATCAATATCGTTTTTGGGGTGCCTTGACAGGTGAAGGTACAAAAAATAATTCGTTGCCTGTAGCAAGTATTCAGAAAGATCAGTCTTTTAAATATATTTGGACTAATACGGCATCTTATGGCTTTTCTATTAAAGATAAGCATAATTTTTCCATGTTATTGGGGCAAGAAATTTATCATAGCCAAAATAAGAAGAACTTCCAAAAGAATCGTTATTTCCCACGTGCATTTGAGGCTGGACAGGCTTGGGATAATATGGGATTCGGTACACCGCAGGAGTCAACTTCATCACTTTCGACTCCAGATCGCACTGCTTCTTTCTTTGGGCAGGCAAGTTATAACTATAACCACAAATACTTACTCTCTGTAACTATGCGTGCTGATGGTTCCACTAAATTTGCTCCAGGTAATCAATGGGGATATTTCCCTTCAGTATCAGGTGCTTGGGTGCTTTCAGAAGAAAAGTTTATGGAAGATATAAAATGGATTGATCAGTTAAAACTTCGTGCAGCTATAGGGTTGGCAGGAAATAATCGTATCAGTGATGATATGTGGCGTTATTTATATACTGTTAATTCTACCGGCGGACCTGGATTTGGAGAAGCAACTCAGTTTGGAGAGCAATGGTATGGTAATCAAGGGGGTACTACTTTTGCCAATAAAAATATTAAATGGGAACTACATTAACTCGTAATCTTGCTGCTGATATCACGCTTTTTAATGGTCGTCTCACTGTTACTCCGGAGATTTATTGGAATACGACGAAAGATTTACTTTATAAATCGGACATTCCTTCAGCAACTGGTTATGTAAGTCAGATGCAAAATATTGGACAAGTAACTAATAAAGGGGTTGAATTAACTATATCAGGAGATATTCTCAGTGGCAGGGATTATGTGCTTTCCGCAAATCTTTCTTTAGGTATGAATAAAATGAAAGTTGATAAATTAAATGGTACAGACAATGTGATTTGGGATCAGAATAACCGTTGGAAATCAAGTTACAATGATTATTGTTTGAAGGTGGGTGACCAAGTAGGACTTATTTATGGTTTTGTATATGATGGTTTATATTCAATGGATGAATTCTATTTTGATCCCACTAATAACTTGCAAGCAGTACCTTGGGGATCAACGGCCGCTGAAAACGGAACTTCGAAAGATGCACCTATTATGGATGCAGACGGTGTGGAACATCCAAAAACAATAATCAATCAGATTTCAGGAGATTCTAATTCAGGCATAGCTACTCTGCCGGGCAAAGTCAAGTTCAAGGATTTGAATGGTGACGGATATATCACAGAAGATGACCGTACTGTTATAGGTAATACCAATCCAAAAGTGCAGGGAGGTTTTGGATTGAGCGGACAATGGAAGGGTTTTGATTTTGCCATGAACTTCAACTTTATGCTTGATTTTGATGTGAATAATGCGACAGCTTACCAGCTTTCCTCATCCGAAAGCAATAAGAATAAGTTCTACAATGTGCTTTCCACATTTGCTGACAAAGGTTGGCGTTATACCCGTGATGGTGATGGCGAATGCTTGTACAAATGTTACTATATTGATGGTTCGTTGGATATGTACCGTGAATTAAACGAAGGTAGGACACTTTGGAATCCGACGGATGTGACAAAAAAAATAACTCATTCCTATTTTATCGAGGATGGATCGTTTCTGCGTTGTCAGGATTTGACTGTTGGCTATACGTTACCTGGAAATCTGACTTCTAAATGGGGGATTTCGAAAGCTCGTTTTTATGTATCAGCCTCTAATTTGTTTATTATTACTGGGTATTCGGGTTATGATCCTGAAGTGGATATTCAGACAGGATTAACTTGTGGTATGGACTATAACCGTTACCCACGTAGTCGCAGTTTTGTACTAGGTACTAATATTACATTCTAAATTTGAAAGCACATGAAATTTAAAAATACTTTAATAATAGGATTAGCAACTTTGACTCTAATATCATGCAATGATTTCCTTGACGTGGATTCTCCATCAAGTTACAATGAGGACTTTGTGTTCAGCCAAGAAACAGAAATTAGCCGTGCGTTGAACGGTGTTTATGCTTCTATCTTGGTAGGTGATCTTTATGGCAGTGCCTATCAGAAAACTTTTAATTTGAACAGTGATGTTGATATGCAGATGTATACAGGTAATGTAGCAACCCATAATAGCTATGCACGTTTTGATTGTGACGATCAAGGTGGCGAAATTGATAAATATTGGAGAGCTTCTTATAAAGCTATTGAAGATGCTAACCGTTTTATCCGGGGTGTAGAAACTGGTCCGCTTTATAATGAAGAGAATACCGCTGTTATGCAGATGTTGGGCGAAGCCAAGTGTCTTCGTGCTATGGTTTATCATGATCTGGTAGTGATGTTCGGGGATGTTCCTTTCACTTTCCTGCCAGCCTCACAATTAGGTGATAATTATGTGATTCCTGTAATGAATCGCGAAGAAATCCAAAATAAACTTATTGAAGATTTGCAGGATATTGCTCCTAAGATGTCTTCTACTACAACAACAACAGTAGAACGTGCGTCTAAGGAGTTTGCTTGGGCATTAATTGCACGTATTGCATTGACTGCCGGAGGTTATTCACTTCATCCGGATAAAAATAATGCAAATAGTTATGGTGTGATGAAACGTCCGGAAGATTATCAGAAGTATTATCAAATCGTAAAAGAATATACTAGCCTGGTTATTGCTTCGGGGACACACTCTGTAGGCACTTCTTATCAAGATATTTTTACCAAGGAAAGCAATTTTGAAATTATTGCTAAAGGTGATCCTATTTTTGAGATTCCTTTTGCTAAGGAGTCTACAGGTAATACAGGGTATTCTCAAGGACCTACATCAACCGTTAATGAAGGAAAGACATTGGGTAAGAATGTATGGGGAGAATCTAAAGGTGATATACGTTTGAGTGCTTTTTACCGTTATTCATTCGATGAGAATGATAAGCGTCGAGATTTTATTAATGGACTTTGGTATTATGGTAACAGTGCTAATAATGCTACTCAGGATTCTTGTATGATTCGTGCGGATTATACTGTCCATAATAATAAATGGTCTAAATTGTGGGCGAATGCGGGACAGTTTACCAATTGAGTGCCAGTAATACAGGTATTAACTTCCCTTATATGCGTTATACGGATGTTTTGTTGATGAATGCCGAAGCTGTTAATGAGTTGGAAGGACCTACTGCCACTGCTCAGGAGTCACTTCGTCAAGTCCATGCACGGGCATTCGATGACCAAAGTGTTGTTTCTGCCTATATTGCTCAGGTGGCTTCTTCTAAAGAAACTTTTTTGAAAGCCGTGCTTGATGAACGTAAATGGGAGTTTGCGGGTGAGAATATGCGCTGGAGAGATCTTGTCCGTAATAATCTTTATGGACAGGAAATTGTTTATAGTTTTTTGCGCTATCTTTCTGTAGGAATGTCTAATGCCGGTTCTTCTACTGGCTTCGAAGATGATATAGCTGAACATGATGGTAGTGCTTATTTGGATGATCTTCCCGAATCTATGTATTACCATGTTCTTCCACAAACGGTTGAATGGCGTGTGGATGTAAATCAAGTTTATGGCTATCCTTATCCCAATAAGATATTGGATATGCTCTATATTTATAATCCTTACAAATCAGCTAATCAACCAGCGACAGCTTTGGTAGCTGTTGATGGAGCAACTTGGAAGATGGCGGAATTTTATCAGTGGAGTAATGATTCGGAGCCTACTAACCAATGTAAATATTCATTCTATGGATATATTCGTCATACAGAACAAGGAATGATTGTGTTGGTCAAAGATGGAACAGAATCACCACTGGATGGTAATTCTGTTCCTGAGGTGAATGATTTACCTCCTGTACGTTATATTTTACCTTATCCTAATGCGGCTATCCAACGCTCAGCAGGTGTATACAAGAACTATTATGGCTATAAATAATTTATAAAAGGACAGAATGATGAAAAAAAATATTTTTATATGCATTAATGTTATTTTCAGGTTTCTCATGTATTTCGTGTTCTGATGATGAGAAAGGAATGGCAAATATAGATAGAGAATGGATGACTATGTTCATTTGTGATAATAATAGAGGAAAAGGGGATGATTATGCTTATAATTGTAAAGCAGAGGGACCGAATGGCAATGATATTCATCTTTATTGGTATGGAGTGAATAACTGTGCGGGCTACCAGATTCGTCAGGCACTACAGCCAAATGTTTCGGGTGGTGCAGATGCTTGGGGTACATCTGCCGAAAACGGTCTTTTGTTACTAGATACCATTGTAGGACCGGAGGTCCTTGATTTAGTTATTAAAGATCAACAGTATTCCACTGATTATCGTTTTGCTATTCGCGTGTTATCAACAAAAGATGATAATGTGACTGATTTTTCACATGCATCCAAATGGTATGGACATGGTGATGGCAGACAGTGGGCAGAATGGATGGGCATTACCACTTCTGATCGATATGCAACTCCATTCTGTGTCTATGTAGATGCTTCTAAGACTACACAGACTACTATGCGTGTGATGTTGAATCGTGCTTTCAAAACTGTAACAGAAGGGGTATCAGACGATGATAAGGCTATTTATCGTGAAAAATTTCAGCTTGATGCTAACGATAATTTTGTTTATCAGTGGTTGGAAGTAGATCCGTCTCCTAATAATCCTGAATCAACAGTGAATGAAAAATGGAGAAAATATAAATTAACCGATGAGGATTTTGAAAAGGGATATGTAGATATTGACGGACTTCAGAAAAACTCTGTTTATGTGATTAATGTTCGCAACGAGAATGTGAAGGTAAAATGGGATGCATATTACAATACTTGTTCTGCCCGCTCAGACGGAGAACCGGGAGAGCCTATTTTAGTAACTCATGACTTAAGTGCTCCAAGTCGTGACCGGTTTGATTCAGATGAAGCTTATCAAAATGCTTTGATACAGCACGAGGCTGCTCTGAAATACAATGCAATGCGTATTGATTTCCTTTTAACAGACTTCATTTCCGATGTAAATTTAGCCGAAGGACAGACTTATTATTTGGAAGGTGGAAAGACTTATTGTATGTTTGATAATTTAACTACCTGCAAAGGTTTTGTTCTTCGTACTCGTCCTGAGGATGTAGCAGCAGGTAAACGTGCTAAAGTATTGTTAGGTGGTATGCATATGACAGGTACTAATGTTAATTCTATGAATTTGATGTTCGGGCGCCAGCCACAAGCTGGAGAAGGAGGAGAAATTTATATGAAGATGCTCGAATTTTATGATATTGATTTCGATTGTCCAATGGCTCTTACTTATGGTGATAATGTTGCCGGTTTGGGTTCGGCTACAGGTAATTATTTCATTAATATGTTTTCTAATGGTATGGCTGTACATTTGGAAAGTTTTGTGGTGAAAAATTGTACTTTCAAGCGTCTGGTACGTGGGTTCATTCGTGAGCAGGGGCCTAATTACAAAATTTGGGATCATGTCTTGATAGAGGATAACCAGTTCTTTGACTGTGGCTATTATAGTAATGGTGCCGGAGGTTATCCATGGATTGCCGGTTCCGGGAATAATGCGAATTCTAATTTATATAAGGACTTTGTGGTTCGTGGAAACACTTTCTATGATTGTCCGTTCCCTTCATTTTTCAGTGAAACCAAGCAGAGTGCATGGAAGGGAGGGGCATGGAATATAACGTTTGAAAACAATACTTTGGTTAACTGGAACACTCGTGCAGCAGGAAATATTTTCAATATGCGTAATATTCCAGATGGAAGTACTTATACGGTGAAAAATAACCTGATTGTTTTGACCAAGCAGGACGGTGATGTCCGAAAGATGACTATGGCAGGAGCTGATATCCGTAAGACAATGACTATGGCAGACGGTACAGCCGGACATGTGACATTGAATTTTGACAATAATTATTCTACAAATACTTTTTTATCCAACGGACAAATTTAGCAATAATCCATGGACTGCGACTAAAAATAATTTTGGCACCTTGGTCAACAATGGTTCTGCTACTTTAAATGGAACATTGGAAGTTCTTGTAGATGATATTTCTCCATTAGAACTGATGGTAAGTCCAAATCCACCACATAAGGCTACTGCTGATAACGATCAATATATGCATCGTGCAGATGCACTTGATGGTACGGCTGGAGAGCATGGTGTAAACTTGTATTACAATCAGACAGGTAAAGTTATGGAGTCAAAAATTTATCAGTTGAACATTGGTGCGGCTAAATGGCGTAATGGTTCTGTTAGATAGTAGAATGGGGTTTGATAAGTTTTATAGTTATTATAATGTGAATGTCTTCTGAGAATCTTTGGATTTTGAAAGACAAATATTTGATAGAAAAGCCGATCTGTGATAGATAGGCTTTTTTATGTATAGGTAAAGGGGCAGAGTATCAAAAATTGTATAGGTTTGATGATGTCTGTGCAAAATCTGCCTGAAAAAGACCAAATATTCTCTGTATTCAGATCGGAAAACGCATAATTTTGTTTGCTGGTTTTTATCAAAACATATAGGAATAATGAAAAATACATTCAAAAAAGTGTTTATTGGCTTTATGGCTTTTGCCATGGCAACCGGCTCCTTTGCGCAGCAAAGAGCTCATAAAAAGGATAATGAGTCGTATCCTAAGGAATGGAAACAAATAGCACGTATGGAGCAGGATTCTTTCTTTCTGACAGATGAAGCTCGGCGGATTGCTGAAAATGTATTGGCTTTTCAACGCTGTACGGGCGGTTGGCCGAAGAATATAGATATGGCCCGCCGCATGAATGATAAAGAGCTGGCTAAAGTGATAAAGGATAAATCACGTCGTGATGATTCTACGATAGATAATAATGCCACAACTGCCAGATGATTTTTTTAGCCCGTCTTTATAGGCAGACTAAGGATATACGTTATCGGGATGCTTTCCTTCAGGGAGTGGAATATTTGCTGAGTGGTCAATACGAAAACGGAGGATGGCCGCAATTCTGGCCCGGTCCGCGTGGTTATCAGGTACATATTACTTTTAATGACGATGCCATTGTCAATACATTGAATATGATACGTGATATGATGAATCACAAAGCGCCTTATGAGGATGATTTGATAGACAAGGCTTTGTGTGTACGTTTGGGAAAAGCCTTTAATAAAGGAATAGAGTGTATACTGGCTACACAAATTATAAAGGATGGAGAACCTTCAGTGTGGTGTCAGCAGAATGATAGGGAAACATTGAAGCCTGCACCGGCACGTGCGTATGAGTTGCCGTCTTATTGTTCGGCGGAGAGTGCCGGAATTGTGCGTCTGCTCATGGAATTACCTGCACCCGACGCACGCGTGAAGCGGGCGGTTCACGGAGCCATGAAATGGTTTGACAGGTATAAACTTACCGGTTTGAAATGCGAGCGTATCGTGCTGGCAAATGGTGAGCGGGATACTCGTCTTGTGGAAGATCCTCAAGCCAAGCCTATTTGGGCGCGTTATTATGATTTGAAATATTGTGAACCGTATGTATGTGACCGTGATGGGCTGCCACGTCGCCATTTGGAAGAAATAGGAACAGAACGTCGTAACGGATATAGTTGGTACAATAGCAGACCGGCTGAGCTTTTTGCCATATACAATGCATGGGCGGACAAATATGATCCGAAGCATAAGGTGGCAATCAGTCTGGCAACCAAAGGAGCGAATGAAAACGGGCTTATTGAAATGTATCGTCGTCCCATGGCAGAGCGTACGGCTTTTGATGTGGTGGTAAAGCCGGGAGAGAGTATTCAGGCAGCTATTGAAAAGGCTCCGGAAATTCCGACAGAACCTTTTAAAATCTTATTGCTGAACGGAACGTATCATCAAAAAGTGATTATTGACAGGCCTAATATTGTTTTGGTGGGGGAAAACCGTGACAGTACGCGGATTGTCTTGGCTGAAACAGCCCAGACACGTGCCATCACGGAATATCATGGACGTCCGGTAGGCAATGGTGTCATTGTGTTGCAGGAAGGTGCGGATGATTGTGTTATTAGCGGACTGACTGTTTACAACAATTACGGAACTGCCGTTGAAAATACGACCATCCATCAGATGGCGATTTTTGGACGTGCCACTCGTACCATCATCATCAACAGTAATGTATGGGCCGATGGAAACGATGCCCTTTCCTTGTGGGCGCCCGGAAGCAATGGTATGTATTATCATGCCGATCTCTATCTTCGTTGTCCGGGTGTGGATTTTCTTTGTCCTCGCGGATGGTGCTATGCCACACGCTGCCATTTTTATGGTGATAGCCGTGCCATGATTTGGCATGACGGAGAGGTGACAAGAACAAGAAACTGGTTATTACCAATTCTTCATTTGATGCTAAGACACCGACACTTTTAGGACGCTATCATCATGATTCCCAATTTTATCTCATCAAATGTAAAATGTCGAAGAATGTGCTTGACGGGAATATTCATTATGCTTATTCGGATAAAGTGCTTGATCCCTGTCCGTGGGGGCTACGTACCTATTATTATGGTTGTACCCGTGAAGGAGGGCATAGTGGCTGGTTAAACGATAATTTGAAGGAGGCGGAGAATGCTCCGGAGTTTTATGGCGTTACCGCCAAGTGGACATTCAATGGCAAATGGGACCCCGAACAACGTATCAGAGATCTTTGGAATGTGTTGGCCTACTAATTTAACAGTTTGTAATATGAAATGCCCCCTGTTTATGCTGTATTGTTTTTTGTTTGTGTCAATGTTATCTGCTGTTGCCCGACAGCAGGAGAAGCCCCGGGTTATTGTCACTACGGATGGTGAGATTGACGATCAAAGTTCTATGATTCGTTTTCTTATGTATTCTTCTGATTATGATGTCGCAGGCATTGTTCAAGTCAATGGGGTACAGAAAGACGGACATAGTAAAGATAAATGGATCGAATCACAAATTGCCAAATATGCGGAATGTCTGCCTAATTTGAGGAAACATAATCCCGATTATCCCGATGCTGAATATTTGCTAAGTGTCTTGGCGGTTGGTAATGAGAACAGAGAGGACTTGCATAAATTGCCTCCTTTACTGTCTGATAGCGAGGGGGCACAGCTCATCATAAGGACATTGCTTGATTCTGATCCGAGGCCTGTTCATATTTTAGCATGGGGCGGAGCCAACACCCAGGCCAATGCCTTATGGCAGATCAAGCAGAAATATTCTGCTGCAGAATGGGCAAAAGCGGTATCAAAAGCCAGATTATATTGTATTTGGTATCAGGACGGCGGTGGAAAATGGATAGAACAGAATCTTCCTGAAATCATTATTTATGAATCGGGCGCGCCGGATCATGATGGAGGATGGAGATATGTATGGGATTACATGAGTGTGGACTATTATTTTAAAAACAGACTTAGTAAAAATTCAAAAGAGTTGCAACAAATCATGGATAAACCTTGGTTGGCTGACCATATTAAGAATGGGCACGGACCACTTTGTGCCGCCTATCCTCAGGAATATACCAGTGAGGGGGATACTCCTTCTTTTATGCCTCTTATACGTAATGGACTTGAACAGCATACAGACTATACATTAGGAGGATGGGGAGGACGCCCGGAGTATAAAAATGGCAATCACATGCAAGATGGGAATGATTTGAAAAACGGTGTGTCGGATTCGCATTATACTTTCCAGCGTTGGTTGCCTGCTATACAAAATGACTGGGCGGCTCGTGCCGACTGGTGCGTGGCTGATGAATATTCAAAGGCAAATCATCAACCTGTTGCCCGGATATTGGGAGAAAGTGTACGCACAGTCCGGCCGGGAGAAAAAATAATACTGGATGCCTCTTCTTCATTTGACCCTGATAAAAATTCATTGTCTTACCAATGGTGGCAATATCGGGAAGCAGGCAGTGTGCAAACAAAGGTGGCTATAAAGCACGCCGATGAGAAGAGGGCGGAGATAATTGTACCGGATAATCCGGGCAAACAGTTACATTTGATACTTGAACTTACAGATAATGGAATTCCCAATCTAAAATCTTATAAGAGAATCATTCTGAATATTAATCCGCTTGAGGAAAAATAATTATTACGGATAGATGATTCCGTCATTGTTCCTGCTGTTTTTAGTTCATGTTTATACGAATGGGACAAAAATAATCTCGTTAGCAGAATTGATTTAATTTTCGTAGTGCAATAATGGTCAACAAGAAAGTAATTCTGCTAACGGGAGTTATAAAAATAATCAGTTCTATTTGAAGTAAAAAAAATATTTTTTACTTTTTTTCTTCAGCGGCATGTGGATAGTCAATCGTATAATGCAGTCCGCGACTCTCTTTCCGTTCCATTGCCTGACGGGTGATCAAATACCCGATGTTAATCATGTTACGCAGTTCGCAAAGCTCGCGTGAAGCCTTACAGCGTTTGAAAAGACGCTCGGTTTCTTCATATAAAATATCCAATCGGTTCCAAGCACGGATTAATCGCGTATTACTGCGTACAATACCTACATAAGCTTCCATAATTTGGTTCACCTCTTTCATGCTTTGGGTTATCAGTACCCGTTCTTCATTGTTCATGGTTCCTTCATCGTTCCATTCGGGGATATCCTCATTAAAGTCATATCGGTCGAGTACATTTAGTGCATGTTTGGCTGCCGCGTCCGCATAGACCACAGCTTCTATCAGCGAATTGGAAGCCAGACGGTTACCTCCGTGCAGACCGGTACATGAACATTCGCCGATGGCATACAAACGGTTGATGCTGCTCTGTCCGTCCAGATCGACTTTGATACCTCCGCACAGATAATGAGCAGCCGGAGCCACAGGAATATAGTCCTTAGTAATATCAATACCCAGGCTGAGGCATTTTTTATAAATATTGGGGAAATGTTTTTTTGTTTCTTCCGGATCCTTATGAGTTACATCCAGATATACATGATCTTCACCACGCTGCTTCATTTCGTTATCAATGGCACGTGCTACGATATCACGTGGGGCCAATGACAGGCGTGGATCATATTTTTGCATGAATTCTTCGCCACTTTGATTCTTTAAGACAGCACCGTAACCGCGCATGGCTTCGGTGATGAGGAAACTGGGACGGTCTCCCGGATGGAAAAGGGCGGTGGGATGGAATTGTATAAATTCCATGTCCTTTACTGCTCCTTTGGCACGGTACACCATAGCAATGCCGTCTCCCGTAGCTACCAGTGGATTGGTTGTATTGCGGTATACCGCTTCGCATCCGCCTGTTGCCATTACAGTTACTTTGGACAGGAACGTATCCACTTCTCCTGTTTTCTCATTCAATACGTAAGCACCGAAACATTTGATGCCTGGTGTATGGCGGGTGACAATAATTCCCAAATGATGCTGGGTAATGATTTCTACCGCATAGTGATCTGTAAATATGGTAATATTGGGATGGGCTTTTACCGCTTCTATCAGGCTAGTTTGTATTTCAGCTCCTGTATTGTCTTTGTGGTGCAGGATGCGGAACTCGGAATGTCCTCCTTCTTTGTGGAGGTCGAATTCTCCATCTTCTTTTTTATCAAAATCCACTCCCCATTTTATCAGTTCCTGGATTTGTGCAGGTGCTTCTCGCACTACTTTTTCTACAGCCGCGCGGTCACTGATCCAATCGCCGGCAATCATCGTGTCTTCAATGTGTTTCTCGAAATTGTCTACTTTCAAGTTGGTAACAGATGCTATACCTCCCTGGGCAAAATAGGTATTGGCTTCTTCCAGTCCTGCTTTACAAATCAGGGCGACTTTACCTTTGTGAGCTACTTTCAGTGCGAAGCTCATTCCGGCAAGTCCTGAGCCGATAACAAGGAAATCGAATTTTTTAACCATGATAATATGCTTTATGGGTGCAAAGCTACGAAAAACCTTTATTCATTGTACCTTTTACTCTTGTTTTTACTATTTTTTTCGTGAAGAATAAACGAAATAGATAATGCAAGTATGAAATTAAACGTGTAACTTTCTGCATTTTTAAATAGAATAGGATGGAAAACAATAAAGAAATCATTCACGAAAGTGAGGTAAAAGAACTTATAATTGAGTTGAGGGGTGAGAAAGTACTGATAGACCGGGATGTAGCTAAGCTTTATGGCGTAGAAACCAAACGAATTAATGAAGCAGTAAAAAACAATCGGGACAAATTCCCAAATGGTTATATGTTTTCGTTGCAAGTATCTGAAAAACAGCAACTGGTCGAAAATTTCGACCGGTTCAGTAGTTTGAAACATTCTCCCGTAGAACCTAAAGCATTTACCGAAAAAGGGCTTTATATGCTGGCTACAATTTTAAGAAGTCCGAGAGCTACCGCAACTACTTTTGCCATTATCGAATCATTCTTTAAGTTAAGGACATTAGTACGGAATGTAAATATCATGGCTACCGAGTATGATGAGGAAAAGAGGAAGAGTCTGGTACAACGTAGTGGAGAACTGCTGAATGAACTGCTGACTGATGAGGGTGATATAACAGAAACGGAATCTTCTATCGAATTAAATTTGTATGCTTTGAAGATGAAACGTACAGTAAAGAGGACAAAAAAAGGATAAATTCTCTCATTCTGCGCCGTAATGAGGTCGATAAACGATAAATTTATTATCTTTCGGGCAAATTACAATAAGATGATGAATCGAATTTTTCATGTGAAGATAGCAGGAGGTACTTATTTTCTCCTGATACTGCTGACAGCCGTCATGGTATTTGCTTTTTGGTGTATGAAGGCAATGATAGGATTGGTAGTAGCATTGGGTCTGATCATTATTATTGAACGTATTATCCATTCTACTTATACGCTGACTGCGGATGGAAAGTTAGTGGTGTATTATGGTCGTTTTTTATAAAGGGAAGACCATTCCCTTGATTGACATTACGGATGTGGAGCTGAAACGAAGTTCCGGATTCGGTGGAATTATGCCTTCGAAATATGTATTGATACATTATGGGAAGAAAAATTTATTGTCATTGGTTCCTGTAAAGCCGGAAGAATTTATCAATGCGTTGGTGAAGCGGTTGGAGCATAGGATAGAGGAGGAATAAATTATGGAGAAAGTATTTAAAACAAAAAGAACCCGTAACTGGTGGATCATTATAGTCGGTCTGGTTGTTCTGATTATTTTTCTGAATGTGTATTTGGAGAAAAGTTGGGCTTTTTCGGCGCTTGGGGGAATTATTATTCCTGTATTAATGTTTTATTCGCGGTCGAAAACTACTTATATTGTAAAAGACAATGGTGTTCTGGAAATCAAACCGGGATGGGGGAACAGAATATGTGTAGACGGAATCCGTAAAGTGTCTTATAATCCGAATGCAATAGGAATGCAAAAAGTGAAAATAGAGCATGCCCAAGGTTTTGTAATGATTAACCCTGATAAGCCTTTGGAATTTGTAGAAGCATTGATAAAAATAGATCCAAATCTGTCTGTTGAAGGCTTTGAACAGATAAAAACTAATTAACCCAAAATAAATACCATGAAATATCAAATTGCAATCATCGGTGGAGGTCCCGCAGTATACTGCTGCCGAAGCTGCCGGAAAGGCAGGACTGAGTGTTGTATTGTTCGAAAAAAGAAGTTTGGGCGGTGTATGCCTGAATGAGGGATGTATTCCTACCAAAACCTTGCTTTATTCGGCTAAAGTATATGATTATGCGAAACATGCTTCAAAGTATGCCGTGAATGTGCCTGAAGCTTCTTTTGATTTAGGAAAAATTGTGGCGCGTAAATCAAAGGTGGTTCGTAAACTGGTACTGGGTATCAAGGCAAAACTGACTGCGCATCAGGTAAATATAGTAACGGGAGAAGCTGTAATTGTAGATAAGAATACCATCCAATGTGGTGGGGAAACCTATGAATGTGAGAATTTGCTGCTGTGTACCGGCAGTGAAACATTTATTCCTCCTATTCCGGGAGTGGAAAATGTGGATTACTGGACGCACCGTGATGCACTGGATAATAAAGAAGTACCTGCTTCATTGACTATTGTCGGCGGTGGAGTGATCGGTATGGAATTTGCTTCTTTCTTTACCAGTTTGGGAGTACAGGTGACAGTTGTCGAAATGTTGGATGAGATCCTGGGTGGCATGGATAAAGAGCTGTCGGCCATGCTCCGGCTGAATATGCCAAAAAAGGAATCAAGTTCCTGCTCAGTACGAAAGTAGTAGGGGTGTCCAAAGAGGAAACCGGTATTACTGTGTCATATGAAAATGCAGATGGAACAGGAACTGTTACAGCTGATAAGTTATTGATGAGTGTGGGCCGTCGTCCGGTGACAAAAGGTTTCGGATTGGAAAATCTGAATTTGGAATGGACGGAGCGCAGATGCATCAAAGTAGATGAACATTTGCAATCTTCTGTCCCCGGTGTCTATGTATGCGGTGATTTGAACGGAGTCTCTTTGTTGGCACATACCGCCGTGCGTGAAGCGGAAGTGGCTGTCCATCATATTACAGGTAAGGAAGATGCGATGAGTTATCGTGCCATACCGGGTGTGGTCTATACAAATCCCGAGATTGCCGGGGTAGGTATGAGCGAGGAAGCTTTGCAGGCCGCAGGTATTCCTTATCGAGCCGTTAAGTTGCCGATGGCTTACTCCGGCGTTTGTAGCGAGAATGAAGGAGTGAACGGCGTCTGCAAGTTTTGACAGCCGAAGACGGTACTGTATTGGGAGCGCACATGTTGGGTAATCCTGCTTCCGAGCTGATTGTATTGGCAGGTATGGCTATTGAGGATGGTAAGACCATAGAGGATTGGAAACGATATGTATTTCCTCATCCTACTGTGGGTGAGATATTCAGGGAACTATAATGAAACGAGTTTTATTTTTCTTTTTACTGATTTTATCTATTCACTTCATAAACGCCCAGCCGCTATCTCAGCGGCTGGACGCTTTACTGCATGAAGAAGTTCTGAAAACATCCGAAGTGGGTATTGCCGTATTTGATTTGACCGCCGGAGAATCCGTTTACCGTTACCAAGACGATAAACTGTACCGGCCTGCTTCTGTTGAGAAAATAATCACTTCGGTTACCGCCTTGGTACAACTGGGAGCGGATTATACCATGGATACCGGTCTCCGTTATCGTGGAAAGATAGAAAATGACACGTTGAAAGGCAGCTTGTATCTGATAGGCGGTTTTGATCCGGAATTTATGGACGAGGATCTGGACCGTCTGGTAGATGCATTGGCAAGTAAAGGCATCCGTTATGTGACAGATACCCTTGCAGCGGATGTTTCCATGACAGACTCAGTTTATTGGGGTTCCGGTTGGTGTTGGGACGATACTCCTTATTCCTTCCAGCCCTATCTTTCCCCTCTCATGCTGAATAGGGCTGCGTGGATGTATCGGTTTCTCCTGCTCAGAAAGACTCGTTGCCCAAAGTAGTTTGTACGCCGGTTTCCGATTATTATCAAGTTCATAATCACGGGGTGAGCCGTAATCCACAAGCCGGAAAGCTGAAAATCACTCGTAACTGGCTCAGCAATGGCAATATCATTACCGTTTCCGGGAATGTTTCTTATCCCTATACTGAGAAATTGAATGTATATACTTCCAAAGATTTCTTTTTTCATACCTTTGTCAGCCGTTTGCGCAGCAAAGGAATTGAAGCGCGAACCTGCACGTATGCCGATTGTCCTGTAACGGCCGACAGTATAGTTACGCTTTATACCGTCCGAAGACCACTCAAGGAAGTGTTGGAAAGAGCTTTGAAGAAAAGTGATAACCTGTGTGCCGAATCAATGTTTTATCATTTGGCTGCCAAGCGTTCCCTGCATAAACGGGTGACAGGAGAAGATGGAACCGATGCCATTCACGCCTTTATGAAAACAGCTTTAGGGTTTAATCCGGAGAACTATAAGATAGCGGACGGTAGCGGTGTTTCCGTTTATAATTATATCTCTCCACGTTTACTATTGGAGTATTTGAAGTATGCCTATTATCATCGGGAAGTTTTTCTTCCTTTCTATGAGTCTCTGCCCATAGCAGGAGTGGACGGTACTTTACAAAATCGGATGAAACAGACCAAGGCTCGGGGAAATGTGCATGCAAAAACCGGTTCTGTAACCGGGGTCAGTTCACTGGCAGGGTATGTAAAAGCTGCTAATGGACATCAATTGGCCTTTGTTATCATTAACCAAAACGTACTGAAATTAAGCCGGGCGCGTGCGTTTCAAGATAAGTTTTGTGATATTTTATCTCGTTGATTTTGAGTTTTTGAGTGTTCTGAAACGTATTAAGTAGCAGATTTTGCATATAATAGGACAAAATTTATACCTATCTGAACGATTTTTGCAGCATCGAAACAAGATTGTTTCGTAACTTTGCCCAAGTCGAAATAATTCGGAATACTATAAAAACATAAAATAGCTGCTTATGAAGACAAATTATGAAATCCGTTATGCCGCGCATCCCGAAGATGCCAAAAGCTATGGCACTCAAAGGATACGACGGGATTTCTTAATAGAAAAAGTATTTTCGGACAATGAGGTGAACATGGTTTACTCCATGTATGACCGTATGGTTGTAGGAGGAGCCAAACCGGTGGGAGAGATATTAAAACTGGAGGCCATTGATCCGCTGAAAGCATCTTACTTTCTTTCCCGACGTGAAATGGGTATTTTTAATGTGGGCGGTCCCGGTGTGGTCAAAGCTGGAAATGCCGTGTTCGAACTGGATTATAAAGAAGCGCTTTATCTGGGTTCGGGAGACCGGGAAGTGACTTTTGAAAGTAAAGATGCCGGAAATCCTGCCAAATTCTATTTTAACTCTGTTACCGCTCATCGTAACTATCCCGATAAAAAGTGACCAAGCAGATGCCATCGTTGCTGAAATGGGTTCACTGGAAGGTTCCAACCATCGTTGCATCAACAAGATGCTGGTAAGTCAGGTATTGCCTACCTGCCAGTTGCAGATGGGGATGACCGAACTGAAACTGGGAAGTGTGTGGAATACCATGCCGGCACACGTGCACAGCCGTCGTATGGAAGCTTATTTTTATTTTGAAGTGCCTGATGAACACGCTGTTTGTCATTTTATGGGAGAAGTGGATGAAACACGTCATATATGGATGAAAGGCGATCAGGCAGTCTTGTCTCCCGAATGGTCTATTCATAGTGCGGCGGCAACACACAATTACACCTTTATTTGGGGTATGGGTGGAGAGAATTTGGATTATGGTGATCAAGACTTCTCATTGATTACAGACTTGAAATAAATAATATAACTTCATTAATTTAATAATATAAGTATCATGAATCAGTATTTGAATTTTTCTTTGGAAGGTAAAGTCGCCCTTGTAACAGGCGCTTCTTATGGTATCGGTTTTGCTATTGCATCTGCTTTTGCAGAACAAGGTGCAACCATCTGTTTCAACGACATCAATCAGGAATTGGTGGATAAAGGTTTGGCTTCTTACGCTGAAAAAGGAATTAAAGCACACGGATATGTATGTGATGTTACTGACGAGCCTGCCGTACAGGCTATGGTTGCCACTATCGCAAAGGAAGTAGGTACAATTGATATTCTTGTAAACAATGCCGGTATTATCCGTCGCGTTCCGATGCACGAAATGGAAGCTGCCGATTTCCGCCGTGTTATTGATATTGACTTGAATGCTCCGTTCATTGTTTCTAAAGCTGTTTTGCCTGCGATGATGGAAAAAGGACATGGTAAAATCATCAATATCTGCTCTATGATGTCTGAGTTGGGTCGTGAAACCGTTTCTGCATACGCTGCCGCTAAAGGTGGTTGAAGATGTTGACTCGTAACATCTGTTCTGAATACGGAGAATACAATATTCAGTGTAATGGTATCGGTCCGGGCTATATCGCTACTCCGCAGACTGCTCCGTTACGTGAAATCCAGCCCGATGGAAGCCGTCATCCGTTTGATACATTCATCTGTGCCAAGACTCCGGCCGGCCGTTGGTTGGATCCGCAGGAATTGACTGGTCCTGCTGTATTCCTTGCATCCGAAGCATCTAATGCCGTCAATGGCCATATTCTCTATGTAGATGGCGGTATTCTGGCCTACATTGGTAAACAGCCTAAATAATTAGTAGATATAAATAGGAAGAATCTGCTTGTGTCTTTGTTGATACTTGCAGATTCTTTGTATTTTTGTCTTTCAGTTCGACAAACAATAAATAGTATGAGAAAAATCTTTTTAGCAGTCGCAACGGCGTTAGCTATGTTTCCTGTTCGCAAAAGGAGCCGGTGACTGTCACTATAACCAATCCGCTTTCTATTGATAGGAATGGAGAAATGGTGGAAATCTCTATGGCTGAAATAACAGGCAAACTACAATTACCCGATACGGCACAAGTTATCGTATTGGACGAGAACGGGCTTGAAGTACCTTATCAGATAACATACGATGATATGCTTATCTTCCTGTTTCGGTGAAAGGGGGAGCTTCGGTTACTTATACAATTGCAGAAGGAACTCCACAGCCGGTGGATGTGGTTGCTTGTGGGCGTCAATATCCCGAGCGTCTGGATGATGTGGCATGGGAAAACGATCGCGCCGCTTATCGTGCATACGGTCCTGCTTTGCAGGAGAAGGGCGAGCGTGCCTTTGGTTATGACATCTGGACCAAGAATGTACCCGAACCGGTGGTGGAAGATCGTTATGACGGTGATTTGAATCAAGGAATCTCTTATCACATAGATCATGGAAACGGAATGGATTGTTATGCGGTGGGTCCGACTCTGGGTGGCGGGACAGCAGCTTTATTCCCCGATAGTACCATTGTTTATCCCTATTGTTACAAGGATTGTGAAGTCTTGGATAACGGTCCGCTTCGATTCACCACCAAGTTAGTTTATAATCCGTTGGTTGTAAAAAGAGATTCAAATGTGATAGAAACGCGTATCATTTCTTTGGACAAGGGATCGCAGTTGAACAAGACTGTGGTTTCTTTTGATAATTTGCAGGAAACAACTCCGGTGGTGACCGGCATTGTATTGCACAAACAGAATCCTACGGGGTATAGTTTTGATGCAAATGCAGGTTATATAGCCTATGCGGACTCTACAGAGAATGCAGCCAATAACAATGGAGTGATTTATATAGGTGCTGTATTTCCGGCTAATATAAAAGGAGCGCTGCCCCAAATGTTCTCCGAAAAAGAGCAGAAAGAACGTGGAGGTGCTTTGGGTCATGTGTTGTCGGTCAGTGATTATGAACCGGGTTCCGAGTATATTTATTATTGGGGATCAGGCTGGAGCAAATATGGTTTCGAAGCCGATACCGATTGGAACAAATATTTGGAAGAATACGCTCAGAAGGTACGTAATCCCTTGGTGGTCCATGTACCATAGAATGGTGATATAAGAATAATAAAAGTTATCCGAGGAGCACATGCTCTTCGGGTAACTTTTTTTCATGGGATGTTAAAGTGTTAATTCTCTCGTCTTAAACATCTTTTTCCGGTTCCTTTTGTTTCATTGCAATATAAGAAATTAAACTAGTTATTTATTTGTTAATAGAAAATGCAATGGACAATAAACCTAAACCTTTACAACATGGGCGGCAGGGATTGAGGACTTTTAGTGCTTTAGTCTGTCTGCTGTTGATGACTACGTCGCTGTTTGCTCAGGAGAAGACAGTGACCGGAACGGTAACCGATTCGACCAATGAACCTCTGATTGGAGCATCCGTAGTGATTCAAGGTACTTCCAATGGTACGATTACCGACATAGATGGGAAGTACAGTATTACCGCCTCACCCGACAATGTACTGGAATTCTCGTACGTGGGAATGGTGAAGCAAGATGTGAAAGTAGGCAGCCAGCATGTGATAAATGTACAGCTGAAAGAGGACTCACAAATGCTGGCTGAAACAGTAGTGATAGGTTACGGTAGTGCGAAGAAGCGTGACTTGACCGGCTCTATCACGAATATCAAGGGAGCCGAAATCGCTAATAAACCTTCTACAAATCCCTTGTCTTCCTTGCAGGGAAAGGTAGCCGGTGTGCAGATTATCAACTCGGGACAAGCAGGCTCGGACCCCGAAATCCGTGTACGTGGAACGAACTCCATTAACGGCTACAAACCTCTTTACATTGTCGACGGTTTGTTCAATGATAACATTAACTTTCTGAATCCCGAGGATATTGAGTCTATGGAAGTGTTGAAAGACCCGTCTTCATTGGCTATTTTCGGTGTGCGTGGAGCTAATGGGGTTATCATTATCACTACAAAGAAGGCTAAGGAGGGGCAGACTTTGGTGAATATCAACACCTCATTCGGCTGGAAACATGTGGTGGACAGAATCAAGATGGTGAATGCTTCTCAGTTCAAAGAATTGTATAGTGAGCAGCTTGTTAATGAAAAGAATCCCGCTTTTGATTTTTCCGGCTGGAATGCTGATACCGATTGGCAGGATGAAGTGCTTCAGAATGGCTTCATTACCAATAATAATATCAGTGTGACAGGAGCTTCTGAAAAACATAGTTTTTATCTGGGGATGGGATACTCATACGAACAAGGAAATATAAAGCACGAGAAGTTCAGCAAAATCACCTTGAATGTCAGCAATGAGTATAAGATAACCGACAAGATAAAGGTCGGGTTTCAGTTTAACGGAGCACGTATGCTGCCTGCTGATAGTAAATCAGTCCTGAATGCTGTCCGTACCACTCCTATAGCTCCTGTATTCAATGAAGAATATCAGTTGTATGCGGCGTTGCCGGAGTTTCAGAAAGCACAGATGATGAATCCGATGGTGGATGTGGATTTAAAAGCCAACACCACTCGCGCAGAGAATTATCGTGCATCGGGTAACATTTATGGAGAGGTGGATTTTCTGGAACATTTTAATTTCAGGGCTGTGTTCTCTATGGATTACGGCTCGAATAACGGGCGTACCTATCAGCGATTATCAAGGTATATGATAACACAGTGAAAGGAAATGTGGCTACACTGGGAACGGGTAAGACTGAAGTGAGCCAGTTCAAGGAAAATGAAACGAAGGTGCAAAGTGATTATGTGCTGACTTATACAAATAGTTTTGGCGACCATAATCTGACGGCAACCGCCGGTTTCACTACTTATTACAATTCTCTCAGCCGTCTGGATGCCGCCCGTGGGCAAGGTATTGGATTGGTTATTCCCGATAATCCCGATAAATGGTTCGTCAGTATTGGTGATTTGGCTACAGCTACCAATGGAAGTACACAGTGGAACGTACTACTGTTTCTTTTCTGGGGCGTGTGATTTATAATTACAAAGGAAAATATTTGTTCAACGGGTCTTTCCGTCGGGACGGTTCTTCGGCTTTTTCGTATACGGGCAACCAATGGCAGAACTTTTACTCGGCAGGTGCCGGATGGCTGATGACCGAAGAAGAGTTTATGAAAGACATTTCTTGGTTGGATATGTTGAAGTTGAAAGGTTCCTGGGGTACGTTGGGCAATCAGAATCTGGATACTGCTTATCCGGCTGAGCCGTTGCTTGAAAATGCTTTTGGAGCTGTGTTTGGCAATCCGTCCACCATCTATCCGGCTATCAGTGGCCTATTTGCCTAATGCGAACCTTAGATGGGAAAAAGTGGAAGCTTGGGAAGCAGGCTTTGAATCGAATATGTTTCGCAACCGCCTGCATGTGGAAGGAGTTTATTATAAAAAGAATACGAAGGACTTGCTGGCAAAGGTTCCCGGACTTTCCGGAACCATTCCCGGAATAGGAAATCTGGGGCAGATAGAGAATAAAGGAGTGGAATTGTCTGCCACTTGGCGGGATCAGATTGGCGATTGGAGGTATAATGTGGGAGTCAACCTGACTACTATCAAGAATAAGGTGAAGAGTCTGGTACAAGACGGTTATTCCATTATTGCCGGAGACAAGAGCCAGAGCTATACTATGGCGGGTTATCCCATCGGTTTCTTCTATGGATATAAGGTAGATGGTGTTTATCAGTCACAGGCCGATATTGATGCTTCGCCCAAGAATACATTGGCTACAGTGACTCCCGGTGATTTGAAGTTCGCCGATGTGAATGGGGATGGTGAGATTACACCGGCAGACCGTACTTTGATTGGTGATCCTACTCCGGATGTTACCTATGGAATCTCATTAGGTGTTTCCTATAAAGGTTGGGAACTGGGTATTGACATGATGGGACAGGGCGGTAATCAGATTTACCGTACTTGGGACAATTACAATTGGGCGCAGTTCAACTATATGGAGCAGCGTCTGGACCGTTGGCACGGCGAAGGTACATCCAATACACAACCTGTCCTGAATACCGGTCATGCCATTAACTTTGAAAATTCGGAGTATTATGTAGAAGACGGCAGTTTCTTCCGTATACGTAACCTGCAATTGGGCTATACTTTTGATAAGGCCTGATATCCAAAATCGGTTTGAAGGCTTTGAAAGCCTATTTCAATATTCAGAACCTGAAAACTTGGAAACATAATACCGGCTACACCCCTGAGTTTGGTGGTTCTGCATTGCTTTTGGTGTGGATAATGGAAGTTATCCGGTACCTGCATTTATACATTTGGACTCAATATTACATTTTGATTGATTATGAAACGAAGTAAATATATACTATACATTTGGGCGATTGGAGGAATCCTGGCCTTTACCGGTTGTAATGATTTCCTTGACCGCAGTCCTCAAGGTCAGTTCACGGAGGATGATAATCCGGTGCATTGGCAGAAGGAAAGATATTCAACATCTATACCATGATGCGTAATTTCAATATTACTGCAGGAACTCCCGCATTCGCTATTCATTGTTTCCGTTCCGAAGATTCGGAGAAAGGAAGTATTTCCAGCGACGGGTCGGAACAGGCGGCAATGTATGATGATTTTCAGTACAATGCCAGCAATGGGTTGATAAAGGCCTATTGGAGTCAGAATTATGCGATTATTTATCAATGCAATGAGGTGGTGGATGCCATTGAGACCGGTCATCTGACAGAAGAGAATGACCTCTATAATAAAGGAGAAGCGTTATTTTTCCGTGCCTACTGTTACTTTAATTTAGTGCGAGCTTCGGGGAGGTTCCATTGGTTACCTTTAAGGTAAATGAAGCTTCGGAGGCTAATGTACCCAAAACAACGGTAGACAAAATTTATGAACAGATAGACAAGGACTTGAAAGATGCGGAAGATTTGCTTCCCGAACAGTGGCCGGCTGCTATTTGGGACGTCTGACGTGGGGAGCTGCCCGTTCCCTGCATGCCCGTACCTATATGATGCGCAATGATTGGCAGAATATGTACAAAGCAGCCTCGGATGTAATGGGAAAAGGAATTTATATCTGGATACCCCTTACGATAAGATTTTTACTGACGAGGGAGAGAACAGCGGTGGTTCGGTGTTTGAGTTGCAGTGCTTGTCTACGGCCGCCTTGCCGCAAAGTGATAAGATAGGAAGCCAATTCTGTGAAGTACAGGGGATTCGTGGTTCCGGAAAATGGGATTTGGGTTGGGGATGGCACATGGCTACCGAACTGATGGCGGAAGCTTTTGAGCCTGGTGACCCCCGTAAGGATGCCACCTTGCTTTATTTCCGTAAGAGTGATTCCGACCCTGTTACTCCGGAGAATACCAATACGCCATACGGAGAGTCCCCGGTGTCGCAGGCAGAAGGTGCTTACTTCAACAAGAAAGCCTATACCAATCCGGCATTGCGCCAGGAGTTTACCAATAAAGGCTTTTGGGTGAATATCCGGCTGATCCGCTACTCGGATGTCGTTTTAATGGCAGCGGAGTCAGCAAACGAGTTAGGTAATACTTCGGAAGCGCAAAAGGATTTGGAGATGGTGCGTGCCGTGCGCGTGGCGGTAATCCGGATATACTACCTGAAATTACTTCTTTGGACCAATCGGTATTGCGTGAAGCAATCCGACACGAGCGTAGGGTGGAATTAGGACTGGAATTCGACCGTTTCTATGATTTGGTGCGTTGGGGAATCGCCGAGCAAGTTCTTCATGCGGCAGGTAAGTTGAATTATCAACCGAAGAATGCACTTTTGCCTATACCGCAGGATGAAATAGACAAGTCGAAAGGAGTGCTGAAACAGAATCCTGATTATTTATAATTATTCAATATGTCAATAGGCTCATGAGTACATTGACACATTAGCACATTATTTAAAGATGATGAATAGAATATTTCAAAGAATGAAGCAAGTGGCTCCCATGCTGCTATTTGCCACCCTGAGTGTGCATGCGCAGAAATCACCTCAGGATATGAATCGTTTCATTGATAATTTGATGAAAAAGATGACCTTGGAAGAAAAGATAGGCCAGTTGAACTTGCCCGTTACCGGTGAAATCACTACGGGACAGGCAAAGAGCAGCGATATCTCAGCCCGTATAAAACGGGGTGAAGTAGGAGGACTGTTTAACTTGAAAGGAGTTGCCCGTATCAAGGATGTGCAGGAACTGGCTGTGAAAGAGAGCCGTCTGGGGATACCTCTACTGTTTGGTATGGATGTGATTCATGGTTATGAAACGATTTTCCCCATCCCTTTAGGCTTGTCATGTACCTGGGATATGAAAGCCATTGAGGAATCGGCCCGTATTGCGGCCATTGAGGCCAGTGCGGATGGTATCTCCTGGACTTTCAGTCCGATGGTAGATGTTAGCCGGGATCCTCGTTGGGGACGTGTTTCGGAAGGGAGTGGGGAAGACCCGTTCCTGGGTGCTGAGATAGCTAAAGCCATGGTGCGTGGCTATCAAGGCGGCCAGATGAAACGCAATGATGAGATAATGGCTTGTGTCAAGCATTTCGCCTTGTATGGAGCTTCCGAGGCCGGACGCGATTATAACACGGTGGATATGAGCCGTCAACGCATGTTCAATGAGTACATGCTCCCCTATCAGGCAGCTGTTGATGCCGGAGTGGGTAGTGTGATGGCTTCCTTTAATGAAGTGGATGGCATTCCGGCTACAGCCAGTAAATGGTTGATGACTGATGTGCTGCGTAACCAGTGGGGCTTTCAGGGCTTTGTGGTGACGGACTATACCGGAATCTATGAAATGATAGACCATGGAATCGGTGATTTGCAAACCGTAGCTGCCCGTGCTGTCAATGCCGGAGTAGATATGGACATGGTGAGCGATGCTTTTGTAGGAACATTGAAACAGTCGGTGCAGGAAGGAAAGGTATCCATGCAGACCATTGATACTGCCTGTCGTCTTATTCTGGAGGCAAAGTATAAATTAGGGTTATTTGCCAATCCTTATAAATATTGTGATCTGAAACGTCCCGCACGTGATATCTTCACTCCGGAACACCGTGCCGTAGCCCGCCGTATTGCCGGAGAAAGCTTTGTCTTGCTGAAAAACGAACCTTCTACCGATAGGGTGGGATCGAATCCGTCCGGAAGCACAGTGCAACCTGTACTTCCTTTGAAGATGCAGGGTAATATTGCCGTAATAGGCCCGTTGGCAGATACTCGTACCAATATGCCCGGAACTTGGAGCGTGGCCGCTATACTGGATAAATCCCCTTCACTGATAGAAGTTTGAAAGAGATGACTGCCGGAAAAGCTACCATTTCATACGCTAAAGGCAGCAATCTGACCAGTGATGCCGCCTATGAAGAACGGGCGACTCTCTTCGGGCGCAGTTCATCGGGATGCCCGTACCGATGCCCAACTGTTGCAAGAAGCATTGACGGTAGCTCAGAAAGCCGATGTCATAGTAGCTGCTTTGGGCGAATCTTCAGAAATGAGCGGTGAAAGCAGCAGCCGTACTTCACTGGATATCCCCGATGTACAACGTACTTTGTTGAAGGAACTGCTAAAAACTGGAAAACCTGTAGTCTTGGTACTTTTCACCGGACGTCCGCTGACGTTGGAGTGGGAACAGGCTCATGTTCCTGCGATTCTGAACGTATGGTTTGGAGGTAGCGAAGCTGCTTATGCTATTGGTGACGTACTTTTTGGCGCTATTAATCCAAGTGGAAAACTGACTATGACTTTCCCGAAGAATGTGGGGCAGATTCCTTTGTACTACGCCCACAAGAATACCGGACGTCCGCTGCACGAAGGGAAATGGTTTGAGAAATTCCGTAGCAACTATCTGGACGTGGACAACGAGCCGCTTTATCCATTCGGTTATGGGCTTTCATACACTACTTTCAACTATGGAGATATTACGTTGGACCGTACTTCAATGCCTATGGACGGAAGTCTGACAGCTAAAGTGATACTGACAAATACAGGAAACAGGGATGGTGCGGAAGTAGTGCAGTTGTATATCCGTGACAAGGTAGCTGAAAGTACCCGTCCTGTAAAAGAACTGAAAGGTTTCCAAAAAGTATTCCTGAAAGCAGGTGAATCCCGTGAGATAACCTTCAAGATTACTCCCGATTTATTGAAATATTATAATTACGAGTTACAATACGTGGCCGAACCCGGAGCTTTCGATTTGATGATTGGTACGGACAGCCAGCATGTGAAAACAGCAACATTTGTGCTGCACTAACCTAAACCTGTGAAAAAATGAAAAGAATTCCCTTATGTGCAGCGGTGTTGCTGCTTTTCTCATTGCTGGCTTGTAAAAACAAGCCGGCAGCTTCTTCTGACAAGCGTCCGGCATCGGCGTCCGACACGCTTTCCGATGATGCTTTGATGGATACTGTCCAGCGTCGTACTTTCCAATATTTCTGGGAGGGGGGCGAACCTTATAGCGGTATGGCTCGTGAGCGTTATCATATAGATAATGTATATCCCGCAGGAGGGCCCGAGGTGGTAACCTCGGGAGGAAGTGGTTTTGGCATCATGGCTATTCTGTCCGGTATAGACCGGGGCTATGTGAGCCGGCAGGAAGGGCTCGAAAGAATGGACAAGATTGTGACTTTCCTTGAGAAAGCCGACCGTTTTCATGGGGCTTATCCTCACTGGTGGAATGGTGAAACAGGCAAAGTATTGCCTTTCGGTTCCAAAGATAATGGCGGTGACCTGGTGGAAACTGCTTTTTTGATGCAAGGCTTGCTGGCTGTGCATCAATATTATGTAAATGGCACTTCGGATGAAAAGAGTTGGCGGCACGTATTGATAAATTGTGGCGTGAGGTAGACTGGAACTTTTACCGTCAGAACGGGCAAAATGTGCTTTATTGGCATTGGAGCCCCACAGATGGCTGGGCCATGAACTTTCCGGTGCATGGATACAATGAATGTATGATTATGTATATTCTGGCTGCTGCTTCTCCTACTCATGGGATACCTGCCACGGTTTATAATGAGGGCTGGGCACAGAATGGACAGATTGTTTCTCCTCATACGGTAGAGGGGATTAAATTACATCTTCGTTATCAGGGTACGGAAGCAGGACCGTTGTTCTGGGCGCAATATTCTTTTCTGGGCATGAATCCCAACGGTTTGCAGGATAAATATTGTCCCAGTTATTTCAATGAAATGCGTAATCTTACCTTGGTCAACCGTGCCTACTGCATCCGTAATCCCAAGCATTATACCGCTTTGGCCCGGATTGTTGGGGATTGACTGCCAGTTATTCGGTAAACGGTTATGCGGCACATGCTCCTAATGAGAAAGAAGATTTGGGAGTGATCTCTCCGACTGCCGCTTTATCCTCTATTGTCTATACTCCTGAATATTCTTTGCAGGTAATGCGCCATCTGTATGGAATGGGTGAGAAAGTATTCGGCCCGTATGGCTTTTATGATGCTTTCAGTGAAACGGATAACTGGTATCCGAAACGTTATCTGGCTATTGACCAGGGCCCTATAGCAGTGATGATAGAGAATTATCGTTCGGGATTGTTATGGAAACTGTTTATGAGTCATCCCGATGTACAGAATGGGTTGAATAAACTGGGGTTTACATATACTAAGTAAATAACTCAAGGTATTTGGCCTTATCAGTCAAATACCTTGAACTCATAGCCTTGTTCCAGCAGCCATTCTATGGCCCGGGGCAAGGCATATTTCATGTTTTTCTCTGCCTTGATGGAATCATGGAAAGTAATGATGGAACCATTCCGCACATAATGTTTTACTTTCCTCAGTACCTGCTTCCCATTCAGCTTGTTGCTATAGTCACGGGTTACTAAGTCCCACATCACTATTTGATACTTATGGCGCAGCACCATGTACTGCATCCAGCGCATGTGGCCATGTGGCGGACGGAACAGGTTGGTATGGATCAGTTCGTTTGCTTTGTCCGTATTGGCCAGATAATTCTTGCTTCGGTATTCGAATCCCCGGATATGGTTAAAAGTATGATTTCCCAAACGATGTCCTCGTTCTACAATCATCTGGAATTCCTTGGGATCGCTTGCGCACATTGTCG
>ENA-OQJH01000290-OQJH01000290.1-human-gut-metagenome-genome-assembly--contig:-NODE-290-length-29193-cov-1.763263_pt1 | contig 29193 bp, 36 predicted proteins | sample MGYA00242597_ERZ504763 | MGnify/ENA primary metagenome ERZ504763 (study PRJEB26092, sample SAMD00036359) | human gut metagenome | host: Homo sapiens | study: EMG produced TPA metagenomics assembly of...
CTTCATATGTTAAAATTGGGGAGAATGGACAGATGCCCATTCCTAGTTACCGAATTTTAATACAAAAGGACAAGATTCCGATTTGAATAATCTATCAGGAGCCGGATTCACGGTTCGACTCAGAACGATCGCGCATATGCTTATCAACATTTTACGCTGGGATTGCTTGAAGCAAAAAATTGCGTGGGATGGCATTGGTTCAAGTATCAGGATGACGACGGTACAGATAACAGCGGAAAACCGGCTAATAAAGGAGTGTATGACAATCATTATGAGATGTATCCTTACTTGGGCAAGTTTATGCAGGAAGTGAATTACAATGTCTATAATCTAATTGAGTATTTCGACAAATAGAATAAGTTTATAATAAAAGGAACAAGTATAAATCCTTTAAAGTGATGGTAATGAAAAATAGAAAGAAAATATTAATTATAAGTCTGACTCTGCTAGCCAGTTTTACCAGTGCGGCAGAGACAGTGACAAAGGGCATGAAGAAAGTCATTGATGACGCTCTTGTATTTTCTGTCAAACAATCAATGTCCATGTTCTATGAGATGAAAGATCAAAAAGGCATACTTCCGAGAACAGCGGAAAATGGCAAGATGATTACATGCGAATCTGCCTGGTGGACAAGTGGCTTTTATCCGGGTACCCTTTGGTATTGTTACGAATATAGTAATGACCCGCAGATAAGGGCTGCCGCAGAAGAGATGACTTCACGTGTAGAAAAACAGAAATATACAACCAGTAACCATGATGTTGGTTTTATCATCAATTGCAGCTTTGGAAATGGATATCGTCTCACGCACAATGAAACATATAGGAAAGTAATAGAGACTGCTGCAAAATCATTGTCGACCCGTTTTCATCCGGTAACAGGATGCACCCGTTCCTGGAATAGTAAAAAATGGCAATTCTCTGTTATCATTGATAATATGATGAATTTGGAACTACTCAACGTAGCCTCTTCCTAACCGGAGACAACACCTATTATAATATGGCCAAATCGCATGCAGACCGGACAATGATTAATCATTTCCGCCCTGATGGAAGTTCATACCACGTGGTAAGCTATGACACGATTACGGGAAAAGTTCTGAATCAGGTGACACACCAAGGAGTAAACAATCAATCTTCTTGGTCACGTGGACAAGCATGGGGATTATATGGCTTTACAATGATGTATCGGCAGACTGGTAAAAAGGAGTATTTGGACCACGCTATTAAGATTGGTAAGTTCATTATGAATCATCCGCGTCTGCCTAAGGATAAGATTCCTTATTGGGATTTCGATGCTCCCAATATTCCCAAAGAAGACCGTGATGCCTCTGCTGGTGCCATCATGCATCAGCCTATGTAGAATTGAGCACTTATGTAGAAGGGGAACTAAGCAAACAGTTCCTCACAATAGCCGAACAACAGATAAAATCGTTAGCTTCCCCTGCTTATCGCGCAAAAAAGTAGGTGATAATAACCATTATATTATCAAACATTGTACGGGCTTCATGGCTAAACAATATGAAATTGATGCCCCTCTGACTTATGCAGACTATTATTTTATAGAGGCATTAATCAGATATAAAAAACTACTGGAAAATCGTCCGGTAGTTGAAACAATAACAGCTTTTTCGGAGAATTCGGACCGTTCTCTCTGGTTAAGTTCACTCCATCGCATTTCTTACCCGCTGTTAACGAATATGGCAAAAGGGGAACTTCGGAAGAATATGCCGGTTGAATCTATCGCTGCTGATATGCAAAAAAGAAAAGAAGTTACGCATTTGGAGGCTTTAGGAAGATTAATTACCGGGATCTCAACATGGCTGGAATTAGGACCAGACAATACAATAGAAGGCAAACTACGTGCTGAATATATTGATTTAGCTTTGAAATCCATTTCTAATGGAGTAAATCCACAATCTCCTGATTATCTGAACTTCAATAACGGACGCCAACCATTAGTCGATGCTGCATTTCTTGCTCACGGCTTGCTAAGAGCACGCACGCAATTATGGGACAAACTTGATAAAACGACTCAAGAACGAGTCATTAAGGAACTTAAATCATCGAGAGTGATAAAGCCTTCTGAAACCAATTGGTTATTTTTCTCAGCAATGGTGGAGGCTGCCTTGAAAGAATTTACCGGTGAATGGGAATATGAGCGTGTAAAATACGCTTGCGATCGTTTTGCACAATGGTATAAAGGGGACGGTTGGTATGGTGATGGCGCTGATTTTCACCTGGATTATTACAATAGCTTCGTCATACATCCCATGATGGTCGAAGTTTTGGAAATAATGAAAAAAACGGTATAGAAAGCTCTATACCTTATGACCTTGAACTCGAACGTTATGCACGCTATGCCGAACAACAAGAAAGACTGATATCACCCGAAGGTACATTTCCAATAGTAGGTCGTTCATTGGCTTATCGATTCGGTGCTTTTCATGCATTGTCTGATGTTGCCTACAGAAAACTGCTTCCTGAAAGGGTAAAGCCGGCTCAAGTAAGATCCGCTTTATCCGCTATCATCAATCGTCAGGTTAATGCACCCGGAACATTTAATCCTGAAGCTGGCTACGAGTAGGTTTTGCCGGATATCAACCCATATCGGTGAGACATACATATCGACAGGCAGTCTGTATCTATGTACAGCCGTATTTATCGCTCTTGGTTTACCGGAGTCTGACGAGTTTTGGTCTTCTCCTTCTGCAGATTGGACCTGTAAAAAGGCTGGGCCGGTGTTGATTTAAATGTAGACAAAGCCTTGAAAAAATAGGATAAAAAGAAGGAAATTCATGAAAAATATATTATCTATTTTATTTGTTGCAGTAGTTTTGTTTTCCTGCTCAGAAAATAAATCAGTAAAAAAACAAACTACCTTCTGTAATCCGATGAATCTGGATTATGGTTGGGGAAACTTTCAGACAAGAGAAAAGAAAGCCCGTTCCGCAGCCGATCCTGTTATCGTATTGTTTAAAAACAAATACTACTTGTTTACCACGATGGACATTGGTGGCTATCGCGTATCTGACGATTTAATCACATGGAAGAATATATACTTTAATCCGGAGGTAAAGACGTCCGCTCTTGATGTCGATCATTATGTAGCACCAGCCGTGGCAGCCGACGAAAACTATGTATACTTCGTTAATTTCACCAGAGACCGTACCAAGAAATCGGTAGATGTCATTCGCTCATCCGATCCGGAAAATGGGAAATGGGAAAAATGTGGTGAAGTAAGACGGATGGCCGATCCTTGTTTATTTATTGACAATGGGCGCTTCTTTTTCTATTATGGTTTAGGTGGAACTCAATCTACTACTTTCTTCGAAGTAGATCCTGCCACATTCAAAGAGATAGAAGGCTCAAAAAAGGTCTTGAGAGAATATGTAACAGATATCAATCAGTGCAAATCGGGCTATCATTTTGGACGTAGAGAGTTGTATGATGAAATTGACGCCTCTGCCTGGCTGGGAAAATTTTCCAAAGTACCATGTCCTGAAGGTGCATGGATTGTGAAGAACAAAAATAAATACTACCTGCAATATGCCACTCCAGGTACTATCTGCAATTGGTATTGTGATGTGGTTCTGGAAAGTGATAGTGTAAATGGTGGTTTTGTAGAACAACCTTATAATCCGTATCTCTAAAAGTCGGTGGTTTTATCGGAGGAGCCGGACATAGTTGTGTATTTAAAGACAAATACGAAAATTGGTGGCAAGTCACCTCCATGTGGGTAGGTAATCATGACGAATTTGAAAGAAGAATAGGTTTATTCCCTGTTTCTTTTGATGATAAAGGAAGAATGAGAACCCATACTGTTTTAGGGGATTATCCCATGTCACTACCTCAAAAGAAATTCAATCCTCAAGATATTTCCGCTTTTGGCTGGATGCTCCAATCCTATCATAAAAGAGTACGGCGTCTTCTTCATTACCGGGTTTCGAACCGGAAAAGGCAGTGGATGAAAATGTTCGTACCTGGTGGTCGGCTACAAGTGGCAAAGCAGGTGAATATTTCGTAATGGACTTAGGCAAGAAGATTCGTATGAATTCCGTTCAGATAAACTTTGCTGAACAAGACATAAACCCTGATGCTTCCAAAGAAACAGATTATCACGCTTATAAGCTGTACGTATCCGACAATGGAAGAGATTGGAAACTAATAGTGGATAAATCAAAGAACATGGTTGCCATACCACATGAATATGTTGAATTCCCTAAGCCGATAGAAACTTCTTTTGTTAAAATAGAGAATGTCCATACTCCCAAAGAGGGCAAGTTTGCTTTATTGGATTTGCGTGTGTTCGGTTTCGGCTATTCGGACAAACCGGAAATAGTTAAAGAACTGTCAGTAAAAAGAAACAAAGACGATGAAAGATATGCTTCGCTTAGCTGGAATAAAGTATCCGATGCTGATGGTTATCTTGTTCGCTTTGGTTATCAGCCCGATTTTCTTAATCAATGTATCCAGGTCAAAGATAAAGAAACGACCGATTTACAGCTCCACATTCTTACCAAAGGCGTACAGTATCATTACCGCGTTGACAGCTATAATGACAGTGGAATTACAGAAGGCATCGTTATCTCTGAATAAAAAGATATGGACAAAAAACTGCTTATTTATCCCCTACTCTTTTCTGCCGGGCTATTGCAAGCCCGGCAGAAACCTAATGTTGTGATTATCTTCACAGACGATCAGGGTTACCAGGATCTTGGTTGTTATGGTTCGCCATTGATACAGACACCCTTTATTGACCGCATGGCAAAGGAAGGCATAAAGTTGACAGACTTTTACGTATCATCTTCCGTATCAAGCGCTTCACGTGCAGGACTTCTGACCGGCAGATTAAACACACGGAATGGAGTAAAGGGGGTATTTTTCCCGAATCTGAAGGCATGCCTTCGGAAGAAATCACTTTAGCCGAAGCATTGAAAGAGCAAGGTTACACAACCGGTTGCTTTGGCAAATGGCATTTAGGTGATTTAAAGGGACATTTACCCACAGATCAAGGATTTGACTACTACTATGGGATACCATACAGTAATGATATGTATATCGGCCCTTCCCAGCAATTTGCTTCCAATGTAACCTTCAGAGAAGGATATAATTTGTCAAAAGCGAAAGAAGACCAAGAATTTGTGAGAACTTCCAGTAGAGCAGATATAAAAAAAGGTTGAACAACGCTTCTCCACTATTTGAAGGAGATAAAATTATTGAGTATCCCTGCGACCAGTCTACTACCACCCGACGTTATTTTGATCATGCCATAGATTTTATAGAAAATAATCCGGAGCAACCTTTCTTCGTCTATATCACCCCATCAATGCCTCATGTACCGTTATTTGCCTCCGAGCAATTTAAAGGTAAAAGCAAACGAGGACTCTACGGTGATGTTGTAGAAGAAATTGATTGGAATGTAGGCCGTTTAATCGATTACCTTGACAAAAAGAAATTAGCAGAAAACACTTTAGTTATTTTCGCATCGGATAACGGACCGTGGTTGTCTTTCAAAGAAGACGGAGGTTCCGCTGAGCCATTACGAGGCGGTAAGTTCTCTTATTATGAAGGAGGCGTCAGAGTTCCTTGTATCATCCGTTGGAAAGGGAGTATACCTGCCGGTGTAACTAGTGACGCAATAGTTGCCAGCATCGACCTTTTCCCTACAATCATGCACTATGCAGGTTGCCAATCTTTCAAACAAAAGATTGACGGTATAAATATTTCATCCTTTCTCAAAAATCCTTCTCTACGGTTACGTGACGAATATGTTTATGTAAAAGGTGGTGAAGTTCACGGTATACGCAAAGGTGATTGGGTCTATTTGCCTAAAACAGGTAATAGTAAGTTCAAAAAAGGAAGATGTCCCCGAATTGTTTAATCTAAAACAAGATATCGGAGAATCGAATAACCTTCATCTACAATATCCGAACAAAGTAAAAGAGCTGCAGGAAGTGATGAAGAAGTATCAATCAACTTCTACTATGCCATATTCACAAATACGTGATACTCTTAATAATGACAGACAATATTGGATTCAGACACTCGTAAAAATAGCTGATCCGGTGATAAGCAATCTTAGCAAAGACCAACTGAAAAAAATATTCCTGTCGGGCGTTCGTCATCAGCTTTAGCCAGCAGTCGGGAGTTTATCACTCACATGGAAGCTGTAGGCAGAACCATCGCAGGAATAGCACCGTGGTTGGAACTCGGACCGGACAATACTCCAGAAGGCAAGCTACGTGAAAAATATATTAAAATGACGTGCAAGGCGCTGGCAAACTCTGTAAACCCGGAATCTAATGATTATTTCAACAGCACAGCTACCCGTCAGATATTAGTAAACAGTGCATTCTTAATACAAGGATTATTGCAAGCACCTACACAGTTATGGGGAAATCTGGATGACACCACCCGCAAAAGACTCATTGAACAGTGGAAATCGACCCGTACGATGAAACCGGGAAATAACAATTGGTTGTTATTTTCTGCCATGGTGGAGTGCGGATTAAAAGAATTTTCCGGAGAATGGAATTTTCCGACAGTAGAAAGAGCCTTGACTTCTCATAGAGAATGGTATAAAGGAGATGGCGTTTATGGAGATGGGACAGATTTTCATTTAGATTATTATAATAGCTATGTTATCCATCCTATGTTACTGCAAATCCTGAAAGTGACAGTAAAACAGAGGCCGTCCTTCCAGTCATTTCTGAATGAAGATGGATACGATTTATTCGTTATGCCGAAATTCAAGAGCGCATGATAGCTCCCGATGGCAGCTATCCGGTACTAGGCCGTTCTGTCAGTTACCGTTCAGCAGCATTCCAAGTTTTGGGAGCATGCGCCTTATTCGGAAAACTTCCGGAATCATTGAAGCCCGGACAAGTACGTGGAGCCATGACAGCCATGCTTAAGCGTCTTTTTGAACAACCGGGAACTTTCAATAAAGAAGGTTGGCTGACGATCGGAGTTTGTGGTGAACAACCAGAACTAGGAGATATTTATCTGTCTACTCCTTGCGTTTATCTGTGCTCATTAGGCTTCCTGCCCTTAGGACTCCCTGCCAATGACCCTTTTTGGTGTAATCCAGTTGAACCATGGACAAGTATAAAAGCATTTGGTGGTATCGATTTCCCAATAGACAAGTTTATTAAACCATAAAATAAAATCATGAGATATAGTATTTTAATTGTTGCCTTTCTGATGTTTAATCTCACAGGTTATTCACAAACAACTTCAGGGCAGGAAGACAGGATATATTGGGTCAACATATTATCTCAAATTGCCGACCCATTATTAAATAGCATGAGTAAGGGAGAACTAAAGAAGAACATGCCTGTAGAAACGATCTCCGGTGTGCCTAATCCATCCAATGCGCGTACCACTCATCTGGAGCTTTAGGACGCTTGTTTGTAGGAATGGCTCCTTGGCTGGAACTCGGCCCGGACAATACACAAGAAGGACAAATACGTGAGAAATACATCCGCCTGATGATTGAGTCCATCAATCACGGATTCAATCCCCAATCTCCGGATTATCTGAATTTTACAGTCACCCGGCAACCTCTGGTAGATACTGCGTTCTTTTGCCAAGGACTGCTGCGTTCCCCGAAACAAATATGGAGTAAACTATCAGCTGAAACCCAAAAGAATATCCTGAACGCTTTACAACAAGTAAGTAAGATTAAGCCGGTAGAAAGTAACTGGTTACTCTTTTCTGCTATGGTTGAAGCTACCCTGCTGGAATTGACTGGTAAATGTAATATGCATCCCATAGAGTATGCCATTATGCGGTTCAAAGAGTGGTATAAAGGCGATAGTTGGTATGGTGACGGAATAAACTTACATATGGATTATTATAACAGTTTTGTCATTCATCCAATGCTCCTGGATATTCTGGAAATCATGCAGAAACATAACAAAGGCGAAACCGACTTTATAAAAAAGAACAGCTACGTTTCTCCAGATATGCCGAACAACAAGAAAGAATGATTTCTCCGGATGGAGCATACCCTGTAATCGGCCGTTCTATAGCATACCGTTTTGGAACGTTCCATGTACTTTCAACAGCAGCTCTTGTACTTTCAACAGCAGCTCTAAAAGATTTGCTACCAACTACCATTACCAAGTCACAAGTCCGATGCGGCCTAACTGCTGTTATAAAAAGGCACATGGCTATAAAAGGGAATTTCGACGAACATGGATGGCTGACTTTAGGTTTGCAGGACATCAACCACAAATAGCTGAAAGATACATTTCTACCGGCAGCCTGTATTTATGCTCTACTGTATTCACAGCATTAGGGCTTCCGGTCACCGATGAATTCTGGAGTGCCCCTTATGAGGAATGGACAGGAAAAAAATATGGTCAGGTAATCCCAATGTAAAACTGGACAAGGCCATAAAACTATAAAACCCTCTAAAACAGATTATATATGAAAAAGATTCTCTCCTTATTTTTAGTATCAATAAGTTGTAGCCTGAATGCTCAACAACTTTTTCATCAAAGATGGAGAAAGAAGATATTACCAAAGTTTGTAATGCCGTATCCGAGTGGCAAATTACCCATCACAACGAAGTAAAACATAATCCACTGGACTGGACAAACGGCGCTCTGTATCGTGGAATGACAGAATGGGGAAAAGTCTCGGGAAATCAATCTTGCTATGACTTTGTCCGTACTATCGGCGAAAAGCATAAGTGGAATATGTGGGACCGTGTATATCATGCCGATGATATTTGTGTGGGGCAAGCATTCATCGAGATGTACCGCAGATTTGATGACAAACGTATGCTACAACCTGTAATGGAACGGGCTTATTACGTAGCTTCCCATCCTTCAAAAGCTACATTACAAAAAACGGATGCTATAGGAACAACGGAACGCTGGTCATGGTCGGATGCCTTGTTTATGGCACCTCCGGTTTATGCGGCTCTATATACAATAACCGGAGATAAAATCTATCTAAATTATATGGACAGTGAATATAAAGAATGTGTAGATTCACTATACGACAAAGAAGATCATCTCTTTTATAGAGACAATAAACGAATTCCTCTCCGTGAAAAAAATGGTAGTAAACAATTCTGGGGAAGAGGCAATGGTTGGGTATTTGCCGGCCTTCCTCTCATTATCGATAATCTACCTCTCAACTGCCCTTCACGTAACTACTATATCCGGTTATTTACAGAAATGGCAGAAGCAGTTCGCAAGACTCAATGCAAAGACGGGGATTGGCGTACCAGCTTACTAGATCCTGATTCATACAAAATGCCAGAGAATAGTTGTTCCGCCTTTATGTGTTTTGGTATTGCCTGGGGAATTCGCAATGGTTACCTGCCTCAACGAACTTACAAGCCGGTTCTTGAAAAAGGTTGGCAATCATTAGTAAAAGCTGTTCATTCTGATGGAAAGTTGGGATATATACAACCTGTTGGTGCCGCACCCAAAGCTGCCGGATTCGATGCAACAGATGTATATGGCGTAGGTGCTTTCTTATTGGCAGGAAGCGAATTATATAAATTGTTATGTACTTACTATTGATACGATATCATCTCTCTTTATAATTATGTCCTACCGTCATTTATTATCAAACTTACCAATAGAGTGTCCGGCAAGAATCCGATCCAGACTTCATCCACAACACCTATCATCTGAAGTTTGGATAATAAATGATAGTAGGAAGTTTTTCCTACTCCTTCTATTCTCAACAGACTTTTTCAACCTCTTCCCGATACGATTTCCAATAAGTCCTTTACCGTTCGAACATCTTGATTATACAAGATATTAGCCAACCGGGTATCAGCTACTTTACAAACAGGCAATTGAAGTATCCACTCCTCCTGCCCAACATTTATATTCTTATTATTGTCTGCCAAAGATAAAAAACGAGCATCGATAGCACGCTTTCGATAAGTAGCCAATATATCTTTCTTCAAATTCAACCCTTTAAGTATAGAGTTATACATTTGCAATGTCTTCCCATAGGTAATTCGATGCCGATCAGCCACTTTCGCTACTGATTCTCCTGTAGAAATTGAATAGAAGATATCGCGGGTAACAGGGTGAAGAATCAATGCTGCCAGTTCACGAATGATTATTTCATATAGAGGTTTACAAGTCTTCTGTGTTCTCAATACATATAGTAGATCATCGTATTTTGAAATGATAAAGTCCCGTTCCAGTTTCTTTTCTTCTACGATTTTAGAAAGGTAACCTGCTTCTAAACCAAGTCTTTTATGAGCTTCCAGATAAGCATCCAAACTCTCATCATCCAAAAACAACTGATCGTTGATTCGGGAACTCGTAATGTATCCAAGATTTGCCCAATTCTTTAGAATAGCTTCTTGAATGTCGCGTCTTTCAGACATCTGTTTTGTTGTGAGCCAATTTGACATAAAAAAACGGAACTAGATTAATAATATCAACTAGTTCCGTACCTTTTATTATAAAAGAGTACGGAGCTGCCACAATCCCGCAAACAGGAGGTAGTAGCGGCTACCTTTCAGACACGGGCAGACAGCCCGTACCCTATGAGAAGTCATAGAAGTACAGGCGTCTCCCGGTGTCTGAAAAAAATCCGCTACGATTTCCTGTTCACCGAGGAAACGCACAATCGCATACCACAAAGGCATGCTACGTTCCAATGACAAAGGTACAAATACTTTTCGGAAAATAACAAGAGAGAGGCATAAATGTTTAGAATGATGATTGTATAATTAAAGCGTATGTATATAAATAGACAGGCTTCAATTAGTTATCTTATTCAAATAAGAAACCACTCTACAATTAAAGCACCTCTCTCTTGTATAAACTAGCTACTTTTGTAGCACACATCAATCGTTCCACAAATATGGAACGAAACAATAACAGATGTGGAACTAAAGGGAAACAACTGTGGAACTAAAAGTCAACAGCTGTAGAACGATTTAACAGTAACTATAAAACCACTAAACATTAGTATATGAGTGCAATATATGACTTATTTGAGACTCCTAGTCCAAACAAAGAAGAGAAACAACCGCTACATGCCCGTATTGTCTCCAAAGGAACCGTAGATAAAGAAGAGTTTCTGGATCGTGTCCACAAATTTACCGGTATCAGCAGAAGTTTATTGGCAGGAGCCATGGAAGCCTTTGCCAATGAAGCACGGGATTTACTAGCCGACGGTTGGAATGTAGAAATGGGAAAACTTCGGGATTTCTTCTCTACATCGTTTGCAAAGTCGTCCGTAGCCGGTTAAAAGAATAAAAGGAATTCGGGCAGCTCTGTCAAAATGAAAATATTAATTCCGCGCAGTCTCCATTCAAGAAAGAAGTAGGCGACAAAATGAGGCTGCAACGAGGAGAATCTATCACACGCCCTAAGAAAAATAGTATCTCCCGTGAGACGTGTCGCGACCGCCTCAACACATACTTGGAAAATCACCTATTCATCAGCCGGACAGATTATAGCCATCTGACAGGACGAAATAAAAAAGTGGCTATTGAAGAATTAAATTCCTTTATCACTGACGGAATAATACGGAAAGAAGGGGTTGGAAAGTTGACTGTATATATAAAGGTATAAACTCTTGGAACAAGTAGAATTAAGAGTTACAACAGGATTATTGCTGTTGTAACTCAAGTATGATTTCATCAGTGATGTAGGCATCACTCAATGTTATAAGCGGGTATTGTTTATTAAGAAGCAATGCGTATACCTTACTGTTATAGAACAAGTACAATGCTTTTTCGGGAGAAATATTCAAACGCTCCGCTAATTGCATCACCACACGAGTGTATTTATTCCATACTAATACATCTATCATAAACGTAGTTTATTTTATTGTTATATATTCTTTGAAAGAGAGACACTCGTCAATAAGACGTTGATTGAGAATGCATAACTGATTGTTGGGCTGCTCAAAACGCAAACGTCCTAAAGCTACTTCTTTAGTAATCTGGTTTTCCATAAAATTTTCTATTGTGTCGAAAACCCGATCATTAGCAATACCGCCTTCCACAATGTCGTACTCCAACCATGGCTGTTTTCCTAAACGGCTACTGACAATAAATTCCAACCAATCATTGTTATACCCGTCAAAGTGAAGCCATTTGTATCCGGATGAATTTATCTTTTCAACATCAAGCTCGTATATGTTTACTACAGATGTGCTACCAGGATGGCGTAATGCCATGACAGCTCCCCAACGTTCAGCCTGGGCATAGATATCTGTTACATAGAATCCTTTACCAAAGTCGAGGTTTTCGCGTCCGACACCGACCAAAGGATATTCTACGGCCTGCGTACTACCATGATAGACTTTCATACAAATTCTCCTTTTTCTTTATAGTAGGCTTCCCAGTTTTCAAGAGCTTCTACCAACGTATCGGCTATGTACTCACGACTCTGGGTGTGAAGCATGTCATATCCACTTATCAGGTATTGACGGATAAGATTCAGTTTTTCCAAACGGTTATAGAGAGTAGGAGCCGGAATACCCAACTTCTGGGCGGCACTCTCAATGGCAAAAATCACAAACTCCATGACTTTGCCATCAACAACGGGGGCTGATTGGCTTGAATGTAGCATAGCTATACCTCTATTATCTTAGTGTAATATGTACAAATATAGTGTTTATTCTTGCAACGTTCATCGTTTTTCGGCATATTTTATGATTATCAAGAACATTTGAGTATCGTGAAACTGATTGAAATACTCCCTATTTGGAAATGGCTATTAAAGTAGAAGACATAAGAATCTATAAATCAGAGGCATACAAACAAAATAAATAAAAGTGAATCAAAGTACGTACATCTAGGACCGTTAAAGCACCTCCCCGGAAAGTGCCCATAGTATCTTTGCATCGTGATCACAAAGAGAATTGATAAATAAAGTAACTAATTTAAAAAACAAAAAACTATGGCACTTAGATACGTCATTAAAAAAAGAACATTCGGCTTTGATAAAACTAAAGCTGAAAAGTATGTAGCACAAAATGTAATCACCAATACGGTGGATTTCAGAGATTTGTGCGAGGAAATCACCAAAGTCGGAATGGTCCCCAGTGGAGCGGTAAATTTGTACTCGATGCTTTGATCGATACATTAAATCTCAACCTTAGAAAAGGCATCTCTGTTCAATTAGGAGATTTCGGATGCTTCCGTCCTGGTATGAATTGCGAAAGTCAGGATACTGAAAAGAGGTAGATAGCGATACGATACGCAGAGTGAAAATCATTTTCACTCCGGGCTACAAATTCAAAGAGATGCTAAGTAAAGTCAGTGTTCAAAAAGCGGTAGCTTCCGATGATGGTTCCATCCAGCCAGAACAACCGGACCCCAACCCGAATCCAAACCCGGATGACGGCAAAGGAGAAGCACCGGACCCGGCAGCATAAGATTAATCATCAGCCTTTAAAAGCAGGGAAACAGTACCCGCCCACGGGCGGATACTGTTTCCCAAAGTATTCCTGCAAAAGACTTGACAACGCCTTTTTTATTTTGTATCTTTACCACATCTTAAAACATTAAAATATCAACATGAAAGAATTGCCATCAGAAGAGGAAGAAATTCCGTTTCGCATTAAAACTTATAAGAAAAAGGAATTGGCTTGTATGTACAATCCGAACATTACACCCCGTTGCGCCATACGCATATTCACCAAATGGATTAAAATAAATAAAGAACTGCTTCAGTTATTGACTGCCACAGGTTATCATCCGCGTACACGAACGTTTACTCCCCGGCAGGTACAAATCATCACCAGTATTCTGGACATTCCATAAGGATGTCCAGAATACTGGTTTTATCATTACAGCTGTCCTGCCGCTTTTAAATAAGCCACATAATCAATAGAAAAGGATTATTCACCGATTGCGTACAATATTGATATATAATCGTCCTATTCTTATATTAAAAACGACTACCCAACACTACCTTTGTTACCAACCGATTATTTCAGGAAGATTGCATTAGTTAAACAAGCTGTTTTACTTGGTATACTCCGAAAATAATTCATAAGTTTGTTTTGTATTAAAGGAGTCCATTGTATGTATAAGAAGTATATTCCATTTCTTTTATTATTAATTTCTACTCTTTCGTTTGGACAAAATATACACTTCCAAGCGATCGGAGTAGAAAATGGCATTTCACAACCCACAGTCACGTCTATTTATCAAGATGAATTCGGTATTATCTGGATAGGAACCAAAGATGGTCTGAATCGATACAACGGTACTGATTTCCATATATTCCGCCCGATTGAGAATGATAAAAACAGCTTGTACAATAATAATATAGGTACTATCTGTGGCGATAAAACGGTCATATTTATATCCGTTGCAAGTATGCTGTAGTAGAATATGATATCAGGAAAAACATTTTCCATACTATCCGTAACAACAATATCCAGGCCATTGACTACGGTAACTCCCGGTTATGGGTTTGTACGAGAGATCATTGTTTACATACAACCGAAAAGAAGATAAACTAGAGTATTATTACCACCTGGACAGTGTACGTATATCATGCGTCACTGAAGATCATGAAGGCAACCTGTATGTAGGAACGATGAATAAAGGCTTGTACATAATAGATAGTAATAAGAAATGGCTTAATTATCTTCCCGAGAAAGATATAACCTGTATTTATGAAGATTCCAAAAAGAATATTTGGGTAGGAACTAAGGATGACGGACTTTTCCGCCTGGACAGAAATGGCGTACAAATCAACTATAAGGACGGACCTTATAAAAACAGACTTTCCAGCAATTATATCCGTTGTATTGTTGAAGACAACCAGGGCAATTATTGGATAGGCACTTTTAAAGGTTTGGACAAACTGGATACCACCAACAATATTACTCATTACAGTGAAGACAACAAGCCTTATAGCCTAAGCAATTCTTCCATCATTTGTATGATGAAAGATCAGCAGGGCACTTTCTGGATAGTACCTACTACGGTGGAATCAATCTATTCAATCCCGATTATGAAATCTACACCTACTATTATCCCGATGAATCACAAAAAGGTAAATTGACATCCCCTTTTGCCGGAAGAATGAAAGAGGACTCCAAAGGTGGTATTTGGATTGCAACAGAAGGCGGAGGAGTAAATTATCTCGATAGAAAGACCAAGAGCTTTATCGAATATAAACACAGTAATCAAAGTAATTCACTTGCATCCAATACAATTCAAGCTTTATATCTGGACGAAAAGAATCAGATACTATGGATAGGAACGTTAAAAGGAGGATTGGATAAGTTAAACTTGAAAACGCAGAAGTTTACCAACTACAGACATGTTCCCGGCCAAAAGAACACATTGATTAATGATATAATCCGGAAAATTATTCCATATAAAGGGAACTTGCTGCTGGCTACCCACAACGGTATCGGTTTATTTAATCCGGAAACCGGAGAATGTACCAAACTATTAACGGATAGCAAACTCAACAACAGGCAAATCATTGATATGCATCTCGACAAGCATAACAATTTGTGGTTTTCCTATTATTTGGGACTGGTAAAGTATAATATAGCAACTCATAAACGAGATGAATATTTTGTTCCCAACACTTCCGAAAAAGTTATAGGAAGCAACCTTATAAACGTACTTTTCGAGGATAAAAAAGGGAATATATGGCTGGCTCTTCCGGAGACGGGATATTTCTATACCAACCTGAAACGAATACATTCAAATCGTTCAACTCACAAAACTCAGATTTGATTAACGATTATATTCTGGATATAAACGAATCTCTTTCCGGTTATCTTTTGATAGCAAGCAATCAGGCTTTTCACGGTTTGACATGGAAAACGAACGGTTTTATAACTATAACAAACAAAATGGTTTTCCGATGACAGCATTGAATCCTTACGGATTGTTTGTCGCCCATGATAATGAAATATTCCTATCCGGACCTAAGATGATGATCTCTTTCTTCGAAAAAGAACTGAATTCTTATGTTAAACCTTATCAGCTGAACTTTACTTCATTGGAAGTTAACAATAAACTCATACTACCCAATGACGGCTCCGGCATCCTTTCCGAGTCAATCTTATATCAACCGCAAATCACCCTGAACCATAATCACTCCATCATCACAGTTAATTTTTCGTTATCAAACTATGTATCAGTATTAAGAAATCGGATTTACTATAAACTGGAAGGGTTTGATAAAGAATGGATGAGTGCCGGTTATCGCAAAGGAATCACTTACACAAACCTGAATCCGGGTAAATACAAGCTAATAATAAAAAGCTCTGAAGAATACTCCGGAAGGGAAAGTATTTGTAAGGAGATAGATATTGTGATAAAACCACCTTTCTATAAATCGACATGGGCGTACTGCTTTATGGCATTATAATAATTATTTCTATATACATAATAGTAAGTTTCTATTCTTCCAAACTAAAATTGAGGGCCTCGCTCGAATATGAGAAGAAAGAAAAAAAGCAGATAGAAGAACTGAACCAGTCAAAGCTCCGCTTTTTACCAATATATCACATGAATTCCGTACTCCGCTTACTCTGATTGTAAGTCAGTTGGAAATGCTAATGGAACGGAATGATATTCAACCGTTAGTATACGGCAAATTAGTAGGCATACATAGAAATACACTACGTATGAAACGTTTAATTACCGAACTTCTTGATTTTAGAAAACAAGAACAGGGATTCGAGAAGTTTAAATACAGCAAGCAGGATATTTATTCGTTTCTGGATGAAATCTATTTGTCCTTCAAAGAATACGCCAGAGGCAAACAGATTATTTTCGAATACTTTAATAAAGATCGTTCGCTGGATGTATGGTTTGATGTAGTGCAACTGGAAAAGGTTATTTATAACTTGTTGTCGAACGCTTTTAAATATACACCTTTGGGAGGTACGGTTTCATTATCGGTACAAGAGTATGAAAACAGCGTTATGATACTTATTTCAGATACGGGAATAGCATTGCCGAAGAAAATCTGAATAAGATATTCGACCGTTTCTATCAAGTAGACAGTCTGGACAACCAGAAAGGCACAGGCATTGGCCTGGCGCTTGCAAAAAGTATTATCGAAGCGCATAAAGGAAAAATCGGTGCCCGAAGCCGGGAAGGGAAAGGGACAACATTTGTCGTTGAGCTACCTTTGGGAGACAGCCATATTTCGGTTTCACAAAAAGTGGAGACTCCTGATATTGATTCATACTGCATTTCATTACTGAAGATGGATGATGAAAAATAACGGAAGAGATACCGGAGGATGAAAATTCTGACAGGACAGAAGAACCTTCGAGTAAAATACTGATTGTCGAAGATAACGAAGAATTACGAGAGCTGTTAGTACGTTTATTCTCCAAAGTATACTCGGTTTATGAAGCCCAAGACGGTGAAGAAGGTTTTGAAAAAACCAAAGAAGTGCAACCTGATATTGTGCTTAGTGACATCATGATGCCCAAGATGTCCGGAATAGAAATGTGCCGGATGATAAAAAGTAATTTTGAAACTTCGCACATACCTGTCATACTGCTCACAGCACAGACTGCGGAAGAATTTACTATACAAGGGTTAAAAATGGGTGCGGATGACTATATCACTAAACCTTTTAATGTGAAACATTTGTTTATGCGTTGTAATAACCTGGTGAACGGCAGAAAGCTGTTACAGAAAAAATATGCTAAACAAATGGATAACAATGTAGATATTTTGGCAACCAATGGTGCAGACCAGCAATTTATGGAACAATGTGTGAGCTGTATTGAACAGAACATCGATAATCCTAATTTTGATGTGAACATGTTCGCGCAGGCTTTAAACATCGGACGTACCAAGTTATTCCTGAAACTAAAAGGAATAACAGGACAGACGCCGAATGATTTATTTTAAACGTCAGGTTGAAAAAGCACAAAATGCTGCTTATTCAGTCAGATACTAAGACGATTTCGGAAATAGCTTATGAAGTAGGTTTCAACTCTCCAAGTTATTTCATTAAACGATTCAGAGAACTGTTCGGGATAACACCGGCACAGTTCCAAAGGGAATCACGGAATAAATTTATAATCTATTTTAATACAATAATAATACTATGAGAACAAAACTATTAGGTGCTTTTTGTCTGTTATTCCCATTATTATCGGTTGCTGCCGATATTCAAAGAATAACTCCTATTACTTCTGACAATAGTGTCAAAATAGAAGTGACTTTATCGGCAGAAGCGGGTGAACATTTATTGCTTGATGCCACCATTATCGGCTCACAGAATAAAGAGAAACTATGCAACTTTTCAAAAGAATATCTCTTTAATCATAAAACCGATACGACAGTTATACTGGCTACAGATCAATTAACTCCGAAGTTATGGAGTCCGGTTTCGCCTGTACTTTATGACCTTACACTAAAAGCAGGAAAGCAGACTTTTCAGAAGAGAATAGGATTCAGAAAATTTGAGATGCATAACGGTGTGTTCTATTTAAACGACAAACCAATCTACCTGCGAGGCAACGCCATAAACCCACCGGAACGTGGCATACCGGAACAACTGGAGCAAAGTAAAGACTTTGCCCGTGACTATGTTCGATATATGAAAAGCCTTCATATCAATATCATTCGTATCCCCGACAACCAAAACTGGATGGATGTATGCGACGAAGAAGGAATGATGATATTCGCCGGTCGGTACGGACGTCCTAAACACGCAACAAAAACAGCTCCTCCAACAGATTTTGAATTATCACTTAAAACCTATAAGGAAATAGATTTAGGTCCGTTTACCTCCCATCCTTCTGTCGTAATTTATATTTTATCCAATGAAATGCCCTACGAAGGAAAGGTAGGTGATTTATACAGGGATTTTCTTACTCGAATGTATCAAGAACTTAAAAAATGGGATAGTACCCGTTTGTATATTTGTAATGCCGGCTATGGTCTAGGGAAATCAGCAGATATCTATGACGTACACAGGTATTGGGGATGGTACTATAACTCTTTCCTCACCTACCTGAATATGCGCGACAAGGCTATGTGGCAAAATCCGGGAAAAGTACAGCCCATTACCTTCACAGAATGTGTGGGTAACTATACTGGTATAGACGGACGCTTTAACCTTTGTTCGAGAACCAAGCAACCCGGTTCTCAAAAGTGCTGGACAGGACATTTGCCTGATGCAGAACAAGCAGAAGCCGCCATGGCCTATCAGGCATTTGTTCTGAAAAATGCGACGGAGTTATTCCGCCGCTTGAGAAGCCAGAATGATTGTCTGGCTGGCACCATGCCTTTCACCATTGTATTTCACCATTGGGACGGAGTAAGTTCTTTTGCCGAGATGAAGCCCAAACCGGTCGCCAGGCAGTATCAGCTTAGCTATCAGCCTATATTATTGAGTTGGGAAAACTGGCAATCACAAGTATATGCAGGAAAGAAGCTATCGGTAGTGGCACACGTAGTGAATGACGATGATTACGGTAATGGATTGAGCAATGCCCGCCTGCATTGGTGGATTGAGCATGAAGGCAAGAAGTAATATCGGGAGAAAATGAATTCCCGTTTGTCCCTTATTATGGAACCGATAAATTACCTCTCACTATCAATATCCCACAGAATCTACCCACGGGAGATTATCTATTAAAAGGAGAGATTTATTCCAAAGACAAAAAAGGTGTCATATAACGAAAGCGAATTATTTATTGCCGGAAAGGATTGGAACAACCCGGCTGATACAGAAACAACAGTTTTTGTATATGACACTACCCGGAACAACAAACATTAAACTGTTTACAAAGAAAGGGATATTCCGTGAAAACATCATCCTCATTGACAAAACTCCCTATGCACTCCACATTTGTCATTGGTAAAGATTCGTGGGATGATAACCTTGACAGACAAACCGAAGAATTGAAAGCGTATGTTAATAAAGGCGGTCACATTATTTGCCTTGAACAGAATCAAACCACTTTCAACTCATCCTGGTTGCCCGTAAAAGTAAAATTTCTGGAACATAGTAATAACGATCCGGTTTATCTGTCACCGTCTCTGGCATACAAAGATGGCATGAATATCAATCTGGAACGTCCTTATCATCCGATTTTCAGTGGATTGAATCCACGTATGTTCAGGCTATGGGCTGACTATACTTCTTATGATGAATCGAAGAATGGCTTCCCAGCATCTATCCTGTAAATACGGGTTATGAGCTGCAATCGTCCTCAATAGAGGATGTGGCAATTCTCGCCAACTATAGCCGTGCCCTGGCTGGCACGGCTTTATCCGAGTTGTTTGTGGGGAAAGGTTCTATCCTTTATCCGGATTTGACTTGATAGACCATTGCGAAGTAGATCCTGTAGCCGACAAACTTCTTTCCAACATAATTCAGTATATGGCTGTCAATAAGAAGCATGAACAGTATGTAGCCGTAAACGATTCCATTATTTGGGGAGACTATGCCTCTGAACAAGGGATAGTTAATGCTCCATGTAACGGTTTGATGGTGAATACGATTCCTATCATTCCAAAAGGACAGGAAGAACTGCCGAAGTATAAAGTGCAGGTTGATGAATATGGATATCAATATGCAGGATCCTATGGAGGCTGGAATTCGAAACCGGGAGTGCAATATGTCACATACGGCAGACGTCCGATGGCTCCATTTACTTTCTCACGTGGAGGTAGCCCCATTGTCGATACATCTTCAACCGTTGGCGAAGGTTACTTTTATCTGCACTTCCCCGAAAGGCAAAGACTATGGTTACTGTATTGGAAAATCCGGTAGACGAGCCTCTGAACATCAGTCTTTCGGTCACGGATGGAACATGGGAAAAGTATATCATCCAACCCAAACAACAGTTGATTATCAGAACGAATATCTCTCATCTGAAAAACAAGATGAAAGTGACGCTGAAAGGAGACAGACGTACCATATTAATTAAAGACTATAATAAAGAAAACCCAAAAGTAACTTCCGTACAATGTTGCTTCTTAAAAGAACGATTTTTATATCTTATCATATACAAAGCTGGATATTTGCCAATGAATTTATAATCAGGCAAACTATGAAACGCATATTATTTTCTTTCTTTTATCACTGATAACAATACTATCCTTTGCAACTGACGGATTTACGGTAGCAGATGTCTTTACGGACCACATGGTATTGCAGCGAAATGCCATAATAAAGATATGGGGAAAAGCCCAAAACGGTTCACTGGTTGAGGTCCGGTTTGCAGGGCAGCTTCGGAAAGTAAAAGCCATTCAGGGAAAATGGCAAGTGACATTGAAGACTGGAAAAGCCGGAGGACCCTATAAATTAGATATTATAAACGGTAATAATAAGGTTAGTTTTCAAGATGTTTTAATAGGTGACGTATGGTTGGCGGGTGGTCAGTCGAACATGGAATTCGCTTTGCGCAGAGTAAAAGATGCTCAAAAAGAGATTAGTTCGGCCGACTATCCACAAATACGTTATTATAAAGTGCCGAGAAAATTCTACCCGGAACATGAAGTGTCCAAAGCATCATGAGGGTATGTTCGCCGCAGACAGCACCGGAGTTTTCTGCTATCGCTTATTATTTTTCCAGAAACATACATAAAGAGTTGAATATTCCTATCGGTATCATCCAAACTCCGGTAGGAGGAACCACGGTAGAGGCTTGGACAAGCAGGACACTGCTGATGTCGGACAAAGACTTCCGACCGATAGTACAGCATTATGACAGTATAGTGAATTCTTACGGGTCGGACGGGTACGAAAAACTATACAACCGTTATGTTTCAAGTCTGGCAGAGTATAACCAGTTGAACGCGGAACAAAAGAAGTATATAGACAAACCGGTGGAACCTATGGGAAGAAAGAATTTCCATAGACCGATAGGATTGTCCGAGACAATGCTAAACACTGTTATTCCTTACACATTGAAAGGTTTCCTCTTTTATCAAGGAGAATCAAACACAGCCCGCGGAGCGCAATACCGCAAATTGTTTCCTGCCATGATAAATGAATGGAGAACTGCTTGGGGGCAGGGAGATATTCCTTTTCTCTTTATTCAGTTACCCAGATTCGAAACGAAAACACGTTATTGGTATGAGCTACGTGAAGCGCAATACCTCACCTCACACCATGTAAAAAATACAGCAATGGTTGTCGCTTTCGATCAGGGTAATCCGAAAGACATTCATCCCATAGTGAAAGACACAGTAGGCTGGCGGTTGTCTCAATTAGCACTAGGAAAAGTTTATGGTAAAAAAGTTGTTTGCCAAGGGGCCGGAGTTCAAGAAGATGACGAAAACTGCCGATGGATCTTGTTACTTGATTTTGCCAATGCCGGTACAGGGCTTGTTAGCAAAGATAATGCAGCAACACTTTCAGGTTTCGCTGTTGCGGGTAAAGATGGTAAATTCTATCCCGCTGAAGCAATCATCGTAGGCAAAAATCAAGTAAAGGTGAAAAATAATCTGGTGACAAATCCCGTAGATGTCCGTTACCTCTGGGTGAATAGTGGCGATATGAACTTATTTAATAAAGAAGGCTTTCCGGCATTTCCCTTCCGTACAGACAAGTATCGGTTAGCAACAGAAGGCGTATATGTTAATCCGGAGCCGAAGATATGCAGACGCAGCTTATAAGGCTTGTTACTCTGAAGAATAAATACATACCATAAAATACAAAAGATTTATGTACCTAAGAAAATGTTTGGTTTTAGTTTATGGAGCCATGGTTATACCTTTCGTGGGTATATCTGCTGATAATGTGAATGTGGCATTACACAAACCGGTAATAGCTTCTTCACAACAAAAAGAATTTCCTGCATCCAATGTAACCGACGGAATTATTTCGCGCAAATCTTCCTGGACAAGTGCCAAAGGCGCTCGTACCCCGCATATGCTGGTTCTTAATTTGCAAAAATATTATGATATCGACAGGATAGTTATCTACACGGGAATTCCTGAACCGGAAAAGACGGAACAAGAGAAAGGACAAGCTCCCGGCTTCTGGGCAATGAAGAACTTCAAAATTCAGTATTGGGACGATGCAAACTGGACAGACTTGCTAATACGGAATGTACGGAGAACCGGTTGGATAAAATCGAATTTACATTTACCCCACAACTCACTACTTTCCAGCTTCGACTAATCTCTACTGATGGGGAACCTGTTACCATCAATGAGTTTGAAGTATATGGCAAAGAAAAGAAAAAATATGATTGTTCCTGTTATACAGAATGAATTGCCAAATAGAGTTCATAAAGAATTTCCTAAAGACATGCTTGTAACAGTCAATAAAGATGTAATAGGCAATACCATGAAATATGTAGCTTACAATCAAGGATATTATATGCCCGGCAGCAACATCTCAGGTTGGCTTGAATATTCTAATGTAAACAGTTTACGCGTATGGACATCCATGAATGATTACGTACCGAAGAGGCAGTAAATTATCAGAAGAACTTGAATACACTGGAAGAGTTTGAAGCGTACAAACATGAATTACGAAGTAGTCCGGAAAAAAATAACTTCATCAAATGGAAACTGATTCTGGAAAGATGCCGTAAGCAACAATTCTCCACCAATCAATGGTGTTTGAATATGCTTTACTTGAATTGAAACGCTTGAACATAGATGTAGTCCTACAGATGAATTCAACAGACTTTGACCATACATGGAGCAATAAATGGAAACAATGGCAACGCTTTTATGCCTGGCATTTTACGCAGCCAAAACGGGTGACGTGACAATGTTCGCCATGCAAAACGAACCTAATCACCGACATTCTGGTCCGATGAAAATCACACAATATGTAGATGCCATGAAAATTGTGTCAGATGCTATATATTGTGCTATACAGGATGTAAACAAACTCTATGGGAAGCATCTGAAATCACGTTTTGTAAGTCCTGTCACAGCAGGCTCCAATGCTAACTGGTGGGCGGAAGTTGTGAAAAGCCTGCGCATCGATTATCGGGGATTCCCTTCTGACAGAGACTTGCTGGACATATTCTCGACACACTCTTATAATCTTCCGGCAGCAGGATATGTATCCAAGGTTTCAGACATACGGAAGATCATAGTAGACAATCATCCTTTAAAGCGCTCTCTTCCGATAGTGTATACTGAAACCGGGCGTTGGATGAATGCCTATCTCATTGACAAATACGAGACGATGGACTCCCCTTCCCTATTTACCGAATGGCAGGTGAATACACCAACAATACTCTTAACCAGGGGTATGTATGTGGGCCTTCAAATTTGCCAACACAACCAGCAACACCTATCCGCGTGGCATTAAATCGGGACATCATTTTATTTGGCAAGGCAAGAGAATCGTAGAAGATGCTTACAACAACGTAGCATTGGGGAAGAAAGTCATTGATTTGACTTCTTCACATCCTGCACAAGTGAAAGTGATCACGACGGCAACAAGACTGATGCTCCATGTGGACATCTGTGAATACAGATGAAAAGAAATGTCTCGAAATAGATTTGGGAAAGAGTTATTCTTTGGGTGCGGCCGTGGTTTATACCGGCTCGGAATACGGAGTCTACACAGGTCCGGACCGCGTGAAGAATTTCCGGTTGCAATATTGGGAGGGCACCGGTTGGAAAGATATTGAAGAAACTATTGAAAACAATGCTCGCTATACGCAATCTTTCTTTCTATTTAAGACTCCTGTGACAAGTTCGAGAATTCGTTTTATTGCTACCGATAAGGCAGTATCAAGGTGAGGGAGATAAAATTGTTTGATGAAGAATCAGTAAAAAACATCCCGGAATCTTATGATATAAGTGGTATTCAGCGGACGGGACAGGTAGTCCGGCTTTTTGCAAAAGGTTTTAAGAACGAACGACCGCTATTGGAAACAGTGAAATCAGTCCCCGATAATGAGGTAGATGCATTAACCTCTTACAACCCGGAAGAAATGCGATATTATATATGGCTTGTACAACGTAAACTCTCGCCAAACACACTGACTTTGAATTTAAAATCATTAAACCTCCCTACCGGTACAAAGGTATTTGCCGAAGAAGTAAGTGCGGATGCCTATGGCGAAGTGGTGTGGTCAAAAGAAATTTCTGAAAACGGACAACTATCGTTCGAACTACCGGCTCAAAGTGTGATGCTTCTTACTATCCCCGCTCGCCAAAGTATGCCCTACACTTTGACTGCTACAGCAGATGCTACTATAAAAAGTGGCAGTAATAGCGAAAAGAACTTTGGCAAAATAAAAAAGATGAGTGTAGAAATGAACGCTTCACAGATTAATCACAATCAGGTCAGCTACATCAAATTCGACTTGTCCAAAGTAGATAATATAAATGCGGCGCTACTGCAAATTTATGGTAATTCGTCGGACAAGTATTCATATCGTTTCCATGTCTATGCCTTAGACAACTGCGATTGGAATGAAATGTCTTTAAATTGGAATAACGCTCCTAATCTGGATAGGGAACAGATGCGTATAACCCAAGTAGGGAACACCGCACATGTAGCAGGAGAAATCATAGTCGATAAAAATGCTTCATATCATCAACTTGATGTTACTAACTGATACGTAAGTGTAAGCAGAAAGAGATCACTTTCGTACTGATAAGGGAGCTACGGCAATTGGGCGATGATTCGGACAATGGTAAAAGTTGCTATTTGGATACGAAAGAGTCTAACCATAAGCCGATATTATCGATTTGGTAACATAAACCAGGTAACCGTATGATTTTACTCTCTTTTCGTACAATCCTCTTATATTATATTTCTTTTTTTGAAGACTTTTGTTCAGCTTATTCAATAATTAAATCTTATGTATAAATGAAAAACAATCAATTAAAAACTAATCTTGCCAGCTATTTTCCTAATGATTATGGTAGGCATACATGCGCAAAATGTACGAGTGACAGGTGTTGTGTCTGACGCACAAAGCCCATTGATTGGAGTGAATGTCCATGTGAAAGGAGGTACCACCGGTGTGATTACCGATATGAATGGAAAATATTCTATTGAGGTACCTTCTAATGCCACACTTGTATTCTCCTATATAGGTTATGCAGATCAAGAGCATAAAGTAGGCAATCGGAAAGTTATCGATGTAACCATGTCCGAAGACTCTAAATTACTGGAAGAAATCGTGGTAGTGGGTTACGGTTATCAAAAGAAAAGCGATATCGCTACTTCCGTTGCTTCCGTCAAACTGATGAGATGAAAAGTTTCCCAGCAGGGAATGTGGGAGATATGCTCCGTGGACGTGTGGCGGGAGTTAATGTAACAAGTTCATCAGGCAGACCCGGATCTGCTCCTACCATCACCATCCGTGGAAACCGTTCTATCAGTGCACAAAACACGCCATTGTATGTTATTGACGGTTCAGTATCAAGTAGTGAAGAATTCAGTACTTTAAGTGCGGAAAGCATTTGAGTCTATCGAAATTCTGAAAGATGCAGCTTCTCAAGCCATTTATGGTGCACGAGCCAGCGACGGTGTAATTCTTGTAACAACCAAACGTGGTATGCAAGGTAAAATGGAAGTGAATTATAACGGTTATATAGGTATTCAGTCTTTATGGCGGAACTTCGATTTTTTATTCTCCACAAGAATATATGATGCTTCGAAGAGAAGCAATGGCAAACGATAAAGGCATAATTGACGCCCGCGAAATCTCTGTTGCAGAGGCTTTGAGCGACGAAATAATGAGTGAAGTCTGGGCGAACGGAGAGTTTGTCAACTGGGAAGATCTGATGTTGAAGAATGCTCTTTACCAGAACCATGATTTAACCGTACGTGGCGGAACTGACAAACTCCGTGTTTCAGCCGGACTCAATTACTTTGATCAAGACGGTATGGTAACGACCGGCTCGGGATATAAAAAAGCAGCTTTCCGCCTAAATGTAGACTATAAAGTGAACAAATGGGCTAGTTTCGGAGTGAATACTTCCTACGCATTATCCAAAAGTGAACGTGAAGATGGAAATTTTACGGAGTTCATTACCCGTACTCCGCTGGCTAAAGTATATAATGCAGATGGTAGTTATACTAAATATATCGACACTGCCAACGATGTTAACCCACTTTACAGAGCACAGAATTATGCACGTAAAATAACGAATAACAGCTACCGTGTCAATATCTTCCTGGAATTGAAACCTTTCAAAGGATTTAATTATCGTTAAATACTTCTTTCTATAACAGACAGCAGGAAGATGGAGAAGTGAAAGGTGTCAATTATCCTGGTGGAGGAGCAACTGCCAAACTAACCAATAACGAACAGAGAAATTATCTGATAGAAAACATCTTCACTTATGAGGTTCCGATAAAAAACAACAGCATAAACTGACGCTTACTGCCGTACAGTCAGTAGACCATTCTCAAACGAAAGGACTGGGATATGCCACCAGTGACTTACCTGTAGACATGGATTGGGATTTTATATCCAACGGCCAATTTTCCGGCACACCTACGAGAACATTCTCTGAAAATAACTTGGTATCTTTCATGGGACGTGCTTCTTACATCTTTATGGATAGATACATTATGAATGTAGCTATCAGACGAGATGGATCAAGCCGTTTCGGCAAGAACAACAAATGGGTACATTCCCTTCTGTCGCCCTGGCATGGCGTGCAAACGAAGAAAGTTTCCTGCGTAATGTGTCATGGATCGATAATTTAAAACTTCGTTTGAGTTATGGTATTGTAGGTAACCAAAATGGAATTGGCAACTATACAACACTTGGGTTAACTGATCAAGAACGCTATGAATTCGGTGACAACTCATACATGGGTTATCTTCCCGGAAAAGAGCTTTCAAACCCTAATTTAAAGTGGGAACAATCACGCACAGCCAATATAGGTCTTGATTTTGGCTTCTTCAACAATCGTTTGTCAGGTACAATTGAATACTATAATACCCGAACGACAGACTTGATCGTTAAGCGTGAAATAAACTCCGTCTTAGGATATGAACAGATGCTTGATAATTTGGGAGAAACCAAATCACATGGTATTGATATCAGTATCAACGGCGACGTCTTCCGTACAAAGAATTTCACATGGAGTTTAGGAGCTAATTTCAGTCAGTATGCTAATGAAATAGTAAAGATTGACAATCAGGTCGATGAAAACGGTAAACCGTTGAGCCAACCGGGTAATAGTTGGTTTGTAGGTAAACCTATACATGTTTATTATGACTATTTACCGGACGGTATCTATCAGTATGAAGATTTCGATATCAAACGAAATGCTTATGGCAAATTGGAATATACATTGAAACCGACAATTGATACCGATGGCGATGGTATAGCTGATAAAGCCTTGACACGCGAAGATAATGTCGCTCCGGGATCTGTAAAGATAAAAGATGTAAATGGCGATGGAAAATAAATGCAGATGACCGTACACCTATCTCCAGAGATCCGGACTTCACACTCTCCCTAAATACAACTCTCAAATGGAAAGGTTTTGATTTCTATATGGATTGGTATGGTGTGTCCGGTCGTAAAATCAGAAATGGCTATCTCTCCGAATCCAATAGCGGTGGTTCTTTACAGGGAAAACTAAACGGCGTGAAGGTAAATTACTGGACTCCATTCAACCTTCAAACGAATTTCCGCGACCTAGTCATAACACAAATGTCACTTATCATGGTTCCCTGGCAATTCAGGATGCTTCTTATATCCGCTTACGCACCTTGCAGCTGGGATATACTTTCCCGACAACTTGGATAAAGAAACTCCAGCTACAGAAATTAAGAGTATATGCTACAGCAACCAATCTTCTGACATTTACAGATTTTTTGTCTTATAGTCCGGAGTTGACACCGGGTGCATATCCTGAATCAAAACAGTATGTATTTGGAATTAATGTTTCATTCTAATAAAATCCCGCAGAATATGAAAAATAAATTATATATAGCAGCTTTGGCAGTATCTTCCATTACGCTATTGTCTTCTTGTGAAGATTTCCTGAACCTCAAATCAAAAACAGATATTACTACTGATTATCTGACCACCTCCCTGACGGATTGTATCGCGCAGCGATAGGTTTGTATAGCTTGGACAGAGAATTAGCCAAAGGAGACGGAAGCGGTGGTAGCAACCTCTATATAGTAACGATGTGTGATTACAGCACTGATATTATGGCTTTTCGCGCAGGAACAAGTACCGCAATCGCAAAACTGCAGAATTCATGCCAATAACCAAGTGATGTAGAATCATTCTGGCAACACTATTATTTCATCATTGCAAAGCTAA
>ENA-OQJH01000294-OQJH01000294.1-human-gut-metagenome-genome-assembly--contig:-NODE-294-length-28803-cov-2.844016_pt1 | contig 28803 bp, 42 predicted proteins | sample MGYA00242597_ERZ504763 | MGnify/ENA primary metagenome ERZ504763 (study PRJEB26092, sample SAMD00036359) | human gut metagenome | host: Homo sapiens | study: EMG produced TPA metagenomics assembly of...
TGTTGAAAGTATGAGCCGATTTCTAACAACAAATAGAAATATTGAGTTGCTTGAGCCGTATGAGGGGAAACTCTCACGTACGGTTCTTAGGGGAGAAGGGGGCAGCAATGCCCTTGACTTACCCGATATACAGAAACAGGGCGATTTCTTCGTGGAATCCCCGATTATTCTTTTGGCGGCTATTATATGGTATTTGCGCATCTACCAGGACGGAAAATACTGCACGTTCCCTCACGCGATAGAATTTCTGAACAAGCCGTATGCCGATATTTTCACAATTCTTACCTCGTATCCGTCTTTGGAAAACTACCTTTCCCCGTTCATGGACGCCTGGCAAGGGGGCGCACAAGACCAGTTGCAAGGCCAGATCGCTTCGGCAAAAATCCCGCTTTCAAGGATGATTTCCCCGCAGCTTTACTGGGTGATGACCGGTGATGATTTCACGCTCGACCTGAACAATCCCGAACACCCTAAAATCCTGTGTGTCGGTAACAATCCCGACAGGCAGAACATCTATTCAGCCGCCCTCGGACTGTACAACAGCCGTATCGTAAAATTGGTGAACAAGAAGGGACAACTGAAGTCTTCCATCATCATAGACGAGCTGCCCACGATTTACTTTCGCGGTATTGACAATCTCATTGCCACCGCACGAAGCAACAAGGTGGCGGTATGTCTCGGCTTCCAGGACTTCTCTCAGCTGACCCGTGACTACGGTGAAAAAGAAGCGAAGGTAATCCAAAATACGGTGGGCAACATCTTCAGCGGTCAGGTCGTGGGAGAAACGGCTAAGAACCTTTCGGAACGCTTCGGTAAGATACTCCAACAGCGGCAGTCCATTTCCATCAACCGGCAGGACACCTCCACCTCCATCAACACGCAGATGGATTCGCTCATTCCGGCATCGAAAATAGCCAACCTCTCACAGTACATTCGTGGGCAGCGTAGCGGATAACTTCGGGGAAGAGATTGACCAGAAGATTTTCCATGCCCGCATTATTGTCGATAATGAGAAGGTAGCAGCGGAAACCAAAGCCTACAAGAAAATACCCGTCATCAACGAGTTCAAGGATGCGGACGGCAACGACATCATGCAACAGCAGATAGACCGGAACTATTCCCAGATAAAAGCGGACGTGGTGCGGATAATCGAAGATGAGATGACCCGTATAAAGAACGACCCTGATTTGAAACACCTGATACCACAGGAAGAAAATGACAAGGATAATGAATAGCCATTGAAAGGCCGCTTTTTTATTTTAGCCTGCAAAGGTCGTCCCGTGCCTTTTGGATTGAGCAAGGTCGAGCCCTACGGGTTTTCGGGGAAATCTTCCGCGCTCCGCTTGCGGTATTTTCCCGAAAAGCCTTGCACAATCCGGCACGGAACGGTAAGGCAGGCAAGAAATAAAATACCGGCTCGCCGGTCGGAATTGTTTAACTAAAAACAAGTTATGAGCAATACAAGAGTGGTCAATATCCGCAAGGAATCCTGTGATGTATATATAGGAAGAGCGGGACAAGGGAAAGACGGTTATTTCGGAAATCCGTTCAGGCTGGAAGCGACAATGACAAGGGGCGGCACGCTGGACCGTTACAGGAAGTATTTCTACTATCGTTTAAGTACGGATGAAAAGTTCCGCAGACGAATCGGAGAATTGCAGGGCAAGACATTGGGGTGTTTCTGCAAGCCGAATCCTTGTCATGGGGACATCATCAAGGAATACTTGGAACGCATGGAGGGATGTACCGATGAAATAGCCATAGAAAAGACCTACTGGAAAGGAGTGGCTTATCCAGTTCGGGAAATCCAAGTCGGTAATGACATTTTCAGGGTGTCAGTAAAAAGCCTGTGCGATGAGCTGGTGAACGATATGCATAACGGCATTTATGAAGCGATGGAAGCGAGCGAGGAGATTGACGGTTACTGCACGGATGAGGAACTATGTACACTGACCGATGATGACCTGTACAGAATGTGCTGCTGAAATAAAATTCAAACAATAAAAAACAGAAATGACATGAAAAAGAGAAGCAACTTACACCGATGAAAAGATTCCATGAGATTCTTGACAATTATGGTCTGAAACTGATGGAGGTGGGAACCAACCACCTGAGAGTATTTTTTGGCAACCGGAAATTGTTCGACTACTATCCGCTGAGAATGAAACTGTTTGATTACCGGCAGTGGCAGCAACTGACCTATCCGTCGGTCATGGACGGTACGGACAAATGGGAAACGGAACTGGAAGGAATCATCAACAGCCTTATGGTATCACCGCAATAAACATTGACATTATGCACAAGAAAAACAGACAGACGCTCGTTTGGGATAACATTCCTGAATGGGCGATTTTCGCATTGGAGTACGGCATCGAGGAAGAATTGTTCCTGCCGAACGAGGATTTGGAAATGATAAGCCGGTTCATCGGCGAGAATTTCCCGAACGGCTACACGATGAGTGTGGATTGGGAATCATGCACGGAGTTCAACCCACGTCCGGCATTCGGGAAACCGTGCAAGACTCACAAGGTGACTTTTGTAACAAACTAAAACTACCTGCTATGAGAAAGATAACATTAAGCGAATACAATTCCATCCCGAAGGATTACCGAGGATCTGGACCGTGGAGCGTTGGGACTTGCCGAATTGGGCGGAAATACGCGAAAAACACATGGGAAAGCGCACCATGATGGTATATGACAAGGGAACATGCCTGCTGGTGGAAGGACTCGGATTTGAAATCGTGGATGATAGTATCTGGAAAAAGGCGGATGAAGTCAAGAAGGAAATAGGTAGCCATTTCCTGAAATTCTACTGTGAGCAGGGACGTGAACCTCATTATGCGGACTGCACTATCCGGTGGTGCGACACGCTGGAAACGGAAGAAGTGAGGATTGCGCTGGCGATGGATTCCGACAACGAAAAGGACGATGAGATATTCTTCTACTGCGACAGCTGGAAAATTTAAAATCACTGGCGGATAAAGGTAAGGAGGATTTCATCATAGCCGGATGCATTGGTTTCGGGATATACGAAGAATTGTTACAAACAACTTAAAAACATCAGACATGAAAATCAAATGTCAGGAACACTACGAGAATACCGTCAAGTATGCGAAAAGCATCGGTGATGAAACGTTGAGCAAATGTATTGAACGGCTCAAGCAATGGGAGGTCAACTCCAATGGCAGGTATGAAATCGAACTGTACACCGATTTCGCACCATATTCATTCGGTTTCGCTGAAGTGGCGAAAGACGGGACAAGGGGCGTTGTCGGAGGGCTTCTCTATCACGGCAAGCCGGATCGGTCATTTGCTGTAATGATTGGTGGACCGTTTCACGGCTGGAGCATACACACTTGAAAAATCGTTTCGCAGTTTGTGTTGAGCGAAAAAAGCGCAGAAGTACTCAAAATCTGATTACCTTTTACACTTTCTTCGCTCATATTTTATTTCCGTCTGCTCATTCTGAAATCTCCAAAATCAGAAAGCTAAAATCTGTATTTGACGGATTAAAAATCAATTCTCGCAGGTTTTCCGCAAAAATCAAAGATTAAATCGTTATATGGCAAATTTAGATACCGGCAATATTTCTTTTTCAGGTGTTACTTTTATTGATATGCTATTTTTGCAATCTGTCTATTAATTGAGAGCGAACAAGGTCGTACCCCAACTGAGGATTGAACTCCCTCTCCGGACGGATAAGATTTTGTGTATCTCCTAAGAACTCAGAGTCAGACATCTTCTCTTCCATATTATTAATGAACTGTTTGTATGTCGGTGGTTGTTGAACAACAAAAGACATATAACGGTGGTAACAACGCATAATTTCTTCGACATCAACTGATGCTTCAGACAAAGCGACATACAAGTCAAAAAGGTCTCGCCCCTTTTTCCTTTGGTACAAGGCTCTCAGTTTTGTTCCCAACAGTTCATTTAAACGATATGTTGTTACTCCGCACTTGCCTGAGAACCAACTATTTTCCATTTCAAATGGTATTTTGACTAATCCAAGTTCATTAAAATGCTCAAAACAGTTTATCTCGATTTTTAAGCGTAGAGGAATTGTGGGAGGTATTTCCGATTCCATACGAAACAACATCGTGTTATTATATCGTTTTTGTTTTGTTACTCTATCCGGCAAAAAATCCAAAACTTCCCCAAGTCTGAACATTATTGGCTTTATCGGTCCGGGAGTAATTTGAACTAAGTCAATATCTTCACTATATCTGGGCTGTGGCGTCAGATATAGTTTATGGAGTGCAGTTCCTCCCCTGAATGCTAATTGTGAAGCAAGAAACTCATCGCTAAAAATAGCGACTAACGCACGTGATATAATGAGGTCTTGCTCTACTTGTGCGTTGTCATTCCATGGAACTATCTTATTCCATTGAGTGATGGCTGTTCTGTTTATCATATTTCGTCAGTTTCTATTATCGTATTTACAAAAATTTTCCAACGGTTATTCCTTTCCGCGCAATCTTTTGGTTTATTTATAGTTAGAGGAATATATTTGAAACGCTTTACATATGAAGTCAATTCCATATATAGCGTATCTGCAATTTCTGCTGCATTTAGAACTTCATCCAGTATATATCCCAGTCGTTGTATAGTTGCGATTGATGTATAACCAAACAACTTATTGGAAGCACCACGAAAATCTAATTTTTCTGTAAGTTCTTCCAATATAGTAGATGCTCTTGAAAGTCCACCTATATATTGCTCATATTGTACAATGTCAAGAGCTGTCAATTCTGCATTCGAATAATATATCACTCCTGTTTCAGAATTTGATAACAAAAAATCTGTTGGAATTTCCTTGCGGTATACCCAAACAAGTGTATTGTTCTTTGATTGCGAAACAGAAGACTTTGGAAATACCGACATTACAGAAAATTTCTGTGGACGTTGATGAGCTGCACCATGAATTTCTGCCGCATTTAAGAGACTAATATAATAAGGCTTGTTTAGATACGACATCAACTGATCTATGTAATATATCGGTGGTACCATTCTTTTGGCAGCATAATGAGGAGGAATAATAACGTAGAAACCTTTATAGACCGGATATATTATACCTTGTGATGATATACGGAACAAATCATTTTTAATGACCTGCTCTGAATAATGTGGCAATGCCAACCTAATTTCTTCAACCGAAAAAGTTGGAAATCCACTTATCTCTCTATCTCTAATCCATTCACGTATTGTCATAATGCGTAATTTTAGTGCAAAGGTACTCAAAAAATGATTACCATTGCACTAAAAAGATGCGCATTTTCGTTCAAAGGGTAATTTTTCCATATTCTTCCATAAACTACCATCCTAAGTCACGCTTCACTCACTAAGTCCCTCTGAGAAGGTAACTCGGAGGACGATACCTTTCACGTTCAGGCCTCCGGTTTTCGTACAAAAAATTCCCTGCGGTAATTCTTCGAAAAAACGTTCCGGTATCGCCGTCCGAGTTGGGTGAAAAGGTCGGGACTTAGCAAGCGAAGCGACCTACGACGCATAGAACAAGGTCAAGACAAAACCTGACGGGAGTACTTTATAAAATTCAGACCGTCCCAATTGGAACATCTATCCTATCATAAATCCTTTTCCTTTCGGTCGCCTGTCTTATGAGAAATACAAGGAAGTAGGGACAAAAGCAGCTCGCTCTCAACTCTGCATAATATAGGTTTTCTTTTTCCCTCTTCGTCCCTTTCCCTGCTTCGGTTTCTCTCTGCCTTCCGTACCTTGTGGCCCGCCCTTTTCCCTCTGTTTTTCCCTTTTTCGTTTTCGTGCTGTCACCCTGCGGTGAAACGTGATGACAAATGATGTAATATATAGTTCAACTAATTAAAAATCAATTATTTATCAAATTTTGCTATATATATTTGCGGTGACAATAGTAGTTATCAACTCTAAAACTCAAAGTTATGGCAAAGAAAAATGTGAGGGACGAACCCCTGAAGCCGCAAGTGAGCGAGAACGAACAGATGAGTGACATCGTGTTCATACTCGACAAGATGGAACTGATTTTACAGGCGGTGTCAAAAATCGGAAAGGACGGGAAATACAGCACCGTTCCGGCAGACAAGGAACACAGCAACTCCTTCCTGAAAATCGACCGGTACGCCAACATGTTCGAGAATTTCGTGAAAAACTTCTGGAGCCAGCTCAAAGACCCGACCCGTTTCGGCATCCTCTCCGTCAAGGCGGATACGCTGGACAGCCCGGAAGTGAAGCAGGCCATCGAAGACCTCGCCGCCGGAAAGCAGACAAAAGCCGTGGAAGACTTCCTCAAAAAATACGAAATCGTTCCACGCGACAAGGAAAACCAAAGTATCAACAATCAAAATCAAGAAGAAATGGCAAAGAAAAATGAGACACAGCAGCAGGCCACCCAAGGTGACGGCACGCAGCAACCCAAGTACCGCTACAACGAGTCCATGATCAACTGGGAGGAACTGAAGAATTTCGGACTTTCCCGTGAATACCTCATGGAGCGCGGTCTCCTTGACCAGATGCTCAGGGCTACAAGACCAACCAGGTGGTACCCATCAGCATGAATTTCGCTCCGCCGTATTACGTACCGATGCACGACTGTCATTCCAGCAGTCCGTGGGAGGCCCTATCGTATTAGGTATCCACGCATCCGCCAGAAACCCGAACTCGAACGCCCGTACTTCGGTCACATCTTCTCCGAAGAGGACAAGAAGAACCTGTTGGAGACAGGCAACATGGGGCGTGTGGTGGAACTGAAAGGGCGCAACGGCGAATACATCCCTTCTTTCATCAGCATCGACAAGCTCACCAACGAGGTGGTCGCCATGCGCGCGGAAAACGCCTACATCCCGCAAGAAATCAAAGGTGTGAAACTGACCGACCAGGAAATCAACGACCTGCGGGAAGGCAAGAAAGTGTTCATCGAAGGCATGATTTCCAATAACGGCAAGGAGTTCGACGCCCACATCCAGGTCAACGCCGAACGCAGGGGCATCGAATACATCTTCGAGAACGACAAACTCTTCAACCGACAGTCGCTGGGCCGAGTGGAACTTACCAAGCAGCAGATTGAAGACCTCAACGCGGGCAAGGCCATCTTCGTGGAGGGTATGGAGCGCAAGGACGGTGAGTTGTTCTCCTCGTATGTCAAGCTGGACGAGGCCACGGGCAGACCTTCCTACACACGCTACAATCCCGATTCCCCGGAGGGAGCGCGTGAAATTTACATCCCGAATGAAATAGGCGGCGTGAAAATCACCGCCGAGGAACAGCAACAACTGCGCGAGGCAAAGTCATCTTCCTCAACGACATGGTGAACCGCAAGGGCGAGGAGTTCTCCTCCTTCATCAAGGCGGATTTGGAAACGGGACGCCTGAGCTACTCACGCACGCCGGACGGCTTCGAGCAGCGTGCCGAGTTCAAGATACCGGAAAAGGTATGGGACGTAAAACTGACGAGAAACCAGCGTGCCGACCTCCAGAGCGGCAAGGCGGTACTGGTCGAGGGCATCAAAGGCTACGATGGAAAGACCATCTCGCAGTATGTCAAGGCGAACTTCAACCAGGGCAGGCTGGACTTCTATAACGAGAACCCGGACCGCAAGCGTGACGCATCGCAGCGCAACGTGGTGGCGAACGCCCAGAAGCAGGGACAGGAACAGGCTGGCCGCAAGTCCAAGGGGGCAAGCATTGCCTGAGCGTGAATCAGAATGAATGTCAAATCAAAAAAACAGAAATATGAACGTAAACAATAAAAACAACACGCCATTCAAGGCGGAAGACGTGAACTGGGAAGAACTCGCGGGAATCGGGATCCTGAAGGACGAGCTGGAAATGTCGGGGGAACTTGATACGTTGCTCAAGGGAGAAAAGACAGGAGTGATGTCACTCAGCCTCGTGCTGCTGGGCGTGGACGTGGTGATGGACGCCACCCTGCAACTGGTGCGCAAGGACGACGGGGCACTGATTGAAATCCTCGGTGTCAAGCCGGTGGCCTGACAAACGCTCATCCATTATAACAAGTAAAAAATGTCAAACCGCCGTTTCCCGTTTTCCGGTTCCGGTAGCGGGGAACGGCTTAAATTTTATCCGAACATGAAAGCAATCATTGCAGAAAAACCGAGTGTCGGCATGGATATAGCCCGTGTGGTCGGGGCTACCGACAAGAAAGACGGCTACTGTACAGGTAACGGGTATATGGTCACGTGGCGTTGGGACACCTGGTGTCGCTCGCCATGCCCGGTGCGTATGCTACACGAAAACCTCCGCCGAAAACCTCCCGATGCTGCCGGACCCGTTCCGTCTGGTGTCCCGCCAGGTCAGGACGGACAAAGGGATGGTGACGGACATCGCCGCCGCCAAACAACTGAAAATCATCGACAGCGTGTTCGACCGGTGCGACAGCATCATCGTGGCTACCGACTGTGCCGTGAAGGGGAACTTATCTTCCGCTGGATATATTCCTACTTAGGCTATACCAAACCGTTCAAACGCCTGTGGATCTCCTCTCTCACCGACGAGGCCATCCGCGAGGGTTTGGCGAACCTCCGGGACGCAGCGACTACGACAGCCTGTATGCCGCCGCCGACTGCCGGGCAAAGGCGGACTGGCTGGTGGGCATGAACGCGAGCCGTGCCCTGGCGGTAGCCTCCGGCTCGGCGAACAACTCCATAGGACGTGTACAGACCCGACGCTCGCCATGGTCTGTGCCCGCTTCAAGGAGAACCGGAATTTCGTCTCCACCCCTTACTGGCAGCTGCACCTCACGCTGAAACGGCAGGACGCGCACCGCATGTTCATCCACACGGAAGAGTTCAAGGAAAAGGATGCGGCAGAGGCGGCATACCGGAAAATCACTTCCGGTTCTGTGGCGACAGTCACTGGGTCGGAACACAAGAGGACTTTCCAACAGGCCCCGCTTCTGTACGACCTGACCACGCTCCAGAAAGATTGCAACGTCCATTATGACCTGACAGCGGAGAAGACCCTCTCCATCGCCCAATCCTTGTATGAAAAGAAGCTTATTTCTTATCCGAGGACGGGAAGCCGCCATATCCCGGAGGATGTCATGCGGCACATTCCTTCCTTGCTGGGAAAAGTGGTTTCCATGCCGGAATTCAGGGAATACGGACAGTCTTTCGACATGTCCGATCTGAATACCCGCAGCGTGGATGACACGAAAGTGACCGACCACCATGCCCTGATTATCACGGGCATTTCACCCGAAGGGTTGTCCGAGGCGGAATCTACCGTTTACACCCTGATAGCCGGAAGGATGCTGGAAGCATTCTCGCCACCCTGCGAGAAGGAACTTTTGGTCATGGAATGTGCCTGCGAGGGAATGGCGTTCCTTCCCGCTCTTCCTCCATTGTCAGACCGGGCTGGCGCGGCGTGTTCGCCAGAAAGGAGGACAGGGAGAAGGACGAGCCGGAACGTGACGGGGGGACGGCGGAGTTTGCCGAAGGCGAGACTGTTCCGGTCATGGGACACGGGATGGCGCAGAAGAAGACCCTACCCAAGCCGCTGTACACGGAGGCCACCCTGCTGGCGGCGATGGAGACCTGCGGGAAAAACATCACGGACGAACAGGCAAAGGAGGCTATCAAGGAATTGGGCATAGGCACACCCGCCACCCGTGCCGCCATCATTACCACCCTTATCAAACGTGACTATATCGCCCGCTCCGGCAAAAGCATCATCGACCGAAAAGGGATGTATATCTATGAGGCGGTGAAGGACATGCGTGTGGCGGACGTGGAACTGACGGGAGCTGGGAGAAGACCCTGGCGCAGGTGGAGAGGCATACCCTCGATACGGAAACCTTCATGCAGTCCATCCTGGATTACACCCGCAGGGCAACCGAAGAGATCCTGCGTCTGGATTTTCCGGCGATGCAGGAAAGGGCATTCACCTGCCCCAAGTGCAAGACGGGAAAAATCATCCTCCGTTCCAAAGTGGCCAGGTGCGACCATGACGGGTGCGGGCTGCTGGTGTTCCGCCGTATTCTGAACAAGGAACTGACCGACACCCACATGGAACAGCTTTTCTCCTCCGGCACCACCAGACTCATCAAGGGGTTCAAGGGAAAGAAAGGTGTACCGTTCGATGCCGCCGTCACCTTCGATGCGGAATACAACACGGTATTCTCGTTCCCGAAAACCGGGAACGGAAAGAAAAAATAACACCGTCATTCCAATTCGCGGGCAAAGGTAGCGCACCGCCTTTTTCCACCGGCAAGGTCAGGCCCTCCGGGTTTCGGGGAAAATCATCCTCGCGCCGCTCCGGTATTTTCCTCCGAAAACCTTGCCTGTGGAGGCGGTACGCATCCCGGCCCTTGAAATTGGAAAAGACTGTTTCACCCGTTAATACCGGAATGTCATGAAAACAAGGGAATATATCGACAAGATTCAAGCGAACAGATGGGTACGGACCATCGCATTGGGCTTTGCAGCCTTCATCGTGTTCAGTTATATGTACACACGGGGCATATCCCCCGTGTGGGCTGCGGTAGCCATCGTGTGTTTTAGGGGATTCTTCAGGTTCCTGTACCGGATAGCTTGCCTTCTGGTGGCTGCGGCCATACTTTTCTGCATACTCAGTTTTCTGGTATCCTGACAATATTTGACCATGAAACATAACTGCCATACAAAATCAAGTGGAACCTTACAGAACAGAGCTGTCTTCCGGGACGGCTCTTTTTGTTTTCCGCCCTCTGTGGAACCGGAAACCATAACGACAGGAATAAAAGGAAAAGGGATGAAAACACAGACTTGGCATACCGGAAACTACCGGGCAAAGTTGGCAAATGCCTTTGTTCGGACGGCAAGGTCAAGCCTTGCGGTTTCGGAAAAAATCATCCTCGCCGGAGGCTTGCGGTATTTTTCCCGAAAACCTTGCCTTACCGAAGGCATCTGCCGTCGGGCCCTTGTAGTTCACGGGCTGCCAAAGCCCGAATATTCACAATTAAAAAAAATAAAGAGACATGAACCAAGCATTTGCAACAAGCGCACCGCCGGCTCCCATGAGGATGCCCATGCCGGTAACGAGAAGAAAAAGGACGGTGGAACCCGAACCTGCCGTCAAGTTCCCGCCACGGGGGACGACAGGGCCGGTACACATCTCCACCCTGTTGAACCCGATTCTGGAAATCAGCCGCCATCCCGACAGGAACAGGCTGCTGGCCAAACTGTTCAGTGAAGAATAAAACCCAGTAATAACTTTTAATACATCAAATTATGTTTTTTACAGCAATCCACCAGATGATGACCGAAGGCGTGGATCTCACGCTTGTCATCCGCAAAGCGAACGGACAACTGACAGTATCCTTACTGCCGAAGTCGAACGGGCTGAAGGACGAAGCCCAGAACCACCTCGTACCACTGACCGTCAGCGGGCATCCGCAGGAACTGGACGCAGGCTTCCTACAAGCCGTAGCACGTCCTATACAGAAGACTACCGGACTGATTTCCAACATGGCGCAGTTCGAGGCGCAGGCTGAGAAGGCAGCGTCCGAGAGCAAGGCGGCAAAGGAGACCAAAGCGAAGGAGACGAAGGAGGAAAAGGAGAAGCGGGAGAAGTACGAGAAACATTTCAAGAAAGCGGAGGAACTGATCGCTGCCAAGAACCACAAGGAGGCGGTTACCGCACTCGGACAGGCACGTCTTTACGCCAAACCGCAGGACCAGAAGAAGATTGACGAGATGGTGGCGGAACAGACAAAGGCGATGAACAAGGGCAGTCTGTTTGAACTGATGGAAGAACCGGCTCCGCAGCCACAACAGCCGCAGGCACAACCGGCAGCCGCACCAGTCCAACAACCGCGGCAGGCTCCACAGTATCCTCAGCAACCGCAGGCACAGAGACCGATGGCGGCTCAGGCTCCTGGCGGACAGCAGAGACCGGCAGCCAATCCTCAGCAACAGCAGACAATGTGGCCACCGCAACAACCGCCGCAGGGACCGGCACAATATTACGCCCAGCCACAACCGCAACCCTATATGGGACAGCAGCCAGTACCGCAACAGGCTCCACAACCCGCACACGGGGGATACCATGGGACACATTGGCAGGAGCCGGTACAGCACCCTGAAGAACTCTCCCCACATTATCACGCCGGAGAGGATGAACCCAATTACCGTCCGGAGGATTACGAGGAATATCCCGATTTTCCGCAGTCCATGTTAGAAAATCATGTCTCACAATATCAAGCAGTATAAGATTATGGCACTCGAAGTAACAGGAATGGCACGCTCATTCACATTCAAGAAAGGCAGCGGAATGGTAACGCTCGATGATCCCAACCCGTCGGACAGCCCCGAAATGGTCATGAGCTATTACTCCAACTTCTACCCGGAGCTGACAACGGCAACGGTACACGGACCGGTCATCAAGGACGACAAAGCCGTGTACGAGTTCAAGACCACCATCGGGACCAAAGGATAGGAAGCATGAAGAAGGAACGAAAGAAAAAGAACAACAAGAAAAGGAAACCATGTGTACCATTGGACGAACAACAGTCAAGGCAGCTGGCGAGGCTCATCATCGGCCAGACGCGGAGGAATGTACGGTACGGCGTGAACAGGGAAGAACGGATTGCGGCTCCAAGCGGGGCCGTAATTCTTTTCTAAGCACAGCCTTCATACCGCTGGCACAGAATAATCTTACCGTGGATTGTTACGACAGCGGCGAATGCAACAGTATAAACGTAATCACGCGGGATAACTACGAATTCCTGCGTGATTCGTATTTCAGGTATTCCCTGCTATTGCAGAAGGAGGGCGTACACATGCCAGGAAACAGTATCGGGGAAGGCATCGCCAATCTGTACGATGAAATGAACACGCTTGTCGGTGACGAACTGCATGTCAACATCGAGCAGGAAGCCGGCAGGCTTTTCTTCCGGCTGTGGAAATACCACAAGTGGGGAAGTTTCACGCTGTACTACTTCCCGGTGAAGTTTCTGGAATCGCTCAATCCCATTTTAAGGAGGATTGCCATTACCTTTATCCATAAACTGATGAAAGCAAACGGCATTGATACATTCGTGGATTACGAAGAATCGGACTTTTTGTTTGAAATGCTTTCGGAGGATGACGGCAGCGACCCGGAGGAGTGGAAAGAACGCATGAAACTGCTGGACTCCTATCAGGAAGGGAAAATCGGCAGGCTGCTCAAACGGGTGGAATCGAAATCCTACTACAAGAACCTGCCGAAAGCACTGGATACATACGAACCCCAAAACGGGTTTGAACAGCCTTTGGTCGATGCGATGAAACGGGGTCTCCCGTTTCTGACGCCTGCACGGGGCATCATGCAATACGCTTATGACGCCTATTACTCGGAGAATCCGGACTTCCACCCGATGTACCTGCAACAGCAGATAAGGGTCGTGTATGACATCAACGACATTGTATCCGACTATCTCGTTGACTATTACAATTCCTGTAGCAGGGAGACCTACGACATCACTCCGGTGACTGCCCTTGACCTGTCGCCCGATACCGAAGAACTGTTCAGCATGGACGATTACCCGGAACGGTTCTTTCGGTGGGCGGACGAATTCATATCTTTAATCAGTTGAATTATGTTGGAAACGAATGAACTTACCCAAAAATTGAGGACGCTGCTCCATCCGAGGGCGGCGTTGATTGCCTATTCAGGCGAGAAAGACAACTCTTATGCCTCTGACAACAACTATTTTGTTGAGATAAGGGATATAGACGATAACGGAATGATGGGAGAAGGCCGGCCCGTCACGGTGGATTTCATGAACGAACTGGTGCGCGGTTATTCCGAAAGCCACAGCACCACGCCATACGGAAGGATTCCGCCAATATGCTGTGGTGCGACCCGCGCAAGGGCAGTGAGAGGTATATCTGGTACAACTCCCCACAGAAACGGATGATGTTTTTCAAGGAATCCCTTCAAGTAGAGAATGCAAAATACAACCTGCCGGGAGTCATTTACGTGGCAGGTGGCAGTTCGTTGAGTATATATGCTTACAAGGACAAGAAACTGACGGAAAAGACGGAGCTTTATGCCGCACCGTTCTTCAACGTGACAGGGGCAAATGTCTGTCTGGGTTCCGCTAAAATAGACAAGCCGAGAGATTTGACCTACAAAAACCTGTTGGAGTATTGGGAGAAGAAGTTCTGGCTGACGGAGTTTTCACACCTGGGCGGAGGGGGCAACCCGACCAGATCAAACCTGATATTGGTGACAAAGGCCGCAAAGGACAAGCCTTTCAACCTCGACGAACTGAAACCTTTGAATAACTTGAAATTGAAAGATATATTGAAATGAAAAGAGTACACTACATAGATAACTATCTGCTGAACCCGCAGCACCCGGTCACGGTGAACCTGATCGCGCGGGAGGAACCGGCTCGCAGGTATTGACCTGTCTGGCACGGCTGGACGTGACATTGCGGGCACTCGGACATCCGGGATTGTTCGTGACACTTTATGACCCGGACATAGTGACGGATGCCAACATCGGTCGCCAGCTTTTCGGCTGTTCCGACCTTGGACTGAACAAGCGCAATGCCTGATTACCCGAGTGAACAATTTCTTCGGCAATGACTGGAAAGCGGTACCGGATATTTTCCCGACCGTGCTGAAAGATGCCAGACGGGATGACATGGCGAATATCACCGTCACCTGTACCGACAACATCAAGTCACGGCTTGACTTATGGAACGTATTGAAAGCCGTGCCCACCTCGAATTACCGTGATTACGAAACACCGCTTTACTGGATGGATTTCGGGAACACACAAGTACGGGTCAGGTTGTGTTGGGAACCATACCCAAGAAAATAAAACAGCCCGCTTCCGAGTTGTACAAGACTGTCGATTCGTTGAAGGTCATTACCCGGTTCGTGAAATACGCGAGGGTGAAGGAGGCGGATTCAGGACCGAGCTGCTCCTTGGCGGAGGCGTTGGAAAAGCAGGACTTGTTCATCAACTCCACACTGGCACAACTCGGATGCAATATCCTTTGGAAGATGTTCCGTAACGGGATGTTGGAACATCACGGGCTGTTCCTTAATTTAGAAACGATGAAAGTGAATCCGATAATGATATAACTTGTTTAAAAGTACCGACCGCCGTTCCGGTGGAATGAAATCAGAAATAACCGATTGGGGCACTTCCTAAGAAACTCCTCATACCATTTGGGTTGGCATATCCGTTAGCATTTTATATTGCAAGTACACAAGCCTTAGCACATCTTGGATATACTTCAGTTAAAAGTCTGGCTTCGCTGTCCGTAGAATGATAATTGGCCCATAGATGCCGTATAGAAGAATACCTATCGTGATGCGACCGCGAACTTGCATTCTTCTAATTAATAAACATATGCCAAAGAAAGCGAAAATTGAAAAGACAGCCACTGGCAAGATACTCAAGGTTGTCAACCCCAATGCAGCCGGTATTGACATCGCATCCTCGGAAATGCAGGTCTGTGTTCCCGAAGATCGTGACAGTGAATGCAACCGAACATTCGGCTGCTTCACGCAGGATTTGAAACAGATAGCCGATTGGTTGAAATCCTGCCGGATAGATACTATTGCTATGGAATCCACCGGAGTCTATTGGCTCCCATTATATTTTATCCTCAAGGAGCGTGGGTTCGATGTCATTCTTGTGAACGCTCGCGATGTAAAAAACTACTCAGGCAGGAAGACTGACGAAGCCGATGCCGAATGGCTGATGATGCTTCACAGCTATGGTTTGCTCAAATGTAGTTTCCAGCCGGAGAATGAGGCAAGGGCCATACGCAATCTCACGCGTCACCGCTCCAACCTGCTACAGTCATCAAGTCGAGAAGCATTGCATATGCAGAAAGCGATGGAACAAATGAATCTGAAACTTGGCAATGTCATAAGTGATTTATTGGGTAAATCCGGAATGTCCATTATCAGAGCTATCATAAGTGGCAATCATGATCCAAGGGAACTTGCCGCGTTGCAGAAGAGAACTGCAAGGCATCGAAAGAAGAAATAGCAAAATCGCTTGAGGGCTCATGGGCGGAAGACCATCTTTTTGAACTGGAGCAGGCTTTTGATCTTTACAATTTCATTCAGGAACAAGTCAATAAATGCGACAGGCAGATTGAAATGCACCTCATCAGATACCGAGCCAAGCTTGACCATCCTTCAGATGACAATTTCCAGCGATGTAAAAAAGAAAATCGGGAAAAAGAATGCTGTCGATTTTGACGTAGAAAAATACGCTTTCGACATTTGGAAAGTCAATATCATGGCAATACCCGGTATGAGCGCAATATCACTGTTGCAATTGATAGGAGAGCTCGGGCACAATTTTGCGGATAAGTTTGAGACATGTCACTCTTTCTGCAGTTGGTTGAATCTTGTCCCGAACAACAAAGTGTCAGGAGGCAAACTGCTTTCCAGTAAAGTCCCGAAGAAAACTAATATTTGTGGGCAGGTGTTCCGATTGTGTGCCAACTCACTAAAACGAAACAAAACTACTCTGGGCTACTATTTCAGACGCATACAGTCACGTTGCGGTTACAGTCAGGCAATAGTGGCGACAGCCCATAAAATTGCAAAGATATTCTTCACAATGATAAAAAACCGTACCGAATATGACGAAAGTGAGACCGGCATAAACGAAAGAGACCTGCTTGAACGTAAAATCACGATGACTCAGCGACGATTAGACAAACTTAATCGTCAATTAGAGGTCGCATTAGTATAGGTGGTTATATAGAAGAGGATGAGCCAAATGCAAATTTTGTAAGAATCAAATCTAAACGAACATAATTTCACTTTACGCACATGTTAATAATTACCTGTCAATCCATTCCTTAAGCCTCTGCGCCTTTTCCTTACTCACTTGTATTTCCGTTTTCGGATAACCTTTCAAACGGACAATCAACTTTCCTCCAAAATAATTACCGAGGAACAAAACGTGCTCTACATTGATAATATATTGGCGGTTTGCCCGGAAGAAATAGTCGGGATTCAGTTGGTGTTCAAGTTCATCCATTGACACATTGACCACTTCGGAAGTGCCGTTGTTAAGACGGAGATATACAATCTTGTTTTCTGTTTCGATGTGGTTGATGTCCGAAACGCGCACGGTCTTATATCCGTCACGGTAAGGAAGCAAGAAACGCTCCCGATAACGGAACTTGTTCTTCTGTAAGGCATCGAAAAGCTGCTGTAGGTTTTCGTCGGTGTAATTCTTACCGGCTTTGGCCGCCTTGTCAATGGCCGCTTCAAGTTCATCCGAATCCAACGGTTTCAGAAGATAGTCGAAACTGTTGAACTTGAATGCTTGTACCGCATATTCGTCGTATGCGGTGGTAAATATGATGGGTATGGTTGCCGGGGCATATTTTAGAGCTTCGAAACTCAAACCGTCAGTCAAACGGATATCCGCCAGAATGAGGTTTGTGGTTTTGCCGGATTGAAAGAATTCGACCGTCTCTTTGATGCTGGCAAGAGGGCCTTCGACAATAAATGTTCTGTCAATGTCGTTCAGCAGCCTTATGAGGCGTTTGGCATTGCGTGGCTCGTCTTCAAGAATCAGTATGTTCATAGGGGATGGTGTTTTTTATGATGGGCAGACTTACCGAATAGAAGTTTTCGGCATTCTCTATCTTGACCTTTTTATCACAAAGCAAAGCGTATCGTTCTGTGATATTTTTAAGTCCTAAACCGGTTGATTCGATTGGGGACATCAAAGGTGACTTAAGATTGCTGACTGTTATATAATCATCGGACAGCTTTATGTCGATGACCAGCGGATGTTCAGATGAAAAGCTGTTATGTTTTATTGCGTTTTCCACAAGAAGCTGCAATACAGCCGGTGGAAGAAAACCTTTGCATTGTCTGACGCCCGGACTTACTTTTGCAATGACACCTTCGTCGTGGCGCACTTTCATCAAGTACAAGTATGAATCAAGAAACTTGATTTCGTCCGCGACAGGTATCAGGTTTCGGTCCAAGTTGGTGATGATGTATCGGTATACTTTCGACAGATTGCTCAGGAATTTTCCGGCAAGTCCGCTATCCTCCTCAATCAGCTCCAGCAGATTGTTGAAGTTGTTGAACATGAAATGCGGATTGATTTGCAGTTTCAGGGAATTGAGCTGTGACTGCAAGGCTATCTCCTTTTCTTTCATCAGTGCCATTTCAAGTGCCTGTTTCTCGTTGCGTGCCTTGATGTAAGACTGAAGATAGAACGTGTTGGCATAGACGCTTGACAAGAATGTGGAAATCATGGCAAAAGTATATGCGCCTTTCATGTTGAGGAGCTCGTCAAGAAGCCCGTTGCCGTTTTCACCCCATAAGAAGTTGAACAAAGAAATCATGCCGAATGCGACAACGTTGTTCAGGGTAAAAAGGCAGGAAGCATAGACAATCACCCACACATAAGATGTCCTAAATGGCAATACCCTAAAGACCAAAAAGGAAAATCCTAAAGAGATGTAGGTAAACAGCATACACAACAGATAATCGATGATATAATCGGCTATTGCCATCTCCGGTAATTGGCCGGCGGTTTCATCATCGAGTATAAACCACAGAATGAGGTAGAGCATATAGGAAACGGTTGATAACAACAGACCGTTCTTCCAATTCATTATTTTTATATTCTCGTTGGCCATATCAGATACAAAGTACTTCATATTCCGCAAAAATAGGGATTTACATCTTTAGTTGATAGGATAAAACCGACTGAAACGGATAAAATCACCATTGAAGTGATGAAAATGAATGTTGAAACGGATGGAGTTGCACTTTATGTTTGCCGAAATACCATTTAGAAAATCTGTTTTTCAAAATAAACCGCCTATTTGGGCGGTTCAGATATAAATTTATCCGTTTCAGCCGAATTTTACTGTTACAGCCAAAGCAACACGGGTAATTTTGCATCCATATAGGGTAAATACCGCATGATAAAGTCTGAATCAACCAAATTTTTAAGTAGCATGAAACATTTAAGTTTTTTGAGAAGACATGCCAATATAGTATTCTGCTTACTTTTGTGTCTTGTCTATCAGAGAGCTGAATCTAAAGAATTGTTTGAAAACAATTCTTTAGATACTTGCTATGTGTTAGCTATTGCAAATGTCGATTTAACAACGGATTTGCAAAAAAATATGAAGAGAGGAACATTGCAACGTCTGCGATTGTCGGATACAGCTTTAGTGATGATGAGGTGAAAATTTATTTGTTGGATGACAGGTATGATTTTGATCTGTATTCTATCCAGAAAGGAGATAGCATAACTTTACATTATCCTCATACGTCACAAGAGAAAGAGAAGAAAGCAATAGCTATACATAATCACAGTTTCCAAGAACGTATCAGAAAGAATGATAGCATCTATATTGATATTGATTTTTGGAATATTGAGAAGAAATTGAGTTTGCCCCCTTCTTTGGACGATGGCCTGTTCCTTAAATGGGAAATCGCAAAACGACGCTTTATAAAGCATATAGTAAAAGATAGCCAAGGCTTCCATAAATTAGATGTTGAGAACGAAGATGATTTACGTTTGTCCAAGCGTACATTCGGCCAGTTATATTGTATGTACATATTGGCACATAATGAGACCATGAGGCATGAAAAGTAACTTATTTGTTTTTTTATAAATGATTTTTGTATGAAGAAAATTCTATTGACATTGCTTCTCGCCCTGCCATTCTGCATGGTGGCGAAAGCACAAGATTTCAGAGTGGGAATAACGGGAGGTTACAATCTCAGTTCTCCAAGTGGTTACAAATCTCAGTCCGGTTTTCATGTCGGTGTAAAGGGAGAACTTGGTCTTCCTATAGTGACAAAAGGCCTTTACATGGACTTCGGATTGATGCTCTCTTCACATGGCTGGAAGAGTCCGGGATACTATTACGACGGTAACTATAACCCCTCTGCAGGCGAAAAACCGGACAAACCATCATCTGGCTATACTTCAGACAATAAGTGTACCCCTTACTACCTGAATATTCCCATCCATATCGGTTACAAGTTTCCCGTAGGACGGAACGTCAGTTTGTTCATCAACGCTGGACCATATTTTAACATCGGCCTGTTTGGTAAAGCAAAAGAAACCATCACTCCCGATAAGAACTGCCACGACAAAAGAGATGGTAGGCAATGTGTTCAGTGACAAGATGCTTAATCGCTTCGATTGGGGGCTGGGATTCCGTGCCGGAACGGAGATTGCCCGCCATATCCAGCTTTCCATTGGGTATGATTGGGGGATGAAGAATATAAACAAGAGTGGTGTGGACAACAAGAACAGGACATTTGTGGCATCTTGCGCTTATATGTTCTGAAATAGGTATTCGCAAATGACAAAAGCCATGAAAGTTTTCACGTATATCATGATGGTTGGGGCACTCTGTTGTTTGTTCTGCTACTCTAAAGAAAAAGAAGATGCACCAACAGGTGCTACATTCAATAAAACATTTGTTACTGGTTATTTGACACCCGAATCTATTGTCATATCAAAAATGAATTCAGGAATTAAAATCACGTTTAAGGGGGATTTGATTACTTCTGGTAGGAGTTTTGATGCTTTATCAATATATTACAATGATTTATCTTATAATAGATATACTATTGATGGACCACGTACGGCAATTAATGATAGTATATACAAGATTGAAGTCTACACTGTCGAGAATTTTGATGCATCGCATCCTGCTGGAAGTGATATTTCAGATTTGATAGAATGTAGGTATATTTCTTATTATGATTACATACAAAGTGGTTATAAGAAAGAAGATAAAGATGTTGGACAATATATAGATATGACAGAATATTGGGGAATTGAAGGAGCAAAGATGCTGAAAGATGAACTTACGAAAATAAATAATAGAAATACGAAGCTTATTGCACCAACCCTTGTTTTAAAATTCAAAAAAAGAGCCAGAGAATAAAGGAAAATTCCAATTCAATTTAGTCTTTCATTTGGAAGAAAAAGAAATTAAAAGATTCCATTGAATATGAATTTTAATATAAAACTATTCAAGTTTAGCTTTAAGATTTAAAGTATCATTATGTGGAAACAGAAATTGAAAATTTGCGGTATTAATCTGGCGGCATATATTGTGGTTCTCATTATCATGGCTATGTTGTCCGTTTGCTCCCGATTGTACGGGCAAGAAAAACCAATGTTGTCCCCTGAACATACCAAACGGATTGCACCGGGCATTGACACCACCAAACTGCCGTCTTTTGAATATGGAAAGTCATTTCTGTCTCCACATTTTGGTATCATTCACAAGAAGCCTGAAATGCTTTTGAATTTTCGCCCTGATTACACGTTAGGAATCCCTGTTGACCGTTCATCCTTACATAAAGGCGAATATCGCGTTGGCGGAGTTATTCATCGGTTTGACAAGGTGAATGTTTGGGGTCGTGGCAGACAGGAGAACATCATAGGAGTTGGCGTATCGAACTATGCTGAAGTTAAAACGGCATATTCTCCAAACGAGAGATGGAAATTGGGCATAAGCCTCTATGCGCACAAACTGAGTATTCCTCGTTCGAGTAGCAATACATTCGGAATGGGAGCCGATGTTTCCTATAAATTCTATCCCAAAACATCGCTTCATCTCTTTGGTACATACTATCTGTTGGATATGAAACCGAAGAGGTGTTTAGACGGCTATCATTATGGCGGTTATCTGTCTTTTGATTTGGCAGAACGATGGTCAATGGATGTGGGCATGAGACGTTATGGAAACAACTTGTTCCACCAGCAATGGACTGTGCCGATTATACGTCCGTCGTATAAGCATAACGGCAGCGAAATAAACGCTGATTTTGGTGGGATGTTCCAGCAAATCCTGAAAGGTTTATTCTTTAATCATTGACAAGTATGAAACAGAAAAAAAGCAAAATAACGATTATTGCAGTATGGATTCTGCTATGCGGATGCGTGGTATGTATGGAGTCGTGTAGCCATCTGCTATACAATCCGTCCAACAAGGCGGAACAAGTGACAGTGACTATTAAACAGCCCATAAAATAAAGTTCATATGATTATGCGATAATCTAAAATAAGATTGCAAAACCCGTAAGAAAGTTATTTCAAATAATGAATATGGCGTTTCGGATGCTGTTTTCGCCGTTTTAGATAAAATGTAATTGAAGAGCTTACACTGAAGTACTACTTTTGTTTTGCAATTGCATAAAAGAGCGTTCAACAAAACAACAAGGTTTTAAAAAAAAGAACAATGAAAAAAGTAAAATTTATCAAATTCACTATGGCGTTTTTCGCCTGTGTTCTTGCAGTAACCATGGGTTCCTGCGATAAGAACGATGACCCAAAGTTCCAGATCTCAAGTGCACCCCTTCTAAGGTAGAAGTGGCTCCCGGTAAAACAGCAACGGTGACTGTAAGCGGTGGCACGGCTCCATTTACAGTGACCTCAAGTGATAGCAAGATTGCAACAGCTAAAGCAGACAAGAACACTATTACAATTACCGGTGTCAAAAATGGTACAGCGACCATACTCATCTCCGACTCAAAGAAACTTACAGGAAAGGTTCCTGTGATGGTCAAAGATATGGCATCCGAACTTGATTTCGATAAAAGTCTATATCCGTAACTGCCGGGAAGGAAGAGACTGTCACTGTAAAAGGTGGTTCCGCTCCTTTTACAGCAACCGCCAAGGACACGAAAATTGCCACAGTCACAATCAAAGATGGAAAGATTATTATCAAAGGTGTCAAGGCTGGCAGCACTTCAGTGACTGTTACTGATAAGGATAAGAAAGCTGGAACTATTTCAGTTACAGTAAAATAAAGTGTTAAAAATCCTATTGGGAAGGAAGAAGAAACGCATGTATTTTTTCTTTCCAATAGGATTGTTATGTATTATGGTTTGCTAACAAAAATGAATGGAGTAATGGGATATCGAAAAAGGAGTCGTATTGACAATTGTCTTTTTATTAGTTATTTGCATGACAAATTGCCGTTCATGCTGCTACGGATAAGGGTCAGTAATAATTTTGGAGATAAACATGGATTATATAAGACCCCGTTATTGTATCCTTACCTAAGTTTTGGATATACTATTAAATAACGTCAATAGTTCAAAATGGAAAATCCACTTCCTTTGAAACTCATAGAAGAGCAAGAGTTATTTGAAAAACTGTTGGAACTTCTGGTTTTATCAACGCATTCTCCCAAAGGACGATTTTCAAAAGATAATAGTTACATTATATTTAAGAAAAAGATGGAAACAACAAAAGATGGGAACACTGTAAAATTGGTATTGCCTTTCCCTCATTTTTTGTGGATACTTGCCAACCAACCTGAGATCCTCAAAGGAAAAGCAAATAAAGTCAATAAAAACGGAGAGGATAATAAGTAATATTGACATACTGTGAGGCGTTGTCTTTATTCAGATCATCATGTTGCCCCCAATTAATTATTAATGACTGCATTTACATGTGGGCTCGGTGTATTCACTTCATCCTTATGTTTTCTGAAAATTATTATGAAGTGGGATAATCTTGCGTTTTATCTGGGGATAAATTACTGGAATGCAAACATTAATGGCAGCAGCAAATGGGGAAAGAATATGGCTGACAATCGGATACGGTTCGTTATTTTGATAACATAAATATTTTGGCAAAAATGCATAGTAAGAAATCAAATATTGGCATGGCGGCAAAGGCATTCCTGCTAACAGCTATAGGATTACCTATGGGGGTAAGTGCACAGGGGGTAATCGAGGAAAAGGCAGATACGATAGTTGTTTATCCGACACAGCACCTTGAGGAGGTTGTCATCGTGCATCAGATCCCGATAGTCAAACTAAAAACCGACAAGGTGACTTATCAGGTGAGTAATGATGTGGAGTCAAAGACACGCAGTGTATTGGACATACTGCGCAAGGTTCCTATGGTGACCGTGGACGGACGAAACAATATCATGGTAAACGGCTCCGCACAGTTCAAGGTTTATGTGGACGGAAGATTGAGTACTGTCATCACTCGCAATCCAAAACAGACGTTACGCAGTATGCCTGCCAGTCACGTGAAGAACATTGAAGTTATCACCAATCCAGGTGCCCAGTATGATGCAGAGGGAACTGGAGGTGTCCTTTGCATCACCACCAAGAAAGGTGGTGCCAAACAAGCATTGGCATTAGAAGATGACGGGTATGACGGAGCCACAAGTGCTCCGTACACCTTCTGACAGGTATTCTGAGCAACGGAGTTGACGCCAGTCTCTCCGGTCAACAAGGCAAATGGTCGTATGACGTAAATTTGAACGGAGAATATATGTATTCAACGGGTATCATTGTAGAATCGGAGGTGACCGGCAACGGGACACGTCAATGGATGCGACAAAAGTCCTCATCGAAAATGCCATTCTCAATGGGCGAAGTTGGTGTGGGATACGAGATTGATTCCGTCCAATCACTCCATGTTTCCATGTCCACGACTTGGTTTGCTACAAAAGAAAAGAGCCGTCCCTCCTATCTTTACTCAGGCGGTATGTGGGGACAGGAGATGGCTTTCAGTGGTAGTCAGAAGATGAATATGAACGAGATTTCGGTAGATGGAGGCATCGATTACCAACGTCAGTGGGGTGACAGGGGCAGGCTGTTTGCGAGTTATCAGATAAGCCATGCTCCCAACCGAAATGATACAGAGAACAGATACGATGGTCTTGACACCTCCTTGCACCCCGAAATCACTTCCACTGTGAAGGACATCCGGACAGAAATTTGTGATCGCACCACACAACACCACCTATCCACCGACCTTACCATTCCGCTTACCCGGCATCAACAACTCAACACCGGTGTGAAGTTCTCCTTCGACCGTGGAGAGAGTCAGGCTACCGAAATGCGCTTTTTGAATGGCGGTTTCGTGGAACAAAAGGCGGCTGCCATGCACTACCGACAATCTCAAAACATAGCCGCCCTGTATGCCGAATGGGAGGCTCAATGGGGATGGCTGGGCTTGAAGGAGGGCCTTCGCTATGAACATACCTGGCAGAAATCACGCTATCTGAAGGGAGAAGGGAGTAAATTCTCGCTTCACTATGGCGACCTCGTACCATCCGTCTCTCTTACTGCCAAAGCTAAGGAGAACAGCACATTTGGCGTGAGCTACACCATGCGTATACGTCGGCCAAGAATCAATGAACTCGACCCATATGTCAATAAGTCCGACCCTACCCAGCTTTCGTATGGCAATCCCAACCTGAAAGCACAACATCTAAATAATCTGGCTATTGTACATACGTTGAGGGCAAATACGTTAGCAATGCGAATCAGCCTCAATCATTCATGGAGTAACGATGGTATTGTCCGGTATTCATCAATGAAGGACGGGCGTATAAATACCACCTTTGGCAATATAGCCAGAAATCGCAAGACATCGCTGAATGCTTATGCCTCATGGAATGCGACACGTTCAACCCGCTTGATGCTGAATGGAGAGGTGGGCTATAGTGACATGCGAAGCCGGGAGATTGATGCCCGTAACTATGGTTGGCATGGTAACCTGAATCTGGGGTGGCAACAGAATCTGCTTGGCAGTTGAAATGGAGCAGTAATCTGGAATGGATGTCGCGTCGGTACTCTCTCCAAGGTTACGATTCGGGTATGATGATGATAAGCGCAACACTCGCACGCTCCTTCCTCAATGACAAACTGGATGTGGCTATCAGTGGCATGAGCGGTTTAGGTCATGGTGGTAAAATGTATTGGGAGTCGGTATCTCGCACCAAGGACTTCACGAATATATCACGATTCATTGAACCCATGCAGGACATCACCATAGGTATCACTTATACGTTTGGTGGAAAAAGTAGGAAATATACAGAAAAAACCGTATCGGATTCATTTGAAATGGGGGACAGTCGTATCGTAAAACAGCAGACAAAACGAAGAGGAAAATTATGAATCGTATTTAGCATGAATGCAACTATCCGGACTGTTTTGAGAGCAACCCAGATTAAAATAATTGATGGTGATATATTTTATCTTATGAGACAAGATATTATCGTTCTCTGTGTAGTGAAAAATAATTAGGAAGAATCGCTAAACTGAATTAGCCAATGACTGTTGGTAAACAAGAAAGGGATGTCACGGACAACAAGATGCTGTCCGTCATTCCAGTAGCAGGAATATTTTTCAAGTTTCTCCTGTTCAATGCAATATGGTGTTATTACACCACCTTTACACCTTTTTCATGCTGGGAATCGTATGCCACTGCTTTTGTGGCAACCCTTCTGTTGTCTGTCCCTTATATATTGACAAGGCATATTGCGCAGGCGTGCTTGTCATGTCTGTGCTGGATATATGGATGGTTGCCAACCTGATGTATTACCGTACCTATTTTTCAGCCATTCCTCTGTCAAGTTATATGTTGGCGGGAAATCTTGCAGACTTCCTGCCAAGCGTGACCGCTTCGTTACGATGGTGTGATTTATTGTTCCCAATTTCGACAGTCGTCACCGTATTCCTTACATTTCGGATAGTTGCCGGCAGAAAATCACATTGCGATTTAGCAGACGGACATATTTCGTATTGCTGATTTTTCATGTTGCCTGTTAAGTATCAATTTATCCGTCGGGGAGGTTCATTGCGATATACAGGGCATTGAGGTCATCCGCACATCAACACGCCAGTGGCCCGCCACTCTACACGCTGTTCGGCACACTTTATTTTGATTATGCGGAGGAGTTGCCCGAACTTACAGAAGAACAGGAGCGTGAGATTCATATCTGGCTCTCCGGAAGACCGCCGCTTGTTCCCGTACCGGACATTGAATGCAGGGACAACTGCATCCTTATTTTGGCTGAATCACTGGAAAGTTGGGTGTTGAATCTTACGGTCGAAAATCAGGAAATCACACCTTACCTTAACAAGCTCCTCAAAGAGCCATCCACGCTGTATGCGCCCCATGTGCTTACACAAGTCAACGGAGGGCGTTCCATTGACGCCCAGTTGCTTATGCTTGCCGGTCTGTTGCCATTGCAGACCGGCGCATACAGTTGCCGTTTCCCTTTCAATACATACCACACTTTGCCCAAAGCTATGAAGGAGCTGAAAGGCGCACGTAACTATCTTCTCACGGTGGACAAGACAAAGACATGGAACCAAGGAGCAGTGGCACGGAGTTTCGGGATAGACACAATTATCTCTTATCCCATTCGAATGACAGAAACATTCGGAAATCGGAAGCGACTGGGTGATAAGGCATTTTTTGCCCAATGCATGGAAAAGATTGAAAAAGGAGAAGTTTGGCACTCCGGTGAAAACGTATTTATCCAGATGGTCACTTATTCCGGTCATTCACCGTTCAAGATGCCCGAATCGCTTAAAACCGTTCATTTCTCTAATCGGGTTCCCGAAATCATGGCAGACTATATGACAGTGGCGCATTATACAGACGAAGCTATCGGGAAATTCGTGGAATATCTGAAAAACCGTCCCGAATATGAACGTACAATGGTTGTAATAACCGGTGACCACGAGGGCTTGGCAGACCACCGGAAAGAACTGTGCCATACAAAGGCTGGGAAAGGAATAATTTCCGAAGACGAGTTCACACCATTCATAGTATTGAACTCTCCTGTTCCGATGCACTATCTCAAAGTTATGGGACAGATTGACATATATCCTACTCTTCTGAATTTACTCGGTCTGGAAAAATTCCGATGGAGCGGTATTGGTCAAAGCATTCTTGACCCTCGAAAGCCGGGCATTGCCATCAGTCCGAAAAGAAAAATAGAAGGTGATACCTTGCATATATCTGCGGATGAACTTTTACGGATGCAGCAATCTCAAGTAATCTCTGACCGGATAATACGATTCGATAAATTGAAAGATCTACGATAGCCGATACTTCGGAAGTCATTTTTGTTGTTTCAGGCGTGTTTTTCTCTGTTTCGATTGTATTCCGATTGCTACGACCTCGGATACGAAATAATTTTGCACCTAAAAAATGAATAACATGATTATCGAAACGATTAAACGGCTGTCAATAGATATGTTCATTGCAATCATGGCGATTGAAGCAATTGTCATTGCGGCAATCGCTTTGTCGCTTTTGATTGGTACGTTTTGCAAATAATCCCACAGGACATGGAGCAAAAGGAAATATATATCGAAACCGAACGAATTATCATTCGAAATTTCAAGCAGAAGGATGCCGAAGGATTGTTGGAGTATCTTTCTAATCCTCGTGTGAATTGCTTTGCCGGAGACCGCCTTTGTTCCGAAGAGGCGGCATGGGCATATATGCAGTATTCCCCGAAAGACATGCTGCGCTATGCGGTGAGTCTGAAAAAAGATGACTTTATTATCGGTGACGTGTTTGCTTTGCGTGAGAATGAGGACACTTATAATGTGGGGTGGCATTTCAACAAACGTTTTGAAGGCAAAGGATTCGCTTGTGAAGCGGCAGCCGGATTGTTGGATTATCTTTTCCGGGAGGCGGGCGCACGGCGTATCTATGGATTTGTGGAAGATGACAATATCCGCTCCAAACGCTTATGCGAACGTCTTGGTATGCGCCGCGAAGGATGTTTCAAAGAGTTTGTGACATTCGTAAACAATCCTGACGGCTCCCCAAAATATGAAGATACCTGTGTTTATGCCATTCTCGAAAAAGAGTGGAATACCATCCGTCAGTGGTGACACACCAAACCTATTATGAATTAATACAAAACAAGACTAAGTATATGACAAAAATTTGAAAATATCGATTCGATAACGGTTAGTATGGTTCAGAAGGCAGTGTGAGATGTACTCCAGCCCGTATTTGAATAGGCTTTTGGCTTTCCTGCATGATGCAGAACC